>Ga0172368_10002549_pt1 | contig 23039 bp, 26 predicted proteins | sample Lak11m_FD_114540 | JGI IMG/M metagenome (GOLD analysis project Ga0172368, IMG submission 114540) | Freshwater microbial communities from Kabuno Bay, South-Kivu, Congo - kab_022012_11m | ecosystem: Environmental > Aquatic > Freshwater > Lake | place: Democratic Republic of the Congo: South-Kivu...
GCCCCAATGGGGCGGGGCCGGGGGTGGGGTGTGCGGCTGCAATTTTTCTTGAGAACGCCATAGGCGGGGGTGAGGGGAATCTCCCGGTTTTGCGGTATGATCGTGTGAAAGGCCATCAGACGCGGAAAGGCACATGCGATGATCATCGAATTTAGCGGCAAAATTTTCTATTGGCGCGGCCCGGCGCCCTGGTACTATGTCGCCGTGCCGGAGGAGCAGAGCCTGGACATCCAGGCCATCGCCAACCATGTCACCTACGGCTGGGGGGTGATCCCGGTTGTGGCGCGGGTTGGCAAAACCGAGTGGAAAACCTCGCTCTTCCCTAAAAACGGGCGCTACCTGGTGCCCCTGCGCACCGACGTGCGCAAGGCCGAGCACCTCGACCTGGACGATGAAATCCAGCTGCGCCTGGATATCCGCAAGTAGGAGCGCAATCTTATGCAGCTGCCGCCCGATAAGCAAGCATTGCTTGAACGCATCCTGGCCGCGCTGACCCCCATCCCAGGCGTGCAGGCGCTGGTGCTGGGCGGCTCGTACGCGCGCGGCACGGCCCGGCCCGATTCCGACCTGGATATCGGCATCTATTACAGCGAGCGCGCGCCCTTCGCCATCGAGCAGATCCGCCAGGCCGCCGCGCAGCTTTCCGGCGACCCGCAGCAGGAAGTGACCGGCTTTTACGGCTGGGGCGAGTGGGTCAACGGCGGCGGCTGGCTGCACACTCCGGCTGGCAAGGTCGACTTTCTGTACCGCAACCTGGAGCAGGTGGCGCGCACGATCGCCGAGTGCCAGCAGGGTGTCACCCGCCACGACTTTGACCAGCAGCCGTCCTACGGTTTTTACAGCGTGATCTACCTGGCCGAGACGCAGGCCAGCCTGGCGCTGTATGACCCGCATGAACACATTCAGCGCCTGAAGCGCGAGGTGGCGCTCTACCCGCCCCTGCTCAAGCAGAAATGCGCGGCCGGCAGCCTGTGGATGGCCGAATTCTCGCTGCTCCATGCCGATTCCTTCGCCGCCAGCGCCAACGTCTACACCACCGTCGGGGCGCTGACCCGCGCCGCCTCGTTTATCACCCAGGCCCTCTTCGCCATGAACGAGACTTACTTCAGCGGTGACAAAAGCGCCCTGCGCGAGATCGCCGGGTTTGCCGTCGCCCCGCCCGACTACGCCGATCGCCTGGCCGAGGCGCTCAGCCAGCCAGGGCGCAGCGCGGCCGAGTTGTGCGCGGCGGTCGCGCGGATGCGCGCGCTGTGGGCCGCGGTGGTCGATCTGACCGGCGGGACCTACCGCCCGGCCTTCAAATTAAATTAATAAAGATTGTTGGCGGTCACTTCGTGACCGCCAACAATCTTTATTTTATTATTATGGGTTGAGGGTGGCGAGCAGGCTCTTTTGCAGCCCGCTGACCAGCGCCTTCTTTTCCGCATCAGTCAGGACGGCCTCAGGGTGCATGGGCAGGTAAATCGGCATGGGCATCGCGCCTTCCATGACGACCTCGCCAATTTCCTCGATGTTGTGACGCACGCGCTCAGGATCGCCCGCGCGCAGGTCGGAGACGTTGAGCTTCTCGCGCCCCTCGTTTACATCGCGCGCCACCAGCCAGGAAACCGGCGCGACCTGCGAGTACCACGGCCAGACCGTCCCGTTGGAATGGCAGTCGGCGCAGGCGCGTTTGAACAGCGCTTCGGTCTGCGGCGAATCCCACTTAACCTGGGTGACCACCGGCGGGTTGGTGCGCTCGACTGGGATCAACTGGATCAACAGGGCCAACCCGGCCACGGCGGCGATGCCCAACCCGATCACAGCCAGCAATTTTTTCAGCATAATCACACCTCTCCTATTATCAACGCTAAGATGGGGTATTCTCTCAATCACGCAGGGTAAGCGGTGTGTGAATTGGGCGCAATGTGTCCAATTCACACCACACCTCTGCTTTTGAGAGGAGATCAGATGGGTTTTTAAAGCGCGGGAAGCTCGATCAGGATCCTGGTGCCCGCCCCGACCTGCGACTCGGCGCGCACCGTGCCCTGGTGCGCCTCGACCAGGGCTTTGACGATCGCCAGGCCCAGCCCGGATTCGCCGTGCTCGGCATGGCGCGACTTGTCGGCGCGGTGGGAGCGATCAAAAATGTACGGCAGCTCGTCCGCCTCGATCCCCGCCCCCGTATCCTCAACCGTCAGTGCCACTTTGCCGCGCGCGGCGCGCGCGCGCAGGCTGATTGTACCGCCAGCCGGGGTGTAGCGCAACGCGTTCGAGAGCAGGTTGGCATAGACCTGCATCATACGCCCCTCATCGACGCGCACATCCGGCAGGTCAGCCGGCGCGTCGACCACCAGCTCCACCCCCTGCTGCCCGGCGCGGTGGCTGAAAGTGGCGGCGGCGTGCTCGAGCATGCTCAACACGTCAATTTGCTGCGGGTGCAGCGGCAGCTCGCCCGCGTCCATCTGCGAGAGCATTTTCAAGTCGCCGACCAGATTTTGCAGGCCCTCAATCTCGCTGTAAATCAGGGCCAGGCGTTCGGGGGTGGGCTGCAGCACGCCGTCGCGCATCGATTCGATGTAGCCGGCGATCACGGTCAGCGGGGTGCGCAGGTCGTGGGCGATATCGGCGGTCATCTGCTTGCGCAGCAGGTTGACGCGCGCCACCTCCGAGCTCATCGTGTTGAAGGCCTCGCCCAGCTGGCCAATCTCATCGCGCGCGCCGATTTTGACCTGCTGATCGAGCTGGCCGTTGGCAATGTTGCGCGCCGCGGTGGTCAGCTGCTGCAGCGGGTGGATCAGGGTGCGCGCCAGGAAAGCCCCCAGCAGCAAGGCCAGCAGCAGCGCGCCCAGCACGGCGTAGATCAAGGCCTCGGTGGTGCGCTGCAGGAACAGGTTCTCCTCGGGGTTGAAATCCGGGTTGAAATTCACATTCAAGATCACGCCGACCAGCTTGCCGTCCACGTTCACCGCCGCGCCCTTTTTCAAGACGCTGGCCGGGACCTGCGAGCCGCGCGGGTAGCGCGGGTCGTTTTCGACCAGGACCACGCCGCGCGCGTTCGCCAGGCCAAACAGCGCGCGCCGGTCCGTTTTGATGCGGTTGCTGTCCCGGTCGCCCTGCCCGTCCACCGGGGTGGGAAGGGTGTGCGCGCGCAGCGCCGGCCAGACTTCGGCGACGCCATCCCACGAGCCGTTCGCGCGGTAATACTCGGTCAGGATCGTCTGCAGATTGCTGCGCTGCTGGTCGAGGATCAGGTTGGTCAGGCGGTCGGCGCTGGTGATGCGGATGAAGACCGCCACCAGCCCGGCGGTGGCGATCGCCACCACCATGAAGGCCAGGGTAAATTTCCAGAGCAAAGAAGCGCGCGGCATGGTTCAGCTGGCCTTGCGCAAGCGGTAGCCGACCCCGAACACGGTTTCTATATAGAAGGGCTCGGCCGGGTCCGGCTCAATCTTGGTGCGCAGATTGCGCACATGCACGTTGAGGGTGCGGTCGAGGCCGGTGAAGCCACTGTCGAGCAGGTGGTCGACCAGCTGGGTGCGCGTGAAGACCTGGCCCGGGGCGCGCATCAAAGTCGCCAGCAGGTCAAACTCGATCGGGGTCAGGTCGACCTCTTTGCCGGCGGCGGTGACGGTGTGGGTGGCCTGGTCGAGGACCAGGTTCTCGGCGCGCAGCGTCTCGGGCTGTTCGCTGGGGCCATCGGCGCGGCGCAGCAGGGCGCGGATGCGCGCCAGCAGCTCGCGCATGCGGAAGGGCTTGATCACGTAATCGTCCGCGCCCAGGTCCAGGCCCAGCACGGCGTCGGTCTCCTCGTCGCGCGCGGTGATGATGATGACCGGGGTAGCGCGCTCCTTGCGATAGACGCGCAGGAACTGGTAGCCGTCCATCTTGGGCATCATGATATCGAGCAGGATCAGGTCGGGCGGGTCGTTGCGCGCGGTGTAGAGCGCGCTCTGCCCGTCGGGCGCGTACAGCACGCGGTAACCCTGCTCCTTTAAATATTCCTGCAGCAGCTGGCGCACGCTGGCCTGATCGTCAACGACTAAAATTGTCTGTGTCATACGCTCACTCACCCATCGAACAAGGACAATACCGGCTACAATCCACTGCCCCGCTCCGTCATTGCGAGGCTTAGCGAAGCAATCTCCCGCCTGATCCCTCCAATTTCGTTGGCCAGGCGCGGGTCTCCTGCCGCGGCTGGATCAGCTGAAGTTTAGCATATCCTCCCCATGTTCAGATTTGGTTTAGATGGAGTAAATTCGCGGTTCAGCTGCTGAAAAAGCGCACTTTCACCAATCCAGTTTGCCGCCTATACAAAACCTTCGCTGCATCTAAACCAAATCTAAACAACTTGTAGATACGATCTTAATCGATGGGAGCAGCCCTGCCGCGCGGAACAAGCCATGGAATGCTCCCGGCGCGGAGGAATCCCATGAAGGATCACATCGCCCCGGCCGCGGCCGGGACCGGCACGCCCTCGCCAGCCCAGCTCAACCGCGTCGCGATCGGCCTCAACAGCCTCTTCATCGACCCGGTGATCAAACTGCTGACCAGCAAGTCCGGCTCCTAGTCCTACAACCTAAGAGAAGAGGGGTCACCACAGAGTTCTCCGAGCACACAGAGAAGATACCTTCAGAATTCAATTTACCGCAAAGCACGCGAAGGGCGCAAAGGAAGAAATATTATTTTCCTTGGCGGTCTTTGCGCCCTCTGCGGCGTAACTCTTCAGCCCCGGGAAGATAGTTCACCACAGCGCACAGCGGACACACAGAAGAAATTTTAACCGCCGAGAAAAAGGAGCAGGGGAGACAAGAGGATGCAGGAAAACCTTCCCTCCGTTTTTTCTCCGTTTTCTCGGCCCCTCAACGACATTCGCTGTCCGACGCCCGGATACCGGACAGCGGACAGCGATCCCTACATTTTCTCTTAGCGCAGCGCGAGTTTGCGTTCTCCGCGCTTGATCAGGCCCAGCACCAGCCAGTAGACAGTCAGAAAAACCACCACCAGAAAAGTTGTGGCATACAAGCCGATCATCGAAAACAGGCTCGAATCGGTCCCGGCCAGGAAGGCGTGCGCGGTCGCGCCCAGGTAGGCCAGCAGGCTGAAATAATGGATCGCGCGGAAAGTCTTCATGCCGATCCGCTTGCGTATATAAAAGGTGAGCGTGACCAGCAGGGTCAGGTGAAAGGCAATCACGCCCAGGCCGACCCACAGCGGGCGGTAGCTTGAGAGGAACGGCACGAGGATCTGAGCCAGGCTGTACGGCATATAGCTGTCGAATAACAGCACGCCCATATGCAGCAGCATGAAACCGATCGCGGCCAGCGAGAGGAACTCGTGAAAATCGTAGGTGAACGCGCCGTTGAGCAGGCGGTCGAAGATTTTGCTGGGCAGGGCCAGACCCCACACCACCGACAGCCAGGTCAGCACGTAAGAGGTCAGCCCGGCGGCGCGCGTGATGTACCACATCGGATTGTGGGCGCCGTCGAGCGCGAAGACCCAGGACAGCAGCTGCGTGACGGGCCGGGCCAGCGGCAGCTGGGCGGCGATGAACAGCAGGACCAGCGTGCTCAAAAACGCCAGCCCGCCCAGCATCCACAGCGCAGCCGGAATGGTCTGGCTGGGTATCCTCACAACCAACGCCCCTTCTTTTTGAGGTGCTGCCTGGCTGGCCCGGCCATCAGGTAACGTTTTGTTGTTAGTCATCGATCAACTCCTTGCCGCGTCTGGACCCCCACAGTTTGCCGCGCTGGTCAACCGCGATGAATTCGAGGTCGGGGTACAGGTTGGTCAGGCGGTTGGCCTCGCGCATCCCGCCGATCAAGATCGCCTTGGCATAGACCTCGGCCTCGGCCGCGCCCGGCGCAACCGCCGTCACGCTCAGCCAGTCGCTGGCCGCCGGCAGCTGCGTGCGCGGGTCAATTAAGTGATGGCGCGCCTGGCCGCCCTGCTGCCAGCGCCGCCTGGTCACCGCCGAGGTGGCCACCGCCCCGGCGGGCAGCTTCAACACCGCCAGGGTGCGCGCCGCGTCGCGCGGGTCTTCCAGCGTCACCCGCCAGCTGGCCTCGCCGGAGGGCAGACCGATCATGCAGGCGTCCCCGCCCGCGTCCACCGCGCAGGCCTTTGACCACCTGGACAGCCCTGCCGCGGCCCGGCCCGCGATCCAGCCCTTGGCGATCCCACCCAGGTCGATGCGCAGGCCCTCGGGCAGGCGGATGCGGCGCTTCTCGGGGTCCAGGCGCAGGGCGCTGAAGCGCAGTTCGCGCGGGCGCTCCAAAACCTGGACCGCCGCGGGCGCGCCGTAGCGGCGCAGCTCAGCGATGGAGCGGTCATAACCGGCCAGCTCCAGGGCATCCAGCACGGCCGGGTCAAACAGGCCGCGCGTGCGCTGGTGCAGGTCGGCCGCCAGCGCGACCAGCGCATACAGGTCGGGCGAGGCCGCGAACCAGCGGCCCGCCGCATCATTCAGGGCCGAAAGCTCGCTCTCCGCTGAAAAGCGGGTGAAGCGGCGTTCCTGGGCTTCGATGAAGGCCTGGGCTTCTTGAAAGCCGGTCTCAACCGCTTCGAATGGGCCTTCGGCCGCCAGCAAAACCTGGGTGCTCATCGCGTTGAATTCATAATAGCGCATGGCTGTCTCCTACGAACCGCGTGTGCGCAGGCGCGGGGCTGCGCTGTTGGCAGCGGCGCGCGGCGCGGACGAAATCGAGGGCAGTGATTGGATGCTGCCCGTCACGTTCAGATCCTCGAGCGAGGGAACCGGTTCCAGGACGGGCAGGTCTGCCTGGCTGTGGGCCGGCGATTCAACCGGGTTGGTGAACAAAACCGGCGGTTGATCCGCGTGCGCGAGCAGGGCCCATCCGCCCAAAAAGGATAGCAAGCTGGTCAGCGCGATCCAGGCGCGCAGTCCAAATTTCAAGGGTTTCATAAAAAATCTCCTGATGAATGCAAGTGACTAATGGTCATTATCACGGGAGGCGCTTCTGGTACGGCCAGAGCTGATCTGACCGTTGTCGTCAACCTGGATCAGGCCGCGCTGCTGGAGCTGCTGCATGACCGATTGGTAGGACTGGATGGTTTGGTCAGCCTGGCGCAGCTGCGCGTTGGCCTGTTCGATCTGCTGGTTGGCCTGCTTGAGTTTCTGGACAGCCTCTTCGAGGCGCTGACGGTACTGCTGCTCGCGCTCCTGGTACTGTTCGATCAAGGCCTGGTCAGCGCTGGCCGCATCCTGCGCGGCATGGTTGTCCGGTTGGGCGGCAGCGCTGGTTTGCACGGCCGCCGCGGGGGTGAAGAGCGCGTTGACACCGACCCCCAGCATCGACAGGCCAATCACAGCGGTGATCGCGAAGGCGGCAAGGATGGCGGGTAAAGATTTCATGCGTAGAATTTCTCCGTTTTTGGTTTTATTTGTCACGTTACACCACGCAGGATAACCGGCGCGGATGACAGCCCAATGAACGCGCAGAAATCCGTTTGTTCATCCAATTGTCATGCGCGGCGGGGCGTGGGATGTTAAAATGAGGGAACAGGGAGCAGGGAAGCGGGAACAGGAAGAAAGATGGGCGAAAGAGGCTTTCCTTCCAAAACCGGCTCCCGGAACCCCGACAGCGGACCCCGGTTCCCGAACAGCGAACAAAGGAGTGACCCGTGCGCATCTTACTGGTCGAAGACAACCGCCGGCTGAACCAATCTTTGAAACAGAGCCTGAGCGAAGACGGCTACGCGGTCGATTCGGCCTTCAGCGGGCCGGACGGCGAAGACATGGCGCGCGCCACCCCCTTCGACGCGATCATCCTCGACATCATGCTGCCCGGCAAAGACGGCATCGCTGTCTGCCGCGACCTGCGCAAAAGCCGGGTCAACACCCCGATCCTGATGCTGACCGCGCGCGACACGGTCGAAGACCGCGTGGAAGGCCTGGACAGCGGCGCGGATGATTACCTGATCAAGCCCTTCGCGCTGGCCGAGCTGCGCGCGCGCCTGCGCGCCCTGCTGCGGCGCGATTCGCCCGAGCGCGCCAGCGTGCTCAAAATCCTCGATCTGAGTCTCGACCCGGCCAGCCGGCGCGTGGAGCGCGCCGGGCAGGAGATCGAACTGACCTCCAAGGAATACGCGCTGCTGGAGTACTTCATGCGCAACCCCAACCGCGTCATCACGCGCGAGATGGCCGAAACCCACATTTGGAACTACGACTTCGACGGCTCGTCCAACGTGGTAGACGTTTACATCCGCCGCCTGCGCCGCAAAATTGACGACCCGTTTGAAATCAAGCTGTTCGACACCGTGCGCGGCGCCGGCTACCGCATCTGCGCCGCGGGCGTGCGGTGAGCGGCGCCCCCTCGCGGCGCGCGCGGTTGGCGGCCGCCGCGGCGCAGTTCGTCCAGAGCATCCGCTTCCGCCTGACCCTGTGGACCGCGGCGGTGCTGACCATGATCCTGTTCGCCTTCTGCATCTTCGTCTACACCCGCCAGGCCCACGACCTGCAGCTGTACACCCAGACCCAGCTGCAGCTCAAAGCCCAGCAGTTGGTCAGTTACTACCGCATGGCCAGCTACAACCAGGACGATGAGCGGCCCTCCAGCGTGATCCCCAGCAGTTATGCCCTGCCGGAGCACTACCTGCTGGCGGCCCTGAAAGCCGATGGCCAGATCCTGCAAAAGAGCAGTGAATTCAACCCGGACGACGTGCAGATCCTGGTCAGCGCCTGGTTGTCGGCCGGGCAGTCGACGGCCGCGCTGACGCTCAACACATCCCTCACCGCCGACCAGGAAAACGCGCGGCCTGCCGAGCACGTCTTCGTGGTTGCCCCGGTCCTGGTCGACCGCCGCCCGGTGGGGCTGGTGATCCTGGGCGCGCCGCTCGACCCCGACCGCCAAATGCCGCGCCTGGTGATCAGCCTGCTGCTCGGTTCGCTGCTGACCCTGGGGGCCGCGCTGGGCGGGGGGTACTGGGTGGCCAGCCGCGCCATGGCCCCCGTGCGCACGATTACGCGCGCGGCGCGCGAGATTGGCGAGCACGGCCTGCACCGCCGCCTGCAGCTCAAGGCGCGCGACGAACTGGGCGAACTGGCCGCCACCTTTGACGGAATGCTCGACCGCCTGCAGGCTGCCTTCGACCGCCAGCGCCAGTTCACCGCAGATGCCAGCCACGAGCTGCGCACCCCGCTGACGATCATGGGGCTGGAAGCCGACCAGGCCCTTTCGCGCCGGCGCAGCCCCGAAGAGTACGAGCGCGCGATCAAGGTGATCAAAAGCGAAAACGAGTTCATGGCGCGCCTGGTCAATGACCTGCTGACTCTGGCGCGCATGGACGCCGGGCAGACCCACCTGCGCCTCGAACCGCTCGACCTGAGCGACCTGGCTCTCGACTGCGCCGAACGCCTGTCTGCGCTAGCGCGGCTGGGCAATGTCGAACTGATCCTGGGCGAGCTGCCCGAGGCCAGGGTGACGGGCGACCGCCAGTATCTCAGCCAGGCCCTGTCCAACCTGATCGAAAACGCGATCAAATACGCCGGCGGGCGCGGCGGGCACGTGCGCATCGAAACCGGCGCGCGCGGCGGGCCAGGCGGCAAGCGCGCCTGGGTCGAAGTCTCCGACGACGGGCCGGGCATCGCTCCCGAACACCTGGCGCGCATCTTCGACCGCTTCTACCGGGTGGATAAGAGCCGCGCGCGCGGCGAAGAAAGCGGTGGCGATAACGGCGGCGCCAAAGCCCCCGACGGCAGCGGGCTGGGCCTCTCGATCGTGCAATGGATCGTCCAGGCCCACGGCGGCGAAATCCGCGCGCGCAGCGAACCCGGCAGCGGCACCGCCTTCCAAATCGAACTGCCCTGGACTTAAATAGAAACGAGTTGGCCCCGCGCAGCGCGGGGCCAACTCGTTTCTATACATTGTGACATTTGTCACTATATCTTTTTGTTATATCAAGCTATGATGACTGTATCCAGTTGATATAACAAAAGGATACAGATGGACGACTTATTGACCGCTCGTGAAGTGCAAGATCTGCTCAAACTTGACCGCATCACCATCTACCGCATGGTTCAGGATGGGCGGCTGCGCGGGGTCAAGGTTGGCCAGCAGTGGCGCTTCGCGCGCGAGGAGGTCGAGCGGATGGCAGGCGGCAAGCGCCCTGCCTCCGCTGCGCCCGTCCCCGCCGACAACGGCCTGCCCGTCCACTGCATCCAGACCATCCAGGATCTGTTTTCCGATGTCAGCACGATCGGCTCGTTATTCGTCGGCATGGACGGCGCCGCGATCACGCAGGTCAGCCACCCCTGCCGCTTCTGCCAGCTGATCCTCTCCACGCTCAGCGGCCGCCAGGCCTGCCAGCAATCCTGGCGCGATTATGCCCAGAACAGCCGCAGCTCCTACATGACCTGCCACGCCGGCCTGCAGTACGTCGGCGCGCCGGTCAGCGACCGCGGCGAGCAGATCGGGTTGTTCATCTCCGGCCAGTTTTACCTGCATGCGCCCGAGCCGGCCGAGGAAAATCAGCGCATCCAGCGCCTGGCGGATGAACACGGCATCCCGTTTGAGACGCTCAAACAGGCCGCCGCCAGCATCCCGGTGATTGAGCCAGCCCAGCGCTCCGCCCTGGAAGCCTGGCCGTTTTCGGCGTCACGCGCCATTCAAAGCATCTTGCGCGAGCGCGCAGGTTTCATGAACCGCCTGCAGCAGATCGCCAGCCTGACCCAGATCCCCTAAGGAGTGCCCGTATGAAGAAACTTTTGATCCTTGGCGCCGGAACCGCCGGGACGATGGCCGCCAACCGCCTTTCACGCATGTTGGACATGGCCGAATGGTCGTTCACCATCGTTGACCAAGACCCCGTCCACTACTACCAGCCCGGTTTTCTCTTTCTGCCGTTTGGGGTCTACACCGCCAAAGATGTCGTCAAGCAGAAAAACATCTTCATCCCACCCGGCGTCAAGTACATCCAGTCGACGATCGAAATCATCGAAGCGGACAAAAACCAGGTGCGCCTGAGCAGCGGCGTCACCCTCGACTATGACTTCCTGATCATCGCCACCGGCGCCGACATCCACCCCGAGGAAACCCCTGGGCTGGACGAGCACGAATGGGGCAAATCGATCCACTCGTTCTACACCTACAAATCGGCCATGGCCCTGACCGAAAAACTGCGCACCTGGGAAGGCGGGCGGATGGTGGTCAACGTGGTCGAGAACCCGATCAAGTGCCCGGTCGCGCCGCTCGAATTCCTGATGCTGGCCGACTGGTACTTCCACCAGCGCGGCATGCGCGAGAAGGTCGAGCTGGTCTACGCCACCCCACTGCCAGGCGCCTTCACCAAGCCGATCGCATCCAAGCTGCTCGGCGAGATCCTGCACCAGAAAAACATCAAGGTCGAGCCGGAATTCATGATCGAACACGCCGACCCCGACGCAAAGAAAATCGTGTCGTATGACGAGCGCGAGCTGGAGTATGACCTGCTGGTCTCGGTGCCGCTTAACAAGGGCGCGGACGTGATCGCAAAGTCGGGCCTGGGCAATGAGCTCAACTTTGTACCGGTCAACAAGTACACCCTGCTCTCCGACCGCTACGCCAACATCTTCGTCCTGGGCGATGCGTCCAACATCCCGGCTTCCAAGGCCGGTTCGGTGGCGCACTTCGCGGTGGATCTGTTCGGCGAGAACTTCCGCCGCTACACCGAGGGCCAGGAACTGCTGCCCAATTTCGACGGCCATGCCAACTGCTTCATCGAGTCCGGCTTCGGCAAGGGCATCCTGATCGACTTCAACTACACCACCGAACCCCTGCCCGGTCGCTACCCGCTGCCCGGCGCCGGCCCCTTTGCCCTGCTTGAAGAATCGGAGATGAACCACTGGGGCAAGCTGATGTTCCGCTGGATGTACTGGAACATTTTGCTCAAGGGCCAGGAACTGCCGCTGACCGCCACAATGAGCATGGCAGGCAAGTGGAAGAGCATATAGGAGCGGCTATGGACCCATCCACGCAGGAACTAAACCAAAAACTCGACCTGCTCACGACCCAGGTGGCCTACCTGGCCGAGCAGGCCCAGATCGCCGCCCGCGCGCGCAAGGAGCGCCAGGAGCTGCTCGACACGCTGATGCCGATCGCCAGCGACGGGATGCGCCTGGTTGAGAACGAGCTGGAAGATGTCCAGATGTACCTCAACCCCAGCGACCTGATCCGCCTGATGAAGAAGCTGGTGCGCAATATCGCCGTGTTTGACGCGATGCTTGACCAGCTGAGCAGTCTGAATGACCTGATCGGGATCGGCGCGCAGATCAGCAAAGAAGGCTTCGACAAGGCCTCGGAAATCTTCGGCGAGCTGGAGCACAAAGGCTACTTTGACCTGGCCCAGAGCGGCCTGCGCATGGTCGACAACATTGCCACCTCTTTCAGCAAGGAAGACGCGGACAAGCTGGGCGACAACGTGGTCTTGATCCTCAACACCGTCAAAGACCTGACCCAGCCGGAGATCATGACCTTCGTGCGCAATACCCTGAACCAGGCTGAGCGCGAGATCGAGAAGCCGGTCGATATTTCCTACGGCGCGCTGTTGGCGCAGATGCGCGACCCGGCCGTGCGGCGCGGGCTGGCGCTGACCATGCGCGTGCTGCGCGTGGTGGGCGAGCAGGGTCAAAAAGCATAACCACAGGCAGACGCCTGAAATTTCACTTCTGGAGAAACAAAGTAAATGGCTACCAAAACAATTGCTGGCAAAACCGTGCAGGTCAACGACGAAGGCTTTCTGACGAACCCGGCCGAGTGGACCAAAGAGATCGCTGTCGAAATCGCTAAGGACGAAGGCATCGCCGAACTGAGCGCCGCGCACTGGCAGATCATCGAATTCAGCCGCAAAGCGGCTGGCTCGGGCGGCGCTTCGCCCACCCTGCGCCAGATCACGACCGGCGCGGGCGTCTCCACCAAGGATCTGTTCGCGCTCTTCCCCAAGGGCCCGGCCAAGAAGGTCGCGCGCATTTCCGGCCTGGGCAAGCCCGAAGGCTGCGTTTAGGGAAGGTTGTGTGATAACTTGGCGCTTTGCGCCAAGTTATCACACAACCCCTCCACCTTTTGAGATGATCCGTTTCATTCTGATTTGAGTTCCTGTTAAGGATTAAAACATGAGCGACGACACCCGCAAAATCGCCTTTATCTGTTCGAAGGGCAACCTCGACATGGCCTACCCCGCCCTGGTGATGGGCTGGGCCGCCCTGGGCAATGGCATCGACGTGACGATCTTCTTCACCTTTTGGGGTATGGACATGATCAACAAAGACCGCGTCGATCACCTCGAGATCCCGCCCGTGGCCAACGCCAGCATGAAGATGAACATGATGGGCGTGCCCGGCTACATCGGCATCCCGCAGTGGATGGGCGCGATCCCCGGCATGACCCCCTTCGCTACCAAGCTGATGAACGACAAGATGAAAAAACTGGGCGTGCCCAGCGTGCGCGAGTACCTCGAAATGATGGCCGACGCCGGCGCGAAGCTGTACGCCTGCAAGATGTCGGTCGATATGTTCGGCCTGAAGAAAGAAGACTTCATCCCCGGCGTGATGGATATCGTCACCGCTGGCGATTTCATGGACATGACCGAAGGCGCGCAGATCATCTTCATCTAATTCAGGCGCTGGACCCTTCCCTCACCTCTAAAATAAAACCAAGTTGGCGCCGCAGAGCGGCGCCAACTTGGTTATTTAAACTCGTTTCGTAACTGCTCACCCTGGCGGGAAAGCCCATCCCCCCTGCCCCCTTCCCCAAAAGGGAAGGGGGAACAAAAGAGGATTGGAGGTGAAATGCAGCACTTTGTGCCGCATTTCACCTCCAAAACCTCCGCTCCCCGAGCTTTCGAGGGGTGGGGTGAGCAGTTACCTCGTTTCTGCTCAGACAAGCCGGATTTGGCGTATTTTTTGGCGGTTCACGATATAGTTACGTAGGAGAAAAAACATGGACGCCATTGAAGCTTTGCTGACTCGCCGCTCCGTGCGTGAATACACACCTGAACCGGTCACAGAAGAACAGGTCAACATCCTCCTGTCTGCCGCGATGCATGCCCCATCCGCCTGTAACCAGCAGCCCTGGCATTTCATCGTGGTCGACCAACGCGCACAGCTCAATGCGCTGGCCGAGATGCAGCCGTATGGCAAAATGCTCCTGGAAGCCCCCCTGGCGATCATTCCCTGCGGCGATCTCTCGCTCGAAAAATGCCCCGGCTACTGGGCGATTGACTGCTCGGCCGCGATGGAAAATCTTCTGCTGGCTGCCCACGCGCTTGGGCTTGGGGCCGTCTGGATCGGGGTCTATCCGATGGAAGAACGCGTGCAAGACCTCAGGCAGCTGCTTGGGCTGCCCAAATTCGCTGCGCCCATCGGCATCGCCGCAGTCGGCCATCCCAAAAATCCCTTGCCAACCGTTGACCGCTTCAGACCAGAGCGAATCCACCGCAACACCTGGTAATACAAAGCAGGTTTGGAGATTGTTTGTGGCGCAAAGTGCCACAAACAATCTCCAAAATCCTCTTTCCCCTCCCGCTTCGGGAGGGGGCAGGGGGTGGGCTTTTTAATGTAACATAATCAAAGTAGATACTGATTTGTAATAGAACCTGGCATACCTGCCGGGTTCTATTACAATTGAACTACTTTTACCAGGAGGTTCCCCATGTCTGAATATTTCTCTGCCGTCGACAGCCAGCCCGGCTTGAACCGGCTGCGCCATAACCCCTGCCAGGTGCTCGATTTCCAGCTGCTGGTTTTGAAACCCGGCGAGGGCTATGCCGGGCAGAGCGGCGAGCGTGAAGTTTTGGCGGTGATTTTGGGCGGCAAGGCCAGCTTCACGGTTGGCGGCAAGACCTTCGCCAGCGTGGGCAGCCGCCCGAATGTGTTCAGCGGCAAGCCGCACTCGATCTACCTGCCCTGCGGGGTGGACTTCAGCATCCAGGCCCAGAGCGGCGTGGAAATTGGCCTGTGCAGCGCGCCGAGCGCGCTGGCGGCCGAGCCGTATGTGATCGAACCGCAGCGGGTCAACAGCGGCGTGTGGGGCGCGGCCAACTTCAGCCGCAACTACCACGAGATCCTGACCGCCACCCAGCAGCCCGATCTGCCCGCCCAGCGCCTGATCGTCGGCGAGACCTTCACGCCCAGCGGGCATTGGAGCACCTACCCGCCCCACAAGCACGAACAGGACCTGGCCCCCGAAGCCTTCCACGAGGAAATGTATTTCTTCCGCATCAACACCCCCGAGGGCTTTGGCATCCTGCGCCATTACGACCGCGAGAGCTTTGAAGAAAACTACACCGTGCGCAACAACACGATCCTGATGGCCCCGCGCGGCTACCACACCTACGTCGGCGCGCCCGGCTACACCTCCTACTATTTGTGGATGCTGGCGGGCAACCAGCGCGGCCAGGGCGTCTCGCTCGACCCGGACCTGGCCTGGGTCAACAAAACCGTGCCGATGCTGAAAGACCTGGGGCACTAGGCATGGCCGCCCTCGACGCCTTCCGCCTGGACGGCAAAGTGGCCCTGCTGACTGGCACCAGCCGCGGCCTGGGCCAGCGCATGGCCGTCGCGCTGGCCGAAGCCGGCGCGCAGATCGCCGCGCTGGACCGCAGCGCGTGCGCCGAAACCGCCCGCCTGGTCGCGGAGCGCGGCCAGCGCTTTCTGCGCGTGGAATGCGACCTGCGTACGGCCTCGGTGGAGCAGCTCAAGCAGGCCGTCGGCGAGGTGGCGGGTGAGCTCGGCCGCGTGGACATCCTGGTTAACAACGCCGGGATCATCCGGCGCGGGCCGGCCCTGACCTACAGCGAGACCGATTGGGACGACGTGATCCAGGTCAACCTGAAGGCGGTCTTCTTCCTCTGCCAGGCGGCAGGCGCGCGGATGGTTGAGCAGGGCGGCGGCAAGATCATCAACATCGCCTCGATGCTCTCCTTCCAGGGCGGCATCCTCATCCCGCCCTACACGGCCGCCAAGAGCGGAGTGGCCGGGATCACGCGCGCGCTGGCCAACGAGTGGGCGCCATACAATATTAACGTCAACGCGATCGCCCCCGGCTACATGGCGACCGACAACACCGCCCCGCTGCGCGCCGACCCCGAGCGCAGCCAGGCGATCCTCAAACGCATCCCGGCCGGGCGCTGGGGCGAGCCGTCCGACCTGGACGGGGCGGTCGTCTTTCTGGCCTCGGCCGCCTCGAACTACGTCAACGGCATGATCCTGGCGGTCGATGGCGGCTGGCTGGCGCGCTAAAGCACCAGGACCACGCCCAAAACAATCTCCGAGGCGAGACTGATCAGGTTCGAGCGCTCGACCGAACGGTCCGCCAGCATCGAAACGGCGCGCACGGCCGCGATGACAATGTAGGTGATTCCCAGGGTCTGGTAGGCCACCGGCCCGAGCAGCAGGGCCGCCAGGCCCAGGCCGATGAAGGCCCCGCCCAGCACGGCGCGCACCTCGGTCACACCGCGCGGCCCAGGAACCTCCAGACCGGTGAAGGGCTTGATGCTGCGCGGGCGCAGCAAGGCCAGCAGGCCAATGGCGATCGTGCCGAGCGCCGCGATGATTTTGAAGATGGTTAGAATGTCCATGCGTGACCTTTCTGAAAAGAGCTTGCAACTGCGCTACAATGATTCTAACATCCGCGCTCCAGGCAGGATATGATGAACACAGGCAAACTGTTTACAAACCAGGCGGTGCTGGAGTCAGACATGCTGATCCTGCGCCCGGTCACCCCGGAGGATATCGAAGAGGTCTTCGCGCTCTATTCGAACGAGCGCATCTTCGAGTTCTGCGGCATTCTGAACCACAAAAACAAGGCCACCCTGCTCAAGGCGATCGGGCATTTCGAGCGCGATTTCCGCGCCCAAACGCGCATCAAGTGGGGCATCGCCCGCCAGGCGGACCCCGCCCGGATCGTGGGGATCATCGAGGCAACCGGCTTCAACAAGCCAGTCAACCAGGTCACGGTCGGCTGCTTTCTGCACCCGGACTTCTGGCATCAAGGCATCGCCAGCGAGGCGCTGCGCATCCTGACCGCCTACCTGTTCGAGCAGGGCGAATTCAACCGCGTCCAGGCCGAGGTGATGCCCGCCAACCTGCACTCCAAAAAGGTGCTGCTCAAAAATGGCTACCGGCTGGAAGGCACGCTGCGCCAGGCCAATCTGTGGCCCGGCAAGGGCCTGGTGGACCTGGAGATCTACGCCATCCTGGCATGTGATAACCCGGGAACAGGGAGCAGGGAATAGGGAGCAGGGAAGAGGTTCACCGCAAAGGGCGCAAAGAACGCAAAGGAAGAGCAGATTTTCATTTTCTTCTTCGCGTCCTTCGCGCCCTTTGCGGTGAAATGATCCGAGAAATTTACCACCGGGAAAACGGATGAGAATTCCCCACCAGCCGAACGACGGGTGTATAGTATGCTCAGTAGCTTTTATCGCGGAGGATCAAACGATGCAAGCGCTTTCGTGTCCAAAATGCGGCGCGCCGCTCCAGGCGGGGATGAGCGCCTGCCCATACTGCCGGGTTGGGATCCAGATGGCGGGCCAGGCCTCCAGCCCGCCGCCAGCCGGTCAGGCGCAAGCGGCCCAGCCAACTCAGCCCGCCCCGCCCCCGCCCGGCTGGTCCGTACACAAAGACCCCTGGCACGGCTTCAGCATCGCCCACCCGCCCGCCTGGCAGGTGGTCACCATGCGCGGGCAAATCAGTGTGCGCGAAGACCCCTCCGGGATGATCTCGGCCTGGATCTGGCCGTTCGTGCTGCCCGCCCCTTCCAGCGCGCGCCAGCTGGCCGCCCAGTTTGTCAACCTGGCGCACGCTTTCAACCCCAGCCTGCAGGCCTGGCTGCAGCCCGGCGCCGCCGCCGACAGCCCGCGCCTGACGCTCAAAACGCGCCAGGCCAAGCACGGCCAGAACCTGGAAGGCTACTTCAACATCCTGGTCAACGGCGCCAACGCGGTCATCTCGGGCTATGAGGCCCCCGTCCAGGCCCTGCCGCAGCGCAGCGCGACCCTGACCCAGATTCTGTCGACCTTCAGCACCGCTGAGATGATGGCGCGCCAGATGGTCGTCGAGCCCAACGAGCGCGCATTCAGCATCGCCGTGCCCCAGGGCTGGACCTGGCAGGCCGGGGTCAACCGCAACCACATCGGCGGCAAGGGCATGGTCCAGTTCACCACCGCGCGCGACCCGCAGGGCGAGGTTTCGGCCTCCATGCCCTGGTACATGTGGTTCTTCGTCAGCGGGATGAGCGCGTGGAACATGGGCGGCTACGAAGCGCTCAACTACATGCCCGCCGCGCAGTTCGCCCAGCAGCGCATCGCGGCCTGGATGGGCCAGTTCCAGCAGGGCCTGCGCATCGAATCGATCACCGAGCGGCTCGACCTGGCCGACGTGGCCCAAATCGACCTGATCAAGGCCGGTTATCCGCGCGACCATTTCGAAGTCACGGCGGCGATGCTGGAGACGACCAACACCGAAAACGGTTTACGCCTGCGCCAGAAGACGCGCGTCTTTGTCCAGCGCGAGCGCCCGGCGGGGCTGCCGTTTGGCATGGGCAGCGGCGGCTGGTCGGCCAACGTCGATATCTTCTACCGCGCCCCGGACGCAGAATTTGCCGCCTGGGAGCCGGTCTTGAGCGGCATTCTCGATTCGATCCAGATGAACCCGGCCTGGGAAGCCGGCGAGCGCCAGCTGGCCCAGAATTACATCCAGAACGCCCAGAGCGACATCGCCCGCCGCACGCGCCAGATCTCGCAAACCCTCAGCGAAACCAGCGACATCCTCAACAGCAGCTACTGGACCAGGCAGGCCACCTACGACAAGATCTCCGAGCAGCGCTCGAACGCCATGCTAGGCTACCAGAACATGGACGCCCCCGACGGCGAGGTGTATAAAGTCCCCAGCGGCTACGAGCAGTACTGGGTCAGCGGGCTGGGCGATGTCTACGGCGGCAGCTGGCTGACCCAGCCGGACATCCACTGGCAGCCGCCCACCCCGACCGGAATCTAAGAAGCCCCTCATCCCCCGCCCTTCTCCCAAAGGGAGAAGGGGGGTCTGACCCTCTCCCTCCGGGAGAGGGAAGCCCCGAGGCCCCGCGAGGGGCAGGGTGAGGGTTCTTGCGGAAACGTTGCCACATTCCCTTTAATTGATTAGAATGCGTGTACTTTCGGATTCGGAGTTTGCAATGAGTGACGCACCGGCCCCCAGTAATTTTATCTATGAGATCGTCGCCGAAGACTTGCGCAGCGGGCGCTTCAACCATGTGAAGACGCGCCTGCCGCCTGAGCCCAACGGCTACCTGCACATCGGGCACGTCAAGGCCTTCCTGATCGACTACAACACCGCCAAAGAGTTTGGCGGCGAGCTGGACCTGCGCTTCGATGACACGAACCCCGCCAAAGAAGAGGTCGAGTTCGTCGAGGCAATCCAGGAAGACGCGCGCTGGCTGGGGATCGAGTGGAAACAGGTCATCTTTTCCTCCGACTTTTTCGACCTGCTCTACGAGTGGGCGATTAAGATGGTCAAGATGGGCCTGGCCTATGTCGATGACCAGAGCCCGGAAGAGGTCAGCAAGAATCGCGGCACCTGGACCGTACCCGGCGTCGAAAGCCCCTGGCGCAACCGGCCGGTTGAGGAAAACCTGGACCTGCTCGAGCGCATGAAGAACGGCGAGTTCCCCGACGGCTCGCGCACCCTGCGCGCCAAAATCGACATGGCCCACGGCAACATGAACATGCGCGACCCGATCATGTACCGCATCATCCACGAGCCGCCCCACCACCGCACCGGCAAAAAGTGGTGCATTTACCCGATGTATGACTGGGCCCAGGGTCAGAACGACGCCATGCACGGCGTGACCCACTCGCTGTGTTCGCTCGAGTACGAGGATCACCGCCCGCTTTACGAGTGGTACCTGGAGGTACTGGGGATCGAGAACAAGCCCAGGCAGATCGAATTTGCCCGCATGAACATCAACTACACCGTGATGAGCAAGCGCAAGCTGCGCCGCCTGGTGGAGGAAAAGCACGTGATGGGCTGGGACGACCCGCGCATGCCCACCCTGCGCGGGATGCGCCGGCGCGGCTACACCCCCGAGGCGATCCGCGACTTTATCAACCGCGTCGGGGTGGCCAAGACCGCCAATATGCGCTCGGGCGTGATGGTCGACGTCTCGCTGCTCGAATCCTGCCTGCGCGAAGACCTGAACAAGCGCGCCCCGCGCCGCATGGCCGTGCTCAACCCGCTCAAGGTGGTCATCGAGAACTACCCAGAAGACCAGGTCGAGGAATTTGACGCGGTCAACAACCCCGAAGACGCCTCGGCCGGGACGCGCAGGGTGCCCTTCTCGAAGGTGCTCTACATCGAGCAGGACGACTTCCGCGAGGAACCGCCGCCCAAGTATTTCCGCCTGGCCCCCGGGCGCGAGGTGCGCCTGCGCTACGCCTATTTCATCAAGTGCGAGCGCGTGATTAAAAATGAACAGGGCGAGGTGATTGAACTGCGCTGCAGCTACGACCCGGCCACCAAGGGCGGCGACGCCCCGGATGGGCGCAAGGTCAAGGCCACCATCCATTGGGTTTCGGCCGCCCACGCCGCCCAGGTGCGGGTCAACAGCTACGACCGCCTGTTCAACAACCCCGACCCCGAAGAAAGCGGTGACTTCATCGCCGACCTCAACCCGCTTTCGCTGCAGATCCTGACCGGCTGCATGGTCGAGCCAGGCCTGGCCCTGGCTCAGCCGGGTGACAAGTTCCAGTTTGAACGCCTGGGCTATTTCTGCGTCGACACCGAGAGCAAGCCCGGACAGGTGATCTTCAACCGCACCGTCGACCTGCGCGACACCTGGGGCAAAATCGAAAATAAAAAGTAGCCCCCACCCCACCCCCGGCCCCGCCCCTTTGAGGGGCGGGGAGAAAGAGGTTTGGAGGTGAAATGCGGCACTTTGTGCCGCATTTCACCTCCAAACCTCTTTAACTCCCCCTTCCCGCGGCGGGAAGGGGGCAGGGGGGATGGGTTTTCCCATCAGGGTGAACAGTTACAATAAAAAATAGATGTTTGGAGTGTTTGCGGGCACTACGTGACCGCAAACACTATAAATTCTATATGATTTTGTGGATGCGCAGAATGAAGCGCGCCTGCCAGGATTCAAACGGCACGCCGCTGTCACCCTTCATGCTGTCGGCGACATCGTCCATGTCTTCGAGGATGAACTCCATCCGGCGCAGGTAGACCTTGTAGGGCAGGGTGTAGCCGGAGAGCAGGAAGGTGCAGATCATGCCGGCCGCGTACCAGATTTTGCGGTTGATCTCACGCAGGTGCATGATCCGCGAGATCGAGGCGCCTTCGCGGATGTAGTTGAGGTAGCGGTTCCAGACGTTGTCGATGCGCGTTTCCATGCGCAGCAGCACGCTGTCCAGGTCGTTGTTGTCCAGCTTGATCGTGCGCAGGTACTGGATGAAGGCCCCGTAGGTTTGCATATCCTGTTCCAGGTAGACCAGGTACGACTTGGGAACAGAATAAAACTCCTGGATCGAATGGACCTTCAATTCAGGGTGAACGGGCACATATTCTCTTGGGGTGTGACCTGAATTATCCATGGGTTCCCCGCAGAAAAATATTACAGAAAAATTATAGCACTATTGCCCGCAGAGCAACAAAATTTTACGCGCTTTTTCGGTCCCCTCTATTTCTGCAGCCGCTCCTGCCCGGCCTGCAGCGCCTCTGCCGCCGGGACGCCCTCCGAAATCACGCTGCGCAGCACATCGGAGAGGACCAGGGTAGCCGTGCCAAACCGCCCAAAATTCATACCGGTCACCGTGCTGGCGTTTTCAATCGTGGCGCGCACGCCGGCCGCCTGGTCCTTGCCAAACGAGCTGATAAAGACCTCCGACTCGGCCAGGGACTTGCGCGCCGGGTAGACCCAGGCCACCGGCTGCTGGGCCAGGAAGGAGACCAGGCGCCAGGCCGCCTGCGGGTTGGCCGCTTTGGCGTTGATCGACAGGCCCTCAAACTGAGCCAGCGAAACCCCGCCTTCGCCGCGCGGCAGCGGCGCCATGCCGACCCGGAAGCGAATCATCCCGCCGTAGTCGGCGGTCAGACTCGAAACCGTGCCGACCCACATGCCAACCTTGCTGGTGACGATCCCGACCCCGCGCGAACCCTGTCCAAAGGCGTCGCGCATCTGGCTTTCGGTGGCGGCGGGCCCGTCGGGGCCAAACAGCGAGGTGTACCACTCCACCGCCCGCACAGTCTGCGGGCTGTCGATCTTGGGGTTCTGGTTTTCGTCGTAGAGCGCTCCACCGTTCTGATAGATGAAATACAGGCTGTCCATGTAGCGCTGGTCGGGGCAGTAGCCAAAAATACCCGCTTCCACGTCGGTCACCTGCTCAGCGGCCAGGCGGAACTGCTCCCAGGTCCAGCCCGGCTGGGGGTAGGGCGCGCCCATTTTGTCGAACAGATCCATATTATAGAAGATCACGCTGGGATCCACCCCGGTCGGCAGCGCCATCAGCTTGCCCTGGCGCGTGAAGGTCTCCAGCGCGCCGGCGAAGTAGTCGTCTTTCTTGAACAGCGCGCCGTCCTGCTGGATGAAAGGGGTCAGATCCAGCGGCGCGTTGTTTTCCAGGTAACCCGCCTGATTCAACTGATACCAGCGCACCAGGCTCACATCGCCGCCCTGGCCGCCGCCAAAACCCATCCACTGCACCTTGACGGTGATGTTCGGCTCGCGCTCCTTGAATTTCTCCAGCAGCGGATCGTACAGGCTCTGGTATTCCTGCGGCACCGAGAAGGTGATCGTCACCGCCTCCTGGATGGGTTTTGGCCCGCTGGCCTGCGGCGCACAGCCCGCGGCCAGGCTGGCCAGCAGCGACAGCAAGAGAATCGAAAGAATAATCGCTCGTTTCATGCTTGACCTCTACGATGGGTGAACAGGATGATTATATCCCGCTCCGGCAAATGCAGTGCGCGCCGCTTTAGGGCAGGTTTTTCCACCCATCCCTGCTCGCCGTTCCCTCTTCCCTATGGCTTTCTCAAGAAAGCTTGACACCAACACAAATAAACCCACCCCCAACCCCCTCCC
>Ga0172368_10002551_pt1 | contig 23034 bp, 20 predicted proteins | sample Lak11m_FD_114540 | JGI IMG/M metagenome (GOLD analysis project Ga0172368, IMG submission 114540) | Freshwater microbial communities from Kabuno Bay, South-Kivu, Congo - kab_022012_11m | ecosystem: Environmental > Aquatic > Freshwater > Lake | place: Democratic Republic of the Congo: South-Kivu...
CCTGTTCATGCACGTCTTTCCCTCTTTTTAGATACTCTCGATGCATTTTACTGGAACCTCTTTCCTCCAAGAGCTTAAGGACCAATTCAATCGGCAAGGAAAGGTAAAAAGTGATGTCCGGTCGAGGTAAACCGAAAACCTCGTATTCCATTTCATCCAGCCACTTTATAAAAGCAGCTCGTTTAGTCGGGCTTTTGATTTTCCCCCCTTGGTGGATTTGATTGGCGGAAACATAGCGGTTTGCAATAACTACGTAGCCTTTTTTAAGCCACGCTTCTGTCTCCGCTTTCGATTCCCAGCGGTCCGTGGCGTAGAGCACTGAGGAAATTTTCGGGTGCACGTGAAGAAATTTATAATATTGTTCGCTCAAGCAATGCCCGATGAATTTCCCAAAAAAATTTTTGTAATATTCCGGATAATCAATAATTTTGACCGTATGTCCTTCCTTTTTGAGCCTTCTCTCTAAAAGGGCGACCTGGGTTGCCTTCCCGGATCCATCCGTACCGTCGATTACAATCAGTTTTCCTTTGAATTTGTGTTTTTTAATTTTCATTTTCAAAAAAGTTTTTTAGTTCCTTCATTAAATCTTGCACATCTTTATATTTTATCAGAGTTATTTTTTTATTGCCCGCAATCATTCCGGATATTTTACGTGGAGCATCTTCGTGATATAAGCACAAGATTCTTTTACCCATGGATTCAGCTTGCCCTATCTCGTAGCCAACTCCTACACTATGGATAGAAATATCCGCCACCACTAAATCGGCGGAGCTCAACCAATTCATGTCTCGCTTGTAGATTTCTTCTTCGGAAATGCCGGTCTCTCCATCAATAGAAACCTCCTCCTTGCCGATATGTTCCGTTAAAACTTCTCCATAATCGGAAAGCAGTCTTATGGTGTCTCTATAAATAGGGACGTATTCCCTGCCAGCCCTAATCGATCCGGCAAAATAAATTTTGATTTTATTCTTTGTCATTAATTGGAATATAAAATTCGCCCCGCTTATAATTCTCTACCATAAGGGCGCTCGGAAAATACATCGGGCTTGGTAGATTATCTAAATCAAACCAACGCCATTCGACAATCTCGTCTGGCTCGAGAACCTGAGGTTCCCCTTCGAAATTATCAGAGAATAACCCAATGGTAATAAAATGCGCGTGTTCGTTTTTGCAATTATTAACACAATAAACCTTTACCTCGTTTAGTTTTATTCCGGTCTCCTCAAGTACTTCCCGTTTTATTCCACCCTCAAAAGATTCTCCGAAATCCAATTTGCCTCCCGGCATTGTCCAAGTGCCCTCTCCTCGAAGGGCAGAGCTGGCCTTAATAGGATCATCGTGTCTTTTGCCCAACAATATTTTTTTGTCTCGCATTATTATAATTCCAACTCCACCGCCAACTTTTTTCTGTTTTTCTTCCATTTTTTTATTTTGCTCTCAAAACTTTATCCATCTTTCGGGCAATCGCTAGCATATCCTTTTCCTTCTTGCCGCGAGTAGTTTCCGCGCAGGTGCCGAGTCGAATACCGGACGGATCCATAGGCTTTCGGGTATCGCCCGGAATAGTATTCATATTGACGATAATACCTGCTTTTTCCAAACGAGTACTGGCTTCCTTGCCGGAAACTCCGGCGCCACCAAGCCAGGTGTCCATCAAGATCAAATGTGAGTCGGTTCCGCCGGAAATAATGTGCCAGCCAAGCTTCTCGAGCTCTTTGGCTAAAGCTTTAGCATTTTTGATTACTTGTTTGGCATATTTTTTGAATTTTGGAGTGCCGGCTTCTTTGAGAGCAATCGCCACCCCGGCAATATTGTTTTCGTGCGGACCACCAAAAAGTCCCGGAATAATCATTCTGTCGAGTTTCTTGTCAAATTCACGTGCGTCTTTTCGGACAAACAGAATTGCTTGGCGCGGACCACGCAAAGATTTATGAGTAGTAGTCATTACGGAATCAGCATATGGAAATGGCGAAGGATACACCCCCCCAGCTACTAGTCCGGCAAAGTGCGACATATCCACGTGTAGCAATGCTCCCGAAGCATCGGCAATTTCTCTAAATTTTTTAAAATCAACCACCCGTGGATAGGCGGTAAAGCCTGCCACGATGATGTTTGGCTTTTCGGTCACGGCAATTTTTTTCAAAGCTTCATAATCAATCACTTCCGTTTTCGGATCCACTTCAAACTGGATTGGCACCCATAGTTTTCCGGTCATGGAAGCCGGGTGTCCGTGAGTCAAATGCCCACCAGAAGAAAGCTTCATCCCCATAATCTTGCCCTGAGCGCCAGTCGAAGGGTCTTTCATTGGCACCAGAGCTGAATACAGAGCAAAGTTTGCCGGAGAACCAGAAAGTGGCTGCACATTTACGTGCCATTCTTCAGGCTTTAGTTTAAAAAGTTTCAAGGCACGCTCCATACAAAGAAGCTCTACCTTATCGATAATAGTATTGCCTCCGTAATAACGCCGGCCCGGGTAACCTTCCGCATATTTATTGGTAAGCTCCGACCCCAAAGCTGCGAGAACGTCCTTGGAAACGTAGTTTTCCGAAGCAATCAGGTTTATGACGCCTTTTTGTCTATGCGCTTCGGTTTTAATTAATTTCTCTACTTGTTTATCTTGCATCTTCCCATAGTATCACATTTTACGGTTATTGCACCGAGCATATCTGTACGCAAAATCTTGGCTCCAAAACGTGAAAGCAGATCCAAGACTTCCGGATGAGGATGTCCGTATTTATTATCTTTGCCGACGGAAATCAAGGCAAAAGAAGGAGAAACTGTTTTTAAAAATTCTTCCGAGGTGCCACTACGCGAACCATGATGACTCACTTTCAAAAAAGTGCTGCGCAAATTTTCGGCAGAATTTTCCCCCGGTCGTAACCCAGCCACGGGCGAGGCTTTTAAAATCATTTGTTCCGTTTTGATTGGCGCGTCACCGGTAAGCATAAAAAAATTCCCCCTATAAGAAAGTTCCGCTACCGTGGAACCATCATTGGTCGCCCAAGTGGAAACATCTCGGTCCGGGAAAAGAAAAACAAGGGCTGTTCCGCCACCCAGATCGAGACGCATCCCGCGCCGAACCAGAGTGTTCGGAATATTTTTCTTTTTCACTTCCGCTTCAAAATTTTGATAGGCCTTGGAATCTGAAATTGTCCCTGGTTCGAATATTCTGCCTATTTTGTAATTTTTGAGAACTTCTGACAGCCCTCCAATATGATCCAGATCCGGATTGGTAATGATAATAGCATCGATCTTTCGGTCAAAGGGCGACATTATTTTGGTAAGCTGGCTCTGGATTTTCTTGGGCGGACCGCCATCTACCAAGATCTGTGTGCCAGTGGGTGACTCTATAAAAAGCGCGTCGCCTTGCCCAACGTCGAGCACAGAGAAAACAAATTGCCGATGCAAGCCTTGCCAATCAAGATAAAACAGAAAGGCAGCTGAAATAAAAAGGAAGAGAAAAATGTATAAGAGATAGTACGATTGTCTCCTATCTTGCATGCTACAATAGTAGCACATTATCAAACTAACCTGACAAATTTATGGAACCATTCAACGCAAAAACTTTTAAAATACCTCCTCTAAAGGGCATCTCTGCCAAGAACATTGAAGAGCATTTAAAGCTCTATCAGGGCTATGTAAAAAATTCGAATCTTTTTTTCGAAAAAATGGCAGAACTGATGCCCGAATACGACAAAAATGTTTATGTCATCGGAGAATTGCAACGGCGTTTCAGTTTCGAGTATAACGGCATGCGCAATCATGAATATTACTTTGCTTCTCTCGAAGACGGGCCGAAACCCCTGCCAGCAGACTCAAAATTTTTACTGGAAATAAAAAAAATAGAGCCCTCTTTTGAGACTTGGCTCTCGATGTTTAAAACCTTGGCAATGACCCGAGGAATAGGGTGGGCGGTGTTGGGTTGGGACAAAGAAACCAAACAACTACTCCCCGTCTGGATCGACGAGCAACACATGGGACAATTGAACGGAATGCCTTGGATACTTTGTATCGATATGTGGGAACATGCCTATGTTTACGATTACCCAACATCCGAAAAGAAAAAGTATGTGGATGCCTTCTTCGATAATTTGAATTGGGAAGTGATAGAACAGAACTTCAAAGAGGCTCAGTAAAAAATTGTTTGAGATTCCGACCAAAGAGACGATAGATAAAATACACGTAAATCGCCACTGTAATTAGAAGTGGAAAATTGGGGATGGCGAGTGAAGAGAAAGGCAAATTGGAAAAAATATTTATGATGAAAAGCTCGTAGGAAAGGAGCAGCTGTGAAACAAAACCGAAAGGCACCGCCAGTCCGTACCAAATGAGTCCGGCCCCGCCGGTAAAAAATCCAAACGCCATAGTAAGCGGGATAAAAGGCAAGATAAGCGCGTTGGCCGGCAAGGCTACAATTGAAAGCGTGCCCATTTTGTATAAAATAAAAGGCAAAACAAAAAGATACGCCGCCGAAGTAACGGAAATAATATCGCGCAGTTTGAATTTCTCCGGAACCCACTGGAAATATTTTTCTATTTTAGGCGCCACAAAAATTACCGCAATAGTCGCAATGAAGGAAAGCTCGAAAGAAACATCAAAAAGAAGTACGTAAGGATTGAGTAATATCATTAGCACGCCTGCAATGATGAGCGCTCGCGCAACATCGTAGTTGCGCCCGGTCGCCCGAGCAATAAGCGCCAAGGTCGCCATAATCCCCGCCCGGATCGCGGTTGAACTCGCGCCGGTCATTAAAATAAAAATAAGAATAGCAAAAATCCCTGCCCCAATGCCCAAGTTTTTTGGCAAGAAAGAAAACAATTTCATAATCCACTCCGCCACGATCGTCACGTTGTAGCCGGAAAGTGCGATGATGTGAATTGTGCCGGTATTAATAAAGCTTTGTCGGAGCTCATTGCTGAAGGCCGACTTTTCTCCCAAAATAAGCCCGCCGATCAAGAGATTTTCTGGTGAGCGGATTGTCCAGTTTATTTTCTCCACAAACTTATCTTTTATCGTAAAAAGCGTGGCTCTTATTTTATTTCCGTTATCATGCGAAATTATTTCTACTCTCGGATAATACATCGCATAAAAAATTCCGTCTTTTTTGAGATAGTTTACATAGTCAAATTCTTTGCCGTAGTCAGTAACAAAATTCTCGGGACGTTCCAGCTTGCCGTAAAAAGCGATACTGTCGCCGTACCTGTAATCCTCCTCTAGGCCAACAGAAAGCAGAATCCTAGTTTTTTCTTTGCCATCAATCGTTTCGACAATAAGTTTTTGATTGTTCTCCCGCAGGTCCGGCTGGTCGATGATCTCCCCTCGCATTTCTACTTTTTGTCCGACCAGCCTGTCAAATACCGGCAGAACAGATCGATCAGCTAAATCAAACCTTAAAATTCCGAGAGAGCACGCCAAAACAAAAATGCCGGCCACGGCACCCCAGTTATTTTTTGCCTCGCCCGTAAGACTATGGCCTAGGGAGAAAAATCTGAAATAAATAACAGATACAAAGGCGATCATTCCAACAAAAAAAATAATAAAAAAATTAACCCGGAAAAGCGAACCGAGGAGCACCCCTAGAACAAAACCGAAACATACGGCATAAAAGATTTTATCTTTCATTTTTTTACTTTCCTAAAGCAGAGATTTGAGCGTCCACTCTGCTACAAGCTCTTTCTCCTCTTCTTTCGAAAAAACTTTTTGGTACTTGGCACCAGACTTTCCTTTTACTCGGCGCTCACATTCCGCCCAGGTCTTATCTGAATGGATTTTCCCATTTACTAGAGAAAGATACGCATAGGCCACGCCTCCTTTTTTCTTTTTGGTTTTTAAAGTAGCGGAAACTTTCAGTTTTTTCCCTTCGATTTTTCCAAAAAGCTTCTCGTAATCGGTAAAATTCCCCCGGAAGAGAATTGTGGTATTGTTCCCAGCCTTACTGGTAGCAATTATGTCGCACCTTTCGTTTAGATGAATACCAGCATGGCCGGAAACTTTTATCCATTCCACTTCATATTTTGTTTTTAAACTAAAATCCAGCCGGAAAAGTTCTTCCCATAGATCTTTATTTAAAACATCTTCCTTGGTTGTTGTTTTCCAATTATTTTTCTGCCAGCCGTACACCCACATAGTAATGCCATTTAAAAGATAGGAGGAATCGGTATAAATTGAAATTTTTCCTCGCCCCGCATGGCTTTGGCGATGTGGGGTTGCTTTTGGTTTACGCTTCGAAACTTCTTCAAGCGCCCGAATCGCCCCCGTTATTTCCATCCGGTTGTTAGTTGATTTTATCTCTCTCCCCCCAAGTTCTATCACTTTGTGGTCCGGAAAAATTAAAACGGCCCCCCAACCCCCGGGCCCCGGGTTTCCAAGCGAGCTTCCGTCGGTATAAATCATGATTTCATTCTTTTTCATTGTTTTTATTATACTATATCCACTATCCTTAATCTCAATTCTTCTCGGCCACGAAAACGGCTCATGTCGAAAGTGGCCAAAAGTTTGACATAGCCACCTTCCATAATTGGAACGGAAAAAGAGTCATACCCGGAAAAAAATGATACGGCAGTTCTTTTGTTGTCACTGGAATCAGAAAAAGTAATTTCAATATGCTCTCCCGAACCGTTCTTTCCGAATTTTTTTATTTTTTCGATTTTCAAATGTTCAAAGAAAAATACCGGCTTCGGATTCTCACAACCAAAGGGCGCGAGGCGCTCTATTTCTCGATAATTTTTCATGCTCACAAAAGAAAGATCCATGGCGGGGAAAAATTTTTCCTTTTCTTCTTTCTTTTCTTCCGATTTTATTTGTTGATATAAATTGGAGAGCACCTCTTCTAAAAAATGAACTTTTTCATCCAGTACCGTAAAGCCTCCGGCAAGTTCGTGTCCGCCAAATTCGAGGAAGTGTCCCCGAGCAGCACTCATAAGTTCTACCACCGAAACAGAGCCATCAGAACGGCATGAACCCTTGATTTCGTCATTTTCGTCTCGGCCCCAAACAAAAGCGGGCTTGCCATGTTCGTCCGCAATTTTTCCAGCCACAAGTCCCAGGACTCCCACCTTCCATTTTGGACTGCCAATCACAATGACTTCCCTCACTTCCCGACGTTCGAAATTTTTGTTCACTTCTCGCATTATGCCTGCCACTAAAAGCTTTCGGTCGTCGTTTATTTTCGTCAGATGCCCCGCCAAACTTCCTGCTTCTGTTTCGTCTAGGGTAGAGAGAAGCTCGTACGCCCGCATTGGGTCGTCCATCCTCGAAGCAGCATTCAGTCGGGGCGCAACCATAAAAGTGAGATCATCTTCGGAAAGATATCTCTGGTTAATATTCATTTTGGCTAATAATTTCTGCAAGCCTAGACGCGGAGATTTACGCAAAACTTTCAAGCCGAAGCTCGCCATTGCTCGATTTTCACCGAGTAGAGGCACCATGTCCGAGAGAGTTGCAAGCCCGGCCATATCGAGTGTCCATTTTTCCCAACCGGAATTTATTTTAAAATATTCTCCGTATTTTTTTACGAAAGCCTGAATCAGCTTAAAGACAACTCCGGCTCCGCACAGCATCTTTTCGGGATAATGGTCCGTTTTTGGATTCAAAATAGCGTAAGCTCGAGGCAAAGTCTCCGAAGGCAAATGATGATCGGTAATGATCACGTCCATTCCGTCCGCTTCCGCTTGGGCTATTTCCTCAGTAGCAGTTATCCCAAGGTCAACCGTGATTAGGAGTTTCACTCCCCTGTCTATAAATTCTTTGATCGCTTCTAAATTGAGTCCATAGCCTTCAGAGTTACGCATCGGTATGTATATATCATAATTTTTAAAACCAATTTTCTTAAAAAGATCCGCCAAGATTACCGCGCCCGGGATCCCATCGCAGTCATAATCGGCATAGATCATTATTTTCTCATTCGCTTCTACTGCCTCATAGAGGCGAACGCAGGTACGTTCCATATCACGCATCAAAAATGGATCGAAAAAATCCCGCTCATAACTTGGATTTAAAAATTTTCCCGCCCCGGCTTCTTCCTTGATTCCTATCCTCTCAAGTAGTTTTCTTACCAGTTCACTTTCTTTTTGCATACGGAGAAATTGTATCATATAATGAGTTTATGGATAGCTGTATTTTTTGTAAAATTGCCAAGGGAGAAATCCCAGCCGAAAAGATTTATGAGGATGTAGAATTTTTTGCATTCTTGGATATTCGCCCGGTTTCCCATGGACACATTCTAATAATTTCCAAAGAGCATATCGTTTGGATGCAGGAAGCGAGTGATGAATTGGTTTCGAAAATTTTTGTTCTAACCAAAAAAATTATGCTTGCTATAAAAAAGGGGCTCGCATGCGATTACGTACTTGAATCTGTGGCCGGAAACGAAATTCCTCATTTTCATATTCATTTGATTCCCCGATATTTCAATGATGAATTAAAAGAATTTCCCAGGATAGAATATTTAAGTAGCGACCATCAAGCTGAAATAAAAGAAAAGATTACTCAAGCGCTTTGAGGGCAGGTAATTCTTTACCTGCCAAGAATTCAAGCGTGGCACCGCCGGCTAGACTGATATGGGTGTAATTTTCTAAATTTCCGTTTTTACGGAAAGTGTCTATGGTGTCCCCGCCAGCAACAATCGTCTCTCCAACAACACTTTTCGTCGCTTGAATTACTGCCTGCGAACCAGCAACAAATCTCGAGTCCCCAGATTTTCCCATTGGGCCGTTGATAAAGACCGTTTTGGATTTTAAGATTTCATTCAAAAAAATTTCTCTGGTCTCCGGCCCAATATCAAGCGCCATCCAGCCGGCCGGCACCGACTCTTTTTCAATGACAATAATCTTTACCTCAGAACCATCTGAAATGACAAGATCTTTTGGGCACAAAATATTTTTCCCCAAAGACTGCGCTTCAAGCAAAATATTCTTTGCTTCTTCTACCCAGTCCTTCCTTTCTCTTTTGGTTTTATCAACAAAAATATCTTCAACAAAAGAACTACCCATGTCCTTGCCCTGCGCTTTCAAAAAAACATTTGCTACCGCTCCTCCTATCAGTACCGTGTCAGCTATTTTCAGTAAATTATGAATGGCGTCGACTTTGTCGGAGATTTTTGCTCCACCTATAATTACCGTAAATGGTTTCTTTGGGCTTCCCAAAAGATTCGAAAGCATAATCACTTCCTTTTCCAGATAAAACCCAGCCACCGAAGGTAAATGGCGCTCTATCCCAGTAGTAGAAGCATGCATTCGATGTGCCTGCGGAAAACCATCAAAAACAATCAGGTCTTTCCCCGTACAAAGTTCTTTGGCAAAGCTATCATCATCCTCCGTCTCCTCTCTATGGAAACGTACATTTTCCAACATCAAAACATCGCCCGATTTCATTTCGACAATCTTCTGGTCCACCTCGGACCCAACACAATCATTTACCTTCAACACTGGCTTGCCCAGCAATTCCGAAAGCTTTCGAGCATGAGGATCTGTGCGAAGTTTCTCTATCACTTGCCCGTCCGGACGCCCAACATAAAAGAGAACTACAATTTTACAATTTTGTTCAATTAAAAATTTGATAGTCGGCAGAGTTGCCGAAATTCGTAAATCGTCGGAAACCTCCAATGTTCCGTTTTTTTCTACCACATCTATATCATAGGGAGCTCGGTATAAAATAGTTTTACCGGACACGTCTGTGTTTTTCAAACTTCTTAGTGTCATATTTAAATTTCCTCCGTTATTTTAATCATCGCTAAAAATTTTTCGGCTCGCAGGCTAGCCGCTCCCGGCAAGCATCCCGCCACTCCCCCGCCCAGGAGAAAATCCCGACAGTTTTTTTCGTTTACCGAACCACCATAGATAATCACAGGCAATTTAGTCTTTAGACCAAATTTATCTGTCAAGATTTTTTTGATGAAAACGGACATTTCTCGCGCATCTGCCGACGTGGCATCGTGTCGACCGCTAGTGGTGGAAAGCGCCCAAACCGGTTCATAAGCAATAATAATCTTTCTGAGCAAGTCTTTACCTACTCCGCTTAGACATTCCTTCACTTGATTTTTTACTACATTGAAATATTCGTGGTGCTCATCTCGCTCTGTCTCCCCCACACAAACGATAGGTCTAAGCCCAGCAAAAAGAGCTGCTTTTATTTTTTTGTTTACGTCCAAATTTGTTTCTCCCAACTTTCGTCTTTCTGAATGTCCAATCAAAACATATTTCACTCCGAGATCTGCTAGCATAAGAGCTGAAATCTCTCCGGTATAGGCTCCTCGTTCTTCATAAAAAAGATCTTGCGCTCCTAAGGCAACATTCTTTGCGATTTTTTTCAAATTTTCCAGATAAACAAAAGGTACACAGACAACCACCTCTGTGTTTTTGGTCTTTCCAGCCTTTTTGTCAATTTCAGAAAATAGTTTTCTGGCCTCTTTAGAAGAAGTCGGATTCATTTTCCAATTTCCGATAATTATTTTTTTGTTCATATCTCTATTATAAACGATTTTTGATTTATTGGCTCTCTTGCCAGCCAGCCATGTTCCAGCCACCGGCTACGCCACCCTGAAATTCCGGACTGGCCAATCCATCGTCATAAATTATATGGCTACCACCAGTTACTGAGATTTGTTTGCCGGTAGCTGAATTTATCGAAATGCCCCCACTCAAAGAAACCGTACCGTCTTGAGCACAAACCGCGATCGCTCCGGATCCACCGGAAACAACGAGAGCATTGCCGCCACTACCAGGCAGAGAACATCCGGAACCGTTGGGACAAGTATTGGCAGTAACCACAAAGAGATAACTTCCGTCTGCACCAGATCCCGTATAACTACCCCCATTTAAAACAACTTGTCCGTCCGAAACAATAGTCGCACTATATTCATTGAAATCTGATGGGAGTTTTATTTTTCCCCCGCCAGTGACCGTTATTGTCCCCATCACGTAAAGCGTCCCAGTCAAGGTAAGAGTTCCTCCGCCATTAACAACAAGGTTGCCGGTTATTTTACCGGGACCAAAAGTAGCCCCAGCCCAATCTACGGTGCAATTTCCGTTCGCGTAATCACCATGACAATTGGTGGAGCCGGTAATAACCCCCCCAGCCGTTCCTTCCGCTTTCCAATTATTGATGTTTTCTTCGGTAAAAGGCATACCAATAGCGGGGGGAATTCCTTTTGAAGTATCGCAACTTTTGTTATTCGAAGATCCGGTCTGACAATATAGAGACCCGGCCACATTGGCACCTATAACTTGATAAGCCCAAGCATCCCCAATGCTTCCGGTGCCGATTACAACTGTCCCGGGATAAGGATCCGGCTTTGCTCCGTCGCCGTCCCCGATGTAAGAAGTGTTACCAGCCGCGATGGCCGTACCAGTTATATGTACCCCGGTGGTGGCAAGAATGCTCCCGTTGGCGTAAACATTGCCTACGATTTCTGATCCGCCATCCATCGAGAAGCCTCCTTCCCCAGCCTGCATCCCATAGTTCAACCCGATCCCGGCTCCCATTTGGACAATTGCATCTACTTTTCTTTCATAATTAAGAACGTCTCCTAAGGAAATTATTTCTTTCTGGTTGCCGTTAGTATTAATGTTGGTCGTGACAGAATTGGAATCAAGAATGATCGTTTCCGTTGTGTCAATCGTTTTATTGGTCAAGACACGATAGATCGTATCTTCTATTCCGGACTCTGCCAAGAAATATGACTTCTTAGAATTTAGATTTTCAGTAACGGACTGTACCTCCCGAACCGATGGGGAAACAAGCCCTGCAATGATTGCCAAAGAAATAAAGAGAAAAAATATCACTACTACCAGAAGAGCCGCGCCGGAATTTTTTTTTATATTTTTAAAATTTTTCATTCTTGAAACGAAAACTGGTTTTAATAAGTTCCTCGCAAAACCACCGTGTTATCAAAAACATAAGTTCGAGCCCTAGCGTCGTCTTTTGCTTTAACGGTTATCATTATTTTGACTGCCTTACCGACAGCGGTAGTTATCTGGGTAAAAGAAGCATCTTGAACAGAAATATTCGGGCCATTTAGGTTTCCTGTCAAAACACCGTCTTCCGAAAATTGCAGATTAGAAGCAGTAAAATTAAAATCTTCTAGCTTGCTCACCCCGGAACCACTCTTGGTGTATATTTTCAAATCAGTCGCGGTGCTTTGAGGGTCTATCAGATAAGCTCCCCGGATCTCTCGGACAACTCGTTCCATTATCTCTCCAGACTGGACAATCTCCCGCTCAACTTTTGTTTCTTTGAAAGAGCGCATCATCATGATCATTGCGTTTATAACGGCAATCGAAATTACTACAAAAATGACAATATAAAAAAGTGTTTCTATGATAGAGGCCCCTCTATTGGTTTTTCTGGTTTTGTCTATCATAGAAAAATATTTGAAATGTAAAACTTCAGGCTTTTTGATAGAGTCGTTCCTCCTTCCGGCCAGGAAACCGTTACCGTCACCATTTTAGTTCCGGGATCGTCTGTCCCCGTAGCAGAAATATCGGCAGTAATATTATCCCGATTAACTGCGGCAACCGCTACCGTCCGAGTATAAATCCCAGTTTGAGAAGGATTAGGAGAAGTACTGGAAAGAGTCCAAGTGCCACCAGTAAAATTCGGATAATAATCGGTTCCGACAGTTAGCCCGGAAATATTGGTCCAAGCATTATCCCGAACAATTCGAACCACCTCAGCTCCTTCTTCCAAAAGAAAACTGGCCTGTGTGGTATAAACTGATTGCCGGGCAATAAAAACGGCCCGATTGGAAACAAAAATACAAGTGAAAATCGAAGCAGCAACAATGGCAACAGCCACCATAACTTCGACCATCATAAATCCTTTGTTTTTATTCCTCAAAAATTTTTTCATTTAATTTACGCTCAAAGAACCGGTAGCGGAGACGGTAATTGTTTTAGTTAGACTCGCGCTTCCGGCAACTGAAACGGTAACCGTGCCGGTTTTGCTCGGCATCCCAGAAAGCCGTTCGAAATAAAAATCGGTCCCTCCGCTCGAAAGATTGATGTTTGAAATACCGGCGGGAGAAATAATACTGAGGACTTCATCAAAAGAGTGATCCGCGTCGACATAACTCTGGCCTTTGAAAATTACAACGCTACTCGACGTAAACTGTACTCCATATTCGGATGATTCGAGCGAGGCCAAGGTCTCTGATTTGGCTTTATTGGCTGCTGCGACAATGTCCTCGACTGCGTTTTTTAAAACTTGAGCTTGTTTTATTTTTGTCAGTTCGGTATAGGCAACCGCCGCCATAATCACCACCACTGCGGTGACAAGAATAACTTCCAAAATCATAATGCCTTTTTGATTAAAATTATTCACCAAGCTTAGTATACCATAATAAAAATCCCCGAGATTCATGGGATCAAGTGAGTTTACTTGGAAGCTTCGCTTCCAAGTGATTATTTTACGTTGTTCATTACCGAGTAAAGCGGAGTCATGATGGACAGGGCAAAAAAGCCGACCGCCACCCCGATGATAATCATCAAGACCGGCTCGATGATAGTGGAAAGATTCTTGGTTCGATTTTCTATTTCCTCTTCATAAAAAATTGCCACTTCAAGAAGCATATCGGAAAGTTTTCCGGTTTCTTCACCCACCTGCACCATCTCCGCCATCATCACTGGATACAATTTCGGATTGGAAATAAAAACTTCGGAAAAAGGAACACCTTTTTCGATCACCCCCCGGGCATCTTCTAAAACTTTCTTGTAATAAACATTCTGCACCACGTTTTCGGCAATCTCGATGGATCTGGTAATCGGCACTCCGGAAAGAAGTAGAGAGGAAATAGTTCGAGCGGTCCGGGCAGTATTCAATTCTTTAGACATATCGCCAATAGCGGGCAGACAAAGAACAATGAAGTCCACATATTTAGCCATAAACTTTGCCTGAAATAAAAAATACAAACCGGCAACAATAGCTATAATTGAAACAATAGAAAGCAACAGATTGTGCGAAAAGAAATCTCCGAGAGCAATGATGAATTTAGTCGAGGCTGGCAGTTCGGCACCGACATCTTTGAAAGTTTTAGCCAGAGTAGGCACCACGAAAGCAAGCATCAGGATCCCGATTAGAATCATCGCGGAAATAATGACTCCCGGATAAATAAGCGCGCCCTTAACTTTTTTGGTAAGCGAGTGAGATTTTTCCAAATTGGCTCCGATCTCCGCCAGGGCTCCAGAGAGATTGCCGGATTCTTCTCCAGCTTGGATCATCGAGATAAAAAGTTTCGAAAAAGTTTTCGGAAACTTGGCCATGGCCGAAGACAAAGTTTCGCCGGAATTTATTTCATCCGAAAGAGAACTCAAGATGTCGAGAAATTTCTGATTTTTTGTTTGTTTGTTTAGAACCGAAAGTGCCCGAGAAAGAGAAAGCCCGGCATGAAGCATCCCGCTTAAATTTTTTGTAAAAACAATCTGGTCCGTGACTTTTACCCGACCGAAAAAGCGTTCCACCATTTTATTTAGATTAAAAGTATTTGTTTTTACTTCCTTGATTCGAATCGGAATATTACCCCGAGCTCGAAGCTCGCGAGAAAGAGCGAATTTGTCCGTTGCCTCAGAGTTCCCCTCTATTATTTTTCCGTCTTTAATTTTTGCTTTATAGGAAAAGATCATTTTCTTATTCCGAAACAACCCGAAGCACTTCTTCGAGCGAGGTAAGCCCTTCCACCGCCTTTAGAATTCCATCTTCAAGCATAGTAAACATCCCTTCTTTTTTCGCTTGCGTTTCTATTTCATCTTGAGCACTCCCCCGAATAATCAGTTCTTTGACGCTTGCGGTCACTTTCAAAACTTCGTGAATGCCGACCCGGCCGGAATATCCTTCCGTCGCGTCACTTCCTTTGCTTGGTTTATAAAACGGCACTTTGTCCCAATCATCTTTCGGCCCAATCACTTTTTCGGCCCGAAGGAGCGCGAGCACTCTGTCTAGGTCGACTATTTTGCCCAAATTTTTGAGTTCGTCTTCGGACAAGAAATATTCGGTCTTTTCCGCCGTCAGTCTTCGAACCAATCTTTGAGCTATAATTGTTTTGACTGTCGAAATAAGCAAAAAAGGCTCCACTTTCATGTCAATCATTCTAGGAATCGCACCAGCAGCCGAATTGGTGTGAATGGTTGAGAGGACTAGATGCCCCGTCAAAGAGGCATTTACTGCAAGCCCTGCTGTTTCGGTATCTCGAATCTCTCCCACCATAACAATATCAGGATCTTGCCGGAGTAAAGTACGCAAACCGTTAGCGAAAGTCATTCCGATCTCCGGACGAACCTGAGTTTGGTTCACCCGAGGCATCTGATACTCGATCGGATCTTCGATAGTCGAAATGTTCACCTCCGGTTTATTCAAAATATCAAGCATCGTGTAAAGAGTGGTCGTTTTTCCGCTTCCGGTCGGGCCAGTCGCTAAGATCATTCCAATTTTTTGTTTCAAAGATTCATGGATTCGTTCCAGCCCTTCGCCGTGAAAACCGATCGTCTCCAGCGAAAGAGCGCGCGAATTTTCTTTCAGAATTCGGATGACTGTTTTTTCTCCGTAGTAGGTCGGTAAAGTAGAAACACGGAAAGAAATTTTTTCTCCGTTCTGGTCTATTTTAAACCGGCCATCTTGTGGTAGGCGTTTTTCGTCCAGTTTTAAATTGGATAAAACTTTAATGCGAGCGGTAATACCCGGCGCCGCGTTCTTGTCCAAGATCATCGCGTCATGCAAAATTCCGTCGATGCGATAGCGTACGAAGAGCTCCGCTTCTCCGGGTTCAATATGAATGTCGGAAGCGTTTTGGAGGATAGCGTGAAAAATCAGCGAGTCCACGATCTTTACCACCGGCAGATCTTCCGCCATCTCTTTCAATTCTTCTTCGGATTTTTCTCCGCCATCTTCTTTGGAAACAGTTTTGAGCGAAGCGGCTTCTTTCTGGATAATATTGTCAAATTCAGCTTGTAAACTTTTTCGATATTGCACCAAGGCGGATTTAATCGAGTTCTGGTCGGTCAAGCGCGGTAAAATTTTGAGCCCTGCTTTTTTCTTTATAAAATCGGTTACTGGAATGTCATCCACGTCAAGCATCGCGACTTCGAGTCCAGACTCACTTTTTTTATAGGCAATAATATTGTGGTTCCGGGCAATCGGCTCGGGAATGAGGGAAAGAATGGCAATATCTATTTTTTGGTTTACCAGATTTACATATGGAATCCCTAGCACAAATGCTTCCAAGCGACGCAGGTCTGTTTCTGAAATTTTTCCTTCAGAAAGCAGAATGTCTCCAAACTTCTGTTTTTTATCTTCCGCTTTTTTTACCGCCTCATCTAGACTAGAACGAGAAACAAGCTTGGACTCCAAGATAAATTTTTTGAGTTGCTCTTCGTCGATTTCCATACTTGCTGTCATTATACCAAAAATTCCCCTCTCGGGGAATTTTTGGTATAATTTTTATCTTTCAAACCACTTTAATGCCTTTTTGGGGATAACACCAGTGGTGCAATCCGGAGGATTAGTGGCGCCATTTAAACAAACATCACACTCTGGATAATTAGTCAGACCCGGGGGACATTCGTTTCCACCTCCATTCCCGGCTTCGGAACAAGAAGCGTTGGATCCGGTCGGAGAACCCAGGCAATCCCATGTCCAGCCGTTAATCGAATCTCCGGTACCATTCGCGCTATTTCCTGATAGACAGCCGTAGTGAGTAGTCGCGCATTTTCCGTCAACTGGTTTGTTTTCATCGGCGCAAATCTCTCCATTCCAAACACTCCCTTTTTCGCAGCTTGAAGTTATTGTATCTTGATCGAGTTCAATTGAATCATTGTACAGCCTGAAGATGGCAGAATTGTACGGAATAGTAAATTTGCCACTACCCGGATTACCAGAGCCAACCACTCCGACTGTTTCTTGGATTACTTCTGTGGTTGGTCCAGTCGGATTGGTAACACTCCAGATAAAGTGCATCGGGCAGCTTTTTGCACCAAGCAAAATTGTACAGGAGGAACTGTCGGGAGTAAGGGTGCCGGTCATAGATTGACCTAGCACCGTGAACTGTGCCCAGGGCGAACTGCAGTTATTGAGCTCGTTTGATTCCGTAATTGTCCCGGCATCGTTACGATTGCTTTTGTCGGCACATACTCGAACATAATAAGTTCCCGGACTAGTAAAAGTATAGGTCCTGGTGAAATCATTGTGTCCTCCAGCCGGAAGCGTCGCCATTGAAACCGAAGGAAGATCTATAAGAACACCGGCTACTTCCCCAACCCCTATTTGGGCGAAATTATAGAAACTAGCTCCGGTGCTGGTTGTTCCTTGGTTAGTGATAGTTGAGGAAAAAACAACCGGGACATTTATAGTCAGAGTTGTTGGTCTGGAAGTTGGCACACCAGCTACCAAGTCCGGAAGGTTGGTGTTGGCAGTGACCACCACTTCGGTCCAAAGAGGACTGCAGTTATTGCCTTCATTGAGCTCGCTAATTGTTCCCGGATCACCCGGAGTGCTCTTGTCTGAGCAAGCGCGAACCCAATAACTGCCAATCGAGTTAAAAGCATAACTTTTAGTAGTTTGAGCGGATTGTCCTGCGCCAAGCGGATTCATCCAGACATGCGCCAGGTTAGTGATACCGTTTTGGATTTGACCCCCGCCGGGAGTTCCAGTGGCCAGAGCTCTTTGAGCACCAAAAATATTTTGTTTTTCCTTGTAAGCAGTATTGTTTCCTCCACCTGGATTATTTTCATTTTCGGTAGACACTGGATTATTTTCATTTTCGGTAGACACTTGGAAGAAGTTATAAAATCCAGTTCCGGTAGATACACCACCTTGGTTGGTAATCGTTGAAGTCAAGGCCACTGGCGTGTTAATGATAGCTGTGACGGGAGTAGTATTAGAAGCTTTCAGGTCCGGTAAATCTCCCACAGTTACAACGGCCCAGCTTGAGCAATTGTTATTTTCGTTCGGATCCTCGTTCACTTTGTCCGCCGGATTAGAAGTATGGGTAGTGTTGCGATTATACTTATCGGCACAAGCTCGGACCCAATACATTCCGGCATTTACGAATGGAAATGATGGACTATAACTAGTATCGTTTTGTCCCGCACCAAGAGCAGGCATCATGGTAGCTGACATATCCACCAATCCCATAGATGCGTTAGCTTTCGGGAAAATTTTATCAAAGACCGAGTTTCCTCCGCGATAAGCTGTTGGAGCACCCGGATCTAAGTCGGTTATCTGGAAGAAATTCGGGAAAGCGTTAGGACCAGTCGTAGCGGTGCCGATATTTTTAATTTGCGCCGAGAAAACAACGTGGTCGCCGACTTCCGCAGTAGTTGGAGTAGGCGGATATGCAGTCAGGTCGGGGGTGTTTTGAACAAGTAAGTTCATGGTAGCAGCATCCTCATCTTGTCCGCCACTGTTGTAACACCTAGAAGAATAAGTGGTTTGTGTAGTGATTTGATCAGCAAAACTACAGGTTAATCTAGGATAAGTACAAATACTGTAATTCCCAGGCAAGGGAGAAGGACCAATCAATTCACAATAAGTAGCATCGTTGGAAATCCAAGAAACATGAAAGGTCGTATTTGCAGGAATAACACTAATAGGATTCCCCCCTGTATCATAAGTATTTATGTCAACCGTTGGAGCCGAAGGTGGAGTGTATGTTATTGTAACGGTAATAGAAGCATATGCCCAGACTTCGTGCTGATAATCAGCTAGAGCCTTCTCGGTAAAAGCAGAGAAAATTCTTTCCAATATATTGGACCAAGCAAAATGATTCTGTTTCGGACCAAGTGCAATATATTTCGAACATTCAAGATCATATGTGTGTGTTCCTGTTTCAGTATAGCTTGCAACATATTGACCAGGGGTCCCTCCGGATGCTATTTGAGTTCCATTTTCCTTTAAAGTACACCCGTCAGGGGTAAGCGTTCCACCACTCACATCCCAGGACAAAGTGGCAGATGTTTGACCTAGCCCGAGATCAACCGGGTTCGGGCTGGCCTGCAAAGAAACTTGCATAGTTCCGCCACCTGGAGGAGGCGGAGGCGGCTCCCCCCCGCTACCACAAGAATCCGATACGGCATAAGCTGGATAAATAAAATAGTCCCATACCCCTACGTCCCAAACATAATGCGTAGAAATCACATGAGTTCCAAAACTATTCCCTGCCGTAAAAGTAATCTCCTGGCAAAGACCTGATTGGGTCCCGGCTATCCCGTCAAACCAAACAACCGGAACATAATTCTGATTATTTGGGCTAGTAAGACACCAACTAGCTTGAATACTTTCTCCCGGAGCATAACATTCTTTATCCGTGACAACTTCTCCTTGGCAATAGATAGGGGTATTGGTTATGCCGTCCCAACCACATTGTTTACTCCCAGTCGAATCCGCCTTGGCTATGTTCGAAAAGAAAATAAAAGACAGCACGACCAGAAAAACAAATGTTAAATATTTATTTATTTTCATAAAAATTAATGTTATTAATAATGTTTTGAACGATAAACTATTGCACTAATAATAACATATTGCCGAGAAACTAAAGAGCAAATGTTGATAACTAAAAACAAAAAGAGCTCGGAATTAAAATTCCGAGCTCAGTATTACAAATTCTTGTACGTCCACCTTGAGATAGGAGGGGTTCCGGATCCTTCGGCAGAAAGAATTAAAGAGTCCAGCGAGTATCCATCAAGGCGAGTAATCCAACCACCCTGGTTTAGGTAAGTAACTCCAGAAACTTCTTCCCACTGCCACCAACCGTTACCAATTTGTGCTCCCGTAGAGATCAGAAATACTTTGTACGTATGGTCGGAATAAAAATAAGTTACACGATCCCTTTCATCAACTCCAATTCCGATCTCATAAAGAGAATCATAGGTATATCCAATCTCCCATTTGTCCAGAACCTTTCCTCCGTGTGTTAGACAAAAGTCTTTATCTGGTGGTTGTGTCTCTTCCACGGTAACTGTGAGGATCGTAGGCGTAAACGAACCAAATTGGTTTGTAAACGTGATCTCATACGTAGTAGTGGAAGATAATACAACCGTCATCGAGTCATTGGGGTTTACTGAAGTGTCTTCCCCGTTGATTTTGAGGACAGCCGATGTGGCGTTCTGGGAAAGCCAATAAATAACCGTGCTTTCTCCAGATTTCCTCACGGTCGATGGTTTCGCCCCGATAATGCCAGTAGGCTTCTGGGTTGCCGGAGTTACCGTAACATTTGCCCTCTTTACTATGCTCAGACTTCCTTCTTTTACAAAAAAAACTGAGAAAACAGTGGAAGAGAGTGGTATTGAATGGAAGTATCCGCTTCCACCCTTATTTGTTGTGGTATCAATTCCGACAACAAACAGAGTTTTGTCAGCATTAGATTCGTAGTGAAAGTTAGCAGCACTGCCTTCCGGCAGGGTGATTGCCACTTCATCTATGAAGAGAGTCCCGTTGATAGTAATACTTGTCACGGTGAGAGGTTCAACCGGTGGATTTACCGGCGGATCGATTGGATCTTTCTTGCATCCTACAAACCCGAAGGCGAGAATGCAAAGAGCAATGAACGCACTCAGGACAACGCCTGAGTAGCGTTTAATTCCTAAGAAGATTGTGTTCATAGTCGTATGTTTTTTTGGTTTATATTTTCAAGGGTTTGAAGTGTTGTATCTGAATACTCTTTTAAAATATCCGGATAAAACACCTCAAACTTGACAATATCCTATATTCGTATTATATTATAGTACTTATAATGAATTTGTCAAATGACTTATCCACTTTGCTCCCCTAACCTCAGAAAACCCCTTATTCCATGGGTTTTCTGGTCTTGCTTTCTAAAAATCTTGGTGCTATACTCCCCAGAGTAACAGTCCTGTCCAAAGCAGGGCTTTAATTTTAGAAAAATAAAGAGTGCGGCGAGTTATTTTTCTACCCCGTGAAATCCTTGCCCAAGGCAAGGAAAAATCCTTCGGATTTTTATTTCACTGGGGTGATGATTTCTATATTCGCTTCGCTCATTAAAAATCAATCATGTTAGACATAAAAACATTCAAAAGTGCATTGGAACAGCTCGAGGAAGAACGCAAAATTCCGAAAGAGAAGATTTTGGACGCCATCGAACAAGCAATGGCGGCCGCTTACAAAAAAGATTACGGCAAGAAAGGACAGATCATCCGAGCCAAGTTCGACTTAGACACGGGAAAGACAGATTTCTTTCAGATAAAAATCGTAGTAGACGAATCGATTGTAAAAATGGAGGCCCCAGAAGATGCTGGAGCAGAATATTCCATGAAACAAGAGGGCGATGAGCGAGTACATTTCAATTCGGAGCATCACATCCTCTTGGAAGACGCAAAAAAAATAAAAAAAGATGTCGCCTTAAACGATGAGGTTGTTTTTCCTCTGGAAGCGAAAGATGATTATGGACGGATCGCGGCCCAAACTGCCAAGCAGGTCATTGTCCAGCGCATCCGAGAAGCAGAACGCACCTCAATCATTGATGAATATGGCACCAAAGAAGGAGAAATCATGAGCGGGATCGTTCAGAAAGTCGAGCGTGGCAATGTTTACGTAGATTTTAATCGAGCAACTGGCGTCTTGCCGGCCGAAGAACAAATCCCCGGAGAATATCTCGAACGCGGCCGACGTGTGCGTTCTTATTTGTATTCAGTAGAAGACACACCACGTGGTATCAATTTGCGCCTATCTCGCACTCATCCAAAATTTATCGAGAAACTTTTTTCAATCGAGGCCCCGGAAATCCAATCCGGTGTGGTAGAAATTAAATCCATCGCCCGAGAAGCCGGCGCGCGCTCCAAAATAGCGGTCGCTTCAAACGACGAACACATTGATCCGGTCGGATCTTGTGTCGGACAGAAAGGCACCCGGGTAAATACCATCACCTCAGAGCTCGGTGGCGAAAAAATCGATATTATTCCGTGGTCAGAAGACCCAAAGGTATTTGTGTCCAATTCTCTTTCCCCGGCCAAGGTTCTTTCTATTAAAGTAGATGAAGCTGAGCACAAAGCAGTGGTAGAAGTTTCTAGCGACCAGTTGTCGCTCGCGATCGGCAAGGGCGGGCAAAATGTCCGCTTGGCCGCTAAGCTGACCGGCTGGCGCATCGATATTAAAGGCAACGATGGAGCAGAGGTTACTTCGACCGACGGAGACAAGATTGAAATGAAAGAAGAAGAGAAAAAAGCGGAGGAAAAACCAGCCAAAAAATCAAAGAAAGCCAAAAAATAATTATCAACTTAACAAAATATTTATGAATATCTATTTATTGTTTGCTATTATCAGTGCTCTTGTTGCTATCGCATACGGCCTCTTTCTGGCCAAAAATATTTTGAAAAAAAGCGCCGGCACGGACAAAATGCGTTTGATCGCAAATGCCATTGCCGAAGGCGCCAAGGCGTATCTAAACAGGCAATACAAAACCATCGGCTGGATTGCAGCAGTTTTATTTTTCGTATTGTGGTGGGGTCTGGGAATCAAATCCGCTGTCGGATTTATTCTGGGAGCTGCTCTTTCTGCCCTGGCCGGCTATATCGGGATGAATGTTTCGGTTCGCGCCAATGTGCGCACCACCGAAGCTGCTCGAGGCGGACTAAAAGAAGCACTTTCGGTTGCCTTTAAGGGAGGTTCCGTTACCGGACTATTAGTGGTTGGGCTCGCACTTTTGGGAGTCTCTGGATTGTATGCCTTGACTGGCGACGTGAAGGCTTTGATAGGTCTTGGTTTTGGCGCTTCGCTTATTTCTGTCTTCGCTCGTTTGGGTGGAGGCATTTTTACCAAAGCTGCCGACGTTGGCGCTGACTTGGTTGGAAAAATCGAAGCCGGCATCCCGGAAGATGATCCGCGAAACCCGGCCGTAATTGCAGATAACGTGGGCGACAATGTGGGTGATTGCGCGGGCATGGCCGCCGATCTTTTTGAAACTTATGCTGTCACTTCTGTAGCTACGATGTTGCTTGGCTCTCTTCTTTTCGCAGGCTTCGGCGGAGCAATTCTTTACCCACTCGCGATCGGAGGCATCGCCATTCTTTGCTCAATTATTGGAACTTGGTTTGTAAG
>Ga0172368_10002553_pt1 | contig 23021 bp, 16 predicted proteins | sample Lak11m_FD_114540 | JGI IMG/M metagenome (GOLD analysis project Ga0172368, IMG submission 114540) | Freshwater microbial communities from Kabuno Bay, South-Kivu, Congo - kab_022012_11m | ecosystem: Environmental > Aquatic > Freshwater > Lake | place: Democratic Republic of the Congo: South-Kivu...
CGCTGAAAATGGTAATGTAGCCCTCACCGGGGAGGTGGACCTGAAAGGATCGGCGGGCAGGTTCCTGTTGGTTTTGGGTTTTGGTACGAACCATTTTGAGGCCGGGCAGCGTGCGCTGGCCAGCCTGCTGGATGGGTTTGAAACCGCCCGTGCCATATATATCAATGAATGGCAAAGCTGGCAGCAAAGCCTGCTGCCCCTGGTTTCCAATAACGGCGAAAATGAAACCAGGGATTTTTTCCTGGTCAGCGCAGCCGTGATGCGCACCCACGAATCAAAGCGGTTCCCCGGCGCATTGATCGCCAGCTTCTCCATCCCATGGGGTTTTTCAAAGGGTGATGATGACCTGGGCGGGTATCACCTCTCCTGGCCGCGCGACCTGGTCGAATCGGCTGGAGGGCTGCTGGCAGCCGGGGCGCACGGCGATGCCCGGCGGGTTTTGTTTTACCTGCAGGAAACGCAGGAAGCCGACGGGCATTGGCCACAGAACATGTGGCTGGATGGCAAGCCATATTGGGGCGGCATTCAAATGGACGAGACCGCCTTCCCGATCCTGCTGGTTGACCTGGCCTATCGCGAAAAGGCTTTAAAAGCAGATGACATCGCCCGCCTGTGGCCGATGGTCAAGCGCGCCGCCGCGTTCCTGACGAAAAACGGTCCCGTCACAGCGCAGGACCGCTGGGAGGAGGATCCCGGTTATTCACCATTTACGTTGGCAGCCGAGATCGCCGCCCTGCTGGCGGCTGCAGACCTGGCAGACTTAAAGGGGGAAGCGCAGGTGGGCGCATATCTGCGCGAAACGGCCGATACCTGGAATTCGAGTATTGAACATTGGATCTATGCCGCCGGCACGGATTTGGCGCGCCAGGTGGGTGTGGACGGTTATTACGTGCGGGTTTCATCCCCGGATATCGCTGATTCGGCGGCGCCCTCCAAGGGTTATGTGCCGATCAAGAACCGGCCGCCAGGCGAGAGCCTTGAGCCGGCGGCCAGCATCGTCAGCCCGGATGCGCTGGCGCTAGTGCGTTTTGGGCTGCGCGCAGCCGATGACCCGAGAATTGTCAACACCGTCAGGGTGATCGATGCCCTGTTGAAAACCGAGCTGCCTTATGGTCCAGGCTGGCACCGTTATAATGATGATGGCTATGGCGAGCATGAGGATGGCAGTCCCTTTGACGGGACAGGGATCGGGCGCGTCTGGCCGTTATTGGCAGGCGAGCGGGCGCACTACGAGCTGGCCGCCAGCCGGCCGGATGCAGCCGCGCGCCTGCTGCGCGGGCTGGAAGCCAGCGCCGGACCGGGCAAATTGATCCCCGAGCAGGTGTGGGACACAGCCGACATCCCGGAAAGGGAACTTTTCTTCGGCAGACCGTCCGGTTCGGCCATGCCGCTGGTTTGGGCGCATGCCGAATATGTAAAACTGCTGCGGTCGCTGCGAGATGGGCGTGTGTTTGACATGCCTCCGCAAACGGTGGCCCGCTATATCCGCGCAGGGACCGAATCCGGGCGGGTCACCTGGCGGTTTGACGAAAAACGCATGACCATGCCAGCCGGCAAATCCTTGCGCATTGAACTATTGGCACCGGCTTTGGTACACTGGAGCGTGGACGGCTGGAAAACCATCCAGGACAGCCCCACCCGCGATACCGGGCTGGGCGTATATCTTGTGGACCTGGCGCTGGAATCGATGCCGGTCGGGACAACCCTGGTATTTACATTCCACTGGTCAGCCAGTGACACCTGGGAAGGCGCAGATTTTTCGATTTCCATTTGATATGAAAGGTTTTACGAGAAGGATGATCGGATTGAAAAGGCGGAGGGCATGAAGGCGCGATTTTTTATTGTCATGGGCGTTTCGGGCAGCGGCAAAACCGTTGTTGGCAAGGCTCTTGCAAAAAAGTTGGCGTGGGATTTCTTCGATGCCGATGATTTTCATCCGGCTGAAAACATCGCCAAGATGGCAGCCGACATTCCAATAACCGACCGGGACCGTGTACCGTGGCTGGACAGGCTGCATGATTTGATCGCATCCCGCCTTCGGGATCATAAAAGCGGTGTACTGGCCTGTTCAGCGCTCAAGCAAGCGTACCGCAAGAGACTGCTGGCGGGTAATCCATTGGTGCAGGTGGTGTTTCTTAAGGGAAGTTATGATTTGATCATGTCGCGCATGGAAGCGCGCGCCGGGCATTTTATGAAACCGGAGATGCTGCAGAGCCAGTTTGCCACGCTGGAAGAGCCGCGGAATGCGCTGGTGGTCGATATTTTGCCGCCGGTCGAAAAAATCGTGGAGAATATCAGTGCAGCATTGAACCTGACCGGCTCCAGCGTTGCTGGGAAAACCGGTGGCCGGCAGCCTGGTCGAGTTGATCGCGATTAACCGCGCGGGCTTCTCAGCCCAAACCTGTGGAATGGCTGTGAATTGGTTTCTTTTCCTTGTTTTCACAGCATATTCAAAGGAAAAGCGGATATAGTGTATTTAATCAACGAGTCAATGCATGAAAATTCCCATGCAACGATAAAGTTGAATGCGCGGGGACGGATCCACGGATTTTCCATGTCCACGCTCACCGAGTTGCTCATCAATAATGTTACCTGGCTGGTTGCGATGGTGACGCTTCAAAGGTTGATCACTTGTGCGAGATCGGAAAGCGTTTACAAAGCATCACCAGTCATGATATCCAGGAGAAATAAAATGAACACGTATAATCGAAACGAAGATTTATCCATCTCACAAGATGGTGTCAATTTGCAGCCCATCATGCGCCAGGTCTATCTCTGGATGGGTTTGGGAACGCTGATCACCGCCTTCATGGCCTATTTTACGGTCAGCACGCCGCTGGTCAACCTGGCGGCAAACCCGATCATCCTGATGGTTGCCATGCTGCTGGAACTTGGCCTGGTGATGGGCATCAGTCTTGGTTTCAGCCGGATATCATCCGGGATGGCGACGGCGCTGTTCTTCCTGTACGCCGCGCTGAACGGGTTTACACTCTCGATGGTGCTGATGGCTTTCACAACCGGGTCGGTGTTAGCAGCCTTTGTCTCCACATCCGCGTTGTTTGGCGCCATGACGATCCTCGGCTACACCACCAGGGTGGATCTTACCAAAATGGGTACCTTCCTGATCATGGGTGTCTTTGGACTGTTGATAGCGATGGTGGTTAATATGTTCATCAACAGCGGCCCACTGAACCTGATCATCAGCATGGCGGGCGTGCTCATTTTTACCGGGTTGACCGCCTATGATACCCAGCGCATCGGGCGGATGGCGGCGCAAATGGGCGGGCAGGGAGGCGAGGCAGCCGCCAAGGTGGCGATCATGGGCGCGCTCAAGCTTTACCTGGATTTCATCAACATGTTCCTGTTCATGCTGCGCTTGTTCGGCCGCCGCAGGTAAATTATCGCCCGATCACCGCCCGGTTGTGATCGGGCGACTTTACACCTGCCATCTCCCCGCTGACCCGTTAGGTGCACCCATCCATGCCAGGCTATGGATCGCACAGTGAATTCCATGGGTGATGCCAACTTTGACATCCGGTTTGGACTGGGGAAATGCCAAAAACATGGGTAATAACTCTCGTAGAAAGTTGAATGGTTTTTTTTTGATTTTTCCAATGCCTTTTTGGAAAAATCAATGTCCCGTAAAAGATTCGAGACATTGTGCGGAGCAAACCACCGATTGGCGGGCAACCGGGCAGAATGAGACAGGGCTGTCATGAATGAATCTGGACTTCTTTTATTGAATACGTAAATTCATTACCCGCGAAATAGCCACTCTGTGGGCGGGTTGGTGGGTGTAACTTTTTAATATTTCATGTATAATCTTAATAGTCTTAATTAGACCTGTTTTAGCCAATAAACAGGTATATGCAGTTTGCGTTACGGAGATTGAGCATGACCATTAAACAGTTTTCGCAAACAGACCCGATGTGGAAAAGCACTTTACTCGGTTTTGACAAGACATCCACCATCGGTGGTTACGGCTGCCTGCTGACAAGTTTGAGCATGTGCGCGACACAATATGGGGCCGCGGATATGACCCCCTCCGGCTTGAATGACAAGATGAAGAATATCGGCGGTTTCCAGGCCGGGACAGCTTTTATCATGGCGCGTATGATCGGCAGCGTGGTGCCGGGGATGAGCGTGGATTACCGCGCCTGTTCCGGTTCGCCCGCGCCGCTGGCAGAAATAGACGCTAACATCGCCCAGGGCCGCCCGGTGATCATCGAGGTGGACTGGTCGCCGCAGGCCGGTGTGCAGACCCATTATATGGTGGCTTACGCCAAGGCTGGCAGCGATTACCAGGTGTATGACCCGTATCCATTCCCCACCACAAATGGCCAGATCAAACTCTCAGCTTCCAAATATGGGCAGGTGGCGGGTTCGAGCGACCCGGCGCACATCATCACCGGTGTGTTCTTTACGAATGGCGCCGGGCAGGTGACCCCGCCGGCAGCACCGGTGCTGGATAAGGGTGTGAGCGCCTCCTTCAGCGTGTTTGCCAGCGCGGATGCCCTGGCGCTCCGCTCGCAAACGATCATCGCCGACAGCACACTGTTGAAGCGCTACCCGGTCAACAGCGAGTTCAAGGTGTTGGAGACCGATGCCAGCGCAAACCTCAAGCTTGGACAGCAGAATGCCTGGCTGGCGGTAAAAGGGATGGATGGGACCCAGGGATACCTGGCAGCCTGGCTGGTTTCCAAGACCAAGACGGTTGTCCCGTCACCGGTCACAGCCACGGTGGCTGCGGGTGGAACGCCCGCCGCTCAGCCTGTCCCCAAGGACGGCCCGGTGGTCAAAACAAGTGTGGAAAGCCTGAAACTGCGTTCGAAACCCGACAACACGGATGCCACCATCCTGAAAGTCTACCCGCTGGGCACCCAGTTGAAGTGCGTGGAAGTGGCATCTGAAGTGAAACGCAAGGTGGGTGTTAATTATGAGTGGCTGAACGTGGCAGATGTGCAAGGCCAGCAGGGTGTGGTGGCGGCCTGGTATGTGGCGGTTGTCAGCCTGGGCGCATTCGGACCGCAGGCTCAAACCCCGGCGGGCGGGCCGCATTTTGGGATCGATGAGATCCCGCCGCTGATCCTGCGCACAACCGAGGAAAGCGTTGCGCTGCGCAGCAAGCCGTTCATCTCGCGCGATACCCTCATCCTGCGCCTGCCGCTGGGGGCGGAACTGGTCCCGGTGGGCAAGGAAAGTGCCGCATCCAGGAAGGTGGGCCGGAGCGGCAAGTGGATCCGGGTGAAGGATGTGCTCGGAAATAAAGGCTATGTGGCAGCCTGGCTGCTAAAGGAACGCCCGCAGGAACCGCCGGCAGCGCTTGGTCCGAAGGACGGTTAATTCCAATCTTCCGCCGGTTCATTGAACTGGCGGATTTGTGATCGCAGAAAACAGGACGTGCGTGTTGACTGATTTCGCTGACCTGGAGATCAACCTGTACAAGGCGGATGGCGGCAGGTATGGGGTGGATATGCGTTTTACCCAGCCCAAGAGCGATGTCGATACGCGCGTCGGCGCGGACAACCCCATCACGGTGGGCTTTGACCTGGCGGCCTTGCAAGCGGTCAAGGATGATGCGGACCAATACGGGAAAATGCTCACAGCCAGCCTGTTCTCCGAGGAAAAAATGCGCACAGGCTTTGCGCAGGCACGCGCCAGCGCGGACACCGCCCGGGTGGCGCTGCACGTGCGGCTGGAGATCGGTCCAGGCGCAGCGGAATTGCACAGCCTGTACTGGGAAACCCTGCTTGACCCGGTCGATAACAAATCCCGCCTGTTCAACAATGAAAACATCCCCTTTTCGCGCTACCTGGCCAGTTCAGACTGGCGCCCGGCAACGCTGCGATCGCGCGGCGAGTTGAAAGCGCTGGCTGCGGCCTGCAACCCGTCCGATCTTGGTAATTACAAGCTGGCGGCGGTGGACGCGACCGCCGAACTGGCGCGCGCCAGGACGGCGCTGGGCACCATACCGGTCAGTACGGTGGGTGAAAACGAGCCGTGCACACTGGAACTGCTGACTGCCAGGCTGCGGGACGGGATTGATATCCTGTACCTGGCGGCGCACGGCTCGGCCGGCGGGGATGGTGAACCGCGTATCTGGCTGCAGGGCGAGGACGGCAAGGCAGCCATCACAAGCGCGGAAGAATTCGCCACCTGCATCAAGAACCTGACCGTGCAGCCGCGCCTGGTGGTGCTGGCATCCTGCCAGAGCGCCGGGAAAGGCAGCGGGGATGTGCTGCAGGCCTTTGGCCCGCGGCTGGCCCAGGCGGGGGTGCCGGCGGTGATCGCCATGCAGGGCAATATCAGCATGACCAGTGTCGAAAAACTGATGCCGGTCTTTTTCAGCGAGTTGTTAAAGGATGGGCAGATCGACCGGGCGCTGGCTGCCGCACGCAGCGCAGTAAAGAATGAAGTGGATTACTGGATACCGGTGCTGTTCATGCGCTTGAAGAGCGGCAGGGTGTGGTATGTGCCGGGCGTGGGAATGGGCGGGGATGAGTTCGATTCATGGCCATCGATCGTATCGAATATCCAGGATGAGAAATGCACGCCGATCCTGGGCTCCGGGGTGTACGATTCGCTGATCGGTTCATGGCAGGGGATGGCAGAGGCGCTCTCGGACCAGTTCAGTTACCCGCTGGCGCCATTTTTTCGCGATTCGATGCCGCAGATCAGCCAATACATCGCCATAAAACAGGATATCAACACCCTGTGGAGACAGGTAAAAACCATGCTGCGCCAGGCCTGGCTGGAGCACAGCGGAGATCTCCCGGTTGAATTGAAGGAAGCCAACGCCGTGCTGCTTGACCTGATCTCAGCCGGGGGTGCAAAGGCGCGCGCGCGCGATGAGTTCGAACCGCACAGGGTTCTCGCCAGCCTGCCGATGAGCGTGTATATCACCACCAATTTTGACAATATGCTGGCGGATGCCTTGAAGGAAGCAGGCAAGGCACCCGAGGTGGTGATCTGCCCATGGAGCGACCGCTTTGAAGTGGCCTCGATCTACGATCCCGACCGGGAACCAGGCTACCTGCCCAGCCAGAAGCGCCCGCTTGTATACCATCTCTTCGGCCACTTGAGCGAGCCGAAATCGATGGTGCTGACCGAGGATGATTATTTTGATTTCCTGATTGGGTTCACCGCCAATAAAAAACGCAACCCATCCACCATTCCGCCTGCCATCCTGCGGGCTTATTCCGATTCAGCCCTGTTAATGTTGGGCTTCCGGCTGGAGGACTGGTCTTTCCGCGCCATGTTCCGCACCGTTCTTGGGCAGGAAGGCGTGGCCCGGCGCGGGATTTATTCACACGTGGGGGTGCAGGTCGAACCGGATGATGTCCACAACCAAAACCCGGTCCGGGCGCGCCAATACCTGGAGAAATACTTTGGAAAGGTTGATTTGACCTTGTTTTGGGGAAATTCACAGGAATTTTTGAGCGAACTTGCCCGCCAATGGAAGGCGGCCCAGCCATGAGCGAAGCAGCCGTCACGATTGCATCCCGTCCGAACCCGTACGTGGGCACCCGGCCTTACAGGAAGGGTGAAGTATTATATGGCCGCGAACGTGAGACCTCCGAGCTGCTCGACCTGCTGATCGCCGAGCGCATCGTGATGCTGTACTCGCCATCGGGGGCGGGGAAAAGCTCGTTGTTGAATGCGGCCATCCTGCCAAAAATGGAGCAAAACGGTTTCGACGTGCTGCCCAGTTTGCGGCTCAGCCAGGAGCCGCCTGCCGGGCTGGAAGTAACGCAGGGTTTTAACCGCTATATTTTCAGCGTGCTGCTGTGCATGGAGGAGGAATTGGAACCGGCGGAGCGTACCGCGCCGGAGGAACTGGCCAAATTTGCCCTCAAGGATTACCTGGAGCAGCGCCGGGCGAAAAAACAGGCCCTCGATCAGAAATACCGGGAGGACCAGGCCATTCTGCTGGTGATCGACCAGGCAGAGGAAGTGATCAACATTGCCCCAACCGAGCGCGACCAGAAGCAGGCATTTTTCAACCAGCTGGGGGCAACCCTGCGCGACCGCAGGGTATGGCTTTTATTTGCCTTGCGTGAGGATTACATGGCCCGCATGGATTCATATATTCGCCCGATCCCGACCGGGTTCACCACCCGCTACCGCCTGAGGCTGCTGCAAGCCGATACTGCCTTGGCGGCCATCCAGCGCCCAGCCGCAGCCCAGGGCGTCAATTTCAGCGATGAGGCTGCCAAAAAGATGGTAAGCGACCTGTGCATGGTGCAGGTACAGCAGGTGGACGGGACCTCGCAACTGGAAGCCGGGCTGTATGTGGAACCGGTACAGCTGCAGGTGGTGTGCCGCAGGCTGTGGTCTTCGCTGGAACGCACCGATAACGAGATCGAGGTGGCAGATGTTGAGAAGGTCGGGGATGTAAATACCGCCCTGGCCGATTATTATGCGCTGCAGGTGGCGACTGTTTCCGCCAGGGTGGGGGTGCGCGAACGGTTCATCCGCATGTGGTTTGACCGCCGGTTGATCACCGCGCAGGGCATCCGCGGGCAGGTGCTGCTGGCACCCACACGCAGCGATGGGCTGGAAAACAGCGCCATCTGGGAACTGGAAAAAACGTACCTGATCCGCTCGGAGAAACGCGGTGGTTCGACCTGGTTTGAGCTCTCGCACGACCGTCTGATCACGCCGATCGTGAAAAATAATGGCGAGTGGTTTGAAAAAAACCTCAGCGCCCTGCAGCGCCAGGCGGATGTTTGGAACCAGGAGAACCGCCAGGACGGGATGCTGGTGACTGGTCCGGACTTCCTGGAAATGCAGAAATGGGTGGTCGAGCACAAGCCAGAGATGAACCAGGTGGAGAACGATTTTTATAACGAGTCGCTCAAGGCGCACCTGGCTGAACGGCGGGATGAACGCAATGACCAAATCATCGGCTGGCTTGGGCTGACCGCTGCATTCGTTGCCTTGATCGCGACCATTTTTTTCTTCCGCGCCAGGTTGGCCGGGCTGCGCGCTGTGGCGCGTGAACTGGCAGCCGCCTCGGTCAACAGCCTGTCGCTTGACCCTGAACAGAGCATTATGCTGGCGCTGGCCAGCCAGAGCGCAACCGGCGAGCTGACGGACGAAAATATTCATGCCCTGCACAGGGCCCTGCCAGCCATGCGTGTGGAACGGTCGCTCAATGGGCATACCGATAAGGTCTACGCGGTCGAATTCAACCCGGACGGCAGCACGCTGGCCTCGGGCGGCAAGGATGGGCTGGTGTTCATCTGGGATGCTGCCACCGGAAAAGAACTGCAAAAACTGGTGGTGGTGGCCAATCCAGGCGGCAATTATGGTGTGACCAACCTGGCGTACAGCCCGGATGGGAATTCCCTGGCGGTGACTACACAGGACGGCAGGGTGATCATCTACGATAGCAGTTCCTGGCAGGCAGTGGTCACCATCCAGGCCGGAACGGCGGTTGTGTGGACCGTGGCTTACAGCCCCGATGGCAGGCTGCTGGCAACCGGTTCAGAAGACCATACCGTGCGGTTATGGGATGCCCGCAGCGGTGCTCCAGTCGCCACGCTTGGGCAGGAATACTGCGAAATCGCGGCCAAGTGTGATAACGGTCACACCGGTATTATTTATGCGGTGGTATTCAGCCCGGATGGGAAACTGCTGGCCTCGGCCGGCGAGGAGACCAATATCCGGGTGTGGGATGTGGCAACGCGTAAATTCGCCTTCAAACTGGGTGGTCCCAATGCGCACACAGACGGCATCTACGGGCTGGCCTTCAACCCGGCAGGCACCCGCCTGGCAAGCGCCAGCGCCGACCGGCTGGTAAAAGTATGGGATATCGCCAGCCAGGACTGGGTGATGAATATCCCCGGTCACGTGGATTGGGTTTATGCGGTCGGGTATATCGACGGCGGCAGGAGCATGGTCACCAGCAGTTCGGACCGCACCATCCGCATCTGGGACACAACCTACGGGCGTTTGCAGGCTGTATTGACCGGGCACAGCGACCAGGTCTATGATGTCAGCCTGAGCCCGGATGGGCGCAGCCTGGCATCGGCCAGCCAGGACAAGAGCGTGCGCATCTGGAATATTTCCAATACAGCCAGCCGCGAATTCCTGACCCTGGATAACAAGGACCGGGTGAACACGGTGGCGTTCAGCCGGGATGGAAACCTACTGGCAGCCTCCGGTCGCAGCCCGGATATCAAGATCTGGGACGCGCACACGGGGAAACTTTTGAATGACCTGGTTGGCGGTCACCGGCGGGTGGTGGAGGGATTGAGTTGGGGTCCGGACGGCACCTGGCTGGTTTCGGCTGGCCGGGACGGCAAGGCGATCGTGTGGGATGTGGCCAGCGGAGAGCAAAAGCTGGTTTTTGCAGAGCACAAGAGCGAGATCTGGGATGTGGTCCTGGCGCGGGATGGTTCATTCGCCGCCACAGGTGACAGCAGCGGTCTGATCTACACCTGGGATACAACCAACGGCCACACATTACACACGCTCAAAACCGATTTCGGCGAAGTTCTAACCGTAGATATCAGTCCAGACCAAAAATGGCTGGCAGCCGGTTACGAACAAGGCCAGGTGGTGATCTGGGACCTGGCCAGCGAGGAAGCGCTGGCCACGCTCGACGCGCATAACGATTTTGTGCAGGCGGTGCACTTCAGCGCAACGGGCAACATGCTGGCTTCGGCCAGCGACGACAGCTACCTGATCCTGTGGGATTTGCGCCCGATCAAGCAGGGCAGGCAGCCGGTGGTGTTTTCAAAAACGGCTGCCCAACGCGGCACGATCTATGATGCGGTATTTTCGCGCGATGGGCGCTACGTGCTGACGGGTGGAGCGGATGGCATGATCAATGTGCGCGATATCAGCAACCCGCAGTCCCCGGTTTATGTATACAGCCTTTACGGTTTTACCGACCGTGTGCAGAGACTGGACGCGAATGCGGTTAACGATCACATCGCCGCGGGCGGATCGGACAACACGGTGCGAATTTTTACATTGAATGTGAAGGAATTGGCCGAACTGGCCCGAAGCCGGCTGACACGCCCGATGACCGAAAACGAGTGCATCGATAACCTGGGCGCGAGCTGCGAGGATTTTGCCAATCCGAACATCCTGGACCGCATTACGATTTTCGGCGCCAACCTGTTTTCGCAGGGGCGTTAACTTTATCGAGCAAGGAGAGAAAACATGACCGATCTATTCCTGAATGGGATTGACGCCGATACCGGCGGTCCGATCGACGGGGACATGGTGATCACCTCAGAAATGATCGCCAAGGTAGCGCGCGGAGAGACAATCAGCCAGGATGAACTGGACGATGCCCGCAAGCGCAGGAGCCTGGATAAGACAAAGGTAAAAAATTACGGTTCGATTGAAGGCACCGATGACGATGATCTTGGTTCGGTGGGATGGTCGGTGGTTTTTCCCGCCAGCCTGCCGCAAAAATCGGTGGACGGTATCAAGGAAGCGCTCAAACCGCTTTTGGACCTGCGCAAGGAGCAGGCCGGCAAACAGACTGAAAAATATTACAAGGAAGTAATCGGCAAAGACCTGGGCTACCAGAACGGTGAATCGAAGAACGATTTCCTCAAGCGCTTTGACACCGGTCCCGGGCCAGCCGACCCGGATTTCTTCCCGTACTACAGCCTGATCGTTGGTTCGCCTGAAACCATCCCGTTCACCTTCCAATATCAGCTGGATGTGCAGTATGCCGTCGGGCGTATTTACTTTGACAAACTCGAGGATTACTACCAGTATGCCAGCAGCGTGGTGGCGGCTGAACAAAAGAAAATGACCCGCGCCAGGAAGGCGGCATTTTTTGGGGTGGCCAACCCGGACGACATGGCAACGGGCATGAGCTCGAAAGAGCTGGTCAAGCCGCTGGCCGACGGTGTGAAGGCGGATTACAAGGATTGGACTGTGGATTTGATCAAGCCGGAGAACGCCACCAAAGCCAACCTGGCCAATTACATTGGAGGCGCCAAAACACCCGCGCTGATGTTCAGCGCCAGCCACGGGATGAGCTTCAAACCGGATGACCCCCGCCTGCTGCGGCATGCCGGCGCCCTGCTGACCCAGGATTGGCCCGGGCAGAAGGCGCGCATGCCGATCACTGATTCGCTCTATTTTTCGGCCGACGACATCGCTTCGGATGCGGACGTGGCCGGGATGGTGGCCTTCGTCTTCGCCTGTTACGGCGGGGGGATGCCCAGGAGCGACAATTTTTATCGCCAGTTCTTTAAGCAGAAAAAGGATATTGCGCCATACGCTTTCCTGGCGCAGCTGCCGCTGCGGTTGCTCTCGCATCCGAAAGGCGGGGCGCTGGGGGTGTTTGCGCACGTGGAACGGGCCTGGGGCGCTTCGATTCAGTGGGATGAGACTGTGAACGACGTCAGAACCTTCAAATCGATGGTCAGCGCGTTATTAAACGGCAAGACCGCCGGGGTGGCGACCGAATATTTCAACTCGCGCTATGCCGAGATCTCGACCATGCTGACCGAAGAACTGGATATGACCACGCCTGAAATGCAGGATGATATAAAACTGGCCGGCATGTGGACCTCAAATAACGACGCGCGCAATTACACCTTCATTGGCGATCCGGCCGTTCGCCTGGCGGTGGCTGACAAGCCAACACCGGCCAGCGCGCGCACGATCATCCAGATTCCGGCGGCGATCACGACCCTCACCGCCGGGTTCCAGCCGGATGTCAGCGACCGCTCGGCTGCGGCACCGGTCAAGTCCGCAGATGGGTCGCAAGCGACGAACTACGGCTTCCTGGATGCTTTCAAAAAGGACCCGGCTGCCCCCGCGGATGGTTCCGGGAGTCCGGGGGTTGGGGGTGGAGGCGCCCTAAAAAATTTTGTCGAGAAACTTGGCAATTACCTTTCAAAGGCCCTGGACGATGCCTCCAGCCTGGAAGTGACCACTTATGTGGCCAGCGACCTGGCCAGTGTGCAGTACGAAGGCGGCAAGTTCACAGGCGCCGAACTGCGCGCACTGACGCGCATCAACATCGACGGCGATACGCAGGTGTGCCTGCCTGAAAAGGATGGCGAAATCGACATGACCGTATGGGGCATCCACCTGGAAATGGTGAAGAGCGCACAGTCCAACCGGGCTGAATTGATCAAGAACATCGTCAACGCCGCCGCCAGCATCGCGGGTATTGGCGGGAAGTAAGGTTGCTTAGGCCGGACAATGCCTGTATTTGAAAGCAGTTTTGACGATCCGCTCGGTATGTGGGCGGCAGCGCCAGCGGCGCAGCCGGTCTCTTTCGCCGTGGGCGAAGCTCCTGCCCCGCCTGAAGCGGATGTATACCGGGTAAACCTGTCTGCGCAGCCGGAGGAAGCCCGGGCTGAACTGCGGCAGAACGAGGCTGCCGTTGTGGCGGTCAGCGCGGCACTGGATGCCATCCCTGCCAGGCTGGAAGACCTCAGCCAGCGCACGCCGCCGGCGGGGATCAGTTTTGCCGTGTCCGGCGGAATGGAAGAAAGCGGCCCGGAAGGCGAACTGCTGGTGATGCTGGGCGAGACCGACCGCCAGGCGCTTTCGGGCGGGGTTCTAAGTTTTGGGTTCGGCGAGCAGGCCAGCCAGGTATGGGCGGAGGCCAAGGCGCGTTTTGACGGGCTGATGACGCAGATCGACCATGATGTGCTGCACCTGGCGTGGGTCGAGACGAATATCGAGCAGCACTTGATCGCGCGCACCATCGTAAATTGGGACGGTGACGCGCAGACAGCCTGGCTGGAAGAGGCGGGGGATGAGCAGGCTGGGCTGCACGAGCGCGCGCTGAGGAGCGTAACCCAAACACGGCTGCTGCGCCTGCGCATGTTCATCACCATCGCCAGCGGGGCTGCCAGGCTGTCGGTCTTGATGGCGGCGCCGGGCGGGGCAGTGTTGGCCCTGCCGGCAGTCTACCAATATGTGACAAAGATCCTGGCCCAGGCCAGGGAAATGCAATCCATTCAAACCAATTAACCAAAGGAGATGATTATGGCAACCAGCCCTGAACTGAAGGAAGCTCTTAAAAATGCGGCCGATACGATCGCAAAATACGTGGAAGATGCGGCCAGTATGACTGTCGAGACCAAGTACATTGAAGTGGGCGGTAAAAGTGATGAGCCAAAACTGCTGGCGCGCACCATCGTCAAGCTGGATGGTGACAGCGAAACAGTCCTGCCGATGAAAGCAGGCCCCGACGGCACGCTGGTGGTGGATACTGTTGTCAATGAGATGCACCAGGAAAATGTACAGACCGCCATCGATTACCGGACCGAGATGTTGGAGCGGCTGCTGAGCCTGCTGCATGTCTCGTAAAAGAAAATATTCCATGGCTCATCCCGGGCCAATCCTTTGACCCTGGAAGAATCGGATCGCCCGGCATACAGCGCTGATATCTTCCTCGCTCAAATCAGGCCGGATTGGCAGGCTGAGGATCTCATTTGCCGCGGATTCTGTAAGACATAATGCACCCGGATCAATGTCCAGGGACCTGTAGGCAGGTTGGGAATGGATTGGCAGGGGATAATGCACCCTGGTTTCAATACCGTTTTCTGCCAGGAAAGCCGCCAGTTCATCGCGCTGGTGACAGCGAACAACAAATTGATGGTAAACATGACGGGTTCCGGATGGCTCGATGGGCAGCACCAGGCCGGCGCCCGACAGGGAAGAGTTGTAAATTGCCGCCAGTTCCCGGCGCCGGTCGTTCCATTGATCGAGATGGGTCAGTTTAACGCGCAGGATGGCGGCCTGCATTTCATCCAGGCGGGAGTTCAATCCTTTATCCAGGCTGATACGCTGCTCATTCCAGCCATACTGCCGCAAGCGGCGCAGCCGGGCGGCCAGGAGGGGATCACCCGTCAGGACAGCGCCGCCGTCACCGTAGGCGCCAAGATTTTTGGTGGGATAAAAGCTGTAGGCTGCCAGGTGGCCAAGGCTGCCCACCATCCTGCCGTTGTAACGCGCGCCGTGCGCCTGGGCGCAGTCTTCGATCACGAATAAATGGTGCCTGTCTGCAAAAGACAGGATGGGTTCCATATCCGCCGGGCAGCCAAAAAGGTGGACAACGAGAATGGCACGGGAACGGGGGGATAAAGCGGCGGCAAGGCGGGCGGGATCGAGTGTGTATCGAAGCGGGTCTATATCCACTAAAACGGGTTGGGCGCCGGCAAGTTCAACGGCAGCCACGCTGGCGACGGCCGTGTTGGATACGGTGATCACTTCATCACCAGGTTCAAGACCGCAGGCAAGCAGGGCCAACTGGATGGCGCTGGTGCCCGAACCAACACCGATGGCATGCGCGACACCACAATAGGTAGCAAATTCGCGCTCAAACTGGTTAACTTCCTGGCCGAGAATAAATTGACCGGAGCGCAAGACGCGGGCGATGGCAGCGTCGATCTCCGGCTGGATGGACAGGTATTGCAATCCCAGGTTGGTGAATGGGATTTTGACGTTCACCAGTAATGCTCCTGGTATTGGCGGTAATAATCAAATGTGCGCTTCAATCCTTCGGCCAGGGAGACTCCTGGCTGCCAGCCCAGTTCAGAGCGGATCCTGGAATAATCGCCCTGGTAATCACCGATATCAATGCGCAACCGGTCGTCAGGAAAGGGGATATTTTCGTAGGAGCCAGATCCATAGATGTCAATCATCAAGCGAGCCAGGTCAAGCAGGCAGACCGGTTCCGGACTGCCCAGGTTGTAGACGCTACCACCGGCCGTCTTTTTTGAAACTGCCAGGAGCAGGGCGTCGATGGTATCGTCCACGTAATTCAGGTCGCGGACCTGCCGGCCGCTGCCATAGACCTGGATTGGCTGGCCGGTAAAAAGACGGCGGATCCAATCACCCAGAAAGGTCAAGCGGCCATCCCTGCAGTGCATGCGCGGGCCGTAGGTGTTGGTCAGGCGCAGGCTGACCGCTTGCAGCCCGTAAACGCGCTGGCCAACCAGGTGGTACAGTTCGCCGGCGCGCTTGGTCACGCCGTTGTAATCGACCGGTTCGACCGGATGGTTTTCATCAACAGGCAGGTAACGGGAATGCCCATATACCTGGCGTGTGCCGGCATAGACAATTTTGATGGCCGGATTATGGGTCCGGCAGGCTTCGATGATCGATAACTGGCAGGAAGCATTTATTTCCAGGTCCGCTTGAGGAAACTGCATGCTGTCGAGATGGCTGACCAGCCCGGCCAGGTTAAAAAGATAGTCCTGCCCGTCCAACATGGCTGCAAGGATATGACCATCGCGCAAATCGGCAACCTGCAGGTCAATACCGGCCGCGATGCCGTCCAAATTAAAAGGGTTGGCGCCGGTGCCCGCACGGGCTGAATCGACAATGCGCACCCGCGCGCCCAAGGTGAGAAGGCGGCGAGCCAGGTTGCTGCCAATAAAACCCAGCCCACCGGTGATCAAAGCGTTTTTTCCTCGAAATTCCTGGGAATGATCCATGCTAGTTCCCGTGGGATCTCTTTTTCAAAACCAGCTGCCACCACAATACAAGCAGATGATGGGCTGTGCGCAGCAAACGCCGCCAGTTGAAAAACTGGGAAATACCGTACTGGCGGTGATAGTGCGAAACAGGCACTTCAGCATATCTGAACCCGGCATCCTGGATTTTCCTGATCATCTCGACACAAATGGAGCCAGTGTTACTTTCCAATTTGATGGTATCGAAAATGGAACGCCGGATCAGCCGGTAATCACAATCGACGTCCTTCATGCGCAAACTAAAGGCGAATTTAACCCCAAAATTATAGATATTTCCGAGCAGTATGCGGACGAGAGGATCATTGCGGCTGATCTTGTACCCATTGACCATATCCACCCCATCCGCGATGGCCCGGACCAGGAGCGGCAATTCCAACGGATTGTATTGGGCATCCCCATCGGTATAAAAAACCCACTCCTTGCCTGCGGCAGCGAAACCGGTGCGAAGGGCAGCCCCGTAGCCCAGGTTGTGTGGATGGTGTATCACCCGCAGGCGAGGCACCAGAGCCTCCAATTCGGCCAGGACCTGGGCGGTGTGGTCCTGGCTGCCATCATTCACCACAATTATTTCATAATCATCCGTGATCACTCGAGCCGCGATTTGGGCAGTCAACACCATGCTCGGAATAGTACCCCCATCATTGTAGGCCGGGAAGAAAATACTCAGGCTCGAAATTTGTTCCTGCTGGACAGCACTCATGAGTTTTTTGGTTTTTGTCCCAATGCCAAAATGCTCAGGCCATACGGCAGGCCGGCATGGGCGGCAGGCAGTGCCTCGCTGCTGAGGATTATTTTTAGCAGCCGGTTGAACCGACTGGCATCCATCGAAAGATCGGATGAATTGGGGTCGGGGGGAATGATGCGCTCCAGCAGGCGTTTGGCAGCGGCCAGCGGAAACAGGATGGTGTTGGCGTAGGATGTGTGCCGGGTCCGGAAGCCGACATCCTGTAGAAGGCGGACCACCTGTGCGGCGTTGTAGCGCCGTGCCGTGTGGATGGCGATATCGTGCTGGCCTCGCAGCCAGTTGTAAGCGGGCAGACGCAGCAGGATAAGGCCTCCGGGGCGAAGGACCCGGAAAAACTCTGCCATCGCGCCGAGATCATTTTTTACGGATCGCTCGTAAAGGACATCAAAACTGGTCAGGAGGTCGAAGTGATTTGATTTGAAAGGGATTTCAACTACCGAGGCTTGCGCCAGGTCAGAAAGATGCCTCCTCCTACAATATTTCAACGCGCGCGGTGAGATGTCAAAACCCATGGCTGCGCCGGATTTTGCCTGGCAGGATGACAACCATTGGCCGGTTCCGCAGCCGGCGTCCAAAATTTTCAGGTCTTTGTCCGGCGGGATGAAGCGCTTCAGGATGGCATAAGTGATTTCCTGCATCCCAAGATACCACCAATGCCGGTCTTCGGCGCGAAACATGCGCTCATATTCGATCGCTTCCATCAGGGCATCTGGTAAGACAGCAAAATGGGCTTGGAGCAGTCATATTCAAAATTCAACTGTCCACCCGGGTGTTCGCGCACCCAGGCGTGCAGTTCATCAATCCGGTTGGGGCTGGCGATGATTATTTCATCAGTGACAAAGGTCTGTGTGCCAAGTGGGTCAGGGACATTTATGATTGAGCGTTTTTGGGTTAAGAAATCAACAGAGGAATGGGTCCCATAGCGAAATACATCGTCGCTAAGCAGGTAGACATCCAGATCCTTGTTGGTAGTTTTTACATAGGAACCCAAATAAGAAGCAAAGCGGGTCTGCGGATCGCCGCCATAGCGGCATTTTCCAAGGAAATCAAAATAGTAGACCCAAATATTAAAAATTAACAGGCTGGCAAGCAGCGTGCTCGTAATTGCAGCGTAATTGAAGGGTTTGCGTTCCCAACTCATTCCCAGCCTGGTCAGGATCTGATCCAACCCGATCGCGGCGATCAGGAAGACTGCAGGCAGGGCGATCAGCATACGATAAGAATCAGCCGAAGGGGGGATGGCAAAGACGGCCACAGCAACGGTAACTCCCCAAAAATAACCGTTGAGCAGCAGGAGTTTCATTGAACGGGTCCGAAGTAAGATATACCCGAGTCCCAGCAAAAACAAGACGGATGCCGTGAAACTGAGGATCGGCGTTAAGGATCCGTAAAAGTCAATTGCCGGATAATAGATCAGGGACAAAAAGGCATGCACAACCCGCTCGAGCAGAATTTGAGCGCTTGATTTACCGGTCAGAACGATTTCGTTTGCCAGCCAGCCGGAGGTGAAGGTGCCATCGGTATTGAGGCGGTTCAGGAACTCTGCCGGCTGGCGAAACATGTAGGATGCCTCGGGGATGAACGTGACCAGGAAACCGCCGCCAAATGTAAACATCTGCCGCCAGGCCGGGCGGAACTCTTTTTTCAGCCAGATCCAGGCAATAATCGCATAAACCACTAAAATTGCCAGTGTGATCTGGGCCGAAATATATACATTCATATGGATCGCCAGCAAAACGCCGCCGATGGCGGCACGCCATGAACTGCGTTTTTCGAGCCCGCTCAGCAGGAAATATAATTCGAGCGGGATCAGCCAGGTACCTTGAATATAAGAGACTGCAACCGTGCGACTGAAGTGGATGTGAATATGGGAGGTGGCCAAAAGGATGGCTGATATGAATGCCACACGTTTGCCGGTTACCTGGCGTGCAAACAGGTAGGTTGTCAGGACAGCCAGTGATCCGCCTATGGCGGGCAGCAAGCGCAAAGAAAATGGAGTGGCTCCCAGGAAGGTAATAAAGAAATTGATGAGTTGCATGTACAGGGCGCCAATGTTTTCCCATAAAGCAAAAGGATTGGTTAGTGTTCCCTCAACGGACCCCTGGGCAAACAAGCCGATCAAGGCTTCGTCACCATTAATTACTTTCGGCAATTCTCCGAGCTTATAAAAGCGCAATGCCAGACCTAAAAATACAACCATGATAACGGACAATAATTCCAGGCGATGTTCCAGCAGCCAGGCTTTCCAATTAATGCGAGTTGAATTGTTTGGAAGAAAGGCCATGATATAGCACAAAGCGCCCAATAACCAGAATGAGACGACCGGAATGAAATTTGTCAGGTTGTATCTCTCAAACAGATAGGCTGCGATGGCTGCCAGGATCGAAAGCAGCATGGCAAATATGATCCATACTGCAGGCTGATTTTGTGTGAACCTGGCGGTCGCCTTTTCCAAAAAAGGGATTGGTCGAATGATCTGCGCAATCGCAAAAACGATCACACCAACCAGGCTGAACCAAAACGCAGGTGGAACTGCCACAGCGCTGTTTACCGGTGTTGTGTAGAGGAAAATTTGCCCCAGAACAGTTATCAGGATTGCCAAAAGAATCAAAACAGCCCTAACTGGACCGGGATGTGGATTTTGGGTATCCATGCCATTCACTCCCATTTCTGTAGTATTATTTTTGCAGTAAAAATTGTATCATGTGAAATTTGTTATTTGGAAAATCATGACGAGTAATTTTTTCCTGAAGGATGATGTACTTCAGCAACCGGAAGGTATAAGCGAACCTGGGGGAATTGCCTAGGACTTGATTGAGAGATTATCATCGGGCCGTGCTATCATGTTAATAAACAGAGGCAGCCATGAGCCCATCCATCAAACGCTCCGTTTTTTGGTTTCCGCGCATCGCGGGTATCCTGTTCGTGGTCTTCATCAGCCTGTTTTCGCTGGATGTCTTTGAAACCGGACAGGGTTTCTGGGAAACTGCGCCGGCGCTGTTCATGCACCTGCTGATCCCGATCGCACTGGCGGCTGGTGTAGCCCTGGCCTGGCGCTGGGAATGGGTTGGTGCGGTCATTTTCTGCAGTTTTTGTTTGTGGTATGTGCTCACAATGGGTGGCACTTTCCCGATCCTGTGGTTTGCACCTTTGCTGATCGGGTTGAGTTGGGCAATAGGTTGGAAGTACCGGGAAGAGATCAGGATGAAATAAAAAAGACGAGCCGGATGGCTCGTTTTTTTTTTGCATAACCAGCCTGCTAGGGTTTCAAGAGCAGATCCTGGCTGTTAAGCTTCTTGTCGATATCATCCATGACGGCTTCGATCTCACTTTCCAGGGCAGCCGGGTCGGGGGTGGGGTCGTAGTAATAGACCTGTTCGGTGGGCTGCGGGCTGGAAGTGGGCGCAATCTCCGGCTGCGGAGGCTCAGGCGATGCGGTTGCGCTGGGCAGGGCCTGTACGCGCACGTTGGGAGGCGGCTTGGGGTTCACTGCCTGGCCGGAAGTGCCCTCGCTGGAACAGGCAGAAAGCAAAACGGCCGTCACCAACAGAAGCGCGAACAGGCTAGCATATTTTTTCACGATGTTGCCTGCGGTGATCAAGGCGTGGGTATGGCAGTCGGCCACGGGATGCCGGTAACGCGGGTATGGCGCCAGTTGGTAAATGTTTTGCGCAGGTCATGGATGGCTTGAGCCAGGCGGAAGTGGGCATCCTTGAGGCTGGCGTGGCCGTCCAACAACTGCTGCCCGGCAACCAGGCGGTCGCGCACATCACCATTGACCTTGAAACCGGCCGTCGAGAAGATGGCTGCCCCTGCCACCAGGTGGATCTCACGGCTGGCGGCGACTTCGGCTTCAAAAGTGGCCAGGCCATTTTCGAGGATGGTGACGTTCTTGCCTGCTTTCTGATGGACATCGATCAGGGCCTGGAAATTCTGGGAAAGGCCATCCGCCTCACGCAGCAGGTCTTCCTGGTCATTGAACCAGGAACCAAGTTTATTGTGCATCCGGACCAGGGTCGGATTTGGAACGCGGCCCATGCCGGGGATGGGTGTATTCTCGTCACCGGCGCCGGCAGCCATGGCCGGGATAACGCTGACCAACAGCGCGATGGCTACCAGGGCGCTCAACAACCCAAACAGGATTTTCTTTGAAGGTAATCTTCTTTGCATGGTTGTGTTCTCCTATAAACTTCCGTTATTATAAACCGTGTTTTGCAGCCCGGTTTTGCTTTTCGTTGTCCGGATATTTTTTCATGACCCGGATCGCCGATCGGGCTGCAGGTATGGGCATCGTATTTATATCACAAGTATTTGGGCCTGTGAATTTACACCGGCGGGAACGTCTTTTTCTTGCGCGGTTTGGCGGCAGCCGCAGGCTTCACTTTTTTGGCAGCCGGTTTACGGGAGGGGGCTTTTCGGCCGGTTTTAACCGGTTTTTCGGGCAGGAGAGGCTCGACCTCAACGGCTGGCGCAAACATTTCGTCCCATTTGGCCTGCATGGCCCAATAGCCGGCGCCGTTCAAGGCGGCGCTCACCAGCGACCAGCGCCCGTCTCCATCGTTTACTTCGTGGAAGTCGACAAAGGCGTGGCACTTGTAGGGACCGAGTTCGACATATAAGCCGTTTTCGATCAAGTCGCGGCTGGAACGGATGAATTCGAGCCCGCTGGTGACATCGCGGAAGACAACATAATCGCGCTCACCGCCGCGCAGGTTGAGACCCTGCCCGAGGCTGCGCTGCTGCATCTGCCCGCTGGCTTTGTCCATGAAGCCAGCGGAATTTTTTATCCAGCCGCGGGTGTCGGCATACCTGTTGTGGTAGACCACCAGCGCCCGATCGTTCTCATGCCCGTTTGAATAGGCGAAAACATCCTCGTTGACCACGCCATCGGGGGTGAAGACATCATACAGCAGGAAATGATCAACGTCCGCGAACAGGTGGCGGCGGCGCATGAGCGGGAAGATGACGCGCTCGTGGTGATCCATCAGACCCTGGTTGGGGGTTTCCTCCCAGTAGGCGCGCCGGTATTCCATCCCATATTTTTCGCGGAACCCTTCTATCTGGCCGTGACCAACCATCGGAAGACCGGGCAGGGTTGTCATGAGTGTGGCCACGCCGAAGTATTTATCGCCGCTGCCGAACTGTTCAATGGCGGTCTTTTCATCCGGGTTATTCATGAAATTAACATAGCGCTTGAGCACCTGCGGGTCAAATTCAAGCGTATTCTTCATGACAGAACGGTACTTGGCATTATCTTCATCGCGCAGCATGTGCATGAAGGCTGAATTGTAGACGCGGTGCATGCCCAGGGTGCGCACGAAGTATCCTTCCATCATCCAGAAGGCTTCAGCCAGCAGCAGCGTATCCGGCACTTCGGCCGCCACCCGGTCGACCACTTCACGCCAGAATTCCTCGGGGATGGCCTGGTCGAACTGCTCACGGGTGAGCCCGTGTTCGGAGCGCGATGGGATCGCGCCGCCGGAGCCCGGTTCGGGGAACCACAAGCGCTGGATGTGTTTCTTGGCGAGGGTCATGGCGGCATCAAAACGGATGATCGGGAAGTTGCGGGCCACGTGCAGGATGGTCTGGATGACGGCTTCGCGAACTTCGGCCTGGAGATAATCGAGCTGGGCAGTGTCGTTCCAGGCCATGGATGTGCCGTCATTGCCGTGATAAATGTAACGCACATCGCCGCTCCAGCGGTCAACGCGCTTGAACACCACGGCCGCATCGGTTTTATCGTAGTAATGGTCCTCCAGGTAGATGGCCACCCGGCTGTCATTGGACAGGTCCGCGCC
>Ga0172368_10002555_pt1 | contig 23014 bp, 20 predicted proteins | sample Lak11m_FD_114540 | JGI IMG/M metagenome (GOLD analysis project Ga0172368, IMG submission 114540) | Freshwater microbial communities from Kabuno Bay, South-Kivu, Congo - kab_022012_11m | ecosystem: Environmental > Aquatic > Freshwater > Lake | place: Democratic Republic of the Congo: South-Kivu...
AACCCCTAAAAGGTCGGCGTCTTTGAATTTAATCCCTGCCCGCTCGTCCCGGTCATCCAAAAGCGCTTCCTTGCCCGCATCAATAACCTGCTGGTAAATACCTTTGGCTAAATCCATAATCCCCGCGTGCGTTACATCAAGGGGCAGGATAATCACGCTAAAAGGCGCTACCTCAAGCGGCCAGATAACCCCCTCGCTGTCATTATTTTGTTCGATCACCGCCGAAATCAGCCTTGAAACACCGATGCCGTAACAACCCATGATTATCGGCTTAAGCTGGCCCTTGGCGTCAGTAAAATTAGCCTGTATTGCCTGGCTATATTTTGTCCCTAATTTAAAAATGTGGCCGACCTCAATGCAATTTAGTTTATCCATTTTGACTTTGCATCTCGGGCACTCCTGGCTATCCTCCTCCTTAAATGTCCTGGCCCCGCCGCACTTTGGGCACGATAAAACAACATCTTCCCCGTCCTGGCTGGGAACCATAAATTCATGCGAGACCTTGCCCCCCATAACCCCCGAATCCGCCTCAGTAATCAGGGTTTTTAAACCCAGGCGCAAGAATATATTCTTATAGGCGCCAAACATCGCCTGATAATTTTTATCCAGGCCAGCCTCATCCTGGTCAAAGCTATAAGCATCCTTCATAATAAACTCACATGCGCGGATCAATCCAAAACGCGGCCGGATCTCATCGCGGAACTTGGTCTGGATCTGGTATAAAACCAAAGGCAGCTGCCTGTAGCTTGAAACATGGCTTCTTACTAAATCCGTAATCGCCTCTTCATGGGTCGGCCCCAGGCAGATACTCCTGCCGCGGCGGTCTTTAAAACCAAACATCACCTGCCCTAAATCTTTATCCCTGCCGGTTTTCTGCCAAAGTTCAAGAGGCTGCAAAGCCGGAAGCAATAATTCATTTGCGCCGCAGGCATTCATCTCCTGCCTGATAATCTCCTGGATATTCCCTAAAACCTTTAGCCCTAAAGGTAAATAAGAATATACACCGGCCATGAGCATGCGCACAAGCCCTGCGCGCAGCAGCAGCTTATGGCTGATTGATTCTGCCTCCTGCGGTGTTTCTTTTAATGTAGGAATGAAACTTTTACTCCAAAACATATTGATCCCTCAACATTAATCCTTATTAAAAGTTTCTTTTGGCAAAGATATGCCTCTTTTCGCAAAAAGCGGCTGGAATGCCGGCTGTACTCCGGTGGCCCTGAAACGGCCGCTTACCTTGCCATGCTCAACAACATCATTGATCTCGTAATAAAAAACATCCTCCAGGTTCGCCCAGCCGTTTTTAAGCCCGTTTATCTGGGTAATCCGGGTGATCTTACGCGAACCATCAGCAAGCTGATCCTGCTGAATAATTAAATTTAAAGAAGCGGCGATCTGGCGGTGGATCGCCTCTAAAGATATCGGGATACCCGACATCAAGATCATCGTCTCTATGCGATGCATAACCTCCTGAGGAGAGTTTGCGTGAATTACCGAGAGGGCTCCGCTATGCCCGGAGCACATCGCCTGAAGCATATCCAGCGCCTCAGCGCTTCTAATCTCCCCCAAAATAATCCTTTGGGGCCGCATACGCAAAGAGTTCCTGAAAAGATCCCTGATGCTGATCTCGCCTTTTCCTTCAATATTAGGCGGCTTGGTTTCAAGCCTGACCACATGGTCCTGCGCCAAATGAAGCTCTGCTGTATCCTCAATAACAATAGTGCGTTCATCATTATCGATATAGCTGGAAAGCACGCCAACCGTAGTAGTTTTACCGCTTCCTGTTGCGCCGGCAAATATCATATTCACCTTGGCTTTTATGCAGGCAACCAGGAAATCCGCCATTCTTTTATCCAGTGTATCCAGGCTGATAAGATCCTCTGCCCTTTGGATTACCTTAAGAAATTTACGGATAGTTATTGTCGGCCCATCCAGGGCTAATGGCGGAATAATAATATTAACTCGCGAACCATCCGGCAGACATACATCCGTATAGGGCTGGGTTTCATCCACCCTCCTTCTGGTAGGCGCCAGGATCTTTTGGATAACATACATAAGCTGCTGATCACTGTCGAACCTGATATCGGTCATCAGCTTCTTTCCGCCCTTCTCTACATATACATTATGCGTACCGTTGATCATGATTTCCGTAACTTCACGGTCCATCATCAATTTCTCGATAGGGCCAAATCCGGCAAACTCATCAACCAGCTCATTGATAATAGTTTCCCTGTCCTGCTCTTTAAGCACGCTGCGCGGCTGATTGAGAATCCCCTCAAGGATCTGCCTGACAGTAGCCGCAACCTCCATTTTATTGCCGGCACTTTTAGATAAAACACTGCTGTATCGAGCAATGAAATCTTCGCGTACCCTGGTTTTCAGCGTTTGATGAGCCACGTCTTCTCCTTGGTTTTAAGTTCTTTTAATATAGTCCGCACACAATCTGCCGGAGCTATTTTCCTGGCTATTTTGCCATGCTTAAACAAAACTCCTTCGCTTTTACCAAAAGCAACTCCGATATCCGCTTCTTTAGCCTCTCCCGGGCCATTAACCACACAGCCCATTACGGCCAATTTGATCGGCCGGGGTAATTGTTTATAATCAATGGCCGACAGTTTTTCCTCCAGCTCTTTTACTATGCCGACCAGATCCACCCTGCAACGCCCGCAAGTAGGGCAACTGATAACAAGCGGCCCGAAATTACGCAGGGCTAAAGATTCTAATATGCATTTAGCCGCCCTAACCTCTTCTGTCGGCTTTTCAGTCAAAGATACCCTTATTGTATCACCAATTCCCTCCAGAAGCAAAGCCCCTAAAGCCACGCTGGACTTGATAATCCCGCTATAAACAGAACCGGTAGCGGTTAAACCAAGATGCAAAGGATAACTACAGGCCCTGGAAATCTTACGATAGGCATCAAGCGTATCCAGGACATTGTTTGCTTTAAGTGAAATTACGATATCGTTAAATTTAAACCCCTCAACCATCTTTATATAACTCAGGCAGGCAGAGACCAGTTTATCGCCCATCAAAGATTTCTTCAGTCCCTGCTCTTTTACCGAACCGGAATTAAGCCCGATGCGTAGAGGGATCCGGGCCGTCTTTAACGCGGAAACAACTGCCGCTACCTCCTGTTTCTTATAAATATTTCCCGGATTCAATCTTATTTTATCCGCCCCATTTTCAATAGCGGCAATCGCCAGGCGCCAATCAAAATGGATATCCGCCACAATAGGCAATTTAACTTTTGCCTTAATCCGCTTTAAAGAGGCGGCATCATTAAAATCATTAATTGCCAGGCGCACAATTTGGCAACCCGCTTCCTCTAACTGGTTAATCTGCTTAACCGTATTCTCTGTGTCGGAACTCCTGGTCTTGGTCATTGATTGGATAGCTACCGGATTCCGCCCCCCTATCAAGACATTACCGATCTTAACAACCTTGCATTTTCTTCTTAGAATATCCATATTACTTTCCCATAAACTTGCTGATCTTGTCACCGTAAAGCCTTAATATGTCATTATAAGTGACTAACAAGGCTATCGTAATCATCAGGGTAAATCCGATGTTATTCACTACGCCTTCTATTTTAACCCCCAGGGCCCTCTTCCTTAATTTCTCCAAACCCAGAAGAAATATATGCCCGCCGTCAAGTATGGGCAGAGGCAGGAGATTAAATATCGCCAGGCTTACGCTTAAAACCGCGATCAAATGCATAACCGCGATTATCCCCAGTTTTGCCGTCTTGGAAGTAATATAAAATATCCCCAACGGCCCGGTTACTGAATCACGCATTGACATCTTGCCGCTGACCAGCATCCATAGCCCTTTATAAGTCATAAAAGTCAGATCTATGGTCTTTTTAATTCCGAGATATGCCGACTCAAAGAAACCGTGCCTGACTTCAATAACTTCATCAAAAGGGGAAATACCGATAATGCCTAAAGAACGTTTTTCACCCAATTCATTCCCCAAAACCTTATCCTTAATCGATACGCTGAATTTTAACTCCTGGTTGTCACGCAAAACCGAAAGCTCCACGCTTTCCTTTATTTTTCTTTTCTGGATCTGGCGTTGCAGGTCATCCCACAGGTCAACCTTTTTGCCGTCTACAGCAACAATCTTATCGCCTACCGCCAAACCTGCCTCTTTGGCCCCATAACCATCAATCAAGCCGCCGACTTTAGTAGTCAGGCTGGGGTAACCCGCAAAAAGAATGCACCAGAAGAATAAAAAACCGAGCAGATAATTTAAAAACGGGCCGAAGAAAATAATCTGGAAGCGGCATCCTACGCTCTTGGAAAGGTACTCGTCGCTCTTGCCTTTATATTCTGACTGGTTGTCTCCTGCCATCTTTACGTAGCCGCCCAAGGGGATCAGGCTTACGCTGTATTCAGTATCATTTTTCTTTTTCTTGAAGATCTGCGGCCCAAACCCCAAAGAGAAGTTCTCAACGCGCACCCCGTTTCTTCGTGCGGCGATAAAATGCCCGAATTCATGCACGATAATAAGCAGGCTTAAAATAAAGATAAAAATAACTATGGCAATCATATTTAATATAGAGTTAACCGCCTATACGGGCGGCTTCTTTCCTGGCCCAGGAATCAGCAGCCATTATCTCCGCAAACCCGGGATTAGCTATCCTTGCGTGGCGCCGCATCACCTTTTCTATTATTTTTGGTATGGCTAAAAAACTAATCCTCTTGTTTAAGAAATTGCTCACACTAACCTCATTAGCCGCGTTTAGAACCGCCGGCATTGTCCCTAACTGCCGGGCAGCCTGATACGCCAGGGCCAGGCAGGGAAATTTTTCCAGGTCCGGTTTTTCAAAATGCATTTTATTCAAACGGTAAAAATCTATTCCCGGAAGATTATTAACCAGCCTCCCCGGATACGATAAAGCATACTGGATAGGTATGCGCATGTCCGCCGCTGAAAGCTGCGCCATAATTACCCCGTCATTAAACTCAACCATGGAATGAACCAGGGCCTCGGGATGAATCAATACCTTGATCTTTTCCGCTCCTAAATCAAATAAAAACATCGCCTCAAGAAGCTCTAACCCTTTATTCATCAAGGTTGCCGAATCAACGGTAATCTTTTTGCCCATTTTCCAACGGGGGTGCCGCAATACTTTTTCCAGGCTCACCTTTTTAAATTGGCTGGCCGGCATATTTCTTAATGGCCCGCCGGAGGCAGTAAGGTAAACCCGCCTGACATCTGACTGCCGGAAACTCCCCAGGCTCTGCCAGATAGCTGATTGCTCGCTATCAACCGGCAGGATATTAACTTTGCATTTCTTTGCCAGGCGCATAACCAAAGGCCCGGCCATCACCAAAGCCTCTTTATTAGCCAGGGCAATATCCTTACCGCTCTTGATGGCGGCAATTAACGGCTTAAGCGCTGCCGAACCGGAGATAGCAAACATCACCAGGTCAATCCTGCGGTCTTTAACCATTTCGCTTAAGCCTTCTTCTGCGCAGAAAACCTTTATTGAGGAATCTAAGCCGGCGCGAAGTTTACAGGCGGCCTGTTCATCTCCTGCGCATACAAGGCTCGGCTTGAATTCCGCTATCTGCTGTTTTAACTTAATGATATCCGAATTAACGCTTAAGGCTTCAACCTTGAATTCCTTCGGCAAATTTCTGACCACCGAAAGCGTGCTCTGGCCTATTGAACCACTTGAGCCTAAAATCGCGATTCTCTTCACCCCGCACCTTCCCTCTGGTCAATTTCCATTATAAACCCTGCTTTTCATCTTTTAAACACAAAGAAAACGCAGGGTTTATTTTACTATTACGCTAAGATAGAAATAAAATACCGGGGCGGTAAACAATAAACTGTCAATCTGGTCTAACACCCCTCCCATACCCGGGAAAATACTGCCTGAATCCTTGATCTGGCAGTCCCTCTTAAGCAGCGATTCAGAAAGATCCCCCAATTGTCCGAGCACTCCTAAAGCAATCGCGCTTAACAGCAGATGCCCATAGCCAAAGGGCAAAAATGATTTACTGGCTAATGCCCCTAAAACACTGAATAACAATCCGCCAAGCGCTCCTTCAATGGTTTTCTTTGGGCTGATATGCTGCATCAAGGGCCTTTTCCCCCAACGGCTCCCCACTAGATATGCCCCGATATCTCCCAGCTTGACAATTAACAATAAAGCCACCAGAAAACCAAACCCTCCGGATAGATATCGTATTTTTATAATAAAACTAAAAAACCAGGAAACATAAAGTATGCCAAAAAGCGTAGTTGATATATCCACGATCACCCCGCTTGAATCCCGGCGCTTGAATTGCATAAGCAGGATAAAAAACAAAGCCAGGACAATAAAAAGCAACTCCCAGCTTTTAGTCGGTTCAAACCTGAACATAATGGATAAGGGGATAATTGTGCCCATGCCGATACCGAAATATTTGTAGATGTTTATCCCTTTTTTCTCAAGCATCACAAAATATTCATATAATCCGGCGATAATAAAAATAGTAGCCACTAAACCGCAGAGCCAGTCAAAAAATACCACCACAGAAATAATGCTGATAAGTACGGCGGAGCTGATTATTCTTTTAACAAGCATTTAAACCTCCAAACCTGCGTTCTCTTTTCTGATATTCCCTGATCGCTTCTTCTAAATCATCTATGCCGAAATCCGGCCAGTATTTCCTGGAAAAATAAAACTCGGAATACGAAAGCTGCCAGAGCAGAAAATTACTGATACGCATTTCTTCACTGGTACGGATTAAAAGATCGGGATCAGGGATATCCGCGGCATAAAAATAACGGCTGAATTGCTTTTCCTCCAGGTTCTCGGGATCAGCTTTACCGGCCAATACATCTTTGGCAAATCGCTTCGCCGCATCCACAATCTCCTGCCTGCCTCCGTAATTTAAAGCCAAAACAACATTTAACCCGGTATTAGCGCTGGTCTTATCCTGGGCCTTTTTAATCTTCGCCTGAAGATATTTGGGAATAGGCTCGCCTCTGCCTATAACCATAAAACGCATGTTATTTTTATGTAATTCAATAATCTCCCTATCCAGGAAGTTACCCAGATAACGCATCAACACGCTGACTTCTTTCTTTGGCCGGGACCAATTCTCCGTTGAGAAAGCAAAGAAAGTAACTACCTTAATACCTAACTGGCCTGCGCCGCGGATAATCTCTTTTACGCGCTTTATTCCTTCGCGGTGGCCGGCAGTACGGTTTAAGCCCTTTTCTTTTGCCCAGCGGCCATTACCGTCCATAATGAAAGCTATATGCTTAGGGATTTTTAGATTGTCCTGCATACTACTGATGTACCTGATAATCTATATTAGGGAAGAGATTGTCCTTATATTCAATATCTGAAAGCCAATTCTCGTTAATATTATTGGATTTAACATCTTCATAAATCCGGTTAAACCTTAGAAGATGATCCTTGGTACGGCGCACCGCATAACTTGTATGCGTGCCCGTCCCCAGAATAAAAGCCCAATCCGAACTTTGAGCTAATAGTAATTCGCGCAAAGCCTGGTTTAATGCCCGGCGCAGTAAACCCTGGGCCCGGGGGAAGCTTCTCACTAACTCACTCATCCGCTCCGAAGCTACATGCAAATGCCGGTAGATCCAGTCATTTGTCCCTTGCAGCCACATCTCCGAATACCCCTTATACCCCCAACTGGAAAGTGACGGGGTAATCACCTGATTGCGCGGATTCTCCACCAAATATTCCGAAGGAGTGATCATGCGTATCTCATTCTGATCACAGGCAACTTTACGAAAAAGGAAATCCAGCCACATCGGGCCTTCATACCACCAATGCCCGAAAAGCTCAGCGTCGTATGGCGAAACAATAATCGGAGGCTTACCCATAAGGTCGTTAAGATAGTTGGCTTGTTTTTGCCGGTTAAACATAAAATTACCGGCATGTTCCGCCGCGCGGTCCCTTGCCCATTCCGCGACATAAGGCTCCTTATGGTTTCCCGTGCCGGTAATACGGTAATACTTTATCCCCGTATTAATGCGCACTCCATCGGGATGAATGTAAGGCTTAATATAATCAAACTCCAGATCAAAACCAATATCGCGGTAAAATTCACGGTAATTATAATCTCCGGGGTATCCTTCTATAGAACTCCAGACCTGCTTTGAAGACTCCAGGTCCCTGCCAAAAGCGGCTACTCCTGTACCCTTACAATAAACCGGGGCAAAAACTCCGTATTTAGGGCGGGGCGTGCCATGCAGGAGGCCATGAGAATCAGTAAAAAAGTAACGAATCCCCGCCTCACGAAGTATTTCATCATGCCCCGGGAAGAAACCGCATTCCGGCAGCCAGATGCCTCTTGGCCTTCTGCCAAATACACTTTCATAATGGTCCGCCGCTACCTTTACCTGCGCGCGTACTGAATCCCGGCAAACATCCATAAGCGGGAAAAACCCATGCGTAGCACCGCAAGTAATTATTTCAAGCTTGCCTAAATCCTGGAATTTTTTAAAGGCATACACAAGATTGTTGTTATATTTCTGAAAGGTATCCCGGGCGTGCGAGAATTTGATAAAATACATCTCCGCCAGGCGCCTGAACGACTCCTGCCACCTTGCCCTTTCCATTTCTTTCTGGGATAATTCAATAAGCTTATTTATATGCCTTAAATAACGCTCCTGCAGCAGTGAATCTGAAAGCATGGAAATAAGCGTGGGGCTTAAAGTCATGGTGATCCGGAAGTCTATGCCATCGGCGGCCAAACCTTCAAAAACAGTAATCAACGGGACATAAGTCTCGGTGATTGCCTCATAAAGCCAGTCCTCCTCCAGAAAATTCTCATGCTCCGGATGGCGCACAAAAGGCAGGTGCCCATGTAAAACTAAACAAAGGTATCCTTTAGTCATAGGTTTATCTGGTTTCCCGGGTTACGATTGGCGTAATTGTACGTTCCTCTAATTTATCCGCGGAGGTTGCTTTAACCGGAATTACCTGTTTGCTGTCAGGCAAATAATAGCGCAAGGTAAAAGTACCATCAGGCCTTAAATTAATCGGCTGCCCCTGCACTGTAACTTTTGCGTCAGGCTCAGTCGCTCCATAAACAATCAATTCGCAATCTACTTTCATCCAGAAACTTCTTTCCTTAACCGCTTTCTTTACCGGGCTTGAGGATATCCCTGAACTGAACAAACCCTGTTTTAAACGCTGCTGCCAGGCACGGCCTACAGGGGAACTTTTGCCTAAACCAAAACCCATTCCATAAAGCCTGGCAAATATATCTTCGGGGATCATCCACTCTTCATCGGTAATCCATGACGGGCCGTCCAAAGGAGTCGAAACAACATTCGAACGCAAGATAGTAATGAACGTACCGTTGGTTAGCATCAACCCCAGGTCCACGCACCAGGAGCGTCCCGGTCCTGCCGTATCAATATACCAGCTATTGGCGAAATCATTATACTGGATATCAAAGAAACTATTGGCGTTAAAACCGTTAAATATAATATTGGTAACATCATAAACCCTTAAAATCTTTTTTGCGCGGTAGAAATCATCCCCTAACTTGCTCTTCAACCCCTCAATGGTTTGATTCCTCAACTCCCAGTAAGTATGCAGCCAACGCGGATCGCGTACCTGCAAAACAATCCTATCCTGGTCATAGCAGGAAGGAAGGTCCTGTAACGCCGTACTTCTGGGGCGCGTGTCTTCCGGGTGAGAAAATTTTGTATTGACGGCGATGGTTTCCTGGAAGCCGGGAATCTCTTTTGCCGCAGAAACCGCCGGGCGCAAAACAGAAGTTTTCTTTTTCTTCGGCTTTAAGGATCCAAGCTTAACAGGGATAATTTTCTTTAGTTTATCTTTTATTCTATTTAATATTTTCATCAGCCCCACCTCCCTCTAATAAAAAAGGGGGATTATCTCCCCTTTCCATAAAACAATTACTTACCATCCATTCAAACTCCCCTTATTTCATTTTTTAGTTACCTTTTGCAGCTCATCTCTGAGGCTTTGATTTACAAGTTGTTCCTGGGCTAATACTCTCTTGCTCTCCTCAAGCGCTGCTTTTACCTCTTCTGCCTCTTTCTCCTTTGCCTTAGCTCTTTCCTCTAAAGCTGATCTCTCCTGAGAAAATTTATTCATCTTCTCTTCCAGCTGAAGACGGGCAGCCATTTCTTTATCGCGGCCGGCTTTCTGGCGCATCGCGCTGTTACATGAACTAAGCGTACCGAAGAAAAATACAGCCGATAATACCGCTAAAATAATTACTATGCGATTCTTTAAACCATCTTCCATTTTATTAATCTAAATTCACATCAGCTAAAAAGCTGAATTTAACTTACTTGAGATTCTCTTGAGGCTCTTTAAGTCCGGATGAACCCATATCAAGCTTATCCTTGCCCTTGGCATCACCTTTAACTTTAGTAACATTAGGCAGGATAACGATCTCTACCCTGCGGTTCTGCTTACGGCCATCCGCGGTTTCATTGGAATCTACCGGCCGGTATTCACCGTAACCGATCGCGGATAAGCGCTCCGGAGAGATCCCCTGGTCATTAACTAAATAATGCAGGACGCTTAAGGCGCGGGCAGTGGAAAGCTCCCAGTTAGATTTCCATCCGGAAAGCTTAATCGGTACATTGTCAGTGTGCCCCTCAATCCCCACATTAAACTGCGCCATATTATCTTTTAATATATCCGAGACCTTACCCAGTAAAGAATAAGCTTCAGGCCTGATCTTGGATTTTCCGGAATCAAACAGAAGGTCTCCTACGACGGTAATCACCAGCCCCTTCTCCATCATTTGGAGCTTTATCTGTTTATCATTTATCTCCTGGCCTAATTTCTGCTCAAGCATGCTCCTGGAACGGGAAAGCTCATCCAGCTGAGCGTTCAGCTGTTCAATCTTCTCGGCATCAGAGCGCCTGCCTTTCTGAAAAACAAAACTGCAGCCGGCTAATCCTAAAGTTATGAATAAGACCAATGCGAATTTGAAAAAATTATTCCTCATTTTAACTCTCCTTGGGTTTGCCAAGCCTGGGCCAAACCACTGCCCTCTGGCCTGTTTGCTTGAAATTGAAATTTAAATATAACATAACCCCTTGTTGTAGTCAAGGATAAAATCAAGCACCTTATAGTTTTTATCCAGCGCAGTCCTGCCGAGTTTACAAGGCAGAGCAAACATCTTATAGTCTTTATCTTAAATAAATAAAGTATCTTTTCTTGCGGAACCTATTGAAACCATGGTTATCTTAGCCTTAAGCCTGCCTTGTAACTCCAGCAGATATGCCCGGGCGTTAGGATGCAGCTCTTTAAAAGAACCCGGGTTATCTTTCTGTTTAGGCCAGCCAGCCATCTCCTTATAAACCGGGACGGCTTTACTTAATACCTCAAAATCATGCGGGAATTCTTTGGTTATCTTACCTTTATATTTATAGGCAGTACAAATTTTAACCTTATCCAGCCCATCCAGGATGTCCATTTTCATAATCGCTAATTCAGAAATTCCGTTAAGCATTACAGATTCTCTGGCCATTATAGCATCAAACCAGCCGCATCTGCGCGGCCTGCCGGTAGTAGCGCCAAACTCTTTTCCCTTATCGCGCATAAATTTTCCAAAACCCGCGGCAAACTCGGTAGGGAATGGGCCCTCGCCAACGCGCGTTGTGTATGCCTTGCAAACACCGACCACCTTGTCGATTTTAACCGGAGACAGGCCTGTACCAATACAGGCTCCGCCGGAGGTTGCCGAAGAAGAAGTAACAAAAGGATACGTTCCAAAATCAATATCCAAAAATGTCCCCTGAGCGCCCTCTAAAAGAATATCCAGTTTTTTATCAGTCACTTCATTTAACAACACGGCGGTATTGCAGAGATAAGGAGCGAACAGTTTACCGTAATCAAGGTATTGCCGGTATATCTTCTCAAAGTTAAAGCCGGGATGCTGATATACCTTCTTGAATATTTCATTTTTTTCCTTGAGGTTATCTTTAAGCTTGTCCCTGAAAACTCCGGGGTTGGATAAATCAATCATACGGATACCACAACGGTTAATCTTATCGGCATAGCAGGGGCCTATGCCTCTGCCGGTAGTACCGATCTTATTCTTCCTCTTGCCTTCGCGTAATTGATCCAGATTTTTATGGTACGGCATAATTAGGTGCGCCAGGGAAGAGATCTTGAAACGCCGGGTGAAATCTATTTCGTTCTTGCGCAGGTCATTTAGCTCACGCAAAAGCACTTCCGGATCAATTACCACGCCATTGCCGATACAGCAAATTTTACCGGCATGCAATATCCCGGAAGGTATCAGATGAAAGATATACTCTTTCGGGCCTACGACTACGGTGTGCCCGGCGTTGTTGCCTCCCTGATAGCGCACAATATAATCTACTTTCTGGGAGAGAATATCGATTATTTTCCCCTTGCCTTCATCCCCCCACTGCATCCCTACAATAACTATATTCATTTTCCTCTTTCCTTAGGTTTTCCCTATATTCTACCTGCTATCTGCTAACTACCAGTTATAAGTATATCATGGTGTCATGGTAAAAATCTTGTGCGCTATATCCGGGTAGCGCGCGATAAAATTCAGCTCATCATCAACCAGGGGCTTCTGGTTATGCACGTTAGCATACCTGACCAACTCCAGTATGCGCGTGGCCTCAGTATCATCCTTAAAAGCCACCTCCAGTTTTTCATAAACATTGCGGAACCCCTTGATGCCGGAATATTCTCCGGCGGTAATCTTCCTGCCGGTCTCAATTATTTCCGGCTCGCCCCGGCCAAGCTCCTCATAATCATAAAGCTCATAATTACGCCTGTCTTTCAATGCCCCGTCGGCATGGATCCCGGATTCATGGGCAAAGGCATTAGCTCCAACCCCGGGCTGATTAATCGGAATAGGCACGCCAAAGGCATAAGAAGCATATTTACATATTTTCCAGGCCATCTTCAAATCCACTTTTTCATCTAAATTATATCCCTGCATACCCTGGCCAAATTTTATCGCTAATATTACCGAAACCAGGTCGGCGTTGCCCGCGCGCTCCCCCATACCATTGACGCAGGTATTAATATAAGCATCTACGCCGGCATCATTGGCTGCCCTGGCTCCGGAGATAGAATTAGCTACCACCAGGCCCAGGTCATTATGGCAATGTACTTCTATGGGCAAATCAACTGCCTCAGCGAGCAATTTTATGCGCTCATAGATACTAAAAGGAGTATCGCATCCCAATGTATCGCAATAACGGATCCGGCCTGCGCCTGCTTTCTTGGCCTTAAGAGAAAACTCAATCAGATAATTAATATCAGTACGCGAGGCATCCTCCGCATTTACCCCGATAGTATCCGCGCCTGATTTGACCGCTTCGCCTACCGCCTCCTCCATCTCCCGGATAACTGACTGATGGTCCAGTTTGCCTTTAAATTTATGGACGATCATCTGTTCGCTGGTTGATATAGAAAGATTGAGGTATTTTAAATGCGGCACCAGTTTAAACGCGGCTTTTACATCCTCTTTTGTCGCGCGCAGCCAGCCGCTTAGCCTGATATTGGAGAGCCCCCCTGATTTAATCAACTCTAAATTAGCATTCAGGTAATTTGTTTCATGGCGCGTGAGCGGAAAACCAAACTCCGACTGAAAAATGCCCATCTTGTCCAGGTACCAGTTAATCATGGTCTTCTGCAGCTTGGATAAACAGATACGCGAGGTCTGTACCCCGTCGCGGTTAGTTACATCAAGCAGATAAATTTTTGGTTTATGCGCCATATTTTTCTCCTACGTTGCTTATTTTCTTAATATTTTCCTGAACTCTTCTTTATCCGGCACTCCGCGCGAAGAAAATATCTGATAATTATCCAAAAGATAACTCAACCCAAGGCTGACCTGCACCTCTTTATTTAAAGCAATATTTTCCTTAAGCAGAAAGGCCCCTTCAGTGCCCTTAGCGCAGTTCCTTATTTTAAGCGCGTCTGCTTCAGGGATACAATCCTCCCACCACGAACTATTAATATTGTTGGCGCGGCAGATTAAATAATCCCAGAACTTCTGCGGATAATATTTCTGTACGCAACAGGCGCGCAAATATTCTTCTGTTTCAAGCGCGCCGTTTTTGGCATCAAAACCCTTGTCCTTTTCTACCGCCAGAAAATGCAGGGCCGGATTAAACTCCCTTAAAACCGAAAGAAGCCCGGCGGCATCTTTATCAAATATGCTAAAAAATAAATCCAGGCTCCCTTTTTTAATCTGGCGGTCAACAAAATAAGATATCCCGCCTGCCTGCGGCTTAAGCAGGTACAGTTCGCCGACTAACTCCAGATTATTCTTAAAGCTTTCGAAATTTTTTTCTTTTTCCACCTCCCCGCCGATAATATAAGCTGGTAAAGTCTTAATAGATAAATCTTTAATCAGGTTCCGGGCCTTCTCCATATCAACGTATTCAGCGCTAATGCCGGGAAATTCTTTCTTTAACATCTCCATGGCAGGTTCCGTATTACAGACAACACAGTCCTTTGCGCTGATTACAATCAACCTCAGTTTATTCGGCTCAATAAATAAACAACTGGCTTTAAGTTCACCCGGATTCTGGCAGCTGCCGGTTATCCCGTCTTTTTTACAGTTGGCGTCGGAATAACAGCCCGGTAAAATCGCCTGCACATCGGGGTCATCGGGGATATTATCTGACAAACGGATATCTTCAGCCTTACAGTTTAAAAGTTTGCCATCCCTGACCTCCAGGGTCAACTTTCCAAGTTTGCGGCCCTGCCAGGAAGGACGCACAATAAAAGTAGAACCCACCCTGGCTTCCATCTCTTCTTTTACCGGATTATTCCCCATAATAAGCACATCTATACCACTAACTTTAGAAATTAAATCCAAGTCTTCTTTTTTACCCAGGGTACTTAAAACAATCACCACTTCCACGCCTTCAGCCTTAAGGCGGCTGACTAATTGCCCCATTGCTTTTGGAGCGCTGACTTTTAGACCCTCTGATTTCTGGTTGGCAGCTAAATTAGTTAAACCTATGATCCCTACCCTGACCCCAGAAACCTGTTTGACAATATACGGCTCCACTTTATCTGACTCTAAATTAACACTCAAAAAAGCGGGATTATTTTTTCTGGCATTCTTTAAAAAAAACTCTTTGCCGAAATTAAATTCATCGCTGCTTACGGCAACGGCATCATACCTCATCAACTCCATAGCCTTGAGATTAACTTCGGTTCGTTGCATATCCAGCCGGGTATTCTGAGTATACTCATCCATCAGGCCTCCGGCAGTAAATGCCCCGCAGTCTAAAAGCAAAAGCCCCGGGATCCTTTTTCTCATCTTTTTCACTAATGAGGCCCGGCGCCCAACTCCGCCGTCACGCTCAATAGGACAGCTGCAGGGATAAAGCATGGCATGGGTGTTGCCGGTATAAAGAACAGTTATCTCTTTAGCGTAAAGATTACCGGTAATTAATGCCAACAGCGCAAAAACAAACAGTATTTTTTTAATGCCTTTCATGTCCTGATAACCTTTACGGTTAAAATGTTTTCTAATTCGCGTATCTTATCCTGGATTTCCTGGCTAACCTGGCTGTCTACATTTAATACGCTGATTGCCTTGCCGCCCTGCTGGTCCCGGCCAAAGGTCATCGCTGCGATGTTAATGCCATTCTTGCCCATAAGCGTACCCAGGCTTCCGATTAAACCGGGTTTATCCCAGTTACGGATAAAGACCATCTCGCCAATCGGATATAGTTCAAGATAATAGTCGTCAATCTTGACAATCCTCGGCTGTTTATTACTGGAAAGCGTTCCAAAAACTTTCTTGATCTCCTTATCCGTCTTAATCTCTAACTGGATAAGATTGACAAATTCCCCTTCCTGAGCCGACTTTGATTCGCGCAGTTTTATCCCTCTTTCTTTAAGCAAAGATACGGCATTAACAAAATTTACCGTCTCTTTTAATATCGGTTCAAGCACCCCTTTAGCCAAAGCCATGGTTACCGGGCTTAAATTGTATTTAGTAATCTCACCGCTGTAATTTATGACCAGCTCCTGAAATCTTCCCTCTACAAGCTGGGCGGCGAACATACCAAGTTTTTCCCCTAAATTAATATAGGGGTTAAGAATCTTGCAAACCTCCGCTTCCAAACAGGGATAATTAGCGGCATTGCGTATTCCTCTGCCTAAAAGCGCATCGCGCACAATCTCGGCTACTTCAATTGCCACATTTACCTGTGCCTCCTCGGTAGAAGCGCCCAAATGCGGGGTAATCACCACATTATCAAGTTTCAAAAATTCATTATCCGCAGAAAGCGGCTCGTTTTCAAAAACATCCATTGCCGCGCCGGCTACCTTCTGCTCTTTTATAGCCTTAATCAGGGCAACTTCATCAATTATCCCGCCGCGGGCGCAATTTATTATACGCACCCCTTTTTTCATCAAGGCAAATTCTTTGTCGGAAATCATATGCCTGGTCTCATCAGTCAACGGGGTATGCACGGTGATGTAATCGGCCTCCTGCAGCACCCTCTTTAATTCCGCAATCTCCACCCCGATACTTTCGGCAACCTCAGCCGACAAAAACGGATCATATGCCAATATCTTCATGCCAAAAGATAGGGCGCGCTTAGCTACTTCGGAACCAATGCGGCCAAAGCCTACTATGCCAAGGGTTTTTCCATACACCTCTACACCCATAAACTTTGAGCGTTTCCATTCCCCTTTTTTCGTCGAGGCATTAGCCTGAGGGATATTCCTGGAAAGCGCAAGGATCATGCTGAAGGTATGCTCGGCGGTAGAAATGGTGTTTCCCGCCGGAGTATTCATCACAATAATCCCTTTTTGCGTAGCTGCTTCTAAATCCACATTATCCAAGCCGACCCCGGCGCGTCCGACAACTTTCAGTTTTTTAGCCGCCTGAATTACATCCTTTGTCACCTTGGTTGCGCTGCGCACAACCAAGGCGTCATAATCCCTGATTACCTCTTTTAGGGCATCGGGTTTTAAATCTGTCTTTACATCTACAGTGAGCTCCTTGGATTCTTTAAATACTTTAAGCCCTTCTTCAGATAACGCATCGCTAACCAGGATCTTGATCATTTTACTTGCTCCTTATTTAAGAATACCCCCTCGGCTGCCTTAACCCCTGCGCCCAACTCAAAAGTATAACCTAACTCCTTCAAAACCTTCTCAAGGCAGGCAATACCGGCAATAATATCAAATTCTTCAATAAACCCCATATGGGCGAACCTGAATACCTTGCCTTTTAATTCCGCCTGGCCGCCGGCAATAGTCACTCCATAAGCATCGCGCATGGTCTTGACTAATTTCTCTCCGTCAATACCAGCGGGAACTTTTACCGCAGTTACCACATCCGAAGGGGCGGTCGGAGCGAATAGCTCTAAACCTAAAGCCTTCATCGCTGCCTTAGTCGCGGCCGCCATAACATTATGACGGCTGAATATATTTTCCAGCCCATCCTGTTTCATCATTCTCAAGACCTCCACTAAAGCAATGACCAGGGAAATAGCTGGGGTAAAAGGCGTATCTGTCTTCTGGATCGCCTTTTTTGCCACTGTTAAATCAAAATAATACCGCGGGCTCTTTGAAACGGAAATCATATCCCAGGCCTTTTTACTCACGCTTATAAAAGCCAGCCCCGGAGGAAGCATAAAACCTTTTTGCGAACCTGAAACACATACATCAACACCCCAGGCATCGGTTTTCAAATCAATAGCGCCCAAACCGCTGATCGCATCTACCACCAAAACCGCATTATATTTAGCGACTACCTTTCCTATCGCCTCGATATCGCTGGCGACGCCGGTTGAGGTTTCACAAAGAGTAGTAAAAACAGCTTTTGTATTAGGATTGGCCTTGAGGCGTTTTTCAATTTCTTTCGGGTCCACCGCTCTGCCCCATTCAACCTTAATCACATCCGCGATAACACCATAACTTTTGCATAGTTCTGTCCAGCGTTCCCCGAATTTACCGCTCTCGACGCAAATCGCGGCGTCCTGCGCTGAAAGCAGGTTCACTACCGCCGCCTCCATTGCTCCGGTACCGGAAGAGGTAAGGATAAATACATCGCCTTGCGTCTGAAATACATACTTTAGCCCCTCAGTAGCCTCCTTAAGTATTGCCTGGAACTGCGGGGTGCGGTGATGAATAATCGGTTTACCTAATGCCTGGCATACTTCAGGCGGCAGCGGGGTCGGGCCCGGTGTTAAAAGATAGTTTTTTCTCATCTCTACTCCTCTTATTTTATTTTCTTGTTGTTTAATACCACTTCATCGATTATCCCGTAATCTTTTGCTTCTTGAGCAGACATAAAATAGTCCCTGTCGGTATCTTTTTGTATTTTCTCAAGCGACTGGGATGTATGATACGCAAGGATGTTATTAATTTTATCGCGCAAGGTCAAAATCTCTTTAGCCTGAATAGATATATCGGCAGCCGCCCCCTGCACCCCTCCCCACGGCTGATGGATCATTACCCTTGAATTGGGAAGCACAAAACGTTTTCCTCTGGTGCCCGCCGCCAGTAAAACCGCCCCCATACTGGCTGCCTGGCCCACGCAATAGGTAGCCACATCGCATTTTATAAACTGCATGGTATCGTATATCGCAAGCCCGGCGGTAACCGAACCTCCGGGTGAATTGATATAGACATTGATATCCTTGTCTTTCTCCTCCATCTGCAAAAAAAGCATCTGGGCAATCACCAGATTCGCCACATAATCATCAATCGGCGTGCCGATAAAAACAATGCGGTCCTTTAAAAGGCGCGAATAAATATCATATGCACGTTCGTATCCGCGGCTGGTCTGCTCAATTACCATGGGAACCAATACTTGCGATTTCGTTTCCATTTTATCCTCCGCTTTTAATGAATCTCCTGCCAATCCGCTTCTTTTAACAAAAACTCCATTACCTTGGCCGGCATATGGTCATCTATAGAAATACCTTCCTTCTTGGCAATCTGAGCTAAAACTAAATAAATTTTCACCTGCTTTTTAGCCTGCGGCTGGATTCCCTCTAAAATCAGTTTTTCCTGCTCCTCAATTTTATCCCGGGGAACCCCTTTCATCGCCAGGTCAATTTTTGTCTGCCGCAGCATATCCTGGGCCTGCCGGTTAACCAGGCTCTCCGGCACTTTAAACTCCAGGTTCTTAAGAAGGTTATCTATCAATTCACTTTCAATGCGCTGCCGCTCCTGATTTTCCTTGGTAATAAAGATTTGCCTTTCCACAGCCCTCTCAAATTCCGATAGATTTGGATACCCCAGAGAACGGCTGAACTTATCATCTAAAACTTCTTCTTTACGCGACTCTTTGACAGAATCAATCTGTTTCTTTACCTCATCGGCGGTTACCGCAACTATTTTGTAATTTATCTTCTGTTTCTTGTAATCTTTAATCACAATTTCCGGAGTTACCTCTACAACCGCCTTAAAAGATAAGTTGCTGCGGTCCAGCTTCACGTCAGTTATTTGGGGTAATTCAATTACATCCAGATTTTCCGCCGTAATTGCCTGGTTATACACATCAGGAACCAGCTCCTTTAATACCTGCTCATGGACTGAAGCGGCATAATGTTTCTCTAAGACATCCCTCGGGGCCTTGCCCGGCCTGAAACCCGGAACCTTTGCTTCTTTGGCAATCTGGGAAAAAACTTCCTCAAATTTATTTTTTACTAATTCACCGCTGACTGCTACGCTTAACTCGCATTTAGTGCTATCCAGTTTCTTTACTTCAGTTTTCATTTGAATCCTTTCCTGTTTTTATATGTATATACAAGATCCTTCGCTTCACACTTGAAGATTTCTACGGAATCTTCTGCTTTACGACTTTATCCTATGGCCGCTCATAGCTGCGTTAACAAAATCCTTCGCTTAATCACTTGATAATTCCGCATTCTGCGAAATTATCTGCGTAAGCTCAGGATGATTTCGCTTCCTCAAAGTGAGAGCGAAATCACATTCTAAACTTTTCACCCAAATAAACCTCACGCGCGCGCGGATGACTGATTAATTCATGCGCCGAGCCTGATATAAGGATAGAGCCGTCCGCAATCAGATAAGCCCGGTCAGTTATAGCCAGGGTCTCACGCACATTATGATCAGTTAATAGAATCCCCAGCCCTTTTGCCTTCAGCTCTTTAATAATCTCCTGGGCTTCGTTGACTACTATCGGGTCAATGCCGGAAAAAGGCTCATCCAGAAGTATAAAAGAAGGATTGGTCACCAACGCGCGGGTAATCTCAAGACGCCTTCTTTCCCCGCCGCTTAAGGTATATGCTTTATTTTTTGCTAAATGCGCGATATTCAATTCCTCAAGCAAAGAAACCAGCCTGCGCTTTCTCTGCTGCCTGCTCAAAGGCAGGGTTTCCAGGATCGCGTTTATATTTTCCGCGACCGTCAGCTTGCGGAATATTGAGGCCTCCTGTGAAAGATAGCCTATGCCGAAACGCGCGCGCTCATGGATAGGCAGATTCGTAATTTCATGGTTGTCAAAAACAATCGTACCGCGATTTGGTGGCACAATCCCCACGATCATATAAAAGGTTGTGGTTTTCCCCGCGCCGTTAGGCCCAAGCAAACCCACAATTTCACCCCGCTTAACCGTAATATCTACACCATTAACCACAGTGCGGCCGTCGTATGACTTTGCTAAACCCTTAGTTTCTAAAAGTTGCATCTATATTCTCCGTCTGATAAATCTCTATCTGCGGCCTGCCGGTCAAGATTATTTTCTTATCCGCGGCGGTATAAATTGCCTCCTGGCTGAAAGAGGTATTGCCGCCGCGCAATATACGCACATTCCCCTGCGCGATAATCTTCTTAATAGAACTGGACATCACCCCTGCCCCCTGGCTCTTTTTGGCTTCTTCCTGTTTCGGGGCAAAATACACCTGCATCCTATCGCTGTCCATGGTTAAATCCGATGTTTCCACTTTAACATTATTATTGAATATGGCAATATTTTTTTCATAATCCACCTCAAGAGGGCCATCGCAGACAATTACGATCTTATCTTTTTTTGACTTTTGCTTATCTTGCGGCTCAATATCCAAACGCACATTTTTTTCCAATGCCATCTGTTTAAGCGCAGTCTGCCCCTTGGCGCCCTCTCCGGTCAGGTTCATATCTGAACGCTGAATACTGACTTTATCCAAAGTGCTGACTATCTGCTGCTTGCGGTCCCAATCCAGGGAATCAGTAGTCATTTTTGCGCCGCTGGCAGTAGTAATTACCACATTATCTTCTAAATGAACGACTCCGCTATTCTTATTAAAATCTCCGTTATCGGCGGTCAGGTTAATGCTGTCTTTATCCGCATAATGATTGCCCACCACTTCCTTAAGCTTGACTACTTCATTAAATATATCCGCTGATTTTCCGGCCAGGTCCCAGGATTTTTTCCCTTTCTCGCCGTATCCGGAGAGAGAAAAATCGCCGATCTGCTGGTCAGAATCCTTAGACTCTTTGGCTGCTTTATTGGTTTCAACTGCGAAAGAACTGCCGGAGAAAAATATAAACGCCAGGATTAAAAACGCGAACTTCTTAAACTCCATAAATTTTCAATATTTTTTCCCATTTACCCTGTGTTTTAAGGATCATCTCGGCGATCTCCCTGACAGCCCCGCGTCCGCCCATGCGCTTAGTTATATAAACTGCGGACTTTTTAATTTCGCCGGAGGCATTTCCTACCGCTATCGGCAGGCCCACTTTATGCATAAGCGACAGGTCCACCAGGTCATCCGCCACAAAACAAATCTCACCTGTGGAAACTTTGTATTTCTTTAGAATCATGCCAAGGACCTTGGTCTTGGGGAAAACATCGGCAAAAACTTTAGCCACCCGCATATCTTTAGCGCGCGGGAGGATAGTCCTGGAACTTTTAGCGGTAATCAGGATAGTGGGAATCCCGGCTTTATGTAAAACATAAACCCCTAACCCGTCATGCACATCAAAAAATTTAAGCTCGCCTCCCCGGGAATCATAAACTATCCTGCCGTCGGTTAATACCCCGTCAACATCCAGAAGGAGCAGTTTGATTTTTCGCAGGCGGAGATTTAGCTCTTTTTTAGTTATTCCTTCAGGCATGATTAAACTAATCCCGCTTTAAGCAGGTCCTGCACATCCAGCAAGCCCACCGGCCGCATAAATTTATCCACAACAGGAACCTCATCTATTTTTTTGGCCTGCAATATACGCATTGCCTCCGCAGCCAGCATATCCTTATTTACTACTGTAGGATTCTTAGTCATTACCTCTTTGATCGCTCGCATCGCCAGGTTTTTATCCGTCTCAAGATGGCGGCGCAGGTCTCCATCAGTAAAAATACCTTTTAGCTTACCCTGTTTATCCACAACCGTAGCTGAACCTGCCCTTGCCCGGGTAATCGCGCATAAAACCTGAGATACTTTCTTATCTTCATCTACCACGGCATTGGACTGCGCGCGGCGCATAATATCCTCAACCCTCAAAAGCAGCCTCCTGCCTAAAGCCCCTCCTGGATGGAAAAAAGCAAAATCTTTTTCTTTAAAACCTTTTCTCTCCAATAAACACACAGCCAGGGCATCCGCCATTGCAAGAGTCGCAGTGGTTGAAGCTGTAGGAGCCAGGCCAAGGGGGCAAGCCTCTTTCTTAACTGAAACATCTAAAACCACATCGCTGTATTTAGCAAGCACGGATTTTAAATTTCCGGTAAGCGATATAATCGGAGAGCCTATTTTTTTAAGTATAGGAAGCAGCTGCTTCATCTCTTCGGTAGAACCGCTGTTAGAAAGAATAACTATGATATCATCCGCGGTTACTTTACCTAAATCACCATGGATCGCCTCGGCAGTATGCAGGAATAAACTGGGGGTGCCGGTGGAGGCAAGGGTGGCGGAGAGCTTTTGCGCGATAATCCCGGTCTTGCCCATACCGCTGACTACAACCCTTCCTTTATTCTTAAGGATCAATTCAACCGCTTTAACAAACCCCTTGTCCAACCTGCCTTTTAATAATTTCACCGCAGCAGCCTCAATATCCAAAACCTCTTTTGCCCGT
>Ga0172368_10002558_pt1 | contig 22994 bp, 19 predicted proteins | sample Lak11m_FD_114540 | JGI IMG/M metagenome (GOLD analysis project Ga0172368, IMG submission 114540) | Freshwater microbial communities from Kabuno Bay, South-Kivu, Congo - kab_022012_11m | ecosystem: Environmental > Aquatic > Freshwater > Lake | place: Democratic Republic of the Congo: South-Kivu...
CGCAGGAAACGGCCGCCGCAAGCAGTTCGATGGAAGTGACCTTCCCGTGGGACATTCCGAGGGCGACCATCCGCTGGTAGAAGTGGCTCCTGTGCGCCCGGTACCATTTCTCTCCCGCCAACATCCGCCGGATCAACGTGAACGTGGTGTCCAGAAGGAAATTGGCGAACGGCAACACGAGGCACTTACGGTTTGATTCTGTTCCCGGGGTTTCCCCGTCGTATTATCTCCATCAGGGTCAGCAGGATAATCTTTAAGTCCAACCAAAGGGTCCTTTCAGAAACGTACCGAACATAATGCTTCAATTTCTCCGGAAGTATCACATTCACATATGTCGACTCGGGGTCTGCGGCACCGGCAAGCAAAGCGCTCTCGTCCTTGTACAGAATCGATGCGAAGTCGGTGATGCCGGGGCGAATAGACAGGACCTTCCTACCGATTTCCTCAGGATAGAGTTTCACGTAACGCGGTACCTCCGGCCTTGGTCCCACCAGGCTCATTTCACCCTTTACGACATTCAACAGTTGCGGCAATTCATCGAGCTTGTACCGCCGCAAGAAGCGGCCCGCCCGGGTGATCCGGTCGTCATTTCCCGCAGTGATTTGTTCTCCTCTCGATTCGGCATCCGCGCACATAGTCCGAAACTTGAATATCCGGAACAACTTGCCGAACTGCCCGACTCGAACTTGCCGGAAATAAACCGGACCCGGGGAGTCCAACCTGATCCAACACGCAATCGGGAGAAAGATCGGCAGCAACAAAAGGAGCCCCGTGAGCGAGAAAAACAGATCAAACACTCGTTTGGCGATCATCCAAGAATTTCTCTTACCGCCGCGATCACCCGCTCCTGGTCGTCCGAGCTCATTTTCGTGTACAGAGGAAGGCTCACTGCCCTCTCGAACGCCTTTGTTGCCTGCGGAAAATCCTCCGGTTTCAGGTGATACCGTTCCTTCCAGTACGGATGAAGGTGAAGGGGGATAAAGTGAACGCTGCAGCCGATACCCCTCTCCATCATTCGCTCGATGAACCGGCCCCGTCCGACCTTTGCCGCATCCGAAAGACGGACAACGTATAAATGCCACGCATGGCGCCCCCCGGAAGGAGGATGCGGGGGCAATACCAATGGAAATTCTTTAAAGACCTTATCGTAAATCCCGGCCATTTCCGCGCGCCGTTCCCGGAACTTCCACGCTTTCTTCAACTGTTGAATGCCGAGAGAGGCCGCCAGGTCGGTCAGGTTGTATTTGAACCCCGGCGCCACGACTTCGTAATACCAGGAAGGTTTTTTTGACGTGTACCGATCGAAGGCATCCCGGCTGATTCCGTGCAAACGCATTTCGCGGCAACGATCGGCGATCCCGTTGTCGCGTGTGACCACCATACCGCCCTCACCCGTGGTGATGGTCTTGGTGGCGTAGAAACTGAATACCGTCGCATCACTGTCCAGGGAGCCGATCAGCTTCCCGCGGTACGTGGTGGGAAGAGCGTGGGCGGCGTCTTCAACAACCTTGAGCCCGTGCCTACGGGCGATTCCGAGGATCGCTTCCATGTCGCAGGCCAACCCACCGAAGTGGACCGGAAGAATGGCTTTCGTGCGCTCCGTCACGGCGGCCTCGACGCCGGCGGAGTCCATGTTCATCGTCGTCGGGTCGATGTCCACGAACACCGGGTCCGCCCCCAAGTAGCGAACCACCTCCGCCGTCGCAGTAAACGTGTATGACGTAGTGATGACCTCGTCACCAGGACCGACGCCGACCGCTTCGAGCGCGAGATGCAGGCCGGCAGTCGCGGAATTCACAGCCATCGCCTCCACTCCGCCGCCGATGAACATTCCGAAGTCCTGTTCAAACCGCTTGGCCTTAGGTCCCGTCGTCAGCCAACCGGACCTCATTGAGTCTATGACTTCGGCGATTTCCTCTTCTCCGATGTCCGGTAAAGCGAACGGAAGAAAATTGCTCACAGTTCTATCCAATATTCGTTCATCCGTCTTCCTTCCGGTGTGGTGTACTCCCGCTCCACGTGGAACCCCATCTTGCGATAGAAGGTATTGACGGTGTCATTGCCGTCCCGGTCGGTGGTAAGGAAGACCCTCCTGCAACCTCGACAGCGTGCCTCTTCAAGGAAAGCGGTCACCAACATCCTGCCGGCTCCAGTACCTTGGAGGGAGGGAAGAACACCGATTGAGTACAGGCCCGCCACATCTTTCCCCGCGGGATTCCTGGATGGGTGTATCAATCCTCGAGCGACCCGAGGAATGGCAGACGACTTCCGGACCAACGCCGTGAGGGACGCTAGGGAAAACCGAACCCAGTCTCGGCGGAGCAACCGTGAATAATACCCACGGGGGTCCGATGTCCCGGCGACAAACCCTGCAGTTGATCCCGCAGCATCGATGTAGACGTAGGCAATCCCCTCCGGAGCGGCACATATTCCCGCATAGTAAAGAGAGAGAAAGCGAGCACCAAGGAACGTAAGGAAAAACCCAGGAAAACTCGCGAGGTGTATTTCCACAACGCGTGAGACATTTTCCCCCTTCATCTGCAGGATCATATTGGTTCCAAGGCGTTCAAGCGTGGAGGTTGGCGAAATCTCCGAGCAGGGAGAGGAACGCCTTCGTTCCGGAATCACGCGAATGATATTTTTCCAAGTAGGCCCTCCCGCACTGTCCAACACTGTGGCGAGCGGAAATATCCGAATGAAGTTTTCGGAGAGCATTCGTAATAGCCAAAGCATCTCCTGGGGGGACTACTTCTCCACATTTTGCCTCACGAATCATTCTCGCCGAATCAGAATCCTGATCGCAGCTGGCAAGCACGGGAACTCCTGCAGCCATGTACCCGAGCACCTTGCTCGGAACCGATGTTCTCCCACGGCCTGGCAGCAACGTCATGATCCCCACATCCGCGGAAGAGAGCATCTCCGGCAAGGTTTCCCTGGGTTGGAATCCGAGATTTCGGACGTTCGGGAGATCCCTCCCCTCCTCCTGGATGCGCTCCTTCGCACTCCCCTCCCCGACAAAGAGAAATACAATGCCGGTGTCCTCCGAAAACTCCCTGGCAACGTCCAGCAGGACCTCCGCTCCTGAAATGATGCCCATCGTGCCAGCGTAAAGGACTACGAATGCATCCTCGGGGATTCCATGCTCCCGCCTCCACGCAAGGGAATCCTGCGACCTTTTGATCTCGTCCAGATCAAGCCAGACCGGGATGACCCGTATCTTCTCCTTCGCGACTCCCTTCGATTCGACGAGAACCCTCCGGAACCCCTCCGACAGGACAACGATCCGGTCCGATCTTCTATAGATCCATCGTTCGAGCGCATTCGCGGTCCGGATCAACAGTCGGCCCCGGATAGCGCCCATCTCGATCGCTATGTCGGGATATAAATCATAAATAACCGGAATGTAGCGGGCGCCGAAATATCGAGCCAGCAGGGCGGACATCGCCGGCCCCACTAGGGGAGGACCGAAATTTATAATGACCTCCGGACGCGCACCTGCAAGTGTAGCCATCGTCGTCCCTAATGTTTGGGATAAGTACACGAACCCACGTGCGATAATCGCACTGGACGGCGATGTAAAATGCCAGCCACGGACAATGTGAATGCCATCCACGGTTTCTCGGAGGATCCATTTCTTTCGGTATCCGCTGAGGATCCTCCCGTGGGGGTGATGCGGGTACCCGGCAGCAACCGTTACATCGTGTCCGACGTCCGATAGGGAGCGAGCCAACTCCCAAACAATCCTTGCGGTAGGATGAATTTCCGGCGGGAAGACCTGGGTGGTAATTAGCACGTTCATTCGGAAGATTACAGGTCCGGAAATGCGCTCCGCCGCCAACTTTCGGGGAGTTCATCCGAAAAAAGGAAATTGTCGGGTTCGTTTTCGTTGATCAAAAATATCAAATATTCCCCTTGGAAATCTTATTTCTGTATAGTGCGAAACCATATCCCCAAGAAGATTTGGATATACGCATCCGGAATACACCTAGGGGATCGGGATTGAGGGTGTTTCGAACCATCTCCCAATTACTCTCAAAGTGATTCTCCTCTGCATGTGTGGATGAGTATGGTTTTGCCGGGGTTCCTGTCCCATTGCAAGGAACCACCAAGTATTCGTAACTGCTCCACTCCCTTACGTTGTCGGGGTTGGCAATATCGTAATCGGATCTAAGCAACCAATAGTGGACAGGAGTCGCTAATACCCGACTTCCCCTGGGAATTGATTCCAAGAGCATTTGCCTATTGACGTCAGGTGACTGATGGGATGGCCTCTGCAATGCTTCGATCCAGAATAACCCGGATATGGCCCAAACCCCCGACAAGCCAACCAGTGCGAAAATGGATATTGCTATTGCGCTTCTTCTTAAACCAAGAGAGGAAAACAGGCAAGGAAGATACGCAACAATCAATGCAACCGATATAAAAGCAATCGACCAGAGATATATGAACTGGGGAGTAAAGAAAATGAAGTGGGCTGCTGTGCTGGCGAGGAGAGCGACAATCACCGCTAACGGGTATCGCTGGCCAGATCCTGTTCGCGCTTTCCTGGTGAACATTGCAATCGCCGCGACCGCAACCACCAATTCGGTCAAGGCAAATAGGATATATGGCTTTCCCACCCTCAAGGCCCAGGAAAGTTGCTCGGAAAAAATTGAAGGATCCCCCCCGATGAGAGATTGAAAGGCACGAAAAGCAAATCGTCCTCCATGCCGTCGAAACCTGAGGAAAGCATCGGGATCAAGAAGGTGGTAAATAATTGCAACCGGAACAACGGTTAAAAAAAAACCTCCGGCAGAAGACAGAGTGTTCTTTGCTGCCGACATGAAGCGATTCATATTCAGGCTGTTTTCATCCGATATAACTATCAATGATGCGATTAGAATGACCGAGAAAAAACCTATCGATGGAGAAACAAGGAAGGTTAATCCGGCGCAGATTCCACAAAGGAAAAACTCCCGTCTCCCGGGAGAATTTACAAGGAATGCGTTCCCATGGTTGGCCGCCTTCACGGTCGGAATGGAGAAATATATGACCAACATTTGAAGCGATACGGCAAGATCATCTGGCCTGTCGCCGTAGCCTGTTCGCAATGGAAGCGTCAGCACCGATATCGCCGCAGCATATAGGTCTGCTTTCCCAAAGTCTCCTGAAAAGAGGTCCTCCCCTTCTCTTTTCATGAAACCATGTATAACCCTTCTTGCAAACAGGAACAGAATAACCGTTCTAAGGATATCAATTAATGCGTTGAATACAGTCGCTTGCTTCAACCCAATCCCGACAATATTGCACCACAAACCAAAAAGAAACGGATACAAAGGTGTATATTCCAGGTAAAGAGTTCTCACTCCTTGCGGCATTGTCGGAAGGTTCTCCCCTATGAAACCACGTCCAGAGGCATAATTTACGCCAGGATCCTTGAAAGAATAAAGATCCGTTCCTCCGAACCAAGGCAGCAAGACATAGTTGGCCATCAGATAAAAACAAACGACCAAAAACAGAAGGGAAAATCCCTTGTGTCGCCCGGCAAATGGCATTTTTTGTTTAATTTTCGACGTCATTCTTGCCTGTCAGCACCCGATGATCATTTCTTACTCATTTTACGAAAAATACTTTCCGGCAGAAGACGGACCACCGCCATGATCACCCGCCAGACCTTCCTTGCGTAGATCGACGCTTTCCCACCCCGTTGCGCCCGCAATATGGCTCTTGCCACCTCTTCGGGCTCTGCAGTGAGAAAGCCGGGAAGCTCCAGGTGCCCGGTCATCTTCGTGCGCACGAAGCCGGGCTTCACCGTCAATACCTGGGCTCCGTAATCGTGAAGGCGTACCCGCAATCCCGACAGGAACGCGGAGAACCCCGCCTTCGCGCTCCCGTAAAGATAGTTCGCAGCACGGCCCCGGTCACCCGCCACCGAACTGATCCCGATGATGAACCCTTCCTTCCGTTTCTGCAGATCCGCGGCCACGATTTCGAGGATCGACACACAGCCCACAAAATTCGTCTCCAAGATTTTCCGAGCCTCGGCAAAATCTTCCTGGCCCTTCTCTTGGTCCCCTAGGTACCCCACTGCGCACACTACCCCTATCGGTTTGGGCGAAAGCTGGCTGTAGAACAACTCGTGTGAAGTGGTGTCCGTCACATCAAACACCAGAGGAACCGCATGCACCCGGAACCGGACCTCGATATCTTGCGCAAGGCGTCGCATCTCCTCGACGCTGCGCCCCGCAAGGTAGAGATCGAACCCCGCGTGTGCGTACCCCCTCTCCAACGCCGTCGCGATGTCCGATCCCGCGCCGAGGAAGAGAACGAACGCCATGGTCAGAGACCGACTCTTGTCGACTGGAGAGATGTGAACCGGTCCTTCGCCCCGTATTTCTTCCGAATCTCCCGGAAGCGCCCGACTTCCGGGTATCCCGCCTCAAACACTTCCCTGCGCATTCGGGCGTCCTTCGCCAGGTAAAATCTCCCTCCCTCGGAGAGCACGATCTCGTCTAGCCGGTCCAGGAAAGGGAACAGCCCTTCGCGGATCGGTATGTCCATCGCAAGGGTGTACCCCTCCATCGGAAAAGACAGGAACCCCGACCCCTTGCCCAGCAGTTTCAGCACCGTCAGGAAGGGAGGGTGGTCCCCTTCCGACACTGCTCGCAGGATGCGCTTCAACCCTTCGTGGGAGTTTCGGACGGGAAGGACGAACTGGTATTGGACGAAGCCTCTTTTCCCATACACACGGTTCCATCGATGCACCTTGTCCAAGGGGTAGAAGAAGGCGTCGCAGTCCACAAAAGATTCCTGCCGTCCCTTTGGGATATGACCATAATACGCTGTGTTGAACGCCCGGGCTGCAAAACGGTTCAGGATGAACTCCGGGAAGAAGAAGGGGACTCCGACTCGCTTTGTCGCCCACCCATCGCAGGCTCTGCGCCCGTCCAGAGATCGGCGAAGTTCATTCTTCCCGGCATGCTCGCCGAGCATAAGGACGGACCTTCCCGTCTCCCTTCCCTTCGCAAGACAGTCGATCCACGCGACCGAATAACTCCATCCTTTCGATTCCTCAAACCGTTTCATGATTTCATCAAGGTCCACCGCCTTGATCGTCTCCTGCCGGATCCAGCCGGTTTCCACACGGACGAGTCGAAGCGTCGCGGAGAGAATAACTCCAAGCAGGCCCATTCCCCCGCAGGAAGCCCGAAACAGATCCTCGTGCTTCTCCCGGGAACAGGTGACGATCTCGCCGTTCCCCAGCAGGACCTCCATCTCGACTAGGTGCTCCGAAAAGGAACCATCCCGATGATGGTTCTTGCCGTGAACATCGGCCGCGATCGCCCCGCCGACCGTAACGAATTTCGTTCCGGGCGTCACGGGCAGGAACCATCCCCTCGGGCCGAAGATTTCAACGATCTCCCCCAAGGGCACCCCCGCTTCGCATGACAACAGTCCGTCGTTCTCCCGGAAGGAGCGCATCCTGTTGAAACGATCCGTCGACAAAACGATGTCAGAAAGGGAGCTGTCTCCATAGCATCTCCCCATCCCACGGGAGATCAACATAGCGGATCCCGCCACGACATCCCTTGCCGCTTCCACCCCGGAAGGGGTGACCACTTCCGCATCCGTAACGGGATAATTTCCCCAGTTCGCAATCCTTCTTTTCATTCCGCGATGACCGCCGTATCCGCGATACAGCTCACTTCACATAAAGGATCAGCAGGAAACTCGATATCCAGCCCGCCCCGACAACCAGCAGGAAACGGTCCTTCAGGAGAATCTGGGTGGGGGAACCGCTGTTCCGGTCGATCAAGGTTATCTGGAGGTAACGAAGAATGCCCAGAACCACGAACACGGTTGTCAGGTAAAGCCGTTGCGTGCCGAATCTCGCGGTCACTTCCGGGGAAACGGTGTACATGATATAGGCTACCACTACCACGCTTCCCATCATCACCATCGCCGCATCGAGAAACGCCAAGTTATATCCCGCGGCGCTCCTTCGGATCCGTACCGCCTCATCTTCCAGCAGGATCAAATCGTCCCTGCGCTTTCCGAATCCGAGGAAAAGCGCCAACAGGAACGTCATCATGAGGATCCAGTTGGAAAAGGACACTGAGGAGGAAACCGCGCCTAGAACAACCCGGATCACGAATCCGACGGCGATGATCGCAACGTCCAGAATCGCGAACCGTTTCAGCCAGTGGGTATACAGCACATTGATGAACACGTACGCACCGAACAGTAGGAACAGTTCCCCCGACCGGATCCGGAATGACTCCACGGCGGCAAGACCGAAGCCGGCCAGAAACAACCCTGCCGCGAGCGCTTTTGCCTTCCCCGGAGAAACCTCTCCACTGGGCAAGGGGCGCCGGGATTTTATCGGATGGAATCCGTCTTCCTCGATATCCCGCAGGTCGTTGAAGACATAGACCCCACTGGCAAGCATGCACAAAGCGACGAAGGAAGGTGCGACCACTCCGAGGACCTGGAATTCCGTCAATCTTCCAGCGAAAAAGGGAGGAAGGAAGACGAACAAATTCTTCACATACTGATCCACCCGGAGCAGCGAAAGCCAAACACTTGTGCGGGACAATCGGTGCGAGATTGGATTACTCATGGCATTCCCTGTAATTGCACATCAACCTCTTGCGGGGAATTACGGGAAAGGAAGACAATTCTCATATCCCCAAGCCCGACCTGACTGACGAGGTGCTTAAGGATTCGGTCCACCCGGCCGATCGGACCTATGTACGCTCGGGGGAGAACGGGGGTGTGCGCATTTGTAATTGCCTCGTCGATGGAAAGACATTGACGGCCCGCAAGGAATTCGAAACTTTTCCTCGAAAAGTAATGGATATGCCCCGGAAGGAGGATCAAGGGCCACCGCCGACGACGTGACCAAAACCCCAATGAATCGCAGCATGGGAATTGGAGAACTAGCGAACCACCGGGATTCAGGAAGCGTGTAACTATTCCCATAGCCCGAACGGGGTCCTGCAAGTGCTCAAGAACATCGATCATCGTGATGAGGTCGTAACCTTTTCCCCTGAACAGATCCGAACTTGGCATGTCCTCGATCATGATCGGCAAGATCTCTAAGTGATGCCGTTCCGCGGCTTCCTGTCCCCATGGACCGGGTTCGATTCCCCGGACGGACCATCCAAAGCCTTGCGCCCTCCGCATTAATTTTCCCGCACCGGCTCCGATGTCCAGAAACTCCCTGCTGCCGGCCGCCTCGCCCTGCCTGAATACCCGATCCAACCTCTCCATCGCCCGCGCACAGGTCGTTTCCGACTTCTCCAGGTGCTCGAAGGTGCTCTCCGGGTTCCGTACAAAATCGGTATTCTCCGCCGCGTACCCTTCCCGGAGTTCATCGAGAGCCGGAATCGGGTAGAGGAATAGGTGTCCGCATTCGCCGCAGCGGTAGAGTCGGTAGCCGTCCTTTTCAATGCATTGATAGGATGCAGCATTGCAAATCGCGCACGGGGAGGTGTCTTCCCGTCCCCGTCTCATCCGGCCCTCTCCCTCCCCAGGAAGAGGGAGGCGGCAAGGGCACGCGCCGCCCGAACGTGCTGCGGCAAAGGCCTGCGAAGGTGCTCCTCAACGACCTCCTCGTATACCTTGATCATCGCCTCCGCGACGATTCCCGGCGAGTACCGCCTCGCGACGAGATCGCGCCCTGCGGCTCCCATGCCAACCCGCAACTCCTTGTTCCGCAGCAGAGTTATCACTCCATCTGCGAATCCTTTGGCGGTCCGCTCCACGACGAGCCCCGCCTTTTCTTCCCGGATGTCTCCCGCAATACCGACAGCATCGGAGGTCACCACCGGGACGCCACACGACAAGGCTTCCGCCGCGGCCATCCCGAAATTCTCCCGGTGAGAGGGAAACACGAACGCATCGGCCGCTTTCAGGGCCTCCCACTTCTCCTGTCCGTAGGCGGCCCCCGGCAGCCGCACTGCGCGCTCCAATCCAGCGCGTGCCACTGCGGCCCGGATCGCCTCGCCGTGGCCGTCCTCGTCCGGGCCGATCAAGGCAAACACCGCGTCGGGAACATCCGCGATGACCCGCCGGGCGGATTCGATCAGCAAGTCGAGCCCTTTCATCGGGTGCAGGCGGCCGAGAAAGACGACGAGGGGGGTCTCCTCTGTCACACCGATCCGCCTTCGAAAAATAGCTCCCGAAATGCCGTTCCTTGGACACCCTTCCACCGGATTCGGGACAACGACTCCGGGAATCCCGGGAAATGCATTCTCGCTGACCCGACGCTCCAATTCGGAGGTGTAATGCAGTCGTGCCGCCTTGTAAAGCGTGCTTCGCTCGAAAAGACGGAGGTACGCCTTCTTCTTCAGCGACTTCTGGGCCAGCGCCCATGGGAACAGGCTCCCCCGGGGGGTGAGGATGTACGGGATCCCGTACAACCGCGCGGTCCGGGATCCCGAAAGCGTCGGGAAGATCCAATTCCCCTGAAGATGCAGGAGATCGAAAGACGGCATTTTTCGGAGCAACTGTGCGGCCAATCCCGGCGAGAAGAAGAATCTCCCCACGGAGGAGGGCTTCGAGAATCCGCGGCAGCGGGAATAATGGACCCTCACCCCCTCCCGCGTGTCCCACCCGGGGCGAGGGACGCAGCGCGGTCGGGATCCATCCGCGTCGGTGGTCAACACGACCGTCTCCGCGCCGGCCGCATGGACGGCAGCGGCTAGCGTCCCAGCGGATTCCACGGGCCCTCCAAAGCCTTCCGCCGGGGCGAAGTACGATATGGCGACCAGAATCCGCATATCTTTCCAGAGTCTCATATGCTCGCAATCGCCTGGCGGATGCCTTCGACCGCATCCCGCACCGAATAGGCGGAAACGACCTTGCGGCACCGCTCCGCGACCTGCCGGCGTCGATCCGGGGTCATCTCCATCACTTTCCGCAGGCGATCTCTTAACCCATCCACATCCCCAGTCCGGAATGTGTGGCCGGTTTCTCCCTCCTCGATCAGGTCGGGGTGGCAGCCGACCCGATCGCTGACGACGGCGGGCAGACCGAACTGCATTGATTCATTGACCACGAGCCCCCACGTCTCGCCCCACGCCGACGGGAGGACAAGACAGTCCGCCGCCGCATACAAGGAGCCGATCCGGCTCTGGTTGATGAACCCCGGGAAGATACAACTCGAGCCCAACGCCTTGCGACACTCCATCTCGAAAGTGGGGCGCAACGCTCCGTCCCCGGCGACGATCAATCCAATCCGCTTCCGTTCCATGTCCGTCATGCCGAGCAAGGCTCGAGACAACATCAGGGGATCTTTCTTGTCGATGAGCTTCCCCGAAAAGAGGAAGACCGTGTGGTCCTCCGAGAACCCCCAATCACGGCGCAACTGTTGGCGCCGGGGCTCGAATTCACGGACCTGGAGATCGAAAAGACCCGTATCGACGCAATAGGGGGCCCAACCGATTCGCGCGGGAGAAATGCCGTGCGCGAGATAGTGGTCCCTGGAGTTTCGACCGATCGCCAGGAAACCGGCGCACCTCCCGTAAAACCGTTTCAGGAAAAACCGTCGAACCGTTCGTTTGACCGCGCTCCGCTGCAGAGCCACATCGGTCGTCTCTGCGCGAAGAAAGACCGGCACCCGGAGGCGATTAAGCGACGCAAGCGCCTCCCAGCAGAAGAAGGGGGTGTAAGCGGTGATAAGCGCGCAGTCCGGACGGAACGATTCCAGGTGGCGGGACAGCCCCGATGCCCGCAGAGAAAAGAACCTTTCGGTATCCGCAACCTTGTGGCCCGTCGAGAGGAATGTCCAGGGGTACCCGTCAAGGAGCGGGACGTCCCATTTGAACTCCACGCCGAAACCGGAATCCCTGTACCCCCGAACGCTGTGGTCGGATCCAAAGCAGACATGGATGTCCAGCCCCGGGGTGGCGGCGAGGCCACGCCACACGGGGGCCTGGTACTGGATCGGGTGTGTGGCGACGACGGCGAGTTTCCTCGGCGTCATGGAGCCTCCGCTTTTCGATCCCGCAGAATCCCTCCCTCCAACATCTGCTGCCCCGCAGCAAAGACCTCCTCAACCTCGATTCGCATTAAGCAATCGTTCCCCCTATCCAAGCATACCTCCCTCATACACTTGGCACAGTCCACGTCCCGCCGAAAAACAATGTGGTGGTCACCGTACGGCTCCCATTTCCCCGGATAATCCCTCGCGCTGAAGATGGCAATGCACGGCACTCCAACCATCGCCGCCAGATGCATCGTCCCCGTATCGTTTCCAAGGTAAGCAATGCACCGCTCCAGGATTGCAGCGGAACCGTACACGGAAAGTTTGCCGGCCAGATTGTGCGAACGCTCCCCCCATCCTTGGCATAATTGGTTTCCGATTTCGACGTCTTCACCTCCACCGAGGATCGCCAGCGATAGGTCTGGATACATTTCGAGCAACCGTTTCCCTACCGCCGCAAATCGCTCGACGGGCCACCGCTTCGCAAGCATCTTGGATCCGGGGCCCACTGCAATAACTTTACCCTCAAAAAAAACACCTTCGGCCATGAGGACCCGCAGCGCTTGGGCCTTCGCTTTTTCTGGAATCGACAGGTGAAATAGGGGGTTTTCGATTCCTCCCACCGTAACCAGAAGCCGTTTCCACTCCGGCTCCATCCTTGGCAACCCGTCGGTCCTTCCGTTCCGGTCCATTCCTGCCTTTTCTGTGGGTCCTTCTTCGATATAGTTCTTTGCACCGACCAACTGCCGGAAGAAGAACCGATCCCTTCCTTGTTGAAGGGCGGTCCGATCCGGAGCAAGGTTGTAGATAATGTCGGGACCCATTCTTCTCAATTTCCGCGCAAGGAGAGTCATATTCCCCAAGCGACCGCGGAAATCGTCCGTGGGGGAATAATACTGGACCTCATCGAACCACCCAGTTGGCCCCAGGAGGTCCCAGGAGGAGATGAAACCGCTTCCCAAGGGGTACCGATCCGTCAGGAGGACCAAGCGATGGCGAGGATATTTCCTTCGGATGGCATCGATTGCCGGCATCGCAACAAGGGTGTCCCCAAGCTGTCCGATCCGGAAGATCACTACTGTCCCAGTTCCCTTCCTTCGAGCAGTACTTTTCTTAATTGTGGCGACCTCTGCGGAACCGAGGTAAGCCGCGTATACCTGTTTCGTCCAACCCCTTAAACCCCGTTCTCCCGAATACGGTGCATCCTCCGATATCCACTCCCGCACGGGAACAGAGAAACCTGTTTTTCGCCGGGACATGACACTCTCAGGAAGCAATTTTTCCGGCATCATGGCCATGTCCCGCTTGGTGAGAGCGTCGGCTGTACCGAGCATTGGGGATACCGCCCGAAGGAGTTCCACATCCACCATAGGTACCCGTATCTCCAAGGAGTGCGCCATCCCTGTCCAGTCGCAATCCCGCAGAAGCTGGTTCCTCATGTACCAGCACATCTCAAGCGCGGAAATCCGATGGTAGTCCGAGCGATTCCCCGCCACCGTAGCTTCGAGCCGGGATAATTGGCGCAATTCCCGCCACCCTTCCCGAACGACCTCCCCGTCCAAGAATTCCGGCAATTCCCAAGGCATGAACATCCCTCGGCGCAGTAGGTACGCGCCGCCGAAGCTCCCGCCGTACTCGAGGAGTCCCGCGTACTTGGGAGAAGTCCTGCTCTTGAGAAAGGGAGCCGCGACGGCGCGGAAGGTTTTCCCAAGAAAAGGAACGGCAGCGATCGGACCAGCCATCTTCACCATGCGGGGAACTTGGGTAAAGCTGGGATAGCTTCCGAAGAGTTCGTCACCCCCCAAACCCGAGAGGGCCACTTTGAGGCCCGCTCGAGCGGCCGCGAGACTTACGAAGTAGCTATTGACTCCGTCCACGGTCGCTTGATCCATGGCATCGATCAGGCGAGGAACTTCGGCTTGAAAGTCCGTCTTTTCGACCCAAATCGTCCGATGACAGGTACCGTACGTTTCGGCCACCTGCTCGGCAAGCGGCACCTCGTCCTCCTCCCGGCCATAGTATTCCCGAAATCCAAGGGTAACGGTATTTACAGAACTGGGGGAGACCTCGCTACAGAGTGCCGTAAGGGTCGTGGAATCCAACCCCGAAGAGAGAAAGACCCCGACGGGAACATCCGCTATGAGGTGGTGCCGCACACTATCGAGAAGCGCCTCCCTCAAGCGCTTCCGCATCACCTCGCGCGGCATAGCGGGGGGGGCGGCGTGGTTTACTGTCAATTCCTTCTCGATGGAGCAGAATATTCCGGTATTCCTGCGACCCGAGGAGTCCATCCGTAACCAGGATCCTGCAGGCAACTCCCGAATCCCCCTGTAGAGGGTGTACGGCTCCGGCACGTATCCCCAGAGGAAGTACCCGACCGTCCCCGACGGATCCAGAGAGGTATCGATCCCTCCACCGACAAGGAGAGCCTTGACCTGAGATGCGAAACGGATCCTGATTCCATCATCTGCGTAATACATCGGCTTAATACCAAAAGGATCGCGGGCAAGGAACAGCGCTTTCTCTCGTTCGTCCCAAATCGCAAAGGCATACATGCCACGCAGTTCGCGGAGCATGTCCATTCCTTTTTCCCGGAAGAGGTGGAGCAATATCTCCGTGTCGCTTGTGGATCGGAAACGGCAACCTCGCATTTCGAGGGAGGCACGGAGTTCCCGATAGTTGTAAATCTCCCCATTGAAGACAACGACCAAGTTCCCATCCTCGCTCACCATCGGCTGAGACCCGGTCTCGGACAGATCGATGATGGAGAGGCGCCTGTGGGCAAGACCGACCTCACCATCCCGTGAAAACCACTCTCCGGCACCGTCGGGGCCACGGTCGCGCATCCGGTCACGAACCCGAAGCAATTCTTCCTGGTTTACCTTGCCCCGGCCCATGTACTCGAAGATGCCCGCAATGCCGCACATCGTTACCGCGCTCCTGCCGTTTCGGGGGGGTGTATCGATCGGTCACCCGGTATCGGAGGGGGATAAAATGACTTTATACCCGTCAGCGCAAGGAACACACGGGTGGAGATCCTTGCCAAGCGGTACAGAGCAAGCAATGCCCCTTCAACTCTCCGGGGGGCGGTTCGCCAATGAAAGCGGAACAGGCATCTCCAGTAGTACGCCGACCGTTTCGAAATGAATACGTCACGTACAAGGGCAAGCTTGGTCGGGTTGGGGCCATGCCGCTTCTCTTCCAGGTCGGATGTGTCGTCGAATATTCGCGACTTTGGTTCAATCAACAGTGGAATACCTTTCCTGCGTAAAGCAACCGTGAATACGGAGTCCGCATAGCAATGCGGGAAATTCCTTTCGTCATAGAACCCGTGCACCTGAAATATTTGCGCCGGGATAAGGCAACAGTTTCCGTTGAGTTGGGGAACCTCGAACGCCTCCTTCCTGACAACTTCCGCATTCCGTCCCTCGTCCGGGTAGTGCCACCCCATTTTCAGCAGGTCCCACCGAGCCCCGCCGAAGCGGACCGTGTCGGGGCGATCCATGTGCAATATCAACCCACCGACAATGGCGCCCGGTCGGGATTGGGCGCAACGGTAGAGATGAATCAGGAACTCGGGATCGTGCACTGTGTCATCGTTGAGAGTGAGTATGAAATCGCATCCCCGGTCCAGCGCTTCCCGGACCCCTCGGTTTACCGCTCCCGTCCAGTAGAGTTCACCGGAACCGCGCACGATCCGCACATCAGGAAACTCCCGGGGGACAGCCTCGGAAGTCCCGTCCGTCGAACCGTCGTCGACAATGATAACCTCGACCTCGAATCCCACCCGGCGAGCGGCGTACAAACTCGCGAGACAACGCAATGTCTTATCCCGCCGGTTGTGAACCGGAATGATCACGGCGATGCGGTCGGCTTCGCCGCTCCGAGCGCTCTTTCCATTCGTCGCTCCGATCATTCTTCGGCCCATTTCGCTGTCACGACGAGGATGTCCCCCGCGTATCCCCCGGAGTAAAAACTACAGACGTCCGGAGGAGAGCAGTCACCCCCCGTCCCCCTGTCGCCCCGCACAGCTCCGTTCGAGGAAATCCGCCAGTGTAGCGACAACCCGGTCAGCCCGGAACCGCCCCGCCACCTCCCGATGGGTTTCAGGGATTTCGAAAGACGCCGCGTGGAGGAGTCCGGAGAAGAGGCGGGTGAGCCCGTCGATGTCCCCGGGGGCCGTCACGGGGTATCCGATCTCCCGCAGCAGCCGAGCACTGTTACTGTCGTCGGCGGTGATGCCGAGGATCGGCTTCTCCGCGGGCAGATAGTCGATGAGCTTGCTTGGTGTGTAGAGGTTCACCGCATCCGGCATGTCGATCATCAGGAGGTAGTCGCACTCCCGCATGACACGAATGCTGTCCCGGTAGGAGACCGGCCCCCGCAGGTGTACCCAGGGGAGATCCTGCTCTTCGATTTCACGGCGGATCTCAGGGGTTATGCTCCCGTACAGGTTCAATTCGATTCGCTGAATCGTCCCTCCTCCCCTTTGCAGCACCGAGAGGAGAGCGCGGATGACATCGAACGGTTTCCGGCGCGCGTACAGGGAACCGACGTAAGTGAACCGGACGATCCCGTCGTTAGGAATAATTGCCGGCTCGTCGAAATAGTCGGGATCGAAAGAGTGGGGGAGGACGAAGCATTTCTCACGGAAATCATGGCGCGCCTCGGTACTCTTCAGGAGGGTATCTTCGTTGACGAAGGTGAGACCGTCCGCCTTCTCGAAGATTGCCCTCTCCGTCGAATAAGCGATGTGTGTCTTGAGGGGAGACTTGAATCGGATATCATGACAGAGGTAGCCTGGATCGCTGAAGTGAGCGACCCAAGGCGTACCAATGCGCTCCTTCAGCCTCAACCCAAGGACATTGGAAGCCGTGGGAGCGGCAATGCTGTACACGATATCGTACGCTCTTCCGCCATCACGACGAAGGACCGCCTGCAGGGCCTCCCCCACCCAGTACCGGTAATGCTCGTTGTAGGCCACCTTCCCCAAAAAGGAGAGCCAAGGGCCTTTCGGCTGGATATCGGGGACAGGAATCAACTCCACGCCCGGGAGGTCGGCCGCCAGTTCCCGGTCGTCCCGGTGCGTTGAATTGTAGACAAGCATGTCGCTGTTGAACACGACGGTGACCTGGTGGCCCATACGAGAGAGGTACTTTGCAACTCTCGCGCTCTGGATGCTCTGTGGCTCCAGGGCCGGAGGGAATGAGTGACTTACCAGGAGGATTTTCACCCCGCCACGCTAGTAGAGGGATTCATCGGCACGCCCCGGACATGCCTTGGTCCAAGGAGGGAGAATAACTTTACGAGCCCCCATATCGCAAAGAGGTTCGTGGCCACTGCGCGAGGAAATAAAAAACTGGAATTGAAATACAGGAACGTGAGAAACATGGAGGTAAAAATCGCTCTCGGGAACGATTTGTCGTAACCTTTTGGTGCTGCCAACAGGTATGCGGCGCAAAAAGCGACGAAGGCGCCGTGCAGGATCGCAAGGATGACCGCCCCCGCAGGCCCTCCAAATATGTAACCCTCGATTGTGCTGGTAACCCCGGCGTGTGTGTACCCTGGAATACCGAGGATCTCGTTGCTCACAAAAAGGCCTAATCCGACCCACCCTTTCTCCGGCCATAGGGCCCGTGGGATGTAAGGTTTGACCCATAAGGACAGGTACATCGGAGTGTCGTACCCGATCGCGTGGTCATAGTGAGAAATGGTCGCCGCCAACACCGTCAGCACATCGAAGCGGCTTACCAACGCCAACGACGTTTCCTCTGCCATCACGGAAGGACCCGTATCCATCACCATGTCGAAGGCATTGGAATACATTTCGACGTAATCGGAAACCCGCAACTTTGGTCGTTCTTGGGAAAGCTCGTAATTCAGCGCCAAATAGGTCCTTGTGTACATCTTTACCGCATAAAACGGGACAACGAGGATAGCCATGGTTGCGATAAGCGCCCAAGTTTTTGCCGGCTTGATCGGTCGGACCACATAGTGATATGCGATTGCGAAGTTTATCAACGTGATCGTTGGGCCGGCCTTCGATCCTGAAAAAAAAATTACGATAACGACCTCAGTTAACAAAACGGCGTACCCTAACAGATGAACGTTCGGTCTGTCACTTCGCATAAATCCACAGAAACAGATAATAGGGAGCAGTGAAAGGAGTCCTATGGCCATGTATAAGAGATTTGTAGCAACCTCCAGTGTCCCCGTTTCCACCTCGAACCCGGGCTGATACCCGCTGAAGAATGAAAACAGGCGAAAAAAGAGAGACATCCCCCACAGGACCGCAAGCGCCCCTGTGGCCTCGGTCAATCCCGGGAACGTAAGCCTTGGCGCTCTGCACGCGAGGCGGGACCAAATCGGCAACTTCCACACACCGGCAACAATGAGTTGACAGATATTTGCAAGTACAACGGCAGGACCAAGATAGGGAAGCGTCACTCCATATCCAAGCGGAAGGTCCAACAACTGCATCAGGAAACCGGTCATGGGGAATTGCACCATCCAGAGAAGCATGCTCAGAGGGAAAAGTTCGAGCGGGTTGTTCTCTCTCGTTACGACAAGCAAAAGAACAGACTGGACAACACCGATTGTCGCGGCCATCCATAGACGAAGCGCAGGGTCATCAACAATCAGACAAACGACATTCAGCGCAATGAAACAAGAAGATAGCCTTGCCTGTTTCATCTAATATCCATTCCCTGAATACACATGGAAAAAATCAGAATTCGCATTTGTTGTCGATTATTTTTTCCAATCCATCAGAAAGTATGAGGCGTATAGAAGCAGCGTCAACAAGTGCACCCCGTACGCGATGACGTTGGACAAAGCAAGCCCTAAGGCCCCTTTTGAGATGAAAACCCATGCGGTACCCACCAGTACCAAGGCCCAAAGGAAATTCAGAAACATTCCCCACCACATCCTTCCATCGCTGGCAATGGAATATCCGATGACGGCGCTGATTGAACTGAGAACGGAAGAAAAGCAATACAAAATGACGACCGGCTGCCCGGCTTCAAATCCTCGACCGTACCCCCTCATGATGAAGGATGCGAACAGCGAAATAATCAACGCCGCCCCAAATGACACGACGCCGGCCAAAAACAGGTTGTACCAAAGCACTTTGTTATACGTCGCGCGATCATCGTTGCCTTGCAGATTCGACAGGATCGGCAAGACAACCGACCCAACGACACCGGGAAGGAAGAGAATCGCCGTTCTCCATTGATTCGCCGCGTTGAAAATCCCCATCTCCGCGTATCCGCCTGGTTGGTTTACAAGCATGGCGTTGCATATCCAGTTTGCCGGTCCTACCATGACGCTGCCCAGCACCGCCGGAAGAGAAAATTCATGGAGGATTGGCCACTCCTTGAGAAAATCCTTTCGAATCAGCCTCACTCCAGCCCGCGCAGCCTCTTTCTTCAGAACGAAATGATTCAACAGGCAGTTTATCCCCATGCCGCCTACGAGGCCCCAGACCACCCCCTCCAACCCTCCCCAGTAGGCTCCCGCGACAACGATCGGGAATGAGAGCACCCCGGCGGCGACATTTACTCCGGCAATGCTTCGAAATGCCTCGAACCCGGAGAGTGCCCCCGTCTGGGAGCCATTCAATGCCCCCAGAAACAACAACACGGCACTCACCCGAAAGACGCCGGCAAGATGCGGCGCGGACAATACCCGCTCAGCGAGCAAATCCGCGATGACCACCAGGATTGACGCCATGAACAAACCCGTCCCAATGGAAACGGCGCTGGAAAGGGCGATTATCCGAGCCGCCTTCGGCGGATCCTTCTCCCGGAATTCCGCAACGTACTTGATGGCGGTCAGGCCCAAACCGAATCCGGCGAAGGTGGCGAGCGTCCCAACCGTGCTCTGGATCATTCCCAGTTCGCCAAAACCCTCTCTCCCCAGTATCCGTGCCACGAAGATGGAGGACACCAGCCCAAACCCGCGCGCGATGACGGTTCCCGACAGGGACCAGAGCGACCCTAGGGCAAACCGTAATCCTACCGGGGATGCCTTGATCCGCTCCGCATGTCTCTGAAGGAATAATGGAATATTCAAACGAGACCGGCATTTCGTGAATAAATTTCCGAATGATCCATTCGTCAAGACATGCAATCGAAACTTAATCGATCTGGCGAGACACCCCGAGGAATCCGGCGCAAATAGTGAGGATCCTTTCCGCCGCCTTGCCATCGCCATACGGGTTGTGCGAACGGGCCATCGCGGCGTGCGTTTCAACATCGGTGATAAGCGTAGAGGCGGCGGATACGATCTCATTGAACCCCGTTCCCACAAGCCATGCCGTGCCTCCCGCAACAGCTTCCGGCCGTTCCGTCGCGTCCCGCATCACTAAAACCGGTTTCCCCAAGGTTGGCGCCTCCTCCTGAATCCCGCCCGAATCGGTCAGGATCAAGGCGGAGCGGTCCATGAGGGCGATGAACGCAAGGTAAGGCAGCGGCTCAAGAAGGTGAACGTTTCGGTGCTCCAGCGACCCAAGGATCCTGTGGACCGGCTCCTTCACATTCGGGTTCAGGTGCACGGGGTAAACGAAATGGGTGCCGGGGAAACGACGTGCCAGCTCCGCCACCGCGGAGCAAATCGAACGGAATCCATCCCCGAAGCTCTCCCTCCTGTGCCCTGTGATCAGGACCATGGGCGAGTCGCCGAGCTTCGCGACCAGCGCCGATAACTCCGGCAAGGGGGAAGTCCGGGAACGTATTCGCTCGAGCGCCAGCAGAAGAGCGTCCACCACCGTGTTCCCCGTTACGAAGATACGATCCGGCGGTACTCCCTCCCTCAACAGGTTCCGGCGACCGGTTTCGGTGGGTGCGAAATGGAGGACCGCCAACCGGGCGGTCAATTGGCGGTTCGCCTCCTCCGGCCAGGGAGCCTCCAAGTTCCCCGTCCTTAATCCGGCTTCCACATGGCCGACGGGGATGCGCCGGTAGTAGGTCGAGAGGGCCGCGCAAAAACTCGTGGTGGTATCTCCCTGAACCAGCACTAGGTCCGGCTTTGAATTGCGGAGGTAATCGTCCAATGCCGTCAATGCACGGGCCGTGAAGCCTGCCAAAGACTGGTCCGGACGCATCAGGTCAAGATCGACGTCCGCTCGAATGTCGAAAACCTCCAGAACCTGGTCCAACATCTTCCGATGCTGAGCGGTAACACAAACCTCGCATGAAAAATCCGGACTTTCCCGGAAAACACGAACGACCGGGGCAAGCTTGACCGCCTCCGGTCGTGTGCCGAATATCATGGATACTTTCTTCTTCACATGCTTGTCAGGCCGGATCCACGGCAGACGCCCTTGCCTTCGTCAAGTAATATCCGCACGCCGCGATGAGACCACCAAGGGCTGCCAGCATGGCAGACCGCGCGCGCGCCGGTCGGTTCTTCTGGTCGGGAACCCTCGGAGAATCGACGACGCGGAAGCCGAACTGCTCCCGGTTCCGGGCCATCATTTCCCGCTCCACTTCCTGGCTATACAGCGAGTAAAGACGATCCCGCGTCAACGCATCGACGGTCTTCCCGATCTGGTCCGCGATGAATCTATTGTTCTTGATCGCACGATCGAGCGCCTCTTCCTGCAGGCGGCTTTTCCCTTCGTCGAGGTAGGCCTTCACGATATTGGCGGACCCTTCCGCGGACATCGATTCAAAAGAAATGGATACGGTCCCGGCCTTCTTGTTGACGGAAATCTTCAGGCGATCCTTCGCCGCGCGGATCGCGTCCCAGTCGCCGGGGGACTTCGGCTCCTTCCCTGCCCCGAACAGACCGTCCATCCAATCCTTTTTCATCTTTCCAGTCGAAAGGTCATATTTATCCGCAAAAACGATCGGCCACAGGTCGTATTTCCTGAAGACACGAACGGTGAGGTCGTTGCTTTTGAAGAGGGATTCCAGATCTTCGACCTTGGAAGGTCCACCCACGCTTATACCGAAAGAAACCAGCGCACCCAGAGCCGGACCCGGGTTTTTTTCATCCGCAGCCGGGGTGATGACAGCCGTTGCCTTGTAGATGTTCGGCTGCTGCAACAAAACGATGAGCGTCGCAATCCCTACAACCAGGGAAAACAGGGCAATCTTCCACCAAGCCTTCCGCAGGATCGCGAAGTAGATCCCGAGGTCGATATCGTCTTCCCGCGGTTCCATGGGGGGGCGTTCTTCCATGGCCTCCTCTATGTCCTGATTCTCTGTTTCTTTATAATCCTGCTACTATCCACATGGATACCGAAATTATGTGTTGGCGCTTCACACACGAAATTCGGCCGGGAAAAGAACGACCTCATCTCGATAATCTGCTCCCCGCACATCGGCTCCGTCCAGTTCCTTGATTACATATTTCCATTTCGGAACGGTTTCGACCAGATCATCAAATATCCCCTTTGAATGTAACGCAAGGAATATGACAGGGCGGAACTCATCCAGGATTTTTTTCGCACCCCTCAACATCTCAACTTCCGCCCCTTCGATATCGACTTTCATCAGGTCCGGGGGACTGCCGAGTTCCATCACGAGCTCATCCAGGGTCGTGACTTGCACCGTTGCATGTCCTTCCGCCGATAATCTGCTCGTCGAGTGACCTTCGACTGAGAAACTCGCAGTCCCGACGAAATCCGAGATCGCCTTGGCGACGACACATGTGTTCGAAATGTCGTTGATGGAAAGGTGCTTTTCCAGCATCTCGATGTTTCGAGGCAACGGCTCTACGGCTATGACCCGGCCTGAAGACCCAACATACTTCGCCCCAAGCAACGTGAAGAAACCTGCGTTCGCACCGCCCTCCGTGTCAAGATGTGTGAGACACTCGACCGCATGAAGTTTACTGAGCAGGGCGAGAGAGGATTCTGAGATGAATTCGATTGGTTCCGGAGTGGTTCTGGAAGATCGTTCCTTGGGGGTCGAGGTCGTGGCGAAGGCGACGCGGCGGCGGTATACGGCGGAGTACAAGCTCAAGCTCCTGCGGGCAGCGGACGCCTGCCGGAAGCCCGGGGAGATCGGCGCCCTGCTGC
>Ga0172368_10002561_pt1 | contig 22988 bp, 17 predicted proteins | sample Lak11m_FD_114540 | JGI IMG/M metagenome (GOLD analysis project Ga0172368, IMG submission 114540) | Freshwater microbial communities from Kabuno Bay, South-Kivu, Congo - kab_022012_11m | ecosystem: Environmental > Aquatic > Freshwater > Lake | place: Democratic Republic of the Congo: South-Kivu...
CAATGAACACCACCGCGTTGACCACCGCCGGCCGGTTCCTGGTTCGTCGCAAGCGACCGAACCGGCCGTCCGTGGACAACGCTTTTGCCAGTTCGTGGTGTCCGCACTTCGGGGTCCGGTTCAATTTCCGAAGATTGCTTCATCGCTGGGAGTATCACCTTGAGAACTACACCGGCTTCGTGCAACTGGGTTGCATGATTATCCTATTGCGAAATTATTTTTGAGATGGCTTCTAGTGAAACGATATGTCACGCCGCTTGAACGGCAGGACCAATTGCCGCAATGGTGGCCCCCTCTATACGAGGCATCCTGCAACCGTTCGATTTTCCTTTCCGGCGCATGGCTACAGTGCTGGTTAGAAGTCTACGGCGATGATTTTGAAGGCTTGTGGGTTCGCTGGGAAAGCAATGGGAACGTCGTTGGGGGATGTCTGCTGCTCGCGCGAACCATCTCGCGGTTCTATTTAAGGATTCGTACGATCTATCTGAATGCGACAGGTGAGGCGCGCGAACGCACTCCGTTCGCCGAGTTCAACGCCGTTCTCCATCTGCCGGGCTTCGACGCTCCTATCGCCGCCGACTTGGCTTGCCTCCTGGCCGACATGCCTTGGGACAGTCTGCTCATTTCCGGTCATGAAAGTTCCGGAATTCTGGACAACCTGATACCCATGCTGCCCGCCGCATTAGTGGAGCGCGAACTCAAACCTGCCCCCTTTATTGACCTCGCGGCAATCGCCGCCTCATCCTTCGACGCATGTCTCAGCAGCAACACTCGCGGCCAGTTACGTCGAAGTCGACGTCTTTACGAGCAAAGCTCAGGCCGAATCCGGATTGAACGCGCGTCCACACTTGAGCAAGCCGTGCAGTATTTTCACGAACTGATACAGCTTAGCAATGCACGCTTGCGAGCTAAGGGCGAAACTGGCTCGTTTTCGAGCACGGCTGTCCTGGATTTCCACCAGCGACTGCTGGCTTGCCTGTGGCCTCGACAAGGAATCGATTTGATATGTGTCAGGGCTGGGGACGAGGTGTTAGGCTACCTCTACAATTTCACGGATAGCGGCAAGGTCTATTTCTTTCAGTCTGGATTTTCCTTCGCAGAGGACGCGAAACTCAAGCCCGGCCTCCTGACACACTTTCTTGCGATCCAGGATTACGCGAGGAGGGGGTTTCGAGAATACGACCTTCTCGCCGGAGATGCGCGCTACAAGCGTTCGCTGGCCAAACAGCATCGGAATCTTTTCTGGACCGTCGTCTATCGAGATCGGCCATCAATGCGCCTTTTGTTGTGGATACGTCGATTCAAACCGCGACGAACATTGCAAGGCTAATGGGAGTGGTGCCTAACTGGATCAATGCAATTGATTTGATGCTGCCCGGGCTGGGCAAGCGACTTGCGGCAACGCGCTTGAACCTCGGCTAGCGGCACCTCTCGCCCGCGCGGGCTGCCAGCCCGCTAGAATTTGTAGTGCATCCCAAGCGACCACATGATGACGTCCGCGCTGCCAAATTTCCCGGTATCCCCAACATTTCGAACAGTTTCAACTTCGAGGCGCGCCGCCAGATCGTGGCGGATGTCGTATTTCATGCCCAAGCCCAGATGCGAATTGAACTTTCGCGCCGACTCGGATGCCAGTGAGGTCAGGCCGCCACCGGGATCGGCGGCGCTCGCCTGGGTGTTGGTCCTAATCGCACCGATTTTTCCGAAGCCCGAAAAGGCATTACCCATAGGCAGCCACAGTACGGCGTCGGCGCCATAGCCATCAACGCCAAAACTGCGCCGCATGGTCGTTGTCACGGGCGCGGTGATATCCGCGGAATAGCTCGGCTTGCCAAAAATCCAATAGCCGCCTTCAATCGAGAATTGGGGCAAGAACTGGTAGCCCAGGTAGGCCTTCCACATGGTCTCCTTGGCGTCGGCGGAAATCGCCGCCTGGGTTGCACCGGTCGAGGCAATATTTGCCTTGGTCTGCTCGTACCCGGTCCTGAATCCTCCGCCACCGATTGCGCCGCCCGCATACCAGCCGGTTGCCTTGTTCGGCACAGCACCGACGCGCTGTTGTGCCTGGACGAGCCCTGCGGACAGCGCCACCAGCCCGACAACGCCCACTCGCACCCAGCAGATATTGTTCATGCAGTCTCCTGTAGTGACAGGTATCACTATTGAAGTTTGGTATTAAGAGTATCATCTAACCTTTTGATTGTCAATGCTAACAATTCCGCGAACGCTGGGCTATTGAGAACCGCTATCGCTATGATAAGATCATGCCGATCTTTTTCGATCGCTTTGTTGGTCTGCCATATCCGGTCGATCAAATGCGATCTCCCAGACTCTGCATGATGCAGCATGGGACTGGCCGCGGACGACCAACGTATCGACCGTGTGAAAACAGTAATAATCTGGTGTAATACTCGCAGGTCATCAAGCATTCCGGAGGAGAACTGATGGAACAAATTTCGGCGGGCGCTTGTATCCTGAACATTTGCCATTTTCAGACGCAGGTTCAGAGATGGTCTTCGTCGCGTTTGACGCGACTTGCCGCCGTGATCCTTGCCATAGCCGTTTCAGGATGCGGCTCCTCCGGCACCGAGCAACTAGCAGCTACGACGGCGAACCCCGTCCTTACAATTTCCGCAACAGGCGCAGGCACGGTGACCTCCAGCCCAAGCGGCATTTCCTGCACTGCGAGTACCTGCACGGGAACCTTCGCCGCCAACAGTACCGTGACTTTGACGGCTGCTCCAACGGCCGGGAATCAGGTGTCGGGATGGGGTGGCGCCTGCGCAAGTTCTGGTACCGCTGCGACATGCACGGTGACCATGTCCGCGGACCAGACCGCAAGCGTGGCCTTCAGCGGCATTGCTCCGTCTACCTTTACACTGACATTTACCGCGAGCGGTCCGGCTACGGTGACATCCAACCCAAGCGGTCTCTCCTGCGTTTCGGCCACTTGTAGCGCATCCTTCGCCTCCGGTACTGCGGTGACCCTGTCGGTAACTCCGACAAGCGGAACAGTTTCGACGGCCTGGTCCGGTGCCTGCGCGTCAGCGGGCGCCACCTGCGCGCTGACGATGTCTGCGGCGCAGACCGCGGGCGCGACCTTTACGTCCTTGTACGCGGCGGCCCTTACCGTGACCGGATCCGGCACGGTGACATCCAGTGTGGGTGGCGTCACTTGCCCGGGTACCTGCAGCAGCGGGCCCGTCATCCCGGCCGGCACAACCGTCACCTTGACAGCGACCCCGTCCGCCGGATATCTGGTCACAAGTTGGGGTGGCGCCTGCGCGGCTACGGGCACCGTTGGCGCCACAGGGACATGCTCGGTGACGGTGAATGCGGATCTGACTGCCAGCGTGACCTTTACGCAAGCGTTCAATATGACGGTCAACGTCGCGGGGGCGACCGGCACAAGCCGTGTGACGTCGTCGTCGACTCCGGCGGGCTCGCCCGGAAATATCGCGTGCGCGGCAGGGAATACTGGGACCTGTGTGGCAGCGTTTCCAACGCCGACCTCGGTAACCCTGAGTGCAAGCCCGGATGTGCTCCAGACCTTTTCGGGCTGGAGTTCCGGACCCAATATTGCCGGTTGCCTAGATGGCAGCACCGGGACATGCGTGGTCCCGATGAGCGTCGCTCGCTCAGTTACTGCGACCTTCGCGGCCGCGCTGGTAGCGCCCCTGAACGTCAGCGTCGCAGGTGGCGGGACAGTTACGTCGGACGGGGCCGCGCTCCCTGGCACAATCAACTGCACTGGGGCAGTGTCCGGATACACCGGGGGATGCAGTGCCGTCTTCAATACCGGAGGCGCGATCACGCTAACGGCAGCTTCAGACCCGGGCTATTCCTTTGCGGGATGGCTAAACTCCGCGTCGAGCGCAAGTACGCAGACCGCCTGTACGGGGACCACCAACCCCTGTGTCATTCCGTCCAAACCAGCGGCGACGCAGTATGTGACTGCGGTATTCACGCCGACGGCGACCGATCCGCCCGCCGGACCGATCCAACTCTATACTGATATCACATCGGGTCCGATAGGGTGTATCGGCGTGCCAACAGCCTGCGGCCTGTATGCCGGCGAAAATGATGACGGCGTTTATTTGGCGATTTTCGGCAAGAACTTCGGCACTACCGGTCTGGGAACGACCACCAAAGTGTATGTGGACAACATCGAGGTGGCGACTTACAGGCCGGCCCAGACGGCATTGCCGAATATCGGCGCGTCGAGGGGCAGGCCGGACGTGCAGCAGATCAACACCCAGATCGGAAAATTCCGTCTGTTGACGAATACCGGCCTGGACGCTCAGGTATTGCCCATCAAGGTGGTGACCGATGGCAGGGTCGCTGTTGACCCCAACAGCCTTACCTTCACGGTCAATCCGGGGAATATCTATTTTGTGAGTACGTCCGGCAATGATACGACGGGTACCGGTACTTTCGCGGCACCATTCAGGACCGTCCAGAAAGGCAGCCTAGGCTCCACGTTTGCCATCGCTGCCGCATCTGTCAACGGCGCATGGGGCCAAGTGCGCGCAGGTGATTTCATTGTGATGCGCGGCGGAACGTGGACGGATATCGGAACGGACTCTTATTTCCTTAGAGCAAAGAACAAATCTGGTTGCACCATCGGGGTCACCTGCGCGGAGGGCGGCGGCACGACCTCCGGACCGATCACCCTCATGGGCTATCCCGGCGAGGATATCTTCATCAACAACAACTATGCCGGCACAACCGCCTCTCTCACGACCTGCGCTTCTGGATCCGGCAGCTCGGACAGTCCGGTTAGGGGAGCGATATCTTCAGCGAGCAACGCCCAAGCGGCGGCAGGTTTCGGCTGGAACATCAATATCGTCAACCTGCGCGTTGAGGGGGGCAATGATGACGGCGTCGTGAACACCCAATTGGGCGGCAACTTCTGGCGCGTCGTCAACAACGAACTGACGGCAACAACCGCGATCGACAACATGTGTGCGAGAGCAGGCGGGGTAGCCGGCAGCGGTGCCGGGCAAGTCTGGGTGGGCAATCATATTCACGATATTTACATGGGCACGGTGGCTACGAGTGATGCTCAGCCCATGCAAAACCATGGGATGTACATCGGCAATAATGTGGCCACGGGGACCGCCTCGTACGAAATCGCCTACAATCGCATCAGGAACATCTTCGGCGGCAACGGCTTCCAAATCCACATCGCTAGTACTGGCATCCTAGCTGCCGACAACGTCAACTTGCATCACAACATCATCCACGACGTAAAGAAGCACGGCATCAACATTGCGGACGGAGCGCGGAACGACATCGTGATTTCGAACAACGTCGTATATAACACGTTCCTGGCGGGAATCCGATTTTTCGCGAGTGACGTCAATAACCTCAAGCTCTACAACAACACCTTCTACAACACTAACACCTTTGGCACTTCAAATTACGCCGCCGTTCTGAATGAGTCGTGTGATACAACATGCGGGACACCCGCCCTGCAATTCCAGTATGATATCCGGAACAACATCTTCCGGCCGGCGCCGGGCACGCGCTACGTTAGAGAAACGATCGGTGGCCTGGCTAACGTTACCAACACTTCGGCGGCAAACAATCTTTGGTTCGGAGGAACCGGGACCAACCCGGCCACCACGTTCTCCACCAGTTCGCAGACGGGCGATCCGATGTTTATATCGACGACAAGCGGATCGGAGGATCTTCGACTACAGTCTAGCAGCCCGGCCAAGAATAATGGAACGACTGTCGGGGCGAATGCCAATGTCGTGTCCTCGGTCGTGACGGACGACAACGACATCGCAGACGCGAGCCTGACACGAATCACCCGACCACAGGGAGCGGCCTACGACATCGGTGCTTATGAATACCATTGAGTTTCGCCTCGACCTGATTGCCTAAACTTACGGACAAATGCGCGGGCAGCCAGATTCACATGTACGCATCGGAAGCAGCACCCGGTGAGCGCAGGGCGCTGCTTTCCTTGGATCGCAGGTTTGCTCCGTGGAGCGATGGCGGTTGGCTTGGCGCTGACTTTCTGTACTGGTGGTGCTGCAACCATTCCACCCCCGATAGCGCCCATGCCACTGGTGATCTATACGGACATTGTTTCCGGACCCAATACTGGCGGTGAAAACGACAAGGGGATTTACCTATCCCTGTTCGGCAAGAATTTGGGCAATTCCGATCTCGGACGGAAGACCAAGGTCTATATCGGCGAGGCAGAGGTCGACAACTATCGCTATCTGGGCCCTTCAAAGGGCAGGCCGGACATCCAGCAGATCAGCGTGCAAGTCGGCGCATTGGGCAATCCGAAGGCAGGTAGAGCGCTTCCGATTAAAGTTGTTGTAGATGGGAGAGCTTCCAATACCGACCTGACGTTCACGGTCAATCCGGGCAATATCTATTTTGTGGACAATGTTTCGGGCGTCGATACGGTAGATATCAAGACCGGCGGCAGCTTTGATGCACCGTTCAGGACAGTCCAGAAGGCGGCGGGTAAGAGGCTCAATTTTTCCATTGATTCAGCGTCATTCGCCGGCGCCTGGGGCAGAGTTCAGGCGGGCGACTTCATTGTGATGCGCGGCACCGGAAAGCCTTGGACAGACCTTGGATTCGATAACTATTTCATGCGGGCCCTGAACAAATCCGGTTGCCCAATCGACAGTCCTTGCGCTGAGGGCGGCGGCGCGAGTTCGGGGCAGATCACACTTATGGGCTATCCCGGGGAAGATGTCTTCATCAATAATGTCTACAACCCTGGCACTACTAGAGGGGCGATATCGTCAGCGAGCACAGCGCGCATCACGGAAGGCAAAGGTTCTTGGATTACTGTCGCCAACCTAAGAATAGAAGGTGGGAATGATGACGGAGTGATCAATGTGCAACTGGGGGGGGGCAACTGGAGGGTCGTCAATAATGAATTGACGGCGTTCACTGCGGCGGCTAACACCAACGCAAAAGCAGGTGGAGTGGTCGGAAGTGGTGCCGGTCAGGTATGGGTGGGGAACCACATCCACGACATTTTCCAAGGTACCCCGGCTACTAACGATGCGCAAGCCATGCAGAACCATGGCATGTACATCGGCAACAATCCGGCCGTGGGGACCGCCGCGTACGAAATTGCCTATAACCTTATCAGGAACATCTTTGGCGGCAATGGTTTCCAGATCCACGTCGCTGGTACTGGCATCCGAGCCGCCGACAACATCAACTTCCACCACAACATCATCCACGACGTGAAGAAGCATGGCATCAACATCGCGGACGGAGCGCGGAACAACATCATTATCTCGAACAATGTCGTGTACAACACGTTCCTGGCGGGAATTCGGTTTGGCGGATCGAGCATCGTCAACAACCTCAAGCTCTACAATAACACCTTCTACAATACCAACACTTTTCACAGCTCAAATTACGCTACTGTGCTAAATGAAATGAGCGCAGCGCCACTCGCCCCGCAATTTCAATTGGATATTCGGAACAATATCTTTTGGCCAGCACCCGGCACGCGCTACATTAAAGATACGTTGAGCGGGGGACTTGCTCTCCCAGCCAACACCTCAGTCACCAACAATATTTGGTTCGGAGGAACGGGGACTAGTCCAGCCACCAACCTCTCTTCCAGTTCGCTTCAAAGTGATCCGCAGTTTGTTTCCACGACTCCGGGGTCGGAAAATTTCCGCCTGCGTGCGGGCAGTCCTGCGATCGACAGCGGATCCGCCATAGTGTCCTCAGTGGTGAAGGACGACCATGAGATCGCGAATACGGCCCTTACACGCACCATCAGACCCCAGGGAAAGGGTTATGATATTGGGGCCTACGAGTACAACCATTGACAGGGGAAACTACTGCGCATGACGTACCCGTCGGATTGCCAATTAGACTGCATTGACCCTGCTACGTCCTTCGCACATCGCACGAAATTCTGCGTCGAATACTGAACCAAGCTTGCACGCGAAAAAATTGTATCCAACTACTGGGCTTGTCTTGACGTGGACCAATTCCCGCGTATCTTGGACCTGCCATACGGTCCATTGTGGCGACCTCGTGTCCACACAATAGACAATAAATGCCAATTCACTTAACAAGAAATTCGTGACTCTTGACTCGATATCTCTACCGTGATCTTCGTAAAGCAAGAGGACATTCTTGCCGGACAAGGCGACGTTCGCGCCCTGCAACGCAGAGATTTCTGCTCCTTCTACATCAAGTTTCACAATTACCTTAGAGATCTGCGGTGAGTGTCGCAGTGCATCTTGAACAATTTCGTCAATAGAAATGGTCGATACAGAGATCACCTTTCTATTACCGGGCGCGTCGGTTTCGTGGAAATGTAGCCTGCTTGACTCGTGATGCTCGTTTTCCGAAAAACTCAGCGTTCTTCGCGATTCCTTCCATACCGCGCGTTCAAGCACAGTAAAACTCTGCCCGTTAATTTCCTGATTGCGCCGCAAACAGGGCAAGATGGCGGAATTCGGCTCAATCGCTATTACCTGCTGCTTAGACCGGATCTTTGCGCCAACATAGCAACTCCATATCCCCAAGTTGGCACCTGCGTCGATAAATAGAGTTTGCCCATCGACGAATCGATCAATGACAAATCTTACCTCGGGTTCGTAATTCCTGATGTCAGATGCAACAGGATGCCAATAGTTATCTCTCAGACCATATTCAAATACCGCACCACCGCCCAACTCAATCCTGGCGCAACCATTCGAAACGACCACCTTCTTGATGAAGGCCTTAAGAGTATCCGGTAGGAGCGGCTTAACCCGAGCAAGAACAGAACTCGTCTGCAGCCAGCGGAACATCCCTACGCGCCAATTGCTCAAATTATGCCTTAACGAGTCCAAAAAGCCGCCAATCCAGTCCCGGGGACTTTTGGAGCAATTTCTCCGGATTGATGGTCGTATCCGAAGCAGAAGCAATTGTACCGAAATCGGACTTGACCAACTTGCGCGCGAATAGTACCTCGACGCAAGAGCATCGACCTCCACTTTATCAAATGGTCGAGTTGAAAAAGGACGCCAAAATCGCCCGCACATCGCAAGCCGGCGGTCTCCAACCTAAGGAAAGTATCACTATGAAATAGCCTGTCGCGAAGTCGTTGCAGCCGCGGTAGTGTATAGTTTATCGTCTCAATTTGCCGATTCGCCAGCAATAACTAGCTGCAGTTAGCGCTGACGAAGACCCTATCGTGATCGCTCCATGTACAAAGTGTTAGGTTGACCCAGTGATTTCATTGACAGACAAAGCAGGATTCTTGATCGTATCGAATTTGATCAAGTATCTGGTGGGTTTCGTCATGCCGATGGTGCTGGTACGTTTCCTTGACCAGTATGATTATGGCACATATCAGCAGATGGTACTGATTGCGACAGCAGCGATTGGCGTCATGACCTGGGGCCTGCCTTCCTCGATCTATTATTTCTATCACCACATACCGCCAGAACGCATACCCACATTGGCGGCTCAGACCTCACTCTTGCTCTGCGTTTCAGGCGCTATCACGGTAACGGCAATTTATCTCGCTTCGTCTTCAGTAGCCGTACAACTCAATAATCCGGCGATGGCGGGCATATTGAAGTTCTATGCGTTTTCGATCGCATTCATGATTGCCAGCGAGCACTACGTTCCATTTATGATTGCGCAAAATCGTTATATGCTCACCCTGGCTACCGAAGTGGGTGAGTCTGTCATCCGGGTTTTTGTGCTCTTGGCACCGTTGTGGTTTGGCTACGGGCTTGTTGGACTTGTCGCTGGCATAGTGGCCTACACCGCTCTTCGATTAACCGTGCGCACAATCCGTCTATTCTATGCAAGCGGAATGCACTTCGCCGGCTGGTCCAAGTATCGTTTTCCGCTCGGCCAACTCAGTTACAGCGTGCCGATCGCACTGGGGTCTTTGACCTGGCTGATCGGTGAAACGTTCAACAAGGGACTCCTCGCAGCGTCGTTCACCCCAAGGGAATACGCGATCTACGCCGTCGGAGCGTTGTCAATACCCCTCGATACTATTTTCCAGGCGTCGGTCGGAAATGTGTTGCGTGCATCGCTCCCGCCGATGGTGCGCGATGGAAATTTCACGGCGATTGTCGCGGTTCTTCGCGAATCCACCCGCAAGCTATCGATCATAGTCCTGCCAAGCTTCGTCTTTCTTTTTGGCTACGCACATGAGTTCATCACTGTGCTATTTACAATGCGATATGAAGAAAGCGTTCGCGTTTTCCAAATCTATGTCTGCGCGGTACCACTACACATGCTTATGCTAAGTCCGATCCCGCAGATCTTCGGCAAACCGAGGATCGCTCTGTATGTCACTATAGGCGCGACAGCGATCTATCTCTTGCTCAGCTATACCCTACTCAAGATGGTGGGCTTCTTTGGCCCGGCGATAGCCGCCATAGTCATTCAATATATTTACACCAGCGCGTACATGGCTGTCGTCCTGCGACTCACCCGCGCGACTTTGCGGCGCCTGTATCCGGTAATGCACATGTTGCGCGTCATATTTGCGTCACTTGTTGCACTTTTGGTTGCGAAGCTGACGCGCGAACTTGTATCGGGCGGGCTGTTGCATCTGGTACTTGCAGCTGGTGTCTTCAGTATGGTCTTTCTTCTTGTGGCATCCTTCATCGACGTTATTACCCCGGAGGACCGCGGAATGATTAAACGCTGGGCCGTGAAGATTGTACCGACAAGCAAAGGATAATCGGTGCATGACAAAGCTGATCCATATCCAGCACGTAGTACTGAGCCTTCAGCCTGGTGGCCTTGAGAATGGCGTTGTCAATGTCGTGAACCGACTGAACCCGAACAGGTTTCGCTCTTCGGTTTGCTGCCTGCAGCAGGCCGGCGGCTTCGCTGCGCGCCTAAGCGCTGTCGAGCTAGCGATTCATGAAATGGGTAAGCGAGGGGGAATCGATTTCTTTCTGCCATTGAGGTTGGCAAATCTCTTCCGTCGGACAAAGCCTGACATTGTCCATACCCGCAATGCCGACGCATTCTTTTACGGGTTTCTGGGTGCTAAGATGGCCGGCGTCCGTTCGGTGATTCATAGTGAGCATGGACGCACCTTTGGCGAAAGGCGATTGCGGTACTTGGTGCAGCGGGAGTTTTCGCGGTATACCGACGTCGTTTTCTCGGTATCGGAACAACTTAAACGTGACTTGGTAGCGCGCATTGGCATTCCCGCCAATCGCATTAGGGTAATATACAACGGTGTGGATTTTGACAAATTCGCGTCTACACAGCGAGATCAAAGTCGTGCTCAACTGGGGGTGAGGAGCGATGAGTTTCTCGTCGGAAGCGTCGGACGCCTGGTGCGCGTCAAGAATTTCCCGCTGTTACTTCGTGCCATCTGCGCGCCAGGCATGAATAAGGTAATCGTCGCACTTGTAGGTGATGGCCCGGAGCGCAAGGCGCTGGAAGTTTTGGCCCGGTCCCTTGAGATCAGCGAACGTGTTCGGTTCCTGGGACACCGCGATGACGTGGCCGACCTTCTGGCCGCGATGGATGTTTTTGTGCTTCCGTCAATCAGTGAGGGTATGTCGAATACCCTGCTGGAAGCGATGGCGGCGGGCATTCCGGCGGTGGCAAGCGATGTCGGCGGTACCCCGGAGATTGTTCGCGACGGGATTGACGGCCTGCTATTTGAAAGTGGCAATCTGACCGCTTTGCGCGACAAATTGCAGAGGGTCCTCGCTGATGGGGCTCTTCGGATGTGCTTCGCGGAAGCTGGGCGCATACGCGTCCTTCGGGATTTTTCAATGGAAGCGATGATTACCAGCTACGAAAAGCTCTATGAGTCGGTTTCCACCGGACAGGTTGGTGAGCGGTGAGCACAATTAGTAACGCCCTGGTGAATTTGGCGTGTAGAGCCGGTGTGGTCGAGCAATTATTGCGCTGGCGGTACGGAAATCCAATTATTCTTATGTATCACGGCGTGACGACAACGGCCACAACAGACGGCCTGTTGCGAAATGGGGACGAGAAACACATTTCAATTGACACTTTCAAGCAGCACTTGAAAACAATCCACCGTTCGCGGCGCGTCATTCCGCTCAGTGAAATGGTCGAAGGACTCCGCGGCGGAGGTGACTTGCGCAATACGGTCGCGATTACCTTCGACGACGGATACGAGAACAACGTCCTCTGTGCCGCACCAGCGTTGGCCGATCTCAATATGTCGGCGGCATTTTTCCTGTGCACAGGACTGATCGGCACCAAGCGCTGTATGTGGACAGACCATGTGGAAATCATGCTCGACCGAACACGAGCAAGCAGCGTATGCCCGCCCTTGACAACGCAGAACTTGCCGCTGCGTTCACTCCAGCAGAAACGCGACGCGCTGCGCAAGATTAAGGATGCGCTGAAAGAACTGCCGCTCGCGCAAGCATTGGCCAGCATCGAAGAGATTGCGGACCAATTGAATGTGCGCGAAATCGAAGCCGAGGGCGACTACAAGTTCATGAGCTGGAATCAGGCACGTAGCCTCGCAAGCGCCGGTTTTGAGGTTGGCGCGCATACGGTCAACCATCCTATTCTTTCACGAATACCGTTGGATGAAGCCAAAAGCGAGATCCTGGCAAGCCGCGACAAAATCAACACGGAGTTAGGTCATTGCAGTACGACGTTTTGCTATCCAAACGGCCGGCCCGCAGATTACACCGGTGACATCACGGAATTCTGCGAACAGCACTTCCGTGCGGCCATTTGCACCTCGCGGGGAACCGCCAACGTCAGCGAGCTCTACGAGCTTCGGCGCCTGGGCGCACCCGGAGTGCGATCGACCGTATCGCATATCGAATGGATGCTGCTTCGCGAGCGCTAAGTCTTCGTGAGTTTTTTCTATCCATTTCTGATCTTTCTCCAACCAGGCATTTTCTGGCCGGACCTCGCGGAATATCGCCCGTTGATAGTAGCCGCCTTCGTTGGGCTTCTGATCGGTTTGTCCCGTCCCTCCGAATACTCTCGACGGATCGCTTTCGCCCATCCAATTTTTGTCTGGCTTCTTATTTTCATATTCGCGCAGGTGTTGTCCGTTCGCCATGGCGGGCTCCTGACAATGCTCAATGAATTTTCGTTTTGGATGGTTTATCCCATCTTTGTTGCTGTCTCGATCATATTGATTCCTAATGCTGTCGCGCTGAGGAGGTTTGTCTGGGGGATGATCGTCGGCGGGATGTTTCTCGTAGTGTACGGAATGTACGCCCTGTATGCGGGGATAGGGGATGCGGTTTCGGGACGCGCCAGCGCCTACGGCATGTACGCGAATTCGAATGACTATACGTTTATAATCATCCAAATACTGCCCTACATCTATATGTACTGGCGCATCGAGATCGGAGTAATTCGGCGCATTTTTCTTGGATTGTCCATCGTCGCCTGCGGGATGGGAATCTTGCTGTCGCTATCCCGCGGGGGCATTCTCGCCCTGGTGCTGGAGGCAACACTGATTGTGCTGATCGGGATGAAAGGCAAGCGCCGCCTTATCCTTCTACCAGTTCTCGGTTTGGCAAGTGCGATTGCGATTGGATACCAATTTTCCCAACGCGAAGTAAATGATGCTCAGAATAGCAACTACACGGCACAGGATTCAGCAGCTGGGCGCCGCGAATTGTGGCGCGCCGGCATTGCCATGTTTATTGATAAACCGTTGCTCGGCGTGGGAAGTCGGCAATTCGGAGAACAAAGTCGATTCTACGGTGATATTACGCGTTCTCACTGGGGTTATCCGGCGCATAACACTTATGTCGAGATACTATCGGGTAGTGGCCTCGTTGGATTCGTCGCCTTTGCTCTTATGTCATACAATTTGCTGCGGGAATTGTGGCGCCGGCCTAAGAAGAATGTACTGCCTTGGCTGGACGCGACACGAACCGCGACTCTGATCGCCTTTTGCTCGATAGTATTCAGAGCCTATTTTGCCAGCAAGCAGACAGACTGGAGCTTTTATACCCTGTGCGCGATTGGCTTGGCATGCTGCCTGCTACAGCGGCAGATCAATTCATCACCAACTGTAGCGGTAGACGAGCGCCCGGCACCGGCAGCGGAAAAAAGTCAATACTAGAGGCGAAAGCCGCGCTGGAGTATAGCGTACATTACTTGGATTCGAGCACCGAGAGCACAGTCCGCCCCACTATTTTCGGGTTCGGATTGTTGTTCGCCTATTTTCCAATAACGTTGGCCGCCGCGACAATCGAATTGCGGTATGCCAGTTGGTAACTCTCTGCCGCAGCGCGCCAGGTAAATCCGACCATCGATTCAGCAATTTGTTTCTCGTTCCAGATCCGCCTAAGCGCCGCGTCAAGCGCTCTTGCAAACCCGTCAACATGTTCGGGCTCGACCAGTATGCCCGTGTCTTCCCGAACCAGGTCGGGGATGCCTCCGACGCGCGAGGCGACAACAGGGCGTCCAGACGATAGCGCCTCCAGCACTACATTCGGACAGCCTTCGCGCAGGCTGGGTAGACAAAAGACGTCGCAGGCGCCAAACCAGTTCGCAACAGCAGTGTGATCCTGTTTCCCCGCAAACCGTACAATTTCCGAAAGGCCGAGTGTTTGCACACGAGCCTGCATATCGTCAAGGAGCGGGCCGTCACCGACGAAGTAAACAAGAAAATCGCCGCGATTACTGCGCAATCGCCCGACCGCCTCGATCAACGTCAACAGCCCCTTCTCTTCGCTCAATCTTCCCACATAGACGACAATTCGCCTGTCCTGCGGCAGCCCGAGTTCCGTGCGTGCCTGTATTCGGTCCCGGACAAAAAACATGCCGCCGTTTACGCCGTTTGGAACCGTCGAAACGTGTTCTGCCGGGATACCCTCAAATACCATGTTCTGGCGAAGCTCTTCGGATACCGCGATAATCGTCGTTGCCCGTCGCAACATAGCCAGGATCTGCCCGCGCTTGCCACCTTCATTCAGCATGCGATTCACATCGCAGCCGAGCGCGGTCGGCACCATAGGTATGCTCAACAGCTCTGCAATCCATCCGGCCGCAACTGAATCCGGGTACAGCCATAGCGAATTGATGACATCGAAACGCTTCTGCCGGTGCAGTCGCCAGACGGCCGCCATCGACCCGAGAAACACCAGGACACCTTGCAGCGACCCGGATAATCGTGGCACGATCAAGTACTTGGGCGAATGCACGTGGACGCCACGGAATTCGTACTCCCGCGGCACTTGCGCGAAGGCATACCAACTTCGGAACCGCCGCAGGATTGACCACCGCGGAAACCATGGCAACGGACAGACCACCGTGACAGCGCAAATCTGCGCAAGTTCGCGGACAAGTTGATAGTTGAATATGCCGGCCGCCTGATTCTCCGGACTAGGAAACTGGCTCGTGAACACCAGAACCCGCAGTTGCCGTGGTTCAATCGTCCTGTCCATGCTCAATCCACGTACTTGCGGTGCCACAGTTCGAGCGTAAGCAGCGAGAAAATCCGCCGACTCAGGTCTTCAGCGCCGCTGCGGTGACGCTCCAGCACGTGCCGGATGTAGTCCGGCAAGAAATAGCCGCGCGATAGCGTGCGCGCATCGAGCAGAATATCGCGCACCCGTTCGAACAAGAGCCCGCGAAACCAGACCGCTATGGGCACGGGGAAACCTTTCTTCTGCCGATAGACGATTTCGCGAGGCAGGTAGCGCTCCATCAGCTTCTTAAGCAGATATTTGCCCTCATCGCCATTACGCCGAAGGTGATCCGGCAGCGCTGTGGCGAACTCCAGCAGGTGGTGATCGAGCATCGGCACACGCAGTTCGAGCGAGCAGGCCATGGTCATCTTGTCGGCCTTTATCAGCAAGTCGTCAGGCAACCAAGTCTTCAGGTCGACGTAGGACATGCGGCGCAGGTCTGTGCCCTGTTCGAGCGCGCAGAACAGTTTCTCGAAATAGTTCCCGACCGTGTCGTCGGCTTGGGCAAGAAATTCAGGGCGATACATGTTTGCTCTAATCGAGTCGGTAACGTTGCTGGAGATTCCCCGATAACGCCGTGCGAGCGGAGTTCCGATCCAGTCCCAGTACTTCGTGACTTTCTCCGAACTGATGGCCTGGCGTCCGATCCAGGAATGCAGCGCACCAGGTAGAAATCGCGCAAACGCATGGAGGCGATCAATCTTGGGCATCTTATTGTAGAGCGGATAACCGGCGAGAATCTCGTCCCCGCCTTCGCCCGAAAGGATGACTGTGACGTGCTCACGAGCGAGCTTCGAGAGTTGAAAGAGCGCGACCGCGGCGCTTTCGACAACTGGTTCCTCCATATGTTCGAGCAATAAATCGAGTGAATCAAAGAAATCGTCTGACTTCAGAATGTATTCGTGATGTTCGGTGCCGAAAGTTTTAGCGACTATCCGCGCATACCCGAGTTCGCTGGACGCCGGGTCGTCGGCGTACCCGACCGAGAAGGTCTTTACCGGCTCGCTCATGAAGCGGGTCATGCAGGCAACGATGGCGCTCGAATCGAGACCGCCGCTCAGGAAAGCGCCGAGCGGCACTTCGCTCATCAAGCGTAACTTCACGCTCTGCAGCAGCAAATGCTCCAATTGCTCTTCGGCCTCGCGAGAGGATATATCGAGCATCTGCATGGCCGAGATGTCCCAATAACGCCGCACGGAATGCTGTCCATGTTCGCACAGCAACGTATGACCGGGCAGCAAGCGAAGAATGCCCCTGAACAAAGTCCGTTCCCCGGGCACATAGCCGAGGGATACGTAAAAATCGATCAGCCCTGATTCGACCGCAGGCCGTCCGCCAAGCGCACGCAGAATGGGCTTAATCTCCGAGGCAAACAGCAGGCGTTCACCGTCGAAATGATAATAAAGTGGCTTGATGCCAAGGCGATCCCGGGCGAGGAGCAAACGGTCGCGCGCAATGTCGTACACTGCAAATGCAAACATGCCCCGGAAGTGCGTCGGACAGAGTTCGCCGTACTCCTCATAGGCATGGACGATGACTTCCGTGTCGCTATGCGTTCGGAATCGGTGGCCCTTCGCCTCCAGTTCAGCCTTGACCTCGACAAAATTGAATATCTCGCCGTTGAAGACCACGACGACCGTTTCGTCTTCATTGAACATCGGCTGCTTGCCGCCCTCCAGATCGATGATCTTGAGCCGTCGATGGCCGAGCGCAACATAATCCGCTACGAAATAACCTTCGGCATCCGGACCGCGATGGATCATCGCCCGCGTCATAGCCTCGATGAGACTCGCGTCGATGCGCTTGGGGGAGCGGGTTACAATTCCGGCAATTCCACACATAGCGAATTAGATGAGACAAATGGAACTTCATATTATAGAGGATCCTGATTCTATGACAGTGGCCATGAAAACAAGCTAAGATTCGCCTTTGAACGCGCTGCGGATTTGATGGCGGCGAACGGGTGGATTGCCAGTCAATTTCCAGATGCGAATTCTTTACCACCATCGGACCCAAGGGGAAGAACCCGAGTCAGTGCATATTGCCGCCATTGTCAACGCACTGCGAGAACTTGGGCATGAAGTCGGAATTGTCGGTCCAACCGCGACTGCGCACCGACCGGACGGGACCAAGAAACTCTCGCTGGCCGGACGAATCAAGCGCAAGGTCCCGCGGCTGGTTTTCGAAGTCTTGCAGTTGGGTTACAACATTGCGGTTTATCTGAGGCTGCGAAGGGCCGTGCACGCCTTTAAGCCAGATATGATTTACGAGCGCTACGCATTGTTCAGTTTTGCCGGCATTGTTCTTGCGAAACAAATGAGAATTCCACTTATCTTGGAAGTCAATACTCCCTACGCACAGGCGTGGGCTAAGTATATCGGCCTGAATCTGCGCAGACTTGCACGTTGGATCGAAAAGCGCACACTTGCGGCCGCGAACCACATTATTACGGTGACGGATGCACAGCGCCAGCTACTTGTTCAGGAGGGAGTCCCGATCCATAATATTACCGTCTGCCATAACGCGATCGATCCCTTCTGGTTCGACCCGGCGCGCCATGACGGACTCGCGGCACGGAAAGCCCTTGGTCTTCAGGGCGTCGTTGTGGGCTTTGTCGGTACGATGAATCGTTGGCAAGGTATAACAGAGTTCCCAACGCTACTGCGGGACGTCCTGGGCCAGTCGAGGGACGTCTATTTTCTAATGGTCGGCGATGGGGAATTTCGTGCGCAGTTACAGGAATTCTGTCGCGCGCAGGGATTCATAGATCGGGTGGTCTTTACAGGCCGAAAATCACACGCTGAGGTACCGCGCCTTTTGGCGGCAATTGACATTGCAATACTGCTGAATTCGAACGATTATGGATCACCCATGAAGCTTTTCGAGTACATGGCCATGGAAAAGGCAGTGATTGCCCCCGCCGTGGGCCCGGTCAAAGAAGTGCTGAATGACGGCGAAACAGGCCTGTTGATCAAACCGGGCGACGCTTCGGAGATGGCGCAAAAAATCGTCCGCCTCGTCAACGACCCGGTGCTGCGACGTAGGCTCGGCACGGCAGGTCGTGCGCACGTTGCCGCAAATCACACCTGGCGTCAGAATGCGATCAAGGCTCTCGATGCTTACGCGCGCATCGGGTCGGTTAGCCACTAAACGATCATCCAATGCTGGAATAGAGTTTTGGTGCTCCATAGACGGCCTGATCTTTGGCTTCCGACCTACGCACTCATGGCGCCTGCAAGGGCGTATGGCCAACTGCGTCGACAGCGAAGACTCACACACATTGTCTTCCTGATTTGCGACCATTTCGAACCGCAGCACAACATAACGCGCAAAGATCAGGCTGCCGAGCGGCTGAAGATATGGCGGGCGGGATTTACGCGGCTCCAGGAGCGATGCCGCGTTAGTTTTGGTACCACGCCGCTCCATACGTGGTTTTATCCGCCGCATCACGGCGTAGAACACTTAGCCTCCCTTGCGGGCATGGTGTTTGATGGTCTAGGCGAAACCGAGCTTCATTATCACCATGATGGCGATACCTCCGCCACACTTAGGCGCGATTTGAGAGCCGCTCTCGCCGAGTACAATCGTTGGGGACTGCTACTCGAGTCTGGAGAGCATCCGAGAACTACGTTTGGTTTCGTTCACGGAGATTGGGCCCTCGGAAATTCCTGCGGTGGCAAGTTGTGCGGCGTAAACGACGAACTTACGATTCTGCAGGAACTGGGCTGTTGGGGTGATTTTACGATGCCTTCTGGCGATGCATGCCAGACGCGAAAAATCAACTCGATCTACTATGCAGAAGGTGATTCGCGGCGGCCGAAATCGCACAACTGGGGACGCGATGCCCACGTGGGCGAGCCGGACCGGTCTGGAATGTTGCTGATGCAGGGTCCACTCGGTATAAATTGGAGGGGCCCGGGGTACCCGCGTATTGAGAATGCCAGCCTGACCTCAGCCAACTGGGGTCGTCCCGACCGTATCGCTACCTGGCTGGACTGCCAAGTTCATGTAAAGGGCAGGCCGGACTGGTTGTTTGTAAAGCTGCATACCCATGGTGCTCTGGAGGAGGATTTTGGTGCGCTTTTCGGTGAGAAGGCTTTCGAAATGCATCGTGTCCTCAACGAACAATACAACGACGGTAAGCGTTACTGTCTGCATTACGTCACTGCACGACAAGCCTATAATATAGCTAAGGCTGCGGAGAACGATATGCAGGGGAACCCTTCGGACTGGATCGATTACCGAATTCAGCCACAGTCAAGCACTTTCTACGCCCTCAACGCGCGGCATAGGCTAACGCATTGCACCAGGAACAGACTTTCGGTTGTCGACATCGAATCCGACCGGGAGTCGCACCTATCTACGCGAGTGGGGCCGATTCTGCAGTTTCTCGGTCCGATTACGGCGCTTGATATTGATGATATCAAGAGGAGCGTGCGACTCGAGACGGCGGCCGCAGATACAGAACTGAGGCTCCATGTCAGCGACTCATTTCAGCTTGATCGGATTGAAGGTGGAACTCTACTGGAAGCACCTCGCACCTTTGATGGCCGTGCGGTCAGTATCGTCACTGGACCACATTGCGTTATTAGGTACCACAGCATCGAAGCAAATGCTTACGGTGTCTGAGCGGACGATCGATAAGCGCATTGGGGAGGATATGCCAGCGTGATGGAATTTGTTTTTTGGGTGTCCGTTTTTTTGATTGTCTATCCCTACGCTGTCTATCCATTGCTAGTGCTCGGTCTCGGCAGACTCAAACCGCGGCCGGTTCGAACGCGATCGTCGATGCCAATGGTCACCGTAGTGATTCCTGCATATAACGAGGCCAACTGTATCGCAGCGACAGTTCAGAACAAGCTTGATCAAGAGTATCCGAAGGACAAGCTCCAAGTCATCGTAGTATCCGACGGGTCCACCGACGGCACTGACGACATAGTCCTGGAATTTAACGATAGCGCTGTACAACTGTTGCGACGAAACGGGCGCGAAGGTAAAGCGGCAGCATTGAACGAGGCCGTTCGGTATGCGGCGGGCGAAGTTGTGGTGTTCAGCGATGCAAATTCGATTTTCGCCCCCGACGCAATTCGCTACATGGCGGAGAATCTCGCTGATTCCGAGGTGGGCTACGTAACCGGACACTTGATTTTTTTGTCGGATGGCCCCGGCCTGATAGACTCCGGGGTTGGCGCCTACCAGCGCTACGAGAACTGGCTCCGGCTGGGGGAGACGCGCTTGGGTTCAATCATTGGCACCAACGGCGGTGTAGGTGCGATCCGCCGCGATCTCTATGCCGATACGCCAAAAGCATTGATCACGGACTTCGTGTTGCCGTTAACGGTCATTGCCGGTGGCCACCGCGTCGTTTTCGATCCGCGAGTGAAATCACACGAGACTGCGAATGCCGAACTCGGCTCCGAATTTCGCATGCGCGTGCGGGTAGGGCTGCGCTCGCTGCAGGGACTCGCATACATGCGGCGGTTGCTTAATCCGCTGCGCTACCCGCTCGCGTCGTTCTGCATTTTCTCACACAAAGTGCTCCGATATCTGGGCTTCATCTTCATGATACTTGCACTTGTTTCCAATATTGGGCTTGCGGAAACCGGGCTGCTCTATCAGGTTCTGCTTGGCTTGCATCTGACCGCTTACGCGTTGGCTTTGCTCGGGCTGTCGTCAGGCCCTCCGGGTTGGCTACGGCGGATCACAGCTGCGCCGAGTTACTTGCTGATGAGCTCTGCGGCATTCGCAATGGCGGTGTTCAAATTCCTGCGTGGCGATACGATGGCGACATGGCGACCACGCGCTGGTTAGACCGCACACACTTTGGGCCGCAGACATTTGCCGCATTTGGTTTTCTGGGCCTTCAGCGGCCTAATGAAGATCTCACTTAACACGGTGCTAAAATCGACCACGGACCGGGAGAACGGAGGTACGCGATGCCCAAAATTCTTGGTGGGACTAAGATAACGCGAGTGGCGATTTTGGTGTTGGCATTTCTGATGGGAGCGACAGCTATGGCGGCGACGGAACAGTATCGGCCCAAACGCGTCGTGCTGGTTGGCGCCTCGATCGGGAAGGACTGGAATTTTGAGCGCATCGGTGAGCGCGTCGCGCTTCCGGGATACCAATTCGAATATCGAGGCGTACAAGCCTTTGATAAAGAGCCTTTGATTCAAACGCTCGCAAATAGCGCAGATAAACCCAACATTGTATTGATTAAGGAATGCTCCACCTATTTCCCGGGCAATTTCGAGGATTATAAGCGCCGCGTGATCTCGTGGGTAGGAATCCTTCGTGCAGCCGGTATTCAACCCGGTCTCGTGACGACACCTCCGATAGACGAATCGGCCGATTTTGTGCTGCGCGCGAAAAACATGATCAAGCGCATGATCGGGAGACAAACCACGTTTGACGGCATCGTGCAATTCAATGACTGGGTGAAGCGCTACGCCGAGCGCGAACATATTCCGGTATTCGATATGGAGGCAGCGTTGCGACGCAATGAGCGCGAGCGGTGGATGCGAAGTGAATATGATGTCGGCGATACGGTGCACCTCAGTAAAGGTGCATACCAAGTTCTCGACGAGGCATTCGCGCGTTTTTTGACTGGCTGGAATAAGCGGCCATCGTGAGGCTTGGCGCGGAAGGATTGGGAATCGAACCACTTGCCACGAACTGTATGTTCGCATTGGTCCGACGTGATATTCAGCGGTTCATTCTATCGGAGAGCCTTGATGGCAAACCCGGATTCTTCCGGGCCATCCGGATTTTTCTCGATGAACCGGGTCTGCAGGCAGTATTGGTGTATCGATTCGGATCCTGGGTGCATCGCACGTTCCGGTTCCCACTGATTCGGTTTCCGCTGAGGTTCATTCATTACCTTCTGGACAAGCTGTGCATCATCTGTTGGGGAATCCGTATTGACGCTGGCGCGAATATTGGTGGGGGCCTCTACATTGCGCATTTCGGCGGCATATTGATCGGGCCGGTACGAATGGGATGCGATTGCAATGTGGGTCCCCACGTCATCATCGGCAGGCGGGCGGGCGCCGATTCCGGCGTCGCGACCATCGGTGATCGCGTCTGGATCGGAGCGGGCTCGGTTATTTTTGGCGGCATAACCATTGGCGATGGCGTGACCATCGGCCCGCTGACGGTGGTCGGCCGAAATCTGCCGCCGAAAGTGCTGGTGATGGGGAATCCCATGCGCCTGCTGCGCAAGAATTACGACAACAGTGCCGAAATTTACGGCGAAAGCCGGAAGAAAAATTGATGCGTTTTCCAGGCTCGCCCCGAATTTCTGCGCGAACTGCTATTCGAACGCCTAATCAGGCACGATTCAGGCCGACCTGGTGATGGGCGGGCCGGGCACACCCAGCCAGTGCCCGCACTTCACCATTCTTGTCATACACCTCGCGAATATCGGCGTAGCCCCCCTGTTTTTCGAGCCGCTGGCGGATGCCGCGCCCCTGGCCGAGCCCGACCTCGAACGCAAGCCAGCCTCCAGCGCGCAGGAAAAGCGGCGCCTGGCTGATCAGGCGCTGCAGGATCCGTATACCCAGCGGCCCGCCG
>Ga0172368_10002566_pt1 | contig 22962 bp, 21 predicted proteins | sample Lak11m_FD_114540 | JGI IMG/M metagenome (GOLD analysis project Ga0172368, IMG submission 114540) | Freshwater microbial communities from Kabuno Bay, South-Kivu, Congo - kab_022012_11m | ecosystem: Environmental > Aquatic > Freshwater > Lake | place: Democratic Republic of the Congo: South-Kivu...
CCTGGAGCGGATACACCGCGCCGCCCATGACCCGCCTTCGGGGCGGCCTCTGAGCGTCGCCTGGCAGTCGCTCCACGGGTGGCCACTCCCAGGCATTGAAAGCCGAGTCAGCCAGCGCTCGCAAATCCCGTCGACGACGTTCGCGTGCCACTCGCTCCGTCGATTCTGCATGCTGGATCCTGATGAACCGGATCCCTTCGTCCTGGAGTTCCTCGATCTCCCGGAGCGGCACACATGGCTGGAGCGCGACCTGGAGCAGGCGATCATCGATCGCATCGAAGACTTCCTGCTGGAACTGGGCAAGGGATTCTGCTTCGTGGCCCGCCAGAAGCGGCTGACCCTGGAGGGTGACCACTTCTACGTCGACCTCGTCTTCTACAACCGGCTCCTGCGCTGTTTCGTCCTCATCGATCTGAAGCTGGGCAAGCTCACCCACGAGGACCTGGGGCAGATGATGATGTACGTGAACTGGTTCGACCGCTACCAGCGTGCCGAGCACGAGCAGCCGACCGTGGGCATCGTGCTCTGCTCGGAGAAGAACGACGCCGTCGTCAGAATCACGCTGCCGGAGAACAACCGCCAGATCCTGGCCGCGCGCTACCAGCACTATCTACCGACGGAAGAGGAGTTGCGCGCCGAGGTGAACCGCAGCCGCGAGGAAATCGAGCATCGGCAGATCGCGGACGCGCCACCCCCCATCACTGTGGAGTCCGAGCCTGGAGCCGGGCGGAAGCCCGCTGCCCCTCGGCCGGGAAGAAGGAAGCGCAAGCCGTGACATCCTGAGCGACGCCAGCCAGACAAGGCCACTTATCATCACGTCCACCTGTGGACATGTCTCACCTATCATAGACACTGAGGGCCGCGCCCGGTCGCAGTCCCACTCACGTGCCGACCGTTCCCCTTCCGGCGCCGTACAAGTGCGGGAATCCGGCCACCTTCAGGGGGCGGCCGGACCCTGGAGGCGGGGCTGGCGGCGCCGTACAAGCGTCATTATAAGGCGCGTGATACGATCCGTCCAAAGGCTGGCGACAGGCCTTATTCTTTTCCTCCAAGATCGTTCAGCCACCAGCGCTTGTGGAGCTCGGTGAGATCTTCCATCTGCTTGCCGCTCACGCCCAGCAGACCTCCCTCCCATGTGGGGAATGCGGGCTGGCCATCAAGGTTACGAGCGTTCTCCGGGAAAGTCCGCATGGTGTAGATGGGATTCTGCTCGCCGTACTCGTTGCCCAACGTCGCGAAGTAGCTACCCTCGAGTTGGAACTTTGGAGTCCCCTTCGCAGCTAGGAGCACCGTATCAAAGTGCTGATCTTTGACCTCGCGCGCGAACTGAAGCAGAACACGAAACACATCAGCCATGCTCTTGTCTCCGTCCACTGACCGCACATCGTATACCAGGGTTGAGCGCTCCACATAGTTCCGGTAGTGGACGGAGACCTCGACACCGCCGTTGCGGGGGTCGCTCGCGATGGTTCGTGTCATCGCCTGCTGCAACGGTGCGTTCAGGCCCATGATGGCGACGACGGCCAAAGCTACCAACAGCACAAGCGCGACAGCAGGGCGCGTTCTTCCGCTCTTGGAGGGTGTATCGCTGCTCACTCGTCGGCTCCTAAGGTCATCAAGCTTCGAGGATCGAGCTCACCAGAGCGCTCGGAGACATGCCCCCGAACATCCATTACGTCGCCTCCCCCTGGTGCGGAGATCTGGCGTGGACCTTCCGATCACCGGTCGGTCGCCTTCGCTGTCGTCCATGTGGTGCCCTGCGGGTCGGGTCCGGCGGGCGCTCCTCCGGCGGTGCCTGGCATGGCTGCCGGCGCTCCCGGCCGGGCCCCACTCGGCTGCCGATCATCACCGACAAGGGATCGGATGCTCTTGGACGGACTCATGCCAACGAGCACTCTTCCTGTAGCCGCCGGACCTCAAGCAGTGCCGCAAAGTGCGGTTGCTCTCGGATGTCGACAAGGGCAAGAGGGAGCCGGCCGTTCTCCAAGAGAACGAACCGGCTCATTGATCCCAGATCTGGCGCGCCCGGGATAGATATGCTGAAATAGGCTCCACCACAGAACCAGAGAAGGAACTGCCCACCAGCGCTCAAAGGGTCGTGGGAGATCATAGGGGTCATCATAGTCTTCTTGAGTCCACCCGACTGTTCCAGGAAGACCATCAGTGAGTATTCCGACGCTGAGCCAGGCCGACCATGCCGAAGGCGAAGCCTGAGATCTTCTTCCACGTCTGGAGAGAGTCGGACACGAGCATAAAAACTGTGGGAACTTATGGACATTCGCCACAGGGTGAGCAGTGCGAATGTCTTCACAGTTTCATACGGGACATAAACGTGTCGATCAACAGGAATGGAGACCCCACCGCGTGGGCTCGGGAACGCAAGCCACTGGCTAAAGAGCCGCTCTATCGCCCCTTCGACTGCGCTGAAGCCACGATCGCAATGGCGACACATCAGATGCTCTTGATGATCAGATTGCTCTTTAGAAACCTCCGCGCGAGGAACGTCTACAGCGATGTACTTTCCATTGTCCTTGACATGTCGCCAGAGCCACCGCGGCACCACATGCGACCGGATCAAGGTGGTCTCGGCTAGACATAGTCGACACTGGCCACGAACGGTCTTCATGGCGCCATCCTAGCATAGGAGAGCGGTCCGGCGCTACAGGCTTGTGTGACCCGAGCTCGTGTAGCCCGAACTGTCGAGCCTTGGCCTTGCTTCATCAACAATGCTGCAGTTGACGGCAGGGAGAGAAGGACTACTGCCACCGGTAGCGGATATCGGACACAGTATCTTCAAGAGAGACGATGACCGATGACATTCGAGGCTGAGGAGAGTGTTACCCTGGAGACCAATGTCACCGGGGACAACATTCGCGTCGAAGACGTACCGCCCACTGGTGTAGTTGTCGTTGAACATGCCGACTCCGCCGCTCTTGGCGAAGCCGCGAAGAAGAAGGTGCCCAAGGAGGCCCCGAAGTGGGAGCTTGAGGCGCGGGAGCGGGTCATCGGCGCCATCAAGAAGTACTCGAAGCCCCTCTCTGACCTCATCAAGCGCGATGCCAACGAGGGGGACACCCGGCTCCTCATCACCGACTTTCTCTGCGACGGGCTTGGCTACGACAAGTACTCGGACCTAACCACGGAATACCGGGTAAAGGGCGAGTTCGCCGACTTCGGCATCCGCCTGGACAAGCAGCTGGCGGCCTTCATCGAAGTGAAGCGCGCAACCACGCGGCTGAACGTCAAGCACCTGCGCCAAGTCGAGATGTACGCGGTGAACGAAGGGGTGGCCTGGGCCATCCTCACCAACGGGAGCGACTGGCAGGTATATCACATCGGCGCCGGCATGCCCGTGGAGATCGACCTCGCGCTCGACGTCAACATCCTCGCCAACCCCAAGGGAGCCGCGCAGCAGCTCTTCTACCTCACCCGGGATGCATTCCGCCGCAACCTCATCGACGAGCTGTGGAAGGCGAGGCGGGCAACCGCTCCAAAGGCCCTTGTGCAGGCACTGCTGTCGGAGAACGTCATCGACTCCGTCCGCAAGGAGATCAAGAAGCGCAGTGGCCAGAACGTGGATCCGAAGGAGATCGCCCGACTGCTCCGTGAGACCGTCATCCGAGGAGACTGTGCGTAGAAAGGGCATGGCAGCAGGCAGGCGACCACGGTCATTCTGGCCCTCATCCTGGTGGTGTTCTTCCTCTCCCCGGCCTCAGCTGTCCCCGCCGATCCTGGTGGCACGCCCTGCGCGGAAACCGGGGCCCGCCGCACTAGCACCGAGGACAGGAATAGACGCGTGAAGACCTGTACCGTCTGCAGCGCAAACGAATCGGACCAGGCGGCCTTCTGTCGGACCTGCGGCACTGCCTTCGCGAGCGCGTCAGCGCAACCAACGCCCGCACCTGGATACCCACTCCAGCCCTACCAGGGCGCCCCACAGCGGAAGTATCAGGCGCTGCGTACCATCGCCCTCGCCTACAAGACCCTCGCCGTAGTAGCTGGCGCCGTAGCCGTGCTCGTAGCAATACAGCTCGTGGCCGCGCTGTCCGACCGGCCGTCATCTGCGATAGTCAGCCTCTTGATGACGCTCGGGCTGGGAGCCATCTTCGTGGTGACGCTGTTCGCCGCAAGTGAAGGCATCGAGGTCGTCATCGACATCGAGGAGAACACGCGCCGCGTTGCCGACCGCCTGGGGGCGCCCTGATGGACGAGAAGGCTTCACGTCCTCTCCGGAAGCGCGAAGGCGACGGACCAGGAATTGCCACCGCTGGCACCGACCTCATGCTAGTGCTCCTGCTATGCCTGTTCCTGGTACGGCCCACCGCCGCGGCAGAGAAATACGTGGGCGAAATGATCTGCAGCGGCACCTACCTGAAGATGGGCATTCGAGTTGACGGGGGCACCCGCCGGGTGGCGATGTTCTTCAGCGGAGATCATGGCATCACTACAAACAAGATGCTTCTCAGCAGACTCGAGTGGCGGAACTTCGTGACGCTCTACGGCAAAGCAGTCGCGGAAGCGAACCGGTTGGCGACAGGTCGGAAGAAGGACGTGGGACGGATGCCTGGCCTGTGGTTCGAGGCGACGAATGACCCCGGCATCGGGCACATGGTCATCATCACCATTCAGGATACGAAGAGGCATACCAACAGGAGCGTGATGATGCTGGGCCCGGGAGGCTGCCGAGACCTTAACGACCTGATCACACAGGTGAATGCCTGGTTGTAGAGTGAAGGCTGTCAGCCGGGCCCCTTGTGGAAGAAGTGAGGCACTCCATGACTGCGACGACTACAGAAAAGCGACGGCCAGGACGGCCGCGGAAGTACCCGGTGGGTTCCGGTATGGACGGCGCTCCGAGGATCACGTTACGCATGGCGCCGGACCTCTTCGAGTGGGTTCAGGAGCACGGTGGCGCGGAGTTCGTCCGCCAGGTACTCCAGCGTGAGCAAGACCGCATGCGTCAGGAGATGATCTATGGCGGTTCCCGCGACGCCGTCCCGTAGGTGCGCTGTACGCGAAGAACAGGGAGGAGAACAACCGACCATGTCCACCGAGAGGCCCGGTCGCCCCCGACGCCCCACCAAGGCCATTTTCGAAGAGGCCCCCAAAACCGAGAGACCCGGTCGCCCTCGACGTCCCACCAAGGTCGTCGTCGAGCAGGCCGCGGAGGCCGAGCCGCCGCGCCGACCGCCGCGGACGGAAGAGACGCCGTACGGCCGGGTGAACCGCCGCGTCTTGAACAAACTGCAGGACTCGTTCAACACCAGGCGACTGCTCGACGCCGCGGGCATGGTGGACGAAATCGGCCGGCGCACGGGATACGACGAGGGGAGCATCCGCAACGAGCTGATGATGCTGCACGGCATGGCTCACGCGCTGATCGACGGCGGGGTGAACACGGCCCGTGACACCAAGACGCCAATCTGGGAGTTGGCCGAAGCGCTGAGCGTGGAGATCTTCGGCTGGATCCGCGACCTGGAGAAGGTGGAGCGGCTGCTCGATCGCCTCGCGCGGCTGGCGCCGGAGGACGACGAAGAGGAGGAGGACGACGACGAGTAGCCGCGCTTCGACGGCGTCGAGCACGTGACGTAGCTCGGCATGGCCCACCTCGCCTTCAGTCGGTGGTTCAAGGAGGAGCCCGGTCGGCGGACGACGGGACAGGTCTACATATCTCCCTGTCCGCTTGTTTACATGTCCGCATGTGGCCTGATTGCTGTTGCCGTCGCCCGGTCGATGGCGCAGCCCACCGAGGAACAGTGGCACAGTTCCCCTACGCCGGCGGATTCAGCAGACAGTCCACCAGCAGACAAGTACACTCGTTTACATGTCTGCTGGTGGACTGACTTGGCCGTGCCACCGCCCGCTTTGATGGTGGGCAGGGCACTCCCACGCCATTGCCTGCGGCTTCCGCGACAGCCCGCGGGGACACCCGGCGCGTGAATACAAGCAGGGCTCTACAGCAAGGCGTAGAACTGAAGAGGCCGGTCCTTCAACTTCTGGTTGTGGTGCGTCAGCAATGCGATGAACCTTGCGACTCTCCGGATATCTCCTGCCTTCAGGTACGGCATCGTGGGGGCTCTGAAGTGAGGCAGCTCTCTCTTCCGCCATTTGCTCCCGTGCTGCTGGAATCCATGAGAGCGATCGGCTATGACGCCGCCGCCGCAGTAGCCGACCTGATCGACAACAGCATCACGGCCGGGGCACGCCATGTCCACATCCGCTTCAACCCCGGGGCTCCCAGAGCGCTTGCCATCCTTGATGACGGCGCCGGCATGAGCGCCGATGCACTGGCGACAGCAATGCGCCACGGCTCGCGGAGCCCGAAGGAACAGCGGGCCGAGAACGACCTCGGCCGCTTCGGGCTCGGTCTGAAGACGGCTTCCATGTCACAGTGTCGACGACTGACGGTGGTAACCCGAATGGACGGGCAGCTCCACGGGATGGTCTGGGATCTGGATGATGTGGAGATTGCGAAAGACTGGGTCGCGGGAGTCCTGGAGGAGGGGGACTTCGCAGGCGTTCCCTTCATCAACTACCTCCAGGAGCAGGCGAGCGGCACTCTGGTAGTGTGGGAGAAGCTCGACCATCTCGCAGCCGGCGACCCCGGTGATGGTTCGATTCTGGGCGAACGGATGCGGCAGGTGCTCGAACACCTGGCGCTCGTCTTCCATCGCTATCTCTCGGGACGACCGGCGCAGCTGACGCTGCTCGTCAATCACGAACCGCTGGAGGGACTGGACCCCTTCCTCGAGAGCGACGGCGCGGAGGCCGGCCCCGAGGAGCCGATCATGGTGGACGGCCACCGTGTTGCTCTGAAGGCGTTCACGCTGCCGCACATCTCCCGTCTCTCGCGCGCTCAGATCGAGAAGGCCGGCGGTGAACACGGTCTTCGCCGGGAGCAGGGGTTCTACGTCTATCGGAATCGGCGCCTGATCGTCTGGGGAACCTGGTTCCGCATGTTCCGGCAGGAAGAACTGACCAAACTTACGCGGGTGCGGGTGGACGTGCCGAACGCCCTCGATCATCTCTGGAGCCTGGACATCAAGAAGTCGGCCGCCGCCCCGCCGGCGGTCATTCGGGAGCGACTCCGCGGGCTCGTGCCGACGATGGTGCGCCCGAGCCAGCACGCTCATCGGTACCGCGGCAGGACCAGTAATCCGAACGGGATCCGTCCGCTCTGGCGACGGATCGAGGACCGTGATGGCGTGAGATACGAAGTCGACCTCGAGCACCCTGTCGTGGCGTCCCTCAGAGCCAGCCTGGACGATGGGCTGCTTTCCGACCTGGATAACGTCCTGCGTGCCGTCGCCGTAAGCCTCCCTGTCGAGGCGCTCTACAACGACCGGGCCAATGATCGGATGGGCCATCAGCCCGAGCAGGAAGAACTGGCAGATGTTGCCGCCCACCTGGAGGAACTCGCGCGACAGATGCTGAGCGCGTTCGACAGTCCGGACGAGCGTAGGCGACTGCTGGCCGGGCTGGACTCTATCGAACCCTTCGCACTGTATCCAAAGCTGCTTCCCCAACTCAAGAAGAGGTTGAAGTGATGGACCCTGAAACGCTCGTGAATATGGTCCTGGTGGCGCTGCCCGACGACCGGATGCCCACCGAAGAGGAGATTCGCGACAAGGTGGATCGCCTTGTCGAAGCGTTCGGGGTTGACGGCCCCGTCCGCGCGGAAGTGCTTCAGAGAGTGATGGCGCGCCGGCTGGTTCGCATGGACACCGGCTTCGCTCTTGTAGAGAGGGACCATACTCCCTGGGTCCATGCTCGACGGCCCGAGATCGATCCGTACTACTGGAGTCGATACAAGATCTGGCTGCAACGGCAGGGATGGCCTCCGGGTGTCCTGACCGGTCTTGACCGCACCACAGACGAGATCCTGGATCTGATCGGAGACCCAAAGGAGGCCGAGACCTGGAAACGGCGTGGCCTGGTCATGGGCGACGTTCAGTCGGGGAAGACCGCCACGTACTCGGCCCTCATCTGCAAGGCGGCCGACGCCGGGTACCGCTTCATCATCCTCCTGACCGGCACCATCGAGAACCTGCGAAGACAGACGCAGGAACGTCTCGACTCCGGGTTCGTCGGGTTCGACAGCAGCGAGCATCTCAAAAGAAATCGTCAGGACGTCACGATTGGCGTAGGACGGATCAACGGCCAGCGGCAGGCTACAGTCTTCACCTCCAGCGCGGCTGATTTTCGTTCGGCCACCCTGGATGCACTGGGACTGAGCCTCACCGCGCTTCGGGAACCCGCTCTGGTCGTCATCAAGAAGCATACGAAGATCCTGGAGAACCTCCGCGACTGGGTCGTGCAGTACAACACGACTCACAGCGGCATCGTCGACATCCCGATCCTGATGATCGACGACGAGGCCGACAACGCCTCGATCAACACCAACGACCCGGGGAAGGACCCGACCAGGGTGAACAGCGGCATACGAGAGCTGTTGAAGCTCTTCCGCCGGACCACCTATGTCGGCTTCACGGCAACTCCTTTCGCCAACATCTTCGTCAATCCGGACAGTCAGGAGCAGATGCTCGGGGATGACCTGTTCCCGCGCGACTTCATCTACACGCTCCAGGCTCCGACCAACTACTTCGGAACCCAGCGCATCTTTCTCGAGGACTCGGGCTCACAGCTTCACCTGCGCCGCATGGAGGATGTTGAGACCGTCATTCCGGCCCGCCATCGCTCCAGTCTTCAGGTCCCCGGGTTGCCGGCCTCCCTCCTCGAGGCACTGTGCGTCTTCCTGGTCTCGAACGCGATCCGCGACCTGCGCAGCGAGGGACCCACGCACCGATCGATGCTGGTCAACGTCAGCCAGTTTACGAACGTCCAGGATCAGGTGGAGGAACTGCTTCACGCCGAACTAGAGCGCATCCAGACCGCCATCAGGAACTTCAGCAGTCTCCCTGTCGCCGAGGCCATGGCCGACGACAGCATCCAGGCACTGCACGCCGCATGGCAGGCTGAGTACAGCGACCGTGAATTCACCTGGGATGCGATCCTGCCGACGCTCCGTAACGCGGCCCTTCCGGTGCTCACGGTAGCCGTGAATCAGCGGACCGGACCCAAGGCTCTGGACTACCGCGCATATAAGGACACCGGCCTGCGCGTCGTGGCTGTCGGCGGAAACAGCCTGTCCCGCGGACTCACGCTCGAAGGGCTGACCGTCAGCTACTTCCGGCGCACCAGCCAGATGTATGACACCCTGCTCCAGATGGGTCGGTGGTTCGGCTACCGACCCGGCTATGAAGACCTCTGCCGGGTCTGGCTGCCACAGGAGGCCATCGACTGGTACGGTCACATCAGCCTGGCGACCGAAGAACTGCGGGACGACCTCAAACAGATGTATCGACTGAGACGCACGCCGAAAGACTTCGGGCTGAAGGTCCGCGCGCATCCCGAATCGCTGCTCGTCACGGCACGCAACAAGATGCGAACGGCGAAGGAGGTCACGAGAGTGATCTCCGTCAGCGAGCAGTCATTCGAGAGCGTCGAGCTGCCGGCATCGGTCAGTGACCTGAGCGACAACTGGCAGAGGGTCGTCGCCTTCGTCAAGGCCATGGAAAACGCCGGCACCGAGCTGCCCGAGGACCTGAAATCACCTCGAAGGTTCGGCGGTGTCAAGCGAAAGGAGGTCGCGGCATTCCTCCGCGGTTTCAGAGTTACGCCTACAGAGTTCCGCTTCCAGCCAGGCGCCATCGCCGACCTGCTGGACGAAACACGAGACGCGGTCCTGGACGAGTGGGACGTCGTCATCCCCGGCGGCGAAGGCAAGCCGATCCAGCTTGGCTCGAAGTCTCTGAAGATGCAGATGCGCAAGCTCCGCCGGGGAGCTCCTCCGGACGTTCTCACCGTCTCGGGCCAGAAGCGACGCGTCGGCTCACGCGGAGTGGAAAAGAGCGGCCTGACGCCCGAGCAGGTCAAGATGGCGGAAGCTGCTGCACTGCAGGCAGCCAGGGATGCCACCAAAAAGGGTGAGAAGGCCCCCGACCGGGTCAACGTCGCCGATCGATTCTATCGGAAGGTACGCACCCGCCCGCTCCTCCTGATCCACGTCATCCAGGGAGAACCTGATCCCGCTGATACGAAGCTTCCCGAACTCACCGGCGACACTCAGTATGCCGCTATCGGCCTGAGCCTGCCGCCACTCGAGTCAAGGGCAGATGACGTGAAGTACAAGATCAACCTGGTGAAGGCGAGAGAAGTGTTCGGGATCTCCGATGACCTCGATGATGACGAGGAAGACGAGGTCGTCGAGGTGACTCCGTGAACAGGGAAGACGTCTTCGCGCGGGCAGAGGCGGCAGGGAGAGATGGAGCGTTCTCCCGCATCGACGAGAGCCACCCGGTCGACATCTTTCTCGGTCTCGAGTCCGGGCAGCGCGCTATCATGGTGGTGTGCCCGACACCACCCCCGGAGCCGCCGTCGCTCAGCGCCCTGGCGATCGAAACGCGACCGCGTCAGTCCGGCGGGTGGGCACTGGTCGTACGCCTGGAACGGCCGGACCTGAAGGCCCTGTTCAGTCGCCTGGTGGAGGACCTCGACGAGGCGACGCGCCAGCGTCCCGAGGACCCCGGTGGAGTCGTGATGGGACGGCTCGCGCGCTGGCAGCGAATGTTCTCCCGGCGACCGTCCTCGATACTCGAGGACCACGAACTGCGCGGCTTTGTGGCAGAACTCGACTTCCTGATCAGCGAGGCGATTCCGGCCGTCGGAACGTCCGCTGGCGTCGCAGCCTGGGTCGGCCCCTTCGACGCTCCGAAAGACTTCGTGTTCAGCGACGTCGAGGTGGAGGTCAAGGCGCTCCGCCGGCAGGCGCGGTCGGTGATCATTTCGTCGCTGGAGCAACTCACGGACGCAGGGATGCCGGTCTATCTCTGGTGCCGCGTCCTCGATCTGGACGGGAGCGACAGTGAGCCCGAGCGTTCGGTCGCAGCCCTGGTCCGACGGGCCAGGAGCCTGGTTGCCGACGATGCCGGGGCGGCGGAACGTCTGGAAGAGGCTTTCCAGGCTGTCGGATACAGGGACGACCCGGAGTACGAGCGGCACACGGTTGTCCTGGGGCAGTCTCTTTGCCATGCAGTCCGGTCCGACTTTCCCCGGATCCAGAGGCCGGAGGTGGCGTCTGGCGTCATCGCGTGCAGGTACGAGATCGCAACCAGCGGCCTCGCTGACTTCGTCGTCGATAGCTGGCGGGAGGGTGTCGCACTTGGCAGCTGAGCTCAGGGACTTCCACCGTGACCTGATGCAGGAGGTATCGGCGAACGCCCAGGCCAGAGGAGAACACACACGCACCGTCCTGGTCGAGGAGATGGCGCAGCGCCTGCTCGATGGAGAGGAACTCCAGGACTGGGTTCCGTGCTTCTACGACGGGCGCGGATCCCGGAACCGGTCCATCGCCATCGACGGCTTCAGCACCGATGAGATGGAGCTTGACGGGACGCTTCACGTGCTGGTGGCCGATGTCCGCGCCGGAGAAGTCGTTCAGAACCTGAGCAATGCGGAGGTGGCCGCAGTTTACTCGAAGGCCGCCAGCTTCGTCCTGGACGCACGCGCCGGGCGCCTGCACGATGCGCTGGAACCCAGCACTCCCGCAGCCGATCTTGCCCGCCTGGTCCACCATCAGAGCAAGATAGGGGCTCTGAAGACCCTGCGCGTGCACGTGCTCTCCAACGCCGGACTCAGCCCGCGCTACAAGGAGATCGAGAGCTCATCCGTCGACGCGATGAAGGTGGAACTCCAGCTCTGGGACCTGAGCCGGCTCCACAGGATGGCGGCCGCCGGTGGCCGGGAAGCGCTGGATATCGACCTGACCGCCTTCGTGCCGGAGGGCATTGCGGGGCTGCCGGCCGGTATCGGAGATACGGGGTACACCGCCTATCTCTGCGTCGTTCCGGGTCGCCTGCTCGCGGACATCTACGAACAGTATGGAAGCCGACTGCTGGAAGGCAACGTTCGGGCCTTCCTCAGCGCCAGGGCTAAGGTGAACGTAGGCATTCGCAAGACCATCATGTCCTGTCCGGACCGTTTCTTCGCTTTCAACAACGGGATCACGGCTACCGCCGCATCGGTCGAGATAGACGACGATGGTGGCGCGCATCGCATCGTCCGAGTGCGGGATCTGCAGATCGTCAACGGAGGACAGACGACCGCGTCGCTGTATAACGCTCGGCTCCGTGACCGTGCGAACCTGGACGGGATCTTCGTCCAGATGAAGCTGTCCGTTCTCGAACCCGAGGTCGCCCAGTCCATGATTCCGGAGATCGCGCGGTTCGCCAACACGCAGACCAAGGTGAGCGACGCGGACCTGTTCGCCAACCATCCATTCCACCGTCGCGTGGAGGAGCTGTCCAGACAGATCTGGGCAAGACGCCCGAACTCCACCCAGGACACCCACTGGTTCTTCGAGCGGGCCCGGGCGCAGTACCAGACCGAACAGTTCAAGCTCAAACCGTCCGAGAAGAAAGCGTTCCTGATCAAGAACCCCAAGGAACAGTTGATCACCAAGACGGATCTGGCGAAGTTCGAGAACTCCTGGCGGAAGCTGCCCCATCTCGTCAGCTTCGGTGCTCAGAAGAACTTCATGGAGTACGCGAAGACGGTTCGCGAGGAGTTCGAGAACAAGCCGGAAGACTTCAATGAGCGCTGGTTCCAGCACCTGGTGGCGAAGGCGATCCTGTTCAAGACGACGGAGCGTCTCGTCTCGAACGCCGCCTGGTACTCCGGGGGATATCGCGCAAACATCGTCACCTACGCTATCGCCAGGCTGGTCAGGCTGATCGAGGAGGAGTTCCCGGGACACATCCTGGACCTCGATCGGATCTGGAAGGCGCAGCAGCTCTCCGATGCCGTCACCGGCCAGCTGCTCGGCGCTGCGGAGGCTGCCTTCCGTGTCCTGATCGCCCCCCCCTCGCACTGGAAGAATGTGACGGAGTGGGCGAAGAAGGAGCCCTGCTGGGAAGCGCTGATGCGCGAGACGGTCGCCGTTGAGCCGGAGCTCGAGAATGATCTGAAAGGCCTGGACGAAGAGCGGTATGATCGCAGAGACGCGCGAGGCCAGGAACGTGAGGTCCAGGTCATCAATGCGGTGATGGAAGTCGTGCGGCTCGGCGCGGAGGGGTACTGGCGTCGCGCTGCCGCATGGCCCCAGGCTCGGGAGATCCTGTCCCCGGTCGAGTTCGACATCGTGATCACCGCATCGAGAAAACAGGGATGGATCCCCTCCGACGCCCAGGCGCGTCGGTTGATGAGCGCCCACCGCAAGCTCGAGGAGGATGGGTTAACGTGAGTGACCTCCCCGACTCGAGCCTGTGCCGCGGCCTCCCCCCGCGTCAACAGGTCACCAGCTCGCGCTCGAGCTGGACCGGGCCGCATCGACTCAACGCGTCCTGAAGGGTGTCAAGGAGCGCCGCCGCTACGGCTCTCGCCAGCAGAGGGGGAACAGCGTTGCCGATCTGACGGAAGGCCGGGTTCATGGTCCCCTCGAAGCGGAAGCCGTCCGGGAAAGACTGGAGGCGCGCGGCCTCACGCACCGAGATGGTTCTGGCCTGCTCGCTGTCGTAGTGGATGTGGGTGTAGCAGTCCTTTCCCAGATGCGCCATCAGCGTGCGCGCCGGCGCATCTGGCTCCATCTTCCGCCAGCGGTTCGGGAACGTGAACGGGTTGTACTTGGGGACGCAGCGCCTGTTCAGTTCCTCGTAGCGACGACCGCCCTTGCGGAGAGCACGGCCCGCCTCTCGTTCCTCACGCAGCATATCTTCGAACATGGCCAGGCCTCTGGCGTGCGCTTGAGGATACTCCTCGCCCGGTTTCATCAGGCTGAAGAGCTTCGAGTGCAGTGGCAGAACGCGAATGACGTGGTCGTTGATGCCCTTCCCCGCTTCGAACGGGTCCCAGCTTCTCATCTGTCGTGCGTAGGCGGTCGGGCCGCCGCGCCTGTACGGGACGGAACGGGTGAATCTGGTGGGTCCCTTCTTCAGGGCTCCCGCCTCCAGCAGTGCCAGGGCCATGATCGGTGGCAGATCGGCCAGCGCTTCACGGGCGGTTACGGCCTTCAGGAGACCGGGGCGCGGAAAGTCCGGTTCGAGGTAGTGCCGTGTGCGCCCCGTGCGCAGGGCCACCCTGCGGGCGCCGTCGTATCCGGTCGCCAGCTCCCACCAGTGAGAGGGAGTCGGGAAGCGGGGGGTGACGTCCAGCTCCCTCGCGATCGCCACCAGGAACAGCCGCTCCCGCATCTGAGGCACGCCGAAGTGGACGGCGTTCAGCATCGCGTAGCGGGGGACGTATCCGAGGGTCTCGAGCGTCTCGCAGATCTCCTGCGGCACGTTGTGCCCCCCGTAGTTCAGCATGTCGATGACGTTCTCCATCACCAGGGCGACCGGCTTGAGCGCGCGGACGAAGTCCAGGTAGCGGAGGTAGAGCCGGCCGCGCTCATCCTGCCGATACGCTTCGGGATGGTCGATGATTTCGCGGAGCTTGGCTCGCCCGACACGCGCGAAGGCCTGACAGGGAGGGCCTCCGATGATGACGTCGACGGCCCTCTCGGCCTGCTCCCCGGGACACACCTGCTGGAGGTACTCGGCGGGCTCGATCTGGGTGATGTCGACCGACTCTCGATGGACGGGGCTGCCTGGAAAGAAGTTGACGCCGTGGGAACGGGCAGCGAGGATGTCCTTCTCCACGGCTCCGACTGGCTCAAAGCCCGTCGCATGGAAGCCCAGAGAGAAGCCCCCGCAACCGGCAAACAGGTCCAGGAAGCGGGGCTTCTGTCCGTCTCGGAGCCTTCTGAGCTTCCAGCTGATGATGTCTTGACTCTGCACTTTCTGACCTCTCCCCACCGAGATGTTCCGCAGGAATATCGGTGACCGGCTCTGCCGTGATGTATCAGTTTCCATCGCCATCGAGACCCGTGCTACTGCCTCCCGGCCCGAAGGCTGGCTGCAAAGTCGCAGATGCCCTCGAGCGGACACTGCTTGCAGGCAGGATTGCGGATGGTGCACACGCTGGCGGCAAGGTCCAGCAGCGCATAGTTGTAGAGCCGCGGCTGATCCGCCGGGACGAGCCGCTCTGCCAGTAGTCTGAAGGTCCTGCGCCTGCGTGTTTCGGGTCCCACCGTCATTCCAAATACCCGTCCGATGACCCGAACGGAGTTCGTGTCGATCAGCGGCCGGACTTCACACCGGGAGAAGCAGCAGACCGCGCTGGCCACGTAGTCGCCCACGCCGGGAAGGGTTAGCATGGCCTCGTATCCCTCCCGCAGCTCCAGACCCCCGGAGCGCTGCAGCCGGTCCCGCAACTGGATGAAGTTCGCCGCCCGCCAGCGGAGCCCGAGCGGGTGCAGGACCTCGAATAACTCCTCGTCCTCCGCACTTACGAAGGCTTCCAGCATCGGCCAGCGCTCGATGAAGCGGTGGAACGTCTCCACCACGTTCTGTCCGCGGGTGCGCCGCAGCATCAGCTCGGCGATGAGCAGGCGATACGGGTCCGACTCAAGTCGCCAGGGAAACGACCGCAGGTTGCCTTTGAGGGCCCAGCGGACCAGGAGCTCGGGGAATCTCGCTTCACGGGACGCAACTGCTGACATCAGGGAATGCCTCTCCCGCAGAGTGCGAGTACGCGGTCGCGCGGGAAGCGCAGGGATGGCGGCCATCAGCGGCATGCTTCCTCCCGCCGGCCGTGGCCGATGCCGAGACGCTCGCGCGCAACCGAGAGGATGAAGCCTTCGCGCAGGCGGCTCCGGCGGAACTCGTCCACACTCGAACCGGAGCGCACACGGCGATAGCGCTCCATCGCCTGCGTCTCGATGGCCGACCGCTCGACGTCACTCAGGCTGTCGAGGTACGAGACGACCTGTGCCTGCTCGGCAGCCTCTTCCCTGCTGGCTTCCTGGCGGGCAGCAACTTCCTGCTTCTCCCGCTCGTGACGCGCCTTCTGGCGGGTGAACTTCTTCGGGGCCGCCCAGCTTTCCCGGATGGCCTGCACCAGAATGGCCGCCGGCTCGTCGGCCTTGCGGTAGGGAAGGACTTCCAGCTGCTCGTGCACGGCCGACGTCGGGTGCTGGTCCAGGAGTTCGAGCGCCGTCTTTCGCGTGACCCCGCACTCAAGCAGCCGGGTGAGCAGGGCGTTCTTCTCAGGTGCTTCTTCAGGCTTCTCAGAAACAACAACCACTGGCGCGCTCGAAGTGTCTCCGGCCGGCTCCGGTTGTTGTTGTAGTTCTGTTACTTGTAAACTGTCATGTTGTGATCTGTCATGTTGTGGGGGAACGTTGTTCCCTACCCGTAGGGAACGTGGTGCCCTACCCTGGTGATCCTGGTTCCCTACCCCTGGGGAACGTGGTGCCCTACGGTAGGAAACAACGTTCCCTACCTCCGCGGCGCCCGCGGCCGCGGGCCGGAAGCGCAGACTGTAGACGTTCGTCTCGTGGTCCTTCTCGTCAGAGAGGCGCTTGTCGACCTCGATGATCCCCTTCTCAACCAGGCCTGCGCAGCCTTTCATCACGCCCCGGCGCGACATTCCCGTGCCCAGGTCGAGCGTGCGCCCGTCCTTCGTGCGGATGCCGCTGACCATCTGGGAAAGCGAGATCGCGTCCCGCTCTTTCTTGAAGCCGAACGTCCGCCGCAGGATGTAGATGAGCACACGCAGCTCCGCCTCGCTCAGGTTGGGAGCCAGCAGGTCGAAGAAGTCGTCCGGAACCGGCGTCAGATTCGGCGCCGCAAAGCCCGGAAAGTAAAAGTCATCCCGCGGGGAACCGGCCATGTCCCGCGTTCCTTTCGATGGTGGGCCGCATCACCCGGTACACAAGGTGCCAGGGAGACATGATGTTTGGTGGACAGGGTTACCTGTGGACTTGCAGACCTGGGTCCTCCGGGTCCAGGTAGGTGTCGATGGCTCGCCGGATGATCTCCGAGATGTCGAGCTTTCGGTAGAACGCCGCGGTTTCGATCCGCTCGATCTGGTCAGGGCGGATGTGGTAGGTGCGGCGCTGGTAGCGCTCGCGTATGGTGGACTTGTCTACCTGTGGACTTGCAGACTCGTTGACCTCGACGGCGGCGAGGTGCCCGCTTCTCAGTTCGGTGAGCCGTGATGCCATGCCCATTACTCTTCACCCTTCCATGCTCTGATTGCGCGCTGTACGGTGGATGCCGTGACCTCCGAGCTCTTGCCGTTCCCGGCTCGGACCAGCAGGGCGTGGTCGCAGATCAGGTTGATCTGCCGTGGAATGCGGGCCTCGCGGGCGATCATTCGCACCGACTCCTCATCGAAGCGAAGCCGGGAGCCGGAGACCTTCAGTCGATGCTGGATGTAGCCGCCGACCTGCTCATCGGTCAGCGGTCGCAGCTCGAGCCGGAAGTCGATGCGCTGGTCGAGCTGAGGCATGCGCTTCAGTTTGGCCTTGATCTCGGGCTGGGCCAGCATGATGATGGTGACCAGCTTCTCCTGCGGTGTCTCGATGTTCAGGAGCACGCGGATCGTTTCCAGCGCGTTGGCGTTGTAGAGGTGAGCCTCGTCCAGCACTACCACGATGCGGCGGCCGGCGCGCCAACGGTCGATGGCAAACTCACGGAACTGCTGCTTCAGGATGTAAAGCAGCGGCTTCGGCTCGAGGCCGAGCTCCGAGAGCAGCGTCCGCAGGAAGACGGTCCCGGACGACCGCTTGTCCGGCTCGGCGAGGAAGGCGATCGTGTATCGGTCCTGCTGGATGCGCTCGAGCACCACCTGGCTGATCATCGTCTTGCCGGTCCCGGGCAGTCCCTGAATCAGGGCCATGCCACGACCGTCCTCGATGGCCATGCGGATCCGCGAGATGCCTTCGTCGTGCTGTTCGGTGCTGTAGAAGAAGCGGGTGTCGAGGGTGTTGCGGAAGGGCGACATCGTCGCCTCGTAGAGTGCCTGTGCTGCCATCAGTCGTTCCCTTCCCCGAGGATCAGGCCTCGGAGCCTTTCGATGTCCTCATCCGTATAGCAGCGGTAGCCGTTGGCCTGGTTCCGGCGGGGCTGGGGGAAGAAGCCCACGGACTCATAGCGGAGCATGGTGCCCTTGGAGATCCCGATCAGCTTGCAGGCTTCGGTCATGCGGTACAGTCTTGCTGTCTTGATGAGGGCTGGCGGTGCATTCATAGAACATCCCTGTCTCTCGCATAGGATTGAACGGCTTTGAATTTCTTTCCATCGCTTGAATGATCCTCCATGGGTACCGGATGAAGATCCGACCATCGCCCGGTGCGGTGGACAAGGTGATGTGGTGCGTTGTGGACGTGGCGCCGGGTGGACAAGTGGACATGTCACTCCGGGCGGGCGCGTGCCCCCGTGCGGGTGGACAGGCACACTTGTAGACCTGCGACCCGTGCGCGGCAAGGGCTGTCCCGCGCACGGGCCCACTCAAGCGGAATGCCGTCGGCCTGGTGTGCTGCGGGTCGTTCCAGTCACTTACGGGGAATCTTGTGTGCGGGTCCACGCGTGGACTTGTCCACCTGTGGCTCGGGTGACATGTCCACGTCTCACAGGAATCGCCTCGGCGGCCGGACACTCCAGCAGCCCGCTCGATGGACTTGGGCCGGTTATCCCTCCCCTGACGGTCGGTGCCAGCCGCCGGGCTGTCGCGCCAGGTTGTCACGTGCAGATTTAGACTGCACTGATCCTGCAGAGTTAATCTGCACTCCGTCGGCTGTCCGCAGGCTGGGGGTGGTGGGCATAACACTGCCCAGAATGGCCCTTCCGGGCAGTGAACCTCGGGATGGGGGTGCGCGGAACCGCAATGCAGCGATCACGGTCTGGCCAAGATCCGCCCAAATCGACTTCCCGAAAGGTGCGAGCCTCACGTCCCTTGCTGGCTGAGACCCCGGACAGCCTGACCGCGTGGGCCGACCGTTACCTGGAACTCGCCGTGACCGGCGTCCGCTCCGCAGAGGTGACGCGCAAGATCGTCGTGCATCTGGAACGGTTCCGACGCTTCTTCCAGGAGGCCTATGGTCACGACTGCATCTCCCGCTGTCTCCCGCGCGACGTGGTGGCGTGGCGGGAAGCCCTCGTTCAGCAAGGCCTCGCCTCGTCGACGGTGAACGGGCACCTGGCGTCGCTCTCGGCCTTTGGGAGCTGGGTCGACGCCCAGGTTCCCCACCTCTTCCCGACGGGCAACCCCGTCCGAGGCATCGGCGAACTGGGGTTGCCGCCGCTGGAACCGCGGGCACTGTCGCATGAGCAGATCCGATCTCTCAAGAATCTGTGTGACCGGTTGGAGCGCTTCCACCAGTGCAAGGGCCGCCAGTGGGTCCAGGGCCGGTCCCCGCTGCACGCCAACCGGCGTCCGCTGCGGGACCGTGCGATTGTCTACGTGCTCTTGTCCACTGGGCTGCGCCGCCAAGAGCTGGTACGATTGGACCTTGCGCAGTTGGAACCGTCCAGCGCTGCTGCACTGCGCCGAGCCAAGCGGGCACGTATCGTGGGAGTGAAGGGAAAGGGACGGACGCAGCGGACGGTGTTTCTATCCGCCGACGCCCGCTGTGCGCTGGCCGACTACCTGCAACGCGAGCGGCCGAAGGACGCCGCGGACGACACGGACGCTCTGTTCGTGACCGCCGCCCGAGTGGCCGCACGCAAGGCCAACGGCTACTTGTCCTTGCGCGCTTTGAACAGCCTCCTGACCCAGATTGGGCGCTGGCATGACGCCGAGGTGGAGGCGGATCGCCGCATCGGCCCACTGGGTGCACATGTGCTTCGCCACACCTTCGGCTTCGAACTGGCGAAGGCAACCGGGGCCGACGCATACGAGCTCGAGCGCCGCCTCGGCCATCGCTCCCAGCGCTACATCCAGCGCTACACGAATCCCCCGGAAGCCGTCGCGGCAAAGTACGTGGAGGGGATGTAGGATGACCGCCCTCCCGTTGGTGAGTTGCACCGAGGCCCAACGGGTTCAGGCCCAGGAGCGGTTCGAAGTGCTCCGACCGCACCTTGAACAGGGGGTGCCCCTGACGCGAATCGCCGCGGACTCGGATTTGTCCTTACGTACCTTGCGTGAGTGGCTGGCACGGTACCGCGAACAAGGACTGGCGGGGCTTGTGCGTCGCCCACGTTCGGACCAGGGCGAGTTCCGTCTGCCAGAACAACTCCGCCACTTGATCGAAGGGCTGGCGTTGCAGAAGCCCCGACCGTCGGCGGCCTCGGTGCATCGGAGGGTGCAACCTGTCTGCGCTGACAAGGGGTGGCCGGTCCCAAGCTATCGCAGGGTGGCGGCGGTCATCGAACGGCTTGACCCCGGACTAGCCACTCTTGCGCACGCCGGCACAAAGGCGTATAAGGAGGCGTTCGACTTGCTCTACCGCCGGGAAGCCGACCATCCCAACGAGATCTGGCAAGCAGACCACACCCCGCTCGACATCTGGGTCTTCGATGAGCGGAAGCAGCCGGCACGCCCGTGGTTCACGGCGGTCGTCGATGACTACAGCCGGGCCGTTGCGGGTTGGCGGGTGGGCTTCCAGAGTCCGTCCGCGTTCCAAACTGCCTTGACCCTGCGGCAGGCCATATGGCGGAAGGAAGATCCCCGATGGCATGTCTGCGGCATTCCCGAGCGCCTCTACACCGACCATGGGAGCGACTTCACGTCCCATCACCTCAAGCAAGTGGCTGTCGACTTGAAGTTTCAGCCCATCTTCTCCACCGTCGGTGACCCTCGTGGCCGCGGCCGGATCGAGCGCTTCTTCAACACCGTGAACCAGCTCTTTCTATGCGAGCAGCCCGGGTACACACCGCCACGGACACCACCGGCGGCACCAAAGCTGACGCTCCCGGAACTGGAGGGCCGCCTGACGTCCTTCCTTCTCGACGACTACCATCGACGCCCCAACGCGGAGACCGACCGTGCCCCCCAGGATCGCTGGGAAGCGGGCGGCTTCCTGCCGCGAATGCCGGAGTCGCTCGAGCAGCTCGACCTGTTGCTGCTCACGGTGGCTCGCGGGCGCCGCATCCAGCGCGACGGGATCCACTTCCAGGGCCTGCGATACCTGGATCCGACGCTCGCCGCCTATGTGGGCGAGAGCGTTGCCATACGATACGACCCTCGCGACGTGGCCGAGATCCGTGTCTTCCATCAGGACCGCTTCCTCTGCCGCGCCATCTGTCAGGAACTGGCCGGACAGGCCATCGGCCTGAAGGAGATCATCCAGGCACGCAGGTCGCGGCGGCGCGTCCTGCGCAACCATCTCAAGAGCCGCACCTACGTCGTGGACCTGCTGCTGGAAGTCCACAAGTCCGACGCAACCGCCGCCGCCACCTCACCCCCGTGTGATGCCGCACCGAAGACACCGCGCTTGAGGAGGTATCTCAACGATGAGTGACATGCCCGACTCGGATCCGTTCGTGGTCACCAAGGAGTACCGGCGCTTCGCCGAGTTCTGCGACGCCTGCCGCCGCCATCGCTACATTGGCCTGTGTTACGGTCTGCCCGGGGTCGGGAAGACGCTCTCTGCGCGGCATTATGCGAGATGGGACGAGGTGACGGAACAGCACCATCGCTCCTGGAGTGAGCTGCGGCGAAGGAAGGCACGGCGAAAGAAGGCACAGTTCGACCTCGTGGATTGTCGTACTGTCTTCTACACAGCACCCGTTGCGAACTCACCCCGACTTGTCAACGACGAGCTGAGCAGCAAGGTGAACTGCCTGAGGGACGTTGTAGAGGGCGTTCGCCAAGATTGGAGGGCGAAGCTGAGGACCCTCTCCGACGACGTGGAGAAGGAAGTGGACGACCTGACCGACTTCACGGAGCTGGTGATCATCGACGAAGCTGACCGCCTCAAGGTAGCCAGCTTGGAGCACCTGCGCGACATCTATGACCGTAGGAAGTTCGGACTGATCCTCATTGGAATGCCCGGCATCGAGAAGCGGCTCTCACGGTATGCCCAACTGTACTCACGGGTTGGCTTCGTTCACCAGTTCCGCGCCCTGGGCGCCACCGAACTGCGCTTCATCCTTGAGCAGAGGTGGCAAGACCTCGGTCTCATGCTCGATCAGGCAGACTTCACCGACGCGGAGGCCATCGCCGCCGTCATGCGGATCACGGGGGGAAACTTCCGACTGCTTCAGCGCCTCTTCTCCCAAATCTCACGCGTCCGCGAGATCAATGACGTGAACCTCATCACCAAGGAGGTGGTCGAGGCCGCCCGAGAGAGCCTGATCATCGGGGCTACTGCCTGACCCACGGGACCACCTACGGAGTGCAGAATAGTTCTGCAGGATCAGTGCAGATTAAGTCTGCACGTGACAGCCGGGGGCGGGAAGAGCGGGCCATTGTGTCGATTCGCTCCACGGAAGGGTCGTTCCGGGAAGTGTTATGCCCGGTCGATCGCCCCAGCGGACGGGGGACGGAGTGCAAGATAGCGCTGCAAGATCAGTGCAAGATAGCTCTGCACGTGACAGGCAACAGGGCCAGCGGCGCTGTCCCCGTCGTTTGCGTTGTCCGGGGTAAGTCGGACGGGCAGGGCAGGGGAGGGATAACCGGCCCAAGTCAACATCAACTCAATGGGCCCGCCCCCGGCTGGGAGCGGGCCCATTGACGGCGTGAGCCTGACCAGGTCAGGAGTTGTGTCGGTCGGTGTAGCCCGGGACGAACACGTACAACGGCAGGCGGTTCTTGAGAGCCAGCTCGATGGTATGGCGAGTTCCGGAGGAGCAGCCATCCCAGACGGCGACGACGCATCCACCCTCCGGAGCCGCCGCGGCCTCGGCGATCATTCGGGCATTGCGGACCACGCCAGCGCGGCGGCCGTAGCGCTCCCAGTCGGCCGGGAAACGGTGAACGGGGAGACCTCGGAGCTGCGCCCAGGCCTCACCGAGCTGGTCGACGCCCTTCGCGGTGCCCGAGATCACCGATGTGACCTCGAACCCGGAGGCCGCCACGGCAGCGGCGACCTGCCGGGGGTCGGTGATGGTGCGGGAGCCTGCGATGATGGTTCTCACAGCG
>Ga0172368_10002568_pt1 | contig 22944 bp, 23 predicted proteins | sample Lak11m_FD_114540 | JGI IMG/M metagenome (GOLD analysis project Ga0172368, IMG submission 114540) | Freshwater microbial communities from Kabuno Bay, South-Kivu, Congo - kab_022012_11m | ecosystem: Environmental > Aquatic > Freshwater > Lake | place: Democratic Republic of the Congo: South-Kivu...
CAGTTTTTGCAACGGCGCGGCTTTGGTCTGAACGTTATTATGAAAATTCTTAAGTCTTAATTTCTAATTTTTATTGAATTTTTAATATTTAATGTTTAAAAAAGATAGATATAATCTAGAAGAACGCACGGCTAAATTTGGAGAAGAAGTTATCAAATTTTGCTTTTCCGTCAAATTAAATCCAATTATAGAGCCAATAATAAAACAATTAATTCGTTCAGCAACGAGTATTGGTGCAAATTATATGGAAGCCAACGGTGCTTGCTCAAAAAGCGACTTTAGGAACAAAATTTTTATCTGCAAAAAAGAAACCATGGAGACTAAACATTGGCTTAGAATGTTATCGGCCGCCTTGCCCGACAAATCAGAACAACTAAGAATTTATTGGAAAGAAGCGCAAGAATTAACCCTAATTTTCTCCAAGATTGCCAATGTTTCTAAAATTAAAAATTAGAATTTGATTAGAAATTAATTAATAAAAATTAAAAATTATTTTGCGGAGGGGAAATGGCGACTAAGAATATTCTTTGGTTTAAAGAAGTCGGCAAAGACGACGTGAACATTGTTGGTGGAAAGGGTGCTAACTTAGGTGAACTCACAAATGCGGGGCTGCCGGTGCCACCGGGGTTTATAGTGACGGCTCAGGCCTATTTTGATTTTGTTAAAGCTACTGGTCTCGATCGGGTCATTAAAAAAGATTTAACCAATTTGGATCCCGAAGATACTAAGAAATTGCAAAGTTTGGCCCAGAAAATCCAAAAAGAAATTATGGCCAAGCCCTTGAGTAATGCGTTAATAAAAGACATTACTAAAGCTTATCAAGAACTTTACACCAAAGGTGCCTCTGGTATTTTTGTGGCTGTCCGTTCTTCAGCGACGGCTGAAGATCTGCCCACTGCTAGCTTTGCCGGTCAACAAAAAACATTTTTGAATATTACTGGAACAGACGAAGTGGTTAAGGCTGTGCGCCAGTGTTGGGCGTCTTTGTTTGAAGCTCGCGCCATTTATTATCGTGTGGCTAATAAATTTGATCATATGAAAGTGGGGATTGCGGTGCCGGTGCAAAAGATGGTCCAATCAGTCAAATCCGGTATCATGTTTACGATCGATCCGATTACAAATGACCGCGATAAATTGGTGATCGAAGCCGGTTGGGGTTTGGGCGAAGCCATCGTTTCCGGTTCGGTCACTCCAGATCGCTATGTTGTCAGTAAATCTTCGCTGGAAATTGTTGAAAAGACGGTCAATAAACAAGATTGGAAGATTTCCAAAGTCGATGGAGTAACTAAGCATGTATCAATTGCTAAAGCGGAACAAGAAGTACAAAAACTTTCTGATGAAGAAATACTCGCTGTGGCTAAACTGGGTAAGCAGATCGACGAGCATTATGGCAAGCCACAAGACACGGAGTGGGCGATAGAAGGCAAAAACTTATATTTTGTTCAATCTAGGCCAGTGACGACTGTTAAAGATGAAACGGCTTCAACTGAGGCCTCCCCTGCCGCGACCGAAGGGGGAGTGGATGTTTCTAAAGCGGAAGTGATTCTTAAAGGTATTGCTGCTTCCTTGGGTCTTGCAGGGGGTCCGGTAAGAATTTTGCATAGTCCATCTGAAATTGATAGGGTACAAAAAGGTGATATCTTAGTGACCGAAATGACCACCCCCGACTATGTGCCCGCCATGAAACGCGCGATTGGAATTATTACGGATACGGGGGGCCAAACTTCGCACGCGGCTATTGTCAGTCGTGAACTAGGTATTCCTTGTGTTGTGGGAACTGGCACGGCGACACACGCACTTAAAGAAAACCAAGTCGTTTCTGTTGATGGTGCCAAAGGTGTTGTTTATAAGGGTAAAGTCGCTCGCGAGGATGCGCCAACTGCTGGTGTAGCCGGTAACGCCCCGCTACCAGGCTCTTACAATGTTGATGTCCCGGTGACAGCCACAAAAGTTTATGTGAATTTAGGCGAACCCTCGGCGGCGGAAAAAACGGCTCAACTTCCTTGTGACGGTGTAGGGCTGATGCGGGCGGAATTTATGATCGCGGAGATTGGCGAGCATCCTAGGGCCCTCGTAAAAGCCGGTAAAAGTCAAGTTTATGTTGATAAGTTGACCGAAGGCATGCGTACGATTGCTCAAGCTTTCCACCCCCGCCCAGTGGTTTACCGGGCGACTGACTTTAAAACGAATGAATACCGAAATCTAAAAGGTGGTGCCGAATTCGAGCCCGAAGAAAATAACCCGATGATCGGTTATCGCGGCGCTTCTCGCTATATTAAAGAACCAGATTTATTCAAACTAGAGTTGGAAGCGATAAAAAATGTTCGGGAAAAATTCGATCTTAAAAATCTCTGGATTATGATTCCATTTGTGCGCACTGTTGAAGAACTGCGCCAAGTTAAAGAGTTGGTTGAGGAAGCAGGCTTAAAGAGAGGCAATGATTTTAAGTTCTGGATGATGGCGGAAATTCCTTCTAATGTGATACTAATGGATCGCTTTTTAGACCTAGGTGTCGATGGAGTTTCGATCGGATCAAACGACTTAACCCAATTAACACTAGGAATTGATCGCGATAATGCCACCATGGCCGAAGAGTTTGATGAGAGAGACGATGCTGTAAGGATTTCTATTGCTCATATTATAAAAACTTGCCGTAAGCGTCATGTGACTGTAAGTATTTGCGGTCAAGCAGCCACAACCTACCCAGAAATTGCGGAACTCATGGTGCGCGAGGGCGCAACCTCAGTATCAGTTTCACCAGATAGTGTTGTTGCGACTCGTCGCTTAGTCGCCTCAGTCGAACAAAAAATTCTTTTGAATAAGATTGTTGACGCGGAGGGATAATTGAAACACTGTAAAGTGTTCGAAAATCTTAATCGTCTATCAATTTGGTCAATAATTGCTAGTTTGATTCTTTTTGTGGTATTTTCGGTTTCTGAACTTAAAATTAACAATTTTAATTCTTTCCAGATCAAAATTGTCAAAGCGGCAAGCGCTGATAGTTACGGGGCGGTAACTTTTGTTTCATCTTTACCAAGTTCCAGCAATAAAACACTTGTAGCTAGTAAAATTGCTTCAGCAGGGATGGGTTGGGCGAGAGAAGAATATACTTATCCGGTGGTTGACTACGCTCCCTATGATTCGGCTTACAGTAAACTTAAGGGTCAGGGCTTTCAAATTTTGGGACTTTTGACTTACCCTGGCGGGATTTCCCATGATGAGTGGAAGAGTTATGTGAATAAGGTTGTCGGCCATTTTCCTGGTGTGAGTGCCTGGGAGGTGATGAACGAAGCCGACAATTATCTCTCTCCAGCGGATTATGCTGTTTTTCTGCGCGAAGCTCACCAAATTATTAAAGCTAAAGGTAATGCCACAGTAGTTTGTTCAGGCCTAACCGCTCGCAAAGAAGTTTATCCTTTTTGGACCGGTTTGCGTGACGCTGGCGGTTGGGATAGTTTTGATGTTATTGGTTTACATATGTTTCACGACGGCTCTCCTTTTGAAGATAGTTATAACAATGGCACCTTTTCTCAAGAAATTCAGAAGGTGATTAATACAGTTGGTGACAAACCGATTTGGATTACTGAGCTGGGTTACGATTCCAATAATTATGGTTCAGCCAATCAGGCTAGTTGGCTAGTAGAAAGCCTAAAAATTGCTCGAAATTATCCTCAAGTCTACAAAGTTTTTATTTTTCGCGCTTATGATCATGGGAACGGACTTGGTTTACTTTCATCTAGCTTTGCCGAAAAAGAATCATACGTCGCTGTAAAAAATTGGCTCTTAAACGGGGATGCTCCCGAAGAGGTAGCTACGCCTGAACCAACAGTAGTTTCGAATGAACCTGAACCCAGTCAAGACTCAGAACCAATTGTTTATACGCCAAAACCAGCGCTCGATCCCGAAAAATCATCATTAAGACTTGATGAAAAAACAATTGTCGATGGTAAGGAGCGCTATCGTATAGTGGTTACAATGATTGATGTTGATGGTAATTTGATTCTGGATCGAAAACCGGTTATAACTTTGACCGGGGGGCAGACGGATTTAACAGATTTTGTTCTGGTCGGCAACGAATGGTTTGCCTATATTACATCAAATGAACTCGGAGAAAGAAAAGCCGAAATTAGTCTTGGCAAAGTAACTCTCGGTGAAGTTAAAATGGACTTTTTAGTACAGCCGACTAAAAGTCCGATTATTAACACTCCGGAACTAATTGATCCCAGTCAACCAAACAAAAATCTTATTTTTTATCTAATAGGAACTACAGGTTTGATTGTTTTAACTGGTCTACTCATTTATTTGCGTTTACGGTTAATCAAGCTACAATCTAAATGAGACCGATGAAAAAGAAATTTTTTTTCCATAAAAATATACTAATTTTAGTTGCCGGACTATTGGTTGTTGCTGGTATAGTTCTGCTTTTAATTATGTCTCCAAAAGCCGAGCAACTAAAAATGTATGATCTGGGTGTGGTTAGCTTTATTTCTTCTATCTCCTTAAATACTGATAAAGAACTAGCTATCACTAAAGCGGAAGAAGCTGGTTTCGGTTGGTTTAGGGAAGAATACACTTACGCGGACCCGATTAATTTCGAACCTTATGACCGGGCTTACGAACAAATTCTTGGTCAAAATAGAAACATCTTAGGGCTTCTGACTTATCCTGGTCCGGATGTGCCTCATGAGAAGTGGCAAGCCTATGTTTCTCAAGTGGTGAGTCGCTATCCGAAGGTAAGTGCTTGGGAAATTATGAACGAGGTAGATACTCAATTGACCGCTACCCAATACTTACCTTATCTGCGTGAAGCAAAAGATATAATCAAATCTAAAACTCAGGCGCTAATTGTCTCGAGTGGGCTTGGAGAAAGTGGTAGCGCTTATATTTTCTGGGATCAGTTAGCGGAAAATGGTGGGTGGGATGATTTCGATGCTCTAGGTGTTCATCTCTATCATGAAGGTGATCCGCTTAAAGACTACTCCCAAGGAACATTGGAATATAAGATTAGAAAAATTATTGCTAATATCGATAAGAACGGTGGCAACAAAAAAATATTGATGACTGAATTCGGTTACGACTCTGAAAAAGTTGGCTTAACCGAACAAGCCCAATGGCTAACAACGGGACTTAGTATAATTTCGGCTTTTGACGAAGTACAGAGAATTTTTGTTTATCGCCTTTATGAATTCGGTGATGGTTACGGCTTGATATCCGAGGATTTAAAAGAAAAAGAATCTTTTAAGGCTGTTGCCAACTGGATGGTTGGCGGGGCGCCAATGCGTTCTCTTGAGGTGCCAAGCAAATCTATTCCGAGTCCTTCGCCAAGTCCCAGTCCTACCACAACTAAAATCATTGTTGATAAAGAAAACTCTTATGTTGAAGTAAAAAAGGAAGACACTTCTGGGAAAAAAGAGGTCTACAAAGTGGTTGTCGGTCTGAGAGATGAAAATGGAAAATCTGTTATTACTGAAAAACCTCAGATTACTCTCAATGGTGGACAGACTGAATTGACTGATTTCAAACTTAAAAACGATGAGTGGGTTGGCTATGTCGCCAGCTCAGAAACCGGAATTCGCACAGCTAAAATTAGTACCCAAAAAGTAGAACTGAAAACAGTAAAAATGGTTTTTGGTAGTAGTACTCAGGTATCAGTAATGGCTAGTCCAACCCCGTCTCGGAGAATTAATACCATAAGTGTCAGTCCTTCTATTTTTCCTTCAATCCAAGAACAAATCAATAAAACTTCCGAAAAATCCTTTGCCGAGTGGTTAGGATTAATAATTGCGGAAATAATCGTTTTGTTTTTAATAATTTTGACTCTAAGAGCAATCAAAAATAATACTATAACCTAGGTCTTACTCTTGACAACCAAAAATAGATGTACTATATTGATATTATCCTCATTTTCCGAAGGAGGCCTAGTATGGCTAAAATGGTTGATGTTACTGCGCAGCTGATGCAAGCCTCGGAAAGGCGTCGAGCGGTTGAGATGCCCCCCGCATTACTCTCGCTCGATTCTGGTTTATCCCAAAGGATTGGTTGCTCTGTTCGAGTTAAACATTTGACGGTCGCCAACAATCGCCATCGTTTAACACTTGAACTGAGTAACGGTTGCGCGGTTCATCCGAGAGCCCAAGCCATATTGGAACACCTGTCGAGGGGACCGGTGATCTTATCTAAAAAAGGCAGAAATCTGATTGTACAGCAGGGCCACGCAAATTTTATTGATCATTGCTGTGGACATGCCGTTAGCCTGTTAAACGGATTAGCCCGAGACTATGACGAGGTAGAACTCGTTATGGTCGGAACCATTCGACCCAGTCAGCCTTTATCTGACTAGTTATATCTCCAAGATTTAAGCTCGTTTACCCGAGCTTTTTTGATACTTTGAGTTGAAAAACAGGAGAAAATTTGGTATTATTATTAAGGAATTTCTCGACACCACTCGAAATAAATGGAGAGATCGCATGGGAAGCTAAAGCTTCCGCGGAGCGATCTTAGAATTATTATATAGTTTTGACAAACAAGATTACGGAGAGATCGCATTGGGGCTTCGCTCCGCGGAATTTTTCCTCCGGAAAAATATAACAACATCTAATCTTTAATAAATCGAACAAATGATTGGAGAGATCGCATAAGAACATTTGCTGACGCAAATAACCTTGTCCGCTCTCTCCTCAGTTGACACTTCGGAGAGATCGCATAGTTGGTCTAGTGCGCGCGCTTGGAAAGCGCGTATGTCGAAAGGCATCCAGGGTTCGAATCCCTGTCTCTCCGCCAAGATTGAATAAAAATGAAAGAATTAGCCATCCAACAATTAATTGAAGAAAAGATTTTTATGGTTCGAGGCCAAAAAGTCATGATTGACCGAGATTTGGCGGCGCTTTATGGTGTGCCAACTTTTCGGCTGAATGAAGCCGTTAAGAGGAATAAAAAAAGATTTCCCGATGATTTTATGTTTAGGATAACCAAAGAGGAAAGTGATTCTTTAAGATCGCAAAATGCGATCTTAAACGAGGAAAATAAGCGTTTGACATCGCAGAATGCGATATCAAAAAGAGGCCAACACTCAAAATATCTAACCCATGCTTTTACCGAACAAGGCGTGGCCATGCTATCGTCGGTTCTAAATAGCGATAAGGCGATCCAGGTAAATATTGAAATTATGCGAACCTTTACTAAAATTCGAAATATCTTATCGGAACATAAAGATCTGCTTAAAAAGTTGGAAATCATGGAAAAAAATTACGATCGGCAATTTAGGATTGTTTTTCAAATAATCCGGGAATTAAATAACCCGCCATCTCCACCAAAGAGGCAAATTGGTTTTAGATAATAAAAAATATTACTTAATCTTATGTCTTTAGGCACTTTGTAAAGTATAAAAATCTCTCGACTGCACTCGAGATAAAGGATAAAAAATGGACATATTTCATGGGGAAAACTTAATAGAACTCATTAAAACGATCGGAACTTTAGGAATCTTTGGTTTAGTTTTTTGTGAAACCGGACTCCTGATCGGCGTGTTTTTGCCGGGCGATAGTGTGCTTTTTACAGCCGGCTTTTTGGCTTCCCAGGGATTTTTGAATATTTACGTTTTGATTCCAACTATCTTTGTGGCCGCTGTAATTGGGGACAATATCGGTTATTTATGGGGTTATAAGCTTGGCCACAAGATATTCAGCCGCGAGGATTCGGTTATTTTCCATAAGGACAATGTTAGAAAAGCGCAGAATTTTTATGAAAAATACGGGACTATGACCCTGTTTTTATCCCGCTATGTCCCGGTGATTCGTACTTTTGCACCCCTGGTAGCTGGCGTAGGTAAAATGCCTTACCGCCGCTTTTTCTTTATTGACTTGGCTAGTTGCTTTATCTGGTCATTTGGGTTAACCTTGGCTGGTTATTATCTAATCAAAGTTTTCCCAAGTTTAGAAAAAAATCTTACCCTAGTTATATTGGTAATCATCGCCGTTTCTTTCGTCCCAGCTCTATGGCATTATTTCAAAGGGAAAAAGAACTAAAAATTAGCAAAAACTCTTGACAAATTACCTGAAAAGTGGTAATATTTTTCTTCGTGCGCTAATGCGCACTCGCACTTTTAGAATTCAAACTCAAAGGAGATTGTCCATGTCAGAAATCAGTGGACCAGAGTGGTTCCAGCGGATGATTGGACTTCATGAGAGTGGTGCCAGTCATACCATTTGTCTGCATTTCAATGTGCACGATTTTATGCCTATGGCCGGTCCAAATATGCGGATCAACCAATGGATGATTAATGAACTGAAGAGCCGTTATGATCTGGTGATTCATTGCGATATCGTTAGTGGTATCAGTATGGAAAGCAATGATTATGATGATCCCGGTCAATCTGTTCAAGAGCGTCAGCAGGCTGATGTGCAAAAATTGAGGGCTTTAGCCAATGAAAATAAGATTGCTTTTCCGCCGGTTAACCCCGAGGAGATGCTTATCTTGATCGAGTCTATTTTACGCCATCCGGAAAAACTTCGGGAAAACCGTGAGATCAAAATTGCGGTTGTTCTGGGTTTCGCTGAAACATTTTTTGCCGATACACCGTCTCAAGAAGTCAATAAAAACGTTATCAGACTGATTCGATGGGCGCGCGAAAGTAGTTTTCAGCGCCATCTGATTGCTCTGTATACGTTAAATTTTGCCCAATTATCAGCCAAGATTCGTAATTCTGCTTCTGAAATTGACAATATTCGCATACCTTTACCTACCGAGAACGAACGCTTACAATTTCTGCAAAATTTCCGTATACCTGATGGTTCGGAACCGGCAGAGGAGTTGGCTCGTCAGGCTAATGGTCTGTCGCTCTCGGAATTTCGCGATATTATCAATCTGAGTATTTACGAAAAAGCTCCGCTTAACACTGACCGCATCTGGAAGCGCAAAACCGAATTGCTTTCCAGTGCTACCGCTGGTCTTCTGAATGTGATCAGGCCCTGTTGGGATAAGGGTTGTGTCGGGGGCTTAGACAATGTCTGGGCTGCCCTTGACCCTCTGATCAACGCTGTTAAATGTGGCAATATTTTGGCTGTGCCAATGGGTATCCTGTTTATGGGGCCTCCAGGTACAGGTAAGAGTATAGTGGCGGAAGTTCTGGCGTCTATTCTGGGCTACCCGGTGGTGGAGTTCGGGACAATCAAGAACATGTATGTTGGCAATTCTGAAGCCAATATGTCTCTGGCTCTCCAATATCTGGAAAGTCTGGCACCGGTGGTTGTTTTCGAGGACGAATTCGACCAATCCGGTGGCGGTCAGCGTTCCGATATTCAAGGACTGGATTCCGGTGTCAGCGAAGGCCTTCGCAGCATGAAAATGAAATTCATGGCGCGCAGTGACCTTCGTGGTAAAGTCATCTGGATCGGAGCAAGTAACCGTCCGGATTTGATCGATGCTGCTTTCTTGCGTCCTGGCCGGTCTGACTTGCGAGTCCCATTCTTGCCGCCGGCAACCGACGAAGAGCGGGTCAAAATCTATAAAGCGATCATGTGCAAAATGAAGCGGATGTATCCGCCATTCGAGTCAACAGTAACGGACGAAGAGTGGCTGCGAGTGGCTCAAAAAAGCATTTTTAACAAACCCAATCTGATCCGTGACGGTATGCCGGAAGTGTTTGTGCAAATTGCTCAAACACTAACTGGCGCGGAAATCGAGCTTGTTTGTCACCGCGCTTGGCAATTGAGCGATAGTTCGACTCTCGATTACGCTGATATCGAAAAGGCGCTGGATGACTTTTATCCGGATCGCCCCGACGATTACTGGCGGATGTTGAGCGCGACGTTTAAATATATTAACTTTAAGTCGCTTTTACCGGAGCGGTACAGAGCGCTTTACTTTGAGAATGATGATCAAAATTAATTTTTCGGGCGAAATGGATTTCGCCCCTCTATCCCTGATTTTTTAGAAAGTCAGAGACTAGGGGAAGCACTTTAACTATTGGGAGGATAAGTCCATGGCACAACCCTGGGTAGTTTTAAACTACAAGGGAAATATTCGCGAGCTCACAACGATTTGTGATCGCAATAGTATTCCCTATGTGCCCATCGGTGGCTATGTCGCCATCCCGGCTAAAAAAGTCGAAGATTTTTGTTTAAATGGTCAAATGGAATACACAAATCTGCGAACGAGTGGAGCTCCTGGTTATGATATTGTTGATGTTCAGGTAAAAACCGAACCGCAAATTACTATTACACCGGAAGCTACGACGGCTAAAGAAAGATTTATCCAATTTAGCTTAGCCCGTTTTCACAGTCTTGATCGCGATATTAGTAGTCAAATCGGTGCGGTGGAAGCTCAAATTACGGCAAAAACAACGGAATTAAACGAACTTTATGCCCAAAAAGAGAACTTTCAAGAGCAATTGCGTATTTGCGAGGAACAAGGTGTTTCGAGTCTGGCGGCAGTGGATCTGGCGCAAGAATTTGATAGCCTGATGCGCTCGCCTAAAATCGCCCGAATCGACTTTGATCAGCGTAACAATTATTTCATTGTTTACACTAAACCGCTTCGCCACCCAGAGAGATCTGGAACTGCTGAGTTTATCATTAAAATTAATTTGACCCCTGGCCGTCTGGTCAAAGATATGGCTTCGGCTGTAAATGGCGTCAAAGGTATTTTTATTGAAAAAACTCGTGGTTGGGATCACCCCCACTATTCTGGTAGTTGGGGAGATGGGGCAACGCCTAACTATTGCTTAGGTAACGCTGCCAGCCTGGCTTATGATGCCATGCGGGAGTACAAAGTGGCCTTAGCCGTTGATATCTTGATTAAATACTTGGAGGAAGGTTAATGGCTGACTGGCTGTTAATTGTCCTGGCTGCCGCTATTCTTTTAGTCATATTAATTATTATTAACAGAAACAAGATTGTCGATTTTTTTGAAAATTTAATTCAAGAAGAGGACCGAATCAATCAAGCTAGATCAAATTTAATTTCTTGGCAACAAAGTTTTGCTACTGAACCAGATCAGATTGAAAATCGAATTCGAGAGATTGATGCTCGGACCGGTGAAATTCAAGCGGCTTTACCAGGATTACATGCTCGTTCCGATGCTTTAAGTCTGGAATGGCGTCTGATTGATACTGCTCGGGCAACGAAACTTGCCCGGATTGAGTCCGAAATGACTCGTCTGGAAGAGCACCCGCCCGAAGGATTCCTGGGCTACGAAATTCGTGGTGATTGGTTAGCTTTCAAATTCGAAAGCGGCGTGCCGCGTCGGCCTTTGAGAGCGAAGATCAATCTGAGAACAGGAAAAGTCGAGGGACCGATGCGTCCATGGTCGCTCGAAACTTTACAAGGGGCGCTTCAAGCCTTACACCAAGGCCGAATCAATGCTTTGGCGCGTATGGCATTCAACTCACTCGAGGGAGGAAATACTCATGGCACTGAATCTGAATGATGCCGCCGGTGCGGCCGCGAAGAAAGACACCTGTCACATGGAGATCTTTGTTGGCGGCGAAGAGAGTGTCATCCGCGATGTGCCCAAAGGCACGACCTACGCCACGCTGCTGCGCGAAGCTGGTCTCTCATTCGAGAATCAGAGTATCCGCATGAATAATGTGGATGTCCAGCCGAATGACGAAATCACGGCCGGTGGCAACATCACCCTGGTTCCGGCAGTCGCCGGCGCCTAACACATCCCAATAATTTTTTCGTGAGCGGGGCAACCCGCTCACGGTTTTCATCCTTTAGCCGAATTTCGGCTGCGGGATTGAAGACACTTTGACAATTGAAGGAGGATTGGTATGCAAACAACGCATACAAAACCAGAGCTGACTTCAGTGCCCGAGGTATATATCTATCCCTCGGCCTGGGTCAAACTGTTCCATCTGTTGCAAAAGGGTTTACCGGATGAAATCAGTGGGCTCGGGAAAACAGCCATGATCAACGGTAAACTAGTGATTACAGATATTGTTTATGTCGGCGGCGCCCATCAGGCGGCTTTTACCGATATTCAAAAACAGTATCAAGATTATTTAAATGAGTTGATTGCAGCTGACCAAAAAGAAGAAATTAAAACGATTCATGTATTCTGGCACAGCCACAATACGATGGCGGCCAATTGGTCTGGTTTTGATCTGGAAACGATTCATAATGCGTTTATTAATTCTACTTACTGGGTTTGTGTTGTGGTCAACGCCAATGAAGACTATCAGTGCGCGGTTATTTATAAACCAAAAACCGTTTTAAATAATTTGCAGCTTAAGATGTATTACGGCGAAGGCGACGTGATGTCTGCTGATGAGGCGATCAAGCAAGCCAATGCCGAATACGCGCGTTACCATCAACAATTTTTTCGCGCCAGCGGGCCAGAGCCCGCTAGCCAAAAAGTGGAACAAGTGGTGGAGCAACCTGTGGAGCAACCTGTGGTCGGGACTGAAACCGGCACCGAGCATAAACAGTAGGGAGGGCAAATGAGCAAGGATTCAGTTCGCTATTCCCGTCAGTCGGGAATTATTAATCCTGACGAACTGCCGGTATTGGTGAAGATTATCGGTGTCGGCGGTTTAGGCAGTCACACGGCTGAACGGCTAGCAAGAACGGGGTGCCCCAAGATCGAAGTCTACGACGACGATAAGGTGGAAGAGGGGAATCTCGGCTCTCAAGCTTTTCTGAATGATGCGGTCGGAAAACCGAAAGTCCAAGCGGTTCAAGAAAAGCTGGCTCTCGTATCTGAGGCCGAAGTGATCGTTCACCCTGAAAAGTTCAAGGGTCGCGTTCAAGAAAAATGCATTGTGATTGTGCTGACCGATTCTATGGAAAGCCGTAAGGCGATCTGGGACACGATTCAGTATGATCCTGATGTGGAACTTTATGTTGAAGCGCGGATGGCAGGACTGTTCGGTCGTATTTACGCGTTAAATCCGAGTGATCCGGAAAAAGTGGCGCTCTACGAAACGACGCTTTACACTGATGCCGAGACAAAAGAAGTGCCCTGCACCATGAAGGGTGTGGACTTCAATTGTTCAGGCATTGCTGATCTTATCGCCGCGATCGTGGCCGCTCATGCCCGGGGCAAAAAATTCTATCTCGAAACCATTCTCGACTTGGCGAATTTCCAAATTCATACCCGCGACAAGTGGTAATATAATCCGGATTAAAACCCGGATTTTTTGATACAAAAATTTATGCTACTATGGTGGTGAGGAAGATATGAAAATAATTGTTGGTAGTAAAAATCCAGTCAAAATTAACGCCGCTTTAAAAGGTTTTCGTAAAATTTTTCCCAAAGAACTGTTTGTGGTTGAGGGTTTACCAGTACCGTCTGGAGTGGCCGAGCAACCGGGAAGCGATGCTGAGGCCTTAAAGGGAGCTCTGAACCGAGCGGAAAATTTGGCGAAAGTAGCGCCCAAGGCTGATTTTTGGGTGGGACTAGAAGGGGGAGTGGAAGATGTTGATGGTGAAATGCGCTCTTTTGCTTGGGCAGTTGTGAAATCGGCAAAGAAATTAGGTAAAGGCCGCAGTGCCACCATGATTTTACCAAAAAAGGTGGCGGATTTAATTCGAGCGGGGAAAGAGTTGGGCGAAGCGGATGATATAGTTTTTTCGAAAACGAATTCCAAACTTTCTTCCGGCGCTGTGGGAATTTTGACTGAAGAAATAATTGATCGGACCGAATTTTACTGGCCGGCAGTGGCTCTCGCTCTTATACCTTTCAAAAATCCCAAACTTTATTAAAATTTCCCAGTCTAGAACTAATAGAATATAATATTAATAGAGTTTTTTATGCAAACAAATTTTAAAGAAATAAAAATTGAATCCGACGGACTCAAGCTTTACGCTAAAATAGCCATAGCTGATAAAACAAGCCCGACCATAATTTTGCTTCATGGGCTAGGTTTTTATTCTTTTGAATACGATAATTTTGCACCTCTTTTAAACAAAGCTGGGTACAATACGGTTGCTTTTGACTTCCGGTCCTGCGGAAAAAGCGAAGGTCGTCGTGGCTATTGGACAATTGATGATTATGTTGAAGATACTAAAAATGTTGTTGATTATGTGAAAACGAATATCAATAACAAAATTATCCTTTTGGGAAATAGTCTTGGTGCTGATGTGGCGATTAAATTGACAGCCAAGTATCCGGACTCAATTAGGGCGATAGTTTCTGCTAATTGTGCTACTAGAATTGCTGATTTCGCGCTTAATCCTTTTCGAAAATTTTTATTGTCTTTACTTCGACTAGTAAGATTTATACCTTTTAGGATTAATGTGAATTACTTTATTCCTTATGAACTGATTTTTGAAGACAAGAACCGAGCCAAAGATTTGTATAAGGATGAATTGGTAACTGACGCGCGAAAATTTTCGCTTTCTACTTATGAAGATATTTTTAGCTGGGATATGACAAAAATAGTACCAAATATTAAAGTTCCAATTTTGATTCTTCAGGGAAAAAAAGATCGACTTCAACCGCTGAATCAGGCACAAATGTTATATGACGCCGCTAATGAACCCAAAGAAATAATTTATACTGAAACCGGGCACCTGCCGAATATAGAAAATCCAGAGTATTTAAGTGAAATAGTTGTTAATTGGTTAAAAAGGAATATAAATGAGTAAAATTAAAATTTTGACAGAAAAATTACGAGATAATAGGGGAAAGCGGGTGATTTTTCTGTCCCATTGTTTACTAAACGAAAACACGCGTTACTTGGGTGGGGCAAAGTGTGAAGCGGGAGTGAACGATATCATTGACCAACTTCAAAGTCAGGGCATCGGTATAGTCCAAATGCCATGTCCGGAACAAATGTTCTGGGGCGGGATATTAAAAAGAAAAATGCTCATGGGTTACGGGATAAATCATTCGATTCTAAAGTTTTTTCGTAAAATTTATGTTAATTATTTTATCTGGCAAACTAAACTTAATTATCAAGAATTAGCCAACCAAATTGCCCACCAGATCAAAGATTATATTGATTTGGATTTTGAAGTTCTGGGAATTATGGGGATTAAAGGTTCACCTAGTTGCGGGGTGACGCAATCACTGGACATAAAAAAATCATCTCAATATTTGGCCGGACTAGATCTCAAAGAATTAACTAAAGACAAGTTTAACCGTGATATTTACGACCTATGTTTAGTTGATTGGGAAGGGCTATTTATCAAGGCGCTGAAGCAATCGCTCTGGAAAAAGAAATTGGAAATAAAATTCTTAGAATTTGATATGCTCAAAGAAATTAATAACGAATCTGTCGAAATGGTGATATAATATTACTATAAAGCATAATTATTTATGGAGGTGTTATGAATCTTAACCAAGTTTATAAATGTTCTGTTTGTGGCAATATTGTGGAACTCGTTCATGTTGGTGGTGGCACTCTGGTTTGCTGTGGAAAAGACATGGTGTTGCAGGAAGAAAATACAGTAGATGCGGCAGTAGAAAAGCATGCGCCAATTATCGAGAAAACAGAAAAGGGCGTTAAAATTAAAGTTGGAAGTGTCGCGCACCCCATGGAAGAAGCACACTTTATTGAATGGATTGAAATCTTAGTTGATGGGAAAGTTCTCCGTCAGTATTTAAAGCCAGGGGATGCGCCCGAAGCAGAATTTAATATTGATGGCGAAGATTTGGTTGCCAGAGCTTATTGTAATTTACATGGGGCATGGAAAAGTAATTAAAGATGGACAAGCTACCGCAATTAAATAATTATACACCGCTGTTTTATATATTATTTTCTTTAATAATTTTAGGTATAGTTGTCGATATTATAAAACTCATAAAAATTAAAAGGGAAAAGAAATGAAAATTAAAGATTTTCAAAAAAACTTGGGGAAATTAGTTATCACTCTTGTGGGAGCTTTCGGGGCTGGTCTAATTGGAAGTTTATTTACCACCAGCTCAATCCCAAATTGGTATGCGAACTTAGAAAAAACGGTTTTGACTCCGCCAAATTGGGTTTTTGGTCCTGTTTGGACTACTTTATATATACTCATGGCAATCGCGGCTTTTCTTGTCTGGCAATCGGGAGAAAATAAAACTAAAGTCAAAGAAGCGATGCATTTGTATTGGATCCAATTGACTTTAAATGCGGTCTGGTCCATTTTATTTTTTGGTTCACACTTACTTCTAACAGCTTTTGTGGAAATTATCTTTCTTTTAACTGCGATTGTGATGACGACAATTTGGTACTACCGTGTGAATAAGCTGGCGGCCTACATGATGATTCCTTATATTCTTTGGGTCAGCTTCGCATCAATTCTCAATTTTTTAACATTTTGGGTAAATAAATAAAATAAGGAGGTAAAATGCCTGACGAAAAACCAGCCCCGCAACAAAAAAACAATACACTAACAATTGTTTTGATTGTTGTGGGAGTGATCATTATCTTGGGAATTGGCGGTTGTGTTGCCGCGGGATTTGTGGCTAAAAAAGCAGCTGAGGGTTTAGTTCGCAATGCTACCGGAGGAGTGGTTAATGTTAATAATGACGGTAGTGTAAAACTTTCAGATGGAGATACTTCCATTAATGCTGGTGAAACAGCTTCTTGGCCGGCGGATATGCCTAGCGATGTACCCAAGCCGACTTTTGGGCAAGTTAAAATGTCCAGCAAAATCGCTTCCGAAAAAGCTTGGAATGTGGTTTTAGAAAATGTTTCCGCTGATCAATTCAAGAGCTATACAGCGCTCTTAAAAACTAAAGGTTGGGTGAGCGATGCAGAAACTGAATTCGTGGTTAGTATTGCTCAATTCAAAAAAGATGATTGGGCCTTAACGGTGACTCATGACCCATCTTCGAATGGTTTGTCCGTCAACTTAATGCCACAAACAAAATAAAATATTAAATAAAATTAATTATGACAAAATCAAACAAATTTTTTTTCTGGATGATTCTGGTGGCGGTTGGGAGTTTAATTCTTCATTATTTAATTTTATGGACCACGAAAAACAACGAAGGTCTTTTCTTTCTGATTGCGTTCGGTACCGCTGCTGCTGCCATTACTTCTTGGATATTTGATAAAATAAACCAGCGAAGAAACAGGTAAATCTGGAGGAAAAATGGAAATTTTTTGGGTTCTCTTTTCAATGTTTGGATCTATTTTAGCGTTAATTATTTTTCCACTACCTTGGGTTATTGGTCTTGTGACTATAATTCGCTGGTTTATCGAAAGAAGTAAAGCAAAAAATACAGCTCAATCTGCGCCAGTTTCTCTACCAAGTGTTTCAGAAAGTGCGTCACCTCAACTAAATACTATTGCGGAAACTCAGGCCATACCCGTGCCTGTTCCTCCGGCTCGTGTTCATAAAGAGCAGTTTAATAATCTCAATAATATCAATGTTTTTTTATACATTGGTGCTTTTTTAGTGGTTGTGGCCTCGACCGTTTTTATTGGCGCGGCTTATACTGAACTTTCCGGCGCTTTTAAGACATGGTTCTTAGCTTGTTTTGCCGCCGTTTTTTATGGTCTAGGTATTTGGTTTTATCTCAAATTTCCGGTAGTTAAGCCGGCTGGTTTAACTTTTGCTACAATCGGTCTAGTTTTAGCGCCAGTTGTCGGTGTTGCTTATTTCAATTATATAAATCTTGGTCACAGCGGAGAAGTCGTTTGGTTTTTTACTTCACTTCTAGTCTTTGGTTTATACTTTGTTTCCTTAAAAATTCTCAAAAAAGCTTACGTTGCTTATTTCTTAAATCTTGTTTCTTTGTCTCTTTTTGAATCTTTTATTTCCTTATTTAAAGCACCAATTTATTATTTTGGTTGGGGTATGGCCTTAGCCTCAATGATATTTTTACTGATAAGTAAACAGTCCCGCGACGAGGAGATGAGAAAATCGTTTTATTATAGTTCAAATGTATTTTTACCTGTTGCCATTTTTCTATCTCTAACACAAACAGTAGAATTCGGTTGGTTACAATTTGGGATTAACTCACTTTTAGCAGCCACTTACTATTTGTTGGCTAACTTCTTATCAGAAAAAGATCAAAACAGAGTAGTCTACTTTTTGTTTTCAACAATTTTAGTGCCAATCGGACTGTTTACTTGTTTAGTTGATCAGAAAGTGGAAACAAACACGATTATATTGATTCTAGCGATTTTAAGTTTTGGCTATGTGGTTTTTTATGAATTGGCAAAAAAGAATTGGACGGATTCACGCCCACAAATTTTATTGGCTGTTGGATCGATTTTGGCAACTTTAATCGGTTTGTTTTCTCCGGGCGGAAAATCGGTTCAATTGAGCGCATTGATTTTTGCTTTGTTTATCAACATTTATAGCTTTGTCCGCGAGAAAAAGCAGCTTAACCTAATCTTGGGTTCTATTAGTTTCTTGGTTTTGCCGTCTCTAATTTTAGACTTTTTTAACAAAAAGGAACCAGATTATCTGGTCGTTGTTTATCTAATAGCCGGTTTAGTTGCTTTGTGGCTAAGAATAAAAATTGTTTCATGGCTATCTTCAGCTAAGATAGTTTCTATCTTGACTTATACAGTGGCATTAACTGTTTCTTTCTTCATGGCTTTCGCGGTTGGAAACACACTGTTTTTAATGGTGACCATCTTGTTTCTAGCAGCGCTAGTTTATCTCATTAGTGAAATAGAGAATAAAACTTGGATTTTAGGAATTTTTGCTTTTCTCGTTTACTTTGGATTATTACAAATAGTCGATATTTGGAAACTAGAGAATTTTTACACTGTCGTTATACTAGCTCTTAGCGGTATTGGTCTTTATATAGCTGGCACGCTTACAACAACTCAAAAATCAAAGACTCTTTTATATGCTGGTTTGATCGGGCCTTTTGCCGGGGCAGTCTATGGTGTAACGCTAAAACATGATTTACAACTCATTCCAATTTTTAGTTTATTAGTTGGGGCCATGTTGCTTTACACTCAGGCTAAAAAAGAAAAATCCGATGCGGCAGAATACTTTTCTTATGGTTTTGGGGTTGTGGCTGTAGAGTGGTGGCTAAAGTATTTGAGTGTCACAGAACTACAAGTTTACATGATTATCAATAGCGCTTACTTTGCCACTCTGGCCTATTTGAGAAACTTAAAAAACGATCAAAAGTCAATGGATGTTTTAACCTATTTTGCGCTAGGATTTCTAACAATTCCCATGTACTTTCAAGTCTGGGGAATTGAAAAAGAGCGCTTAGCTCGCGGTATTATCTTCTTTGGTGAAAGTTTAGCTTTAATTTTTGTTGGTATGGGGCTTAAAAATCAGATTGTTCGGCGATGGGGAATAGGTAGTCTAATTGCCGGGGTTTTGATTGCCTATTATTCAATCTGGTTCTTAATCGGTGCAATTGGTATAGGTTTGCTAGTTTTTGCCATCATTATGCTTACTAAAAGCGCGAAACAAAACCCCAATATTTAAAAAGGAGAAAAATGAAAAAGTGGTTATGGATTAATATCATTTTTGTATTAATCTTGGTTGGTATTGTTAGCGTTTTAGCCTATAAAAAATCTCAAAATTCCTCCGAAACAGGTATTCAAGTTAAGCCAATTACTACAAGTACAGGCCTAGCTTCGGTTCAGACTAAAACTGATATACAAACCATCGGCGCTGAAGCTATAAGGCTCTCTGAAAAGAAGAAAGGTTATTGTAAAGCCCTAGCACCGGATGATTGGGCGTTTATTTCTAATGAACAAGCCACAGGCGCTGATTTATTCGCGCCAGACAAAACCCTGCATGCCGGTTGGGGTATTAGTGGTGTGCCCTCAAATCTTTATGCAAATGTAGATTTATTTTTAAAGACATGGATGCCATTGGCTGGTTTTACCGGATTTTCTATGGGTGAGGCCAAAGATATTGGTGATATTGCCGAAGGATTTGTCCAACGAGATTTTACTTCGTCTAATGGTAAAAAAGGGCAAATATTTTACAAGGTCTATTTTGCTGGTCAACCAACTTATGTTGTTTCGGTTTATATGGCCGACACAGATAGTGATAAATGGGAAACAGACGGTGCAAAAGCCGTTTATTCGGCCATTTCTATTCGTTGTGTCTCGCAACTTCGTCCCACAACAACGAACGTTGACATTAGTTCAGCTGACGCTTCTAAAAAATCAGACAATCCTGAGGTCAGCTTGTCTGATAAATGGACAGAAGCGATTATGGGTTATGAAAATGTTTATTCGCCAACTACTGGTGACCATTACGAGGCCTCTACCAGTTCGTATTGGGAAACCGGGCCTGAAGGGGGAGGTTATTATCGTGACTTACCGGGCGGTGGCTATGAAAAACTCGAACGAGGTTTCGGTAATTATTAGATTTAAAATAAGGAGGTCAAATGAAAATAAAAATAACTATTACAATTATTGTTCTCGTTTTGCTTTTGGGTGCGGGGTTTGGTTTTTGGGGCTATATTAAGGCACAAGAGGTAAAAAAACAGGGTAAAGCCATTGAGCAAATAACAAACGGGACAATGGGTCTAAAAGAAATTAGCTCTGGTGATTTTGAGATTCCGCTTGGTGATTGGAAGAAAGTTAGTGATAGTATGAGACTTGTTGAAAATAAATTAGTTAGTTTTAATGCTATTCCTTTATCTTTACAGAAGAAAATTAACGATTTTTATTCTTCTGAAGCTGAAGTAAAATACAAAGAAGCACAATTTTTGCAAACCTTGATCGATGGTCAACGTAAGATGGATTTGAAGAATACTCAACCAAAATCTAAAGGTCAAATGGAAACGGTTTTGTCAGAGTTTGATAAGATGCAAAAAAGTCTTGATCAAAATCCATTGGCCTCTGGCGCGGAAATCGATGCTGCTCTCACGAAATTTCATCTAGAAGCACCACTTTTCCAAAAAAGTGTAATGGATTTGGCCAATCAAATGAATTTCTCAAGTCCAGCCGTGCAATTGAGTTCGGCTAGTTTAGATAAAGCGATCGATGAATTAAAACAAGCCCTAATGAAATCACTAAATGACCACGTCCAATTGCAAAACGAAATTAAAAAAGAAATCAGCGATCTCGCCAACATTAATTGGGTTGTGCCTTTTTAATCAATCTTTATAAAACCCGAGTGATAATTATTGTTTTTGGTTCTTTTCTGGTATATTAAATCTACTATGGACGAAATTGAGGAAATTAAACGAAGAATCGATATCGTGGATTTTATATCCAGTTATTTGACACTCAAAAAAGCAGGCGCTAATTATAGAGCCATGTGCCCTTTTCATAGTGAAAAAACGCCGTCGATGATGATATCTCCGGAAAAACAAATTTTTAAGTGTTTTGGTTGTAATGAAGGCGGTGACATTTTTGCCTTTGTTATGAAAATGGAAAATCTAGAATTTCGTGAAGCCTTAGAATTGTTGGCAGAGCGGGCCGGGGTAAAGCTAGAAAAATATCGTCAAAATCCCAAATTTCAAGAAGAAAAAGATCAAAAAACCCGACTTTTTCAGATAAATGGTTGGTCGGCAAGGTTTTTCCAAAAAATACTACTAGATCATCCGGCGGGTAAACTCGCCTTGGAATACTTAAAAAAAAGAGGATTAACTGATGAGACGATCAGAAATTTTGTAATTGGCTACGCTCCGTCAAGCAAAGTTTTACACGAGTTTTTAAGGAAAAAAGGTTATACCGATCATGAAATTCAATCAGCAGGTGGGCCGGATCGGTTTTATAAAAGAATTATTTTTCCGATTAGAGATGTGATGGGTAACACTATCGGTTTTACTGGACGGGTAATGGATGCTGAAACACAACCAAAATATTTGAACACCCCGGAAACAATTATTTTCCATAAAGGCCGGATTCTTTATAATCTCGATAAGGCTCGCGGCGAGATTAAGTTAGAAAAAAACACTGTTGTGGTCGAAGGACAAATGGATGTGATTTCTTCTTTCCAAGCTGGGGTTAAAAATGTGGTCGCAACTTCGGGCACTGCTTTAACCGACGAGCATTTAAAAATACTTTATCGTTATACGCCAAATATTACTTTTTCTTTTGATTCGGATAATGCGGGGCTCACGACTGCCAAAAAGGCGTACGAAATGGCAATCCAGGAGGGAATGAATGCCCGAATGGTTGACCTAGGTGAATTTAAAGATCCGGGGGAAATCGTTAGCAAAGATCCCGAGCTTTGGCTTAAAGTAGTCGCAAATTCCCAGCCGGTGGTTGACTGGTATTTTAAGTTGGCTTTTAAAAATAAAGAAACATTGAGTCCGGTTGAAAAAAAAGAAATTGCCAAAGAGCTAATACCAATTATTAAAAAAATTCCCGATGAAATTGAGCGCGCTCACTATGTTGGCGTTTTGGCTCGAAAATTAGGTGTTAACGAGCAAGTTGTGTTTGATATTTTGGATAAAAACGTTGAGAAGAAAGAAGATAATAAACACAAGATACAAAAAGAACAAACAGATCAGAAACCTCTTTCTAACGAAGAGATTTTAATTGGTTTGTTAAGTTTGAGACCTAGTTTTTTAGATAAAACAAAAGATAAAATTAAGGCTGATGATTTCGAGGAAGAGTGGCCAAGAAAACTTTACACTCATCTTCTTAACTGGTATACTGAAAATAATCAAGTAAAAATTGCTGAAAAAGTAAGCAAAGAACTTTCCGGTGAAGTATCCGGTAAGTTTGAGTTAATTTTATTGGAAGTAGAAGAAAATTTTGCGGAGCCGGAAAAAGCAATTGAAGATATTTTAGATCGATTAAAAGAAAAAAAACAAGAAAAAATAAAACAATATTATGCCACAGCTATTGCCGCTGCCGAAGAAGCTGGGGATAGGACTAAATTAAAAGAACTGGTGAAGGAGTTTCAACATGCCATCTCAAAATAAAGAAGCGAAAAATTCGCGCCAACGTCAAACCGACGATAAAATTAAACTTGCGGCAACTAAAGCTGCTAGCAAGGGCGCAAAGAAAAAAGTTAAAGAAATAGAGATTAAATTTCCCCAACCGATTCAAGATTTACTAGCTAAAGGTCACGCCCAAGGTTTTGTCACTTACCAGGAAATAACTCAAGCTTTTCCGGA
>Ga0172368_10002569_pt1 | contig 22941 bp, 15 predicted proteins | sample Lak11m_FD_114540 | JGI IMG/M metagenome (GOLD analysis project Ga0172368, IMG submission 114540) | Freshwater microbial communities from Kabuno Bay, South-Kivu, Congo - kab_022012_11m | ecosystem: Environmental > Aquatic > Freshwater > Lake | place: Democratic Republic of the Congo: South-Kivu...
CAGAAATTACAGACTGCCGGACGTATTCTAATTGAACTTCCCGGCATTAAAGAACCGGAACGCGTCAGGAAACTTTTGCAAGGGACCGCCCAGCTTGAGTTCTGGGAAACCTATCAATTCCCCCAACTTGTTACATATTTCAGTGAAGCCAACACGAAACTGGTCTCAGTTCTGAATGCAGGAGTAGACACGCTGAAGGCCGGCAACGCCCTGGATGCAGACACTGCCGGTATGAACAAGGCTCTTAAAGAGAATCCAATACTCTCAGAAAAGAAAACCGGTAAGGAGGCAAAGAAAAAGTCAGCAGAAACTGAACCTGCAAAAACTGATACATCCAAGGAAAATGCACTTCTGAAGCAACTTGGTAAAGACACTTCAAAAACCTCGGTAGAGGCAAAGAAGAGCCAAACTATTGAAGAATATGCCAAGAAAAATCCTTTATTCGCTTACCTGAATCCTGCGATTTATCAAACCAAGGATGGCCAATACCAGCCTGGACAGCAGGCTCTCGTTGGACGTGCTTTTATTAAAGACACTGCCCGTGTAAACCATATGCTTCGAATGGTGAAGAACCTGTTTCCCCGTGATCTGAAATTAGCATGGACGGTAAAGCCACGAGACGAAGAGAAGGATGTTCTCGAACTTGTTGCATTAAAAGTAACTTCACGCGACGGTTCTCCTGCCCTTGGCGGCGATGTCATCACCAATGCCCGGCAGGATTATGACCAGAATGGTCGCGTGGAAGTCTCCATGTCGATGAGCTCTGAAGGCGCCCGGATTTGGAAGCGGCTTACGGGCGAGAACATAGGAAAGCAGATTGCAATCGTGCTTGACGGATATATTTATTCTTATCCTAATGTCAACAGTGAGATCCCAAACGGGATGTCGGTGATTTCAGGCGGAAACATGACTGTTGAGGAAGCTCTCGACCTTGCAAATATCCTTAAGGCAGGTAAGCTCCCTGCCCCAGCACGCATTGTTTCTGAAGAAATAGTTGGACCATCGCTTGGTAAAGAATCAATAAATGCAGGTTTGATCTCTTTTATAATAGCTTTTGTCGGTGTACTGTTATATATGTCGCTGTACTATAAAGGGGCAGGACATGTCGCCGATATCGCCCTGTTCGCCAACGTTTTCTTCCTGTTTGGCGTTCTCGCTTCCATCGGAGCTGTGCTAACCATGCCAGGTATTGCCGGTATTGTACTAACCCTCGCTATGGCGGTCGATTCGAACGTTATTATTTACGAACGAATGCGGGAGGAAATGCGTGCCGGGAAAGGGATGAGACTTGTAGTCAAGGATGGATTCCACCATGCTTTATCAGCCATCATCGACGGACACGTGACGACCATACTAACGGGTATTGTGCTTTATATCTTCGGTTCCGGCCCGGTACAGGGATTTGCCACCACGCTGGTCATTGGTTTGCTTCTTTCACTCTTTTCATCGATCTTCATTGCCCGACTCGTTTTCGAATGGATGCTTGACCGCAACATGACAATCACGACAGGAACTAAATACACCCAGAACCTTTTCCAGAATTTAACATTTGATTTCATCGGAATGCGAAAAAAGATGTATATTCTTTCAATCGCCATTATCGTACCTGGTGTCATAAGTATATTCGTAAGGGGATTAGATCCGGGTCTTGACTTCACCGGTGGACGCAGTTACATTGTACGGTTCGACCAAAATGTTTCAACAACCGATATCCGGGCTTCGCTTAACAAGCAGTTTGGTGAATCCCCTGAAGTAAAAACATTTGGACCGGACAACCAGGTTAAGATTACTACAAAGTACCTGATCAATGAACGGAGTCAGCAGACTGATTCCGTTGTCAATTCCAAACTTTTCGAAGGGGTTAAGGGATATTATAAAGTTCCAATTACATATACCGATTTCAATGCAACCGATGCCAAAAAAATCATCGGAGAACTCAGTTCACAGCGGGTTGATCCAACCATCTCCTATGCACTTATCTGGCAAGCCGTGATGGCCGTGTTTTTCTCACTGATCATCATTTTCATCTATATCGCTATACGATTCAAGAACTGGCAGTTCGGTATCGGAGGGGTTGTCTCCCTTTTCCATGATACCCTGATCATAATTACAATGTTTACCCTGTTTCATGGGATCCTTCCTTTCGGGATGGAAATCGATCAGTCATTTATTGCTGCCCTTCTGACTGTTATCGGTTATTCAATCATGGATACGGTGATTATCTTTGACAGGATCCGCGAGTACAGATCCTTATATCCTAAACGGGATCTTGCTACAAATATTAATTTAGCTATAAACAGTACCCTTGGACGTACAATTAATACCTCGGGTGTTACGTTGGTAGTATTGATTGTCATCTTCATCTTTGGTGGTGAAGTTTTAAGAGGTTTCACCTTTGCCCTGATCATCGGAGTTGTTTCCGGAACTTATTCATCTGTGTTTAATGCCACACCAATTGCTTATGATATTCTGATGTGGCAAAAACGCAGAAAGGATAAGAAAGAACTTTCAGTAAAAGGGAAATCTCAATAAAGACAAGTATTAACTGTCTTCTTTAACATGAACTATTCTATACGGATATTAGCGATTTTCCTTTTAATTTCATGTTCCTTCATTGTTAGTGCGCAGAATAAATTCGTCAAGGCGGCCGATGATGCTTTCTCAGATCAAATGTTCCTGTTGGCAATACAGAAATACCAGAAAGCATATTCCAAAGTAAAAAATAACAAGGCTGAACGAGAACGCATCTCCTTCCGGATGGCGGAATGTTACCGTATGATGAACAACACAAAGAAGTCGGAAGTGGCATACAAACGTTGCATCACTGCAAAGTATTACAATAAAGATCCAAAAGTACTTCTCTACTATGCCGATGCCCTGAAAATAAACGGCAATTATGATGAAGCTATAAAACAGTACCAGGCATATAAAGAAAAGGTACCAACTGACCCTAAAGCTGAAACCGGAATAGAAACCTGTTCACTTGCAAAAGAATGGATAGCAAATCCCTCCAAATATGATGTTAAATGGGAAAAATCCTTAAATTCAAAAGAAGATGATTATGCCCCTGCTTATGCTGATAAGAAATATGGATCAATCATTTTCACCTCCGACAGGAATGGCGCAACAGGCCGGGATGTCGATAACTGGACAGGTTTATCTTTTTCCGACCTTTTCTTTTCCCGTAAAGATGCAAAGGGAGAATGGAGCAAACCCGTTTTAGCTGATGCAGCCGGCATCCTGAATACCAAGGCAAACGACGGGGTCGGCCAGTTTAACCCGAGATTTTCTTCTTATTACTTTACACGTTGTTACAATGATCCGCGTAGAAAAAATGGCTGTGGTATTTTCAGGACATCCAGAACCGGTCAGACTACCTGGAGCGATGCGGAGATAGTGGATCTGGGTGGGGACAGTGCTACTGTATTCGGACATCCCACGATCGGATCAGATGAGACCATCTATTTCGCCGCAGAACTTCCCGGCGGATTTGGTGGAAAAGATATTTGGGTTGCCAGGAAAAAAGGGAAAGGAGGAAGTTATTTGAAAGAAAATCTTGGACCTGACATCAACACTTCCGGAGATGAATTATTTCCTTACCTGAGGGAAGACAGTATTCTCTTTTTCTCCTCTAACGGTCATCCGGGGATGGGTGGCATGGATATATTCCGGACTGTAAAATCAAATGGGAAATGGAGCAGGCCGGAAAATCTGAAATATCCGATAAATTCATCGGCGGATGATATAGGTATCGCATTTAACAGAGATGAGCCTGAAGAGGGATTATTCAGTTCAAACCGTTCGGGAGGGAAAGGCAGGGATGACATCTATTCTTTTATAATCCCTCCTGTATATTTTACCCTTTCCGGAACAGTGACCGACGACAGAACTCTTCAACCGGTTCAGGGTGTCAATATACGAATTGTGGGCACCAATGGTAAAAGCCTGGAGGATAATACCGATGAAAAGGGTTATTACAGTTTTAATAAAAACCAGATCTCTCCGAATACTACCTATGAAATCATGGTGATCAAGAAGGATTACTTTAACGAGAAAGGTAAAGAAACAACCGTCGGAATCGAAAAAAGTAAGGATCTTACACGCAACTTTATATTACGTCCCATTCCCAAGAAACCTGTTGTGCTGCCTGATATCCTTTATGACCTGGCTAAATGGGATTTGAAACCGCAATACCAGGATTCCTTGCAGGGTTTGATCGAGACCCTGGATGCAAATGAGAACATTGTGATCGAACTGGCATCACATACCGATACGCGTGATACGGAAGAACGAAACGATATCCTATCGCAAAAACGTGCGCAGTCTGTAGTCGACTACCTTATTTCACGTGGCATTGACCCCGACAGACTTGTTGCCAAAGGTTACGGTGAAAGGGTTCCCCGTGTTCTTGCCAAAGATATAACCCGTGAAGAGTACACCTTTAAAGCCGGTACAATCATAACCGATTCCCTGATAAATACCTTACCTGATAACGAAATCAAAGAAACTGCTCATCAGCTGAACCGCAGGACAGAATTCTCCATACTACGTAATGACTTCATACCAAAACAGGTGGCAGTTAAAACGACTCCCACTAAAATTGAAGTGGTTGTCAATCCTGAGGAAAACAACGTCCCATTTACTGCAAGTAAAGATGGGAAACTTACAGCAACCTGTTTCCTGAATGGTATAACCATGACATTTGAATTTGACGCCCAGGAAAAAGAGTTTAATATTTCCCAAACAGAAGCTCTGAAATTGCTGAAGGACGGGGTGATCGATAAAAATGACTTTCAGGGAGATGTCACAAAAATTATCGGAGAAGGGACAATTGCCGATAAAGCAGTATTCAATATCAAGGAACTCAGGATAGGCAGGAATACCGTTAAAGACATTCAGGTGACGGTGAACAGGAAAGTCCTTTTTCTTCTTTTTGGAGAAAACACGCTGAAGAGATTTGGCGAATATACCATCGACAATCAAAAGAATCTGATCCAATTCAAATAAGCAGGGGGATTTAATATCTCTCATTCATGTCTGATTCATCCCGTTATGAAAAACGCGGCGTCTCTTCCAAAAAAGAAGATGTACATGCTGCCCTGAAAAAGATCGATAAAGGTTTATTCCCAAGCGCTTTCTGTAAAATTTTACCTGATATCACCGGTGGAGACCCGGATTGGTGCAGCATCATGCATGCCGACGGAGCGGGTACAAAATCCTCACTCGCTTATATTTACTGGAAAGAGACCGGCGATCTTTCAGTTTGGGAGGGAATCGCACAGGACGCTGTTGTAATGAATCTGGATGACCTCCTATGTGTCGGAGCCACCGATAATATTCTTCTCTCATCCACCATTGGAAGAAACAAGCGTCTGATTCCCGGTGAAGTAATTGCCGCTATTATCAACGGCACTGAAGATTTCCTGGCAAAATTGAGGAAAATTGGTATCGGCATTTTTCTTACGGGAGGGGAAACCGCCGATATAGGCGACCTGGTCCGGACTATTATTGTTGACTCGACCGTGAGTTGCCGCCTGAAACGGTCAGAGGTTATTGATAATACCAATATCCGCTCCGGTGATGTGATCGTCGGATTAGCATCTTTTGGAAAAACAACTTATGAAAAGGAGTACAACAGTGGTATCGGAAGTAACGGATTAACTTCGGCCCGGCATGATGTACTGGAAAAAAAATATGCAATACAATATCCGGAGAGTTTTGATGGTCTTGTACCTGAACATCTGCTCTATTCCGGCCCAAAAAGATTGACGGATGCTTCGCCTGTTCCGGGTATTTCAGTTGGAAAACTTTTGCTCTCCCCGACCAGGACTTACACCCCTGTCATAAAAAAAGTGCTTGAGGATTACAGGTCGTCAATACATGGAATGGTTCACTGCAGTGGCGGCGGTCAGACCAAAGCAATGCATTTTATCGGTAAGCTGCATATCATCAAGGATAACCTGTTCCCGATGCCACCTGTTTTCAGCCTGGTGCAGGAAGAATCCCAAACCCCCTGGCAGGAGATGTACCGGGTTTTTAATATGGGGCATCGGATGGAACTGTATGTACCGGAGCCGGTAGCCAAGGATATCATCAATATAGCTGCCGGATTCAACCTTAAAGCACAAATCGTTGGAAGGGTAGAAGCTTCCGGCCACAAACGGCTGACAATAATTTCAGATTCCGGAGAGTTTTCATATTGATGGCTGATCCCTGCTTCTTACACTTCACTTATACGTGTAAATAGTCAACCTTCGCTCAGTAATTCTGTCAAAAGTCATGATGCTGCAATAAACTGGCAAATCAGTAGTTGTAGTTTATTATTCATTTGTATGTTTAACCATGAGTCCACCCCGAAAAGTCATTTACAATATTATGTTTTGGATTTTCGGAGCGGGATCAACTTTTAATTTTTAAATATGAAAAAGAAAATTGGAATATTAGGTTCGGGCGTGGTAGGACAAGCGCTCGCCAACGGATTTATCAGCCATGGATATGAAGTAATGATTGGCACCAATGACAAATCAAAGTATGAATCCATCAAAGCAAAGATCAAAGGGAAAATCACCATCGGGACGTTTTCCGATACAGCCAGGTTTGGAGAAATCATCATACTGGCGGTCAAGGGATCCGCAGCCGTTTCTGCTCTTGAAAAGGTCGGGATTGAAAATCTGAAAAATAAAACGGTTATTGATACAACGAATCCGATCGAAGAGGTCCCGCCGGTAAACGGAGTGATAAAATTTTTTACTTCGCTTAATGTCTCTCTCCTTGAACAACTTCAGAAAGCTGTGCCTGACGCACACTTCGTAAAAGCGTTCAATTCTGTCGGGAATGCCTTTATGGTAAATCCCGATTTTGGTGGTGTTAAACCGACTATGTTCATTTGCGGAAACAGGGATGAAGCCAAGGGAGAAGTTACCACGATCCTTGACCAGTTTGGATGGGAGATTGAAGATATGGGCAAAGTAGAAGCTGCACGCGCCATAGAGCCGCTCTGTATGCTATGGTGTATTCCCGGAATTACCAGAAATCATTGGACGCATGCTTTTAAACTCTTAAAAAAATAATTAAGATTAAACCTGTAACATGGCCGCCTTATAACCGGGGCGGCCTTTTTTTTCACCATTAATTCGTACCTTTGCCCCGCCTTATTGAGGAATTACAATGTTAGACAAACTTGAAGCCATTAACCAGCGATACCTGGGTATCCAGGAGCAGATGAACGAACCGTCGGTGATGAGTGATATGAAACGATTCATCAAGCTCAGCAGGGATTATAAGGAACTTCAGCCCATCATTGAAGCGTATGAACGTTATAAGAATATTCTCTCGAACCTTGACCATGCCAAAGAGATCATTCATAATGAAAAAGATGAGGAATTCAGGTCGATGGCCAAGGAAGAGTTAAATGCTCTGATGACCCAAAGAGACGAACTTGAGGAGAATATCCGTATGATGCTTGTTCCGGTAGATCCGGAGGATGGCAAAAACGCCGTGGTAGAAATCCGTGCCGGTACAGGAGGTGATGAGGCAAGCATCTTTGCCGGTGATCTTTTCCGGATGTACAATAAATTTTGCGAAAACAAGAAATGGAAAGTTGAACTGGTCGACATGACGGAAGGTACCATGGGAGGTTTTAAGGAGATCATATTTAATGTTAGCGGTGAGAACGTATACGGACAAATGAAATATGAATCAGGTGTTCACAGGGTTCAACGGGTTCCGCAGACGGAAACACAGGGCCGCGTTCATACCTCTGCCGCTACTGTTGCTGTTTTACCCGAAGCCGATGAATTTGACGTTGAAATCAAGCAAAGCGATGTAAGAAAAGATACATTTTGCTCATCAGGTCCGGGAGGCCAGTCTGTAAACACCACCTATTCAGCGATCCGGCTTACACATATCCCATCGGGGATTGTGGTTTCATGCCAGGATGAAAAATCACAGATCAAAAACTTTGAGAAGGCCATGAAGGTTTTACGTACCCGACTTTATGAACTTGAGCATAAGAAATACCTTGATGAAATTTCTAAAAAGCGGAAGACTATGGTTTCTACGGGCGACCGTTCTGCAAAGATCCGGACATATAATTATGCCCAGAGCCGGGTAACAGACCACCGTATCAATATGACCATTTATAACCTGCCGGTAGTGCTTGACGGAGATGTACAACCTCTGATCGATGCTTTGCAACTGGCTGAAAATGCGGAGAGGTTGAAGGAAGCGGTAAATTAAATGGTGAGACGGTGAAATTGGAGAAGAAAATGATACAGGATTCAGGATACAAGATACAGGATAGAAGATAAAAAATATAGGATAATTTATAAATCTAAAATTGTAAATTATGGTTCGTCAAGAACTTATGCACCTGATACGCCGGAAAAGATCATTCTTGTGTATCGGACTTGATACGGATCTTTCGAAAATCCCACCTCACCTTCTTTCTGAACCTGACCCTGTTTTCGCTTTTAATAAAGCCATCATTGATGCGACCATCGACCTTGCTGTAGCATATAAGCCCAATTTTGCCTTTTATGAGTGTTGGGGTTTAAAAGGGATGATGGGCCTGGAAAAGACAATCAGTTATATCAATACAACTTATCACGGCCAGGTATTTACAATCGCCGACGCCAAACGTGGCGATATTGGGAATACTTCTCAATATTACGCTAAGGCTGTGTTCGATTTCAGCTCTTCCGGGATGGAATTTGATGCGGTGACGGTGGCGCCATACATGGGTGAAGATTCAGTGAAACCTTTTCTCTCCTACCCCGGTAAGTGGATCATTGTTCTTGCTCTCACTTCCAACAAAGGAGCCATGGATTTCCAGTTTTTCAGTAACGGTGAAAAACACCTTTTTGAGCAGGTACTTTCGCAATCAAGTCGCTGGGGCAGCGTTGAAAACATGATGTACGTGGTCGGAGCTACACAGGCCGATATGCTTGCCAATATCAGAAAGCTAATCCCTGACCATTTTTTATTGGTTCCCGGAATCGGCGCCCAAGGAGGTAGTTTACAAGAGGTCGCCAAATACGGACTGACAAAAGATTGTGGTCTTCTGATCAACTCCAGCCGAAACATCATTTATGCCTCAAATGGACCTGATTTCGCCCAAAGGGCGCGTGATGAAGCCGAAAAGATTCAAAAGGAAATGAGTAGGCTATTGGGATTTTAGATTTGGAACCTGGGACCTGGAACTACTCCACTATAGTTATCCAGCCAAATTTATCCGGCGCCTTACCATCCTGGATGTCGCGTAAACGATTGTACAGGGCTAAAGATTTCCGGCCGGCCTTACCATCATTACAATATTGATAAACATGCCCGGAATCCCTGTCATGAATGGCACAGATAGGTGAAATGACTGCAGCGGTTCCGCAGGCGCCGACCTCATCGAATTCTGCAAGTTCTTCAACAAGTATCGGACGAACCTCAACCTTCATACCTATGTCGGCAGCGATTTCTCTTAGCGACATATTTGTTATAGAAGGCAGTATAGAATTTGAATTGGGAGTCACGTATATGTTTCCTTTAATTCCAAAAAAGTTGGCAGGACCTGCTTCATCAATAAACTTTTTTTCACGCGCATCAAGGAAAATACAAGAGGCGTAACCATCCTTGTGGGCGCGTTCGCCTGCACGGAGGCTGGCTGCATAATTCCCGCCTACTTTAATATGACCCGTTCCAAGTGGCGCTGCACGATCGAAATCACGGACGATCTGCATCTTCACCGGATTAAAACCTTCCTTGAAATAGGGTCCCACAGGGCCTACAAAAATCAGGAACAAATATTCGCTGGCAGGTTTAACCCCCACCTGGGCTCCGGTTCCGATCAGTAATGGCCGGATATACAGGGATGCCCCTTCCCCATAGGGGGGAACATACTTTTTGTTCAGGCTGACGACTTTTACAACCGCTTCATGAAATAGTTCAAATGGGACTTCTGGCATGAGAAGACCTAACGCTGAACGGTTAATCCGTTTCGAATTCTCATCCAGGCGGAAAACTCTGACCTTCCCATCAACGCCGGTAAAGGCCTTAAGGCCTTCGAAGGCTTCCTGACCATAATGAAGGCAAGTTGCAGCTATATGCATATTGATGAATTCGGAGTCAGTAATTTCAAGGCTACTCCATTTCCCGTCTTTAAAATAGCTCCTGACGTTACAGTCAGTCTTAAAATAACCGAATGGCAGGTTCTTCCAATCAATCGTGTTCATATAGATTTGAGTTTAGTTTGTTTCAAGGAAGAAAGTACCGGTAAAATTAGACATTTTATTGACCCCTTGAAGGAATGTAAAAAAAAATCCTGTGAAGTGTTTACAAAAAAATGGATTAAGGATTTTCTAATCCGATTTTCCGGCGTATTTTTATCAAATAAAAAATTGAACTAATGGAGAATAAAGAAGAAGAAAAAGAAGGTGAACCTCATGAAATGAAGAATGTTGTTTTTCTTATTATTGCATTAGCCGCTGCCATAGTTTTAGCGCTATGGTTTACCCTCTGAACCGCCAGCGTCATTTTGGCAGCCGGTTTAACTATGGCATTTTCTTTGACAGCGCTTTTCCAAACTAACACAAACTTTAATAACAATGCAAAAAGGTCAAATTAACGTCCAGACGGAAAATATTTTTCCTATCATTAAAAAATTTCTCTATTCCGAACATGAAATATTTCTTAGAGAATTGATTTCGAATGCCGTTGATGCAACACAAAAACTAAAAACTTTGGCTGCAATTGGTAAATTCAACGGCGATATGACTGACCTGACCATCGAAGTTACTCTTAATAAGAAGAAGAAAACGATCTCGGTCAAAGACAAAGGGATTGGGATGAACTCAGCAGAGGTGGATAAATATATCAACCAGATTGCATTCTCAAGCGCAGAAGAGTTCATCAAAAAGTTCAAAACAAAGTCGGAAGCCGAGATGAACGCCATAATAGGACATTTCGGATTAGGTTTCTACTCTTCCTTCATGGTTTCAAAAAAAGTGGAGATCCTGACAAAGACCTACCTGACAAAAGGTGATACCAAGGCGGTTCGTTGGGAATGTGATGGCAGTCCGAATTACAGCATGGATGAATTTGATAAACCTGACCGCGGTACCGAAGTGATCCTTCACATTTCTGATGATTCAAAAGAGTTCCTGGAAGAGTATAAAATCCTTGAAATTCTTAAAAAGTATTGTAAGTTTCTTCCCGTCCCTATACAGTTCGGGAATGAAAAAACCTGGGAAAAAGTTGAAGGTGAAAAGGACAAAGACGGAAAGGATAAAGAGGTAGAGGTAGAAAAACCGCGTATCATCAACAACATCGATCCCTTATGGAAGAAAAAACCGGTCGATCTGAAAAACGAGGATTATAAGAAGTTCTACCGTGAATTATATCCCATGTCTTTTGATGAACCTTTATTCCATATTCATCTTAATGTGGATTATCCTTTTAATTTAACAGGGATCCTCTATTTCCCAAAAGTGAAGCGTGCACTTGAAGTTCAGAAAGACAAGATTCAACTATACTGCAACCAGGTGTTCGTTACTGATTCCGTTGAAGGAATTGTACCTGATTTTTTGACCTTGCTTCACGGGGTGCTTGATTCACCGGATATTCCTTTGAATGTTTCCCGCAGTTTCCTGCAGAGTGATCCCAATGTAAAAAAGATCTCCAATCATATCACAAAAAAGGTAGCTGACAAACTTGAGACTTTGTTCAAGGAAAACCGTCCTGATTTTGAGGCTAAGTGGGACGACATCAAGGTATTTATTGAATATGGTATCATTTCACAACCCGATTTTTATGAGCGGGCCTCTAAATTTTGCCTGCTGAAGAATGTTGATAATAAATATTTCACCTTTGAAGAATATGAGAATCATGTGAAACATGCTCAAAAGGATAAGGATGGTAATCTAATTTACATCTATGCAACCAATACACAGGAACAATTCAGTTTTATAGAACCTGTGAAGGAGCGCGGTTATGATGTTCTTTTGTTAGACGGTATCATTGATGCTCACTTTATTAACACTCTGGAACAGAAACTGGGGAAAACCAGGTTTACCCGGGTTGACGCCGAAACGATCGATAAACTCGTAAAGAAAGAAGATGCATTACCTTCAAAACTTACTGAAGATCAGCAAAAATCATTGAAAGAACTCATCGAGAAGCAGATCGACAGTAAAAAATTCACCCTTGTTTTTGAGAGTTTAAGTGAAACTGAATCGCCATTTTTAATTACCCAGAATGAATTTATGCGGCGGATGAAAGATATGTCGGCGCTCGGCGGCGGATATAACTTTATGGGCGAAATGCCGGAAAACTATAATCTGGTTGTCAATTCGAACAGTCGTTTGATCGGTCATCTTTTACTTGAACCCGATGACAGTAAACAGGTTGCAACCGTAAAACAACTTTTTGACCTGGCCTTGTTGTCTCAAAACATGCTGAAGGGAAAAGATCTTGCCGATTTCATCAAAAGGAGCACGGCTTTGATGACGTAAAACGTGATCCTTTTAATGGTCTGTTCGGAGTGTTCAGCAATAGTTTGCCCGATGGATGGGGGACTTTACTAATAGATCGCCGTCTTCTCAAACTCAGCCGGAATATCTTCGACCAGGTCTATGAATCCTTCAAAGAGAACAGGATTAAAGGATTTTGAATCAGACCGTCAGTTCATGGTTTAACAGAAACCGGTTGACTTGTCACTTTGTCACTTTTTTACAATACCTTCGATCTACATTTTGAAATCAATGTTTCTTGAACTTTTAAGAACCATAACACAACTACTCGAACAAGAGGAAATAGGTTATATGGTCTCAGGAAGTCTTGCTCTAAATGTTTAAAGCGTTCCATGCATGACATTGGATAGTGATATCGTTATTGATCTCAACAAAACAAACTTTAAGGAATTTTTAGAAATCTTCAGATCGGGATATTATATCAATGAAGAAACAGCACTATAGGAGATGAACTCTCTTCATTTGGAAGAAAGGTCCTTGAAAGTTCCATCAGGAATGAAATTCCCGGAATTTCCGAAATAGGTTTAAAGAGAGAAATTTTCAAATTGAAGGACCTCGTAAGCATGGAGAATGCGTTCGCGGAGATTCAGGATTATGATGCGATTTCAGATGAAAATGTCCGGAGCATTGTTATAAAACACATTCCAAACTATAAGTGGAAGTCGACAAATTGAAATTTATTACATACCATTATTCGCGAGACCCGAATTTTCAGACAAAGTGATTAAATGTTTCTTACCTGAACAATCTTTACCCTAACCTGTCATGAGGACACGGGTAATTATCGGATTCATTTTACTCTTTCCCATGGTATCATTTGCCCAGAGTGATTATGAGTACACAGATCCGCCGGCAAGAACCCTTTTCTGGACTTCCACCCCAGGCTCAGGCAATAAAATCATCATCCGTGGGGTTAACAGCCGTAACCAGAGCGTTTCACTATACGAGAGCAGTAAGGCGAATTCGTTGCCGGTGAGATGCATTAAAGAGTGAGTGGTGCAGTAGTGATGTGAAAATTTGAAAATTAACTCGTCACTTGTAATTAGTCATCCGTAATTCAATTTTTTTCCTGTTACTTTTTTTATATCTTTGTCTAAACATTTAAATTCTTACACATATGAAACTTTCAAAAGGCTGGATCATTCTGATCGTTATTGTTATTGTAATAATTATCCTGACTTCTTGGGGAACAGGTATTTACAACAAGTTGGTAACCACCGACCAAACAGTACAACAACAATGGGCACAAGTTGAGAACGTATATCAGCGCCGGTCAGATCTGATCCCTAACCTGGTCGCAACCGTTAAAGGAGTGGCAAATTTTGAACAAAAAACCCTGACCGCTGTCATCGAGGCACGTGCCAAAGCCACCAGTGTCCAGATCAACCCGAAAAATCTGGATGAAGCTTCACTCCAGAAGTTCCAGGCCGCACAGGACAACCTCAGTTCGTCCCTTGCCCGGCTCATGGTTGTCGTGGAACAATATCCGCAACTGAAAGCAACACAAAATTTTCTCGAATTGCAAGCTCAGCTTGAGGGAACAGAAAACCGGATCTCCACTGAACGTATGAAGTTCAATCAAGTGGTTCAGGATTACAATATGCAGGTGAAGAGATTCCCCTCGAACATCTTTGCAGGCATGTTTGGATTTAAGGAAAAGGCATTTTTCAAGGCTGTAGAGGGCGCAGAAAAACCTCCTGCAGTAAAGTTTGACTGACTTGTAGAATAATATTTTAAATCATGAGGACGTCAGCAAGAGATTTCTTTTCCGGCCAGGAACAGGAAGAGATCAGGCAAGCCATCGTGAAAGCCGAGCTTAATACTTCCGGTGAGATCCGCGTTCATATTGAAAGCAGTTGCAGCGGCAGTGTCCTTGACCGGGCTGCTTTCCTTTTCAAACAATTGGGAATGAATAAAACTGATCTCCGCAATGGTGTATTGATATATCTTTCCGTAAAAAACAGGCAGTTCGCCATCATCGGAGATAAGGGTATTCACCGGGTAGTTCCTGAAAATTTCTGGGATCATATAAAGGAGGCTGTGATCAGGGATTTTAAGGAAGGCAGGTTTAAAGAGGGTTTGATTGAAGCCGTTTCGGAAACAGGGAAACATTTGAAAAAGCATTTTCCTTACAGGAAGGATGATGTCAATGAACTTCCAGACGAAATTTCGTTCGGAAAGGAATAGAAGAAGTCAGAAGTCAGCAGTCGGCGGTCAATAATAAATATTGAGTATTGAAAATGAAAAAAATATTTAAAATACTTTTCGGATGGCTGATTCTGCTCTTTGGAACTCTGTTAACAGTTCAGGGGCAGGATATTCCTGTAAGACCGGATCCACCGAGACTGGTGAATGATTTTGCCGGCATTTTGAATCAGGATGAGGTCGCCAGCCTGGAACACAAACTGGTTACATTCAATGATTCAACTTCTACACAACTTACAGTTGTGATCATTAAGTCGCTTGGCGGGTATGATAAAGCAGATTTTGCTTACCGGCTCGGGCAGCAATGGGGTGTAGGGCAAAAAGGAAAGAATAACGGGGCCGTGATACTTGTCAAACCAAAAATCCCTGGTGAGCGTGGGGAAGCATTTATTGCGACAGGATATGGACTTGAAGGTGTTATTCCGGATGCGCTGGCCAAACGCATCGTTGAAAATGAGATGATCCCTAATTTCAAAGAAGACAATTATTACAAAGGCATCGATGCAGCCACTTCTGCCATGATATCTCTTGCGAAGGGAGAGTATACAGCCGATCAATATATTAAGAAACACAATAAAAAATCAAGTCCATACGGATTCATCATTCCCCTGATTATCCTTATAGTAGTATTTACTTTAATCCGCGGAAGTCGTGCTAAGGGACATTCTGTCGGAAAGAGTCTTCCGTTCTGGACAGCGCTTTGGATGCTTGGATCCATGGGAAGAGGTCAAGGAGGTTCATGGAATGATTTTTCTTCGGGTAGTGGAGGTTTCGGTGGCGGTGGCGGTTTTGGAGGTTTCGGTGGCGGTAGTTTCGGCGGTGGTGGAGCCGGGGGGAGTTGGTAGGGAGTTACTAATTACGAGTGACGAGTGACAATTTTAGATTTTCGGATGCATGAGTATTACTCTCCGCCGGACACTTTGGATTATCCTGATTATCAAATTATTTATCATCTTTATCCTTCTTCGGTTAATCTTTTTTCCAAATTTTCTTAAATCCAGGTTCGGTAATGACAAAGACCGGGGGAATTATGTCAGGGAACAGATGATAAACCACAAATAGAACTCCTGAAGGTACAATTATCCATTTTTTTTATATTTTTGAATTCCCTTCATATAAATTCAGATTTATGATCGAAAGTATTGATATGAGCCTTGTCGACTGGTCAAGAGCTCAATTTGCGCTGACTGCCATGTATCACTGGTTATTTGTGCCACTAACCCTTGGATTATCTTTTTTAATAGCGATCATGGAGACCATTTATGTTAAAACAGGTAATCCTGAATGGAAAAGGATCACGAAATTCTGGATGACCCTGTTTGGTATCAACTTCGCGATCGGAGTTGCTACCGGAATCATCCTCGAATTCGAATTTGGCACAAACTGGTCTAATTATTCCTGGTTTGTCGGTGATATTTTTGGCGCGCCTCTTGCCATAGAAGGGATTATGGCATTCTTCCTTGAATCTACCTTTGTGGCGATCATGTTCTTCGGATGGAATAAAGTCAGTAAAAGATTTCATCTTGCTTCCTCATGGTTAACAGCAATTGGCGCAAACCTGTCGGCATTATGGATTCTCGTTGCCAACGCCTGGATGCAATATCCTGCAGGTATGAAATTCAATCCGGATACTGCAAGAAATGAGATGATAAATTTCTGGGATGTCCTTTTCTCCCCTGTAGCTGTTAACAAATTCTTACATACCGTTTCGTCGGGGTATGTTACCGCTGCAATTTTTGTTCTGGGTATCAGTTCATGGTATCTCTTGAAAAACCGGGAAACATTCATGGCAAAAAGGAGTATGCTTGTCGCTTCTGTTTTCGGATTGATCACCTCTCTTTTTCTTGCATACAGCGGCGACGGTTCTGCATACCAGGTAACGCAAAAACAACCTATGAAACTTGCGGCAATGGAAGGATTATATCAAGGTCAAAAAGGAGCCGGGCTTGTGGCCTTCGGGATTCTCAATCCTTTAAAAAAGCCTGACGATGGCCAAAATGCATTTGCCGTAAAATTGGAATTTCCAAAATTACTCTCTTTCCTTGGATACCGGGACCCGGATGCCTTTGTACCGGGGATTGAAGATATTTTAAACGGTTCATACAAACCGGAGTACAACAGCATACCTCCTGCTGAAAAAGAGAACGCTTTTTCGATGGAGGAAAAGATTTCCAGAGGGAAAAAAGCATTAAACGGTCTGACTGAATACCACATGGGATTGAAGACGAATGACGATATGGCACAGGAGTTGGGGAAGATGCAATTGCATGAAAATTTTCCATACTTCGGGTACGCTTATTTAGCTTCACCGATAAAAGCGGTTCCTAATGTTCAGTTGACTTTTTACAGTTTTCATTTTATGGTTTTCATGGGATTATATTTTATCATACTTTTTATTATTGTGCTTTTTCAGATTTCCAATGATCAAATATCAACAAAGCGGATCTTGCTTCGTTTTTGTCTCTGGACAATTCCGGTTGTATATCTTGCAACACAAGCCGGCTGGATCGTCACAGAAGTAGGACGCCAGCCATGGGTAATCCAGGACCTTATGCCAACCATGGCTGCCGTATCTAAAGTTTCAAGTGCATCAGTTCAACTTACTTTCTGGTTATTCGCCGTTTTATTTACAGCATTACTTATTGCTGAAGTTATGATCATGGTACGCCAAATAAAAATCGGCCCAAAGGAATTGAACGGGTAAGAATTTTGTATCTTTGAACTTTCCCATTAATTTCAAAATCAAACATATTTGATATGAAAAAAAATTTACTAATTATTGCAGGACTTTTACTTTTTGTTCGTTTTGGTTTTGCACAGAATCAGGTTCAGACCTCCCAGGCTGTCAATGATACGGCCAATTACCCATACTGGATACAAATGATGCAGGATCCTGATGCGAATTTTTTCCAGACCCAGCGTGCATTTAATATTTATTGGAAAGACCGGAAAATAACGCGTAGCAGCGGGTGGAAGGTTTTCAAGCGTTGGGAATATATGATGCAAAGCAGGGTGAATCCCGACGGAAGTCTTCCTTCACCTGATGCAGTTTTTAAAGCTTATTCAGAATATTTAAAAAGTTCGCGATCTGCATCAGGTGATTGGATCAGTCTTGGCCCTGCTCAAATTCCGGCGCCAGGCGATCCGGGGTATAAAGGACTTGGGCGCCTGAATGTTGTTGCCTGGCATCCGACTGATCCGAATAAATTTTATGTAGGCTCCCCTTCGGGTGGAATGTGGCAAACGACCGATGGCGGATCTACATGGGCCACACATACTGATACCATGCCGACCCTCGGGGTCTCGGCGATAGTTGTTGACTATTCCAACCCCGAGAAAATATTGATTGGTACCGGCGACCGGGATGCAGGAGATGCCCCCGGACTGGGTGTCTATAAAAGCACTAATGGAGGCAATAACTGGGTGCCTTCCAAAACCGGTATGGATAATAAAACGGTCGGAAGGATCATACAGCATCCTGCAAACAGCCAGATCTTTCTGGCTGCCACCAGTGGCGGCGTTTACCGCTCCACAGATGGAGGCGAGAACTGGACAAAAAGTGTTTCCGGTGATTTTAAGGATATTCATTTCAGACCAAATAATCCCAACATTGTTTATGCTGCAGCCGGAGCTGACTTCTACCGTTCAACCGATAATGGCGTAACTTTCGTCAAAATTACCGACGGACTTACAAGCGCCCAGCGCGGTGCAATTGCCGTTACTGCTGCCAACCCGGATTATGTATATTTTCTCCAATCCAATTCAGCAAGTGGGTTCAAAGGAGTATATCGTTCCACAAATTCCGGGGTCAGCTTTACAACCCGTTCAACCTCCCCGAATATCCTCGACTGGTCATGTAATGGAAGCGGAACGGGAGGCCAGGGGTGGTATGACCTGGCGATTGCTGCAAATCCAACCAGTTCCGAAACGATATATGTTGGCGGCGTCGATGTGTGGAAATCGACAAATGGAGGGACTACCTGGCAAATAAACTCACACTGGTGGGGTGATTGTTCTGTTCCTGCCGTTCATGCCGATTGTCATTTCCTCGGATATTCTCCTGTAGACGGTCAACTTTATGCCGGAAACGACGGTGGTGTTTATTCAACCAATAACGGCGGCACAACATGGAACGATCATACCGTAGGTATGACAATAGGACAGATTTACAAACTGGGACAAGCCCAGACCGTCAAGAATAAAGTAATTAATGGTTTCCAGGATAATGGGACATATACCCTCACTCCTACCGGGTGGGTCGCCACCGGTGGTGGTGACGGTATGGAATGTGCCGTCGATTATCTTAACGGGTCTTATACTTACCATACCATCTACTATGGTGATATCTACAGGAGATTTAATAATGGATCAGAAAAGCACATTGCCGGAAACGGGGTGTATGGTATCGACGAAAGTGGTTCATGGGTAACCCCGTTCATCCTTGGAGTTCCCGATCCTAAGGTTATGTTTGTCGGTTATAAGAATGTCTGGAGATGTAATGATGTTAAATTATCGAGCCTTGTCTGGAAAAAGATCTCTGATAAACTTGCAGGGAATAACAATTCCGATATGGCGGTGCTTGAACAATCGCCGGCTGATCCCAATATCCTCTATGCAGTAAGGTATGATAATAAACTGTTCAGAACTGAGGACTGCCTGAATGATAACCCGTTATGGTATGATCTTTCTTCCCATTTACCCGCAGCCGGAACAGCATCCGACCTTAAAGCACATCCGACCGATCCGAACATTCTTTATATGACGCTTGCTAAGAAGGTTTATAAATCAAGTGATAAAGGCATTACATGGACAAATATCACAGGTACTTTACCAAATGTTAATATAAATACCATAACCTATTATAAAAATGCACCGGAAGGCCTCTATGTGGGATCTGACGCAGGTGTCTATTACAAGGATTCTACCATGAGCGACTGGATTCCATTCAGCCTGGGACTACCAGCCAACGGAAGAATAACAGAACTGGAGATCTATTATGACAATGACTCCATCAGTGAGGATGCAATACGTGCCAGCTCTTACGGTAGAGGCTTATGGGGTTCTGATATGTATCAAAGCGCCCCCGACGCTGATTTTACAAGTACAAAGACCCTGATACCCATCACTTGCGGAATCGATTTTTTTGATCTTTCCTCCGGAGTCCCAACCAATTTCCTGTGGTCCTTTCCGGGAGCCAATCCTTCAACTTCCAATGTTAAAAACCCAACTGATATCGTATATAACACCACCGGAACTTATCCAGTGACTCTTACGGTTTGGAATTCAATAGGCACAGACTCTATCACAAAGACAGATTATATTACCGTAAGCAATACATTACTGCCGGTAGTAGATTTTACCGCCGATAAAAATGTGCTTTGCATGGAATCAACGGTACATTTCACCGATAAAACCGATAATTGTCCTTCAAGCTGGAATTGGGAGTTTACACCCGGTACCGTCACATTCATTGACGGAACCAATCAAAACAGTCAGAACCCGGTTGTTCAGTTCAATCAAACTACAATTTATGATGTCACGCTAACCTCGTACAACGCTGTCGGTTCAGGCACTATTACAAAATACAGGTATATTGCTAATGGGGGATATGGCCTGCCATTAGTGGAATCGTTTGCAAATGGATTCGATGAACTGCACTGGACAATTTACAACCCCGATCTGAGTATAACCTGGGATACTATTTCCGTTCCCGGTATGACTTCAGACACCAAAGCAATATGGATGAATTTCTTCAATTACAACGCGGTCAACAAACGTGATCAACTTATCAGTCCTGCAATGGATTTCTCGGGATATACAACGGTTACGCTTAGTTTTCGTCATGCTTACGCCCAGCGATCATCTTTAAAAGATTCACTGATTGTCAGAATTTCCACTGATTGTGGCAGCACGTGGACAAGAGTATGGGGAATGGGGCCGGATGGTACACCAAGTACTTTCGTCACCCATCCTCCTACATTGGATGAATTCTATCCCGGATCAGTTGATGACTGGTGTAACGGGAGTTATGGAGTCGCCTGTTACAATATTGATTTGTCGCCATGGGCAGGGAATAACAATATCAAGGTAATGTTCGAAGCTTATAACCGGAATGGCAATAATCTTTTCCTGAATGAAATCAGTATTGCCGGTCCGGTTGGTTCAAATGAAAAGAACAAAGATGACATTGGCATTTCTATTTATCCAAATCCTTCAACCGGCAAGTTTTTTATTTCCATAACAAATAAAAAGGAGGCTTGTTACCTCTCGGTCTTCAACATTCATGGTCAAGAAGTTTTCACGGATAGATTTTTGCCTGAAGGAGGAATCTTTTCGAAACAGTTGGACTTTGGCAGTTTATCGAAAGGTATTTATTACATCCGGATAACTACTGAAACGGCAACCCGTGTAGAGAAAATAATCCTGGAGTAACTCTATTCTTTAATTTATTTTTTTTACTGAAGCCATATGAGCGCTGACAGTGCGGGGAAATTATGGAACAGGAGTTTCATACTTCTTGCTCTTGGAAACCTGTTTATGGTCATCGGTTTCTATTTCCTGATGCCGACCCTTCCTGTTTATGTAGTGGATATCATCGGCGCCCATAAACATGATGTCGGATATATCCTTGCGGCGTATACCATTTCTGCACTGATAATCCGGCCCTTCACCGGGATGGCTATAGATATATGGGGGCGAAAATGGATCTATATAGGTTCCTTTGCCTTGTTTTCATTGATACTTGGAATATACCCGTTGATGCATTCTTTGGCGATGTTATTGCTTCTTCGTTTTATTCATGGCTTTGCATGGGGAATTACAACAACGTCGGGATCAACTTCTGTGGTTGATATAATCCCCGTTCAAAAAAGAGGACGCGGTATCGGGTATTTTGGCATGTCATTCACGATCTCTATGGCTCTGGGTCCACTGATCGCTTTGTACATTCTTGCTCTTTCAGGTTTTACAACTATGTTTATCACTGCGGCGATGTTCGCTTTTATCGGATTGATCATGATCTTTTTCGTTAAGTTTCCGAAAACCCACCTTCATACCGGACCAATACGCATCACAGGGGACCGGTTTATTGAAAAGACCAGTATGCCTGTTGCCATTCCCCAGATCCTTTTCGGTATGACTTACGGAAGTGTCATCTCCTTTATAACCCTTTTTGCAAAGGAAATCAACATTGATAAAACCGGCCAGTTTTTCATTATCATCGCGATCGGCATCTTTTTGTCACGATTGTTTACAGGTCAGATATTTGATTCAAGGGGACCATATCTATTAATGATCGCAGGTTTTGTCATATCGATTGTCGGATTTTTCTTGTTGGCATTGCTTCAAACAACTTTCGGCTTTCTGATATCTGCATTTTTTATCGGGATCGGCAGTGGAATCCTGATGCCAACCATACAGACTATGGTGAATAATATGGTGGGCATAACCCGAAGGGGCGCCGCCAATGCAACCATAAGTACAGCTTTTGACCTGGGAATCGGGATGGGGTCATTACTTCTGGGGTTTCTTTCCGAAATCATCGGTCTGGCAAATATGTACTTGTCATGTACAATCCTTCTGTTGGGCGGTCTTGCTTTTTACCTTTTATACGTCAACAGGTTTTACAACTTCAAACGGCTTAATTTAATCACCAAGACTACCGGAATAACCTGAATAAATCATGCATCTTTTTTATACACCGGTAATACATGGTTCCTTTCATGAGCTGAATGAGGAAGAATCGCGTCATTGTGTAAAAGTTTTGCGTCTGAAAGAAGGGGAAACGGTTCATCTTACCGATGGGAAAGGCAGTCTCTATGGTTGCAGTATTGCAATAGCCGATCCAAAAAAATGCAAGATCATCATTGATGATAAATTACCCTCTACACCGGCAAAAAGCTGGCATCTTCATATCGGTATTGCTCCTACAAAAAATATCGACAGGTTTGAGTGGTTTGTTGAAAAAGCTACTGAGATCGGTGTCGATGAAATTACACCGGTATTTTGTGAACATTCTGAACGAAAATCTCTCAAAACTTTGCGTCTTGAGAAAGTGATAATCTCCGCTTTGAAACAGTCTTTGAGAACCTATAAACCCAGGTTAAACGAACTTGTCGCATTCAGCGATATGATCACAATGCCTTACGATTGTCAGAAATTCATTGCCTATTGTGAAACAGGAAAGGAACAAGGATTGACAAGGAATTATACGAAAGGATCC
>Ga0172368_10002570_pt1 | contig 22939 bp, 25 predicted proteins | sample Lak11m_FD_114540 | JGI IMG/M metagenome (GOLD analysis project Ga0172368, IMG submission 114540) | Freshwater microbial communities from Kabuno Bay, South-Kivu, Congo - kab_022012_11m | ecosystem: Environmental > Aquatic > Freshwater > Lake | place: Democratic Republic of the Congo: South-Kivu...
CTAAATACAATGAATTTTGTCTTGTCTATCTCTATATTCTTCTTTATTAATTCATATTTCTCGTTTATTGATGCAAATTTCTTGTATAAGTACTTTCCTCTAGGTGTCGTTTGGTTTAGTATTTCTTCTGGAGTTTCTATCCTCGTTAGCACCTTTATGGATTGCATTACTTGCGTCGTTGTGCCTTTCAGATTGAAATCTAGTATTTTTGATAGCTTTCCTAATTTTGAATTAAATAATGCTTGAGGCGCTGTGGTTATTTCTTCTGGCAATAATTCTGGGTATTCTTGTTTTAATTGTTCATGAAGTGATGTACTCCAGTCCCCGATTGTACCCATCCCCGCAACCCACAATAAATTTTTTACATCGTTTTTTGCTATTTGATATGCCCAGTAACTTGTTGGACGATTATCTTCTGGATCTTCTTTCCTTGGATTAAAATACTTAACTCGTTTATTGTCTTGGAGAGGGTGATGATCTATCCAGATAACTTCTTGAGTAATTGAGTCTAAGAATTCTTGTTCAATTAGAGGTTTATCTAAGACTATTACCAAATCTGGAGCATATTCCTCCACTTTTCTTGCATATTTTTTCTCAAGAATTGGTTTTCCCTTAACACAGATTCCTTTTGCTTCTATACACAATTTATAGAGTAAAATATAAGAGGATACTCCGTCCGGGTCATCGTCAAATAGTATTAGAACCCTTGCAGAGTCTTTAATTCTTCTTCTAATGTACCCTAGATCCTCTTCTTTTATCATATTTTATAGAATGGGACATTTGTTTTAAAAGCTTTCTACTAAGAATCAAAGAAAAATGACCACTCCTTAAGAGTCCTTAAATAATCATTTCTTACCAGGTTTATTCTTTTTTACCTGACTCTTCTCGAACGTAAAGTCCCAAATGTCAAAAGATAGCATGTTTTTTTCATGAGACATGCCTAATAGTAGCTTTGCGGCTTTTGCAGCAATTACTGAAGCAGCCATGTGTATTGTTGCCTGCATTATTCCTTTTTGGCTTATTCTGTTGTTTTCTACATAATTTGATACTTGTGCAAGGGACACTTCCTTGTCAATTATGAATACTTGTCCCTTAGTTCCAGCCACATATGAGTATATTAGTGGAATTTTTTTCTTAAAACAATATTTGTCTACAGCGGAAGATACCACTAAGTCATTTGAACAATCAATAACTAAATCAGCTTCCACTAAATATATTGTTGATGGCGTTAAATCCTCGTGAAACGCCTTAACAATCACATTAGGATTTATGGCCTCTAGTCTTTTTTTCGCCTGTTTTGCCTTAAATTTATTAATATCATCTTCTAAAAATAAAAAAGATCTTTGTAAATCTTCTTCGAGAATTCTCCCTTTGTCTATTACTCTAACACTGATTCCAGATCTGACTAGGATTTCTGCAACTACTGTGCCTACGCCTCCTAATCCAAGCACCGTAACGGTCTTCGCTCGCATGTCTTGAGCTTTTGAACCAATTTGTTCTACAAGTTCATGTCTTGAGTATCTTTTCGTAACCATGTTCTATTTTGTGTACATTTTTTGAGGTATATAAAGATTTCGGGAATTGTCAAAGTTTCTCTCTTATAAGTAATACCGTTTCTATTGCTGTAATTTTTGTTGTATCAATGATTATGTCAAATTGACTAAGGTCTTCATAATCTACTCCATAAAACTGTTCATACCTTATTCGCTCACTTCTTCGTCTTTCTTTTAATGCTTTGAATACTTCTTCAAAATCCTCTTTTAATCCTTCATTTCTTCGTCCTTCTTCTTTTTTTAGTAAACCACTATGAATTCTCTCTGCACCAACTCGTTCTTCAACTTGCAGAAATATTTTTTTTGAGTCAGGAACAAAATGAAATCCTAATCGTGCATCAAGTACAAAGTTATCAGTTTCTTCCCCAAGTTTCTTTTGGTAATCATCAAGCTCATGATCAATTGAAGCGTCTTTTTCCGCAATTTTTCCTAGCTCAAGGAGAGTTATTCCGCGTTCTTCCGCCATTTTTCGCATAAAATCTCCCGTTGAATAATGTGCATACCCTAGTTCCTTCGCAAGTACTTTTGCTACTGTGCTCTTTCCGCTCCCCAGATTTCCAGATATTGTTATTTTCATAAGTTGAATTAAACTCAGTTTTATTTTAAAGTTTGTGCTGACTCTGTGAGAAAAACTTTTAAATAATGTTTAATTACAATAATTTGGGGGGAAAATATGGAAAATAAAGATAATTATCAACCTGTTTATATTATGTCTGATGGTACTCAAAGAAACTCTGGAAGAAGCGCACAAAGAATGAATATTCTTGCAGCTAAATTAGTTGCTGAAAGTGTAAGAACTACTCTTGGCCCTAAAGGTATGGATAAGATGCTTGTAGACAGTTTAGGAGATGTTACAGTTACTAATGATGGTGTTACAATTCTTAAAGAGATGAGCATAGATCATCCTTCTGCAAAGATGATTGTTGAGATTGCTAAGACTCAAGAAGATGAAGTCGGAGATGGCACCACTACCGCGGTTGTTATCGCTGGAGAATTATTAAAAAAAGCTGAAGAATTACTTGACAATAATATTCATCCTACTAGCATCTCAAAGGGGTATAGACTTGCAGCTGAGAAAGCATCAGAAATATTAAAAGCGTTAAGTGTTAAACTTGATAAGTCAGACAAAGAAACTTTATTGAAACTTGCGACTACTGCTATGACTGGAAAAGGTGCAGAAGATAAAAAGGATCATCTTGCTAATTTGATTGTTTCTGCTATTTTGAGCATTTCATCTAAAAATAACGATATTTCTAGAGAAGATATTAAGATTGAGAAAAAAGTTGGCGGAAGTATTGATGATTCTGAGTTGATTTCTGGAGTAGTTATTGACAAAGAAAAAGTTCACTCTGGAATGCCTCTTAGTGTTAAGGATGCAAAGATTATTTTACTTGACGTTCCAATTGAAGTAAAGGGTCCGGAATCTGATGCGAAGATTTCTATTTCTGATCCAGGCATGGTTCAATCATTTTTAGACATGGAAGAAAATATGTTAAGGAAAAAGACTGATAAAATTGTTGCTTCTGGCGCAAATGTTGTTTTCTGTCAGAAAGGCATTGATGATTTAGCACAGCATTTCCTTGCAAAAAAAGGACTCTATGCGGTGAGACGTGTTAAAAAAAGTGACATGGAGCTTTTGTCTAAAGCAACTGGTGGAAAACTAGTAAGCGATTTAAATGATATTTCTTCAGCAGATATTGGTCATGCAGGTCTTGTTGAGCAACAAAAAGTTGGAGAAGAATTTATGACCTACGTTCGTGATTGTAAAAATCCTAGTGCTTTGACTCTTTTAATAAGAGGTTCAACATCTCACGTAGTTGATGAAGTTGCACGTGCAGTAGAAGATGCTATTGGAGACATTATCTCTGCTTTATCCTCTGGAAAAGTCGTAGCAGGGGCAGGAAGCATTGAAGTTGAAGTCGCTAAAGAACTAAAAAAATATGGACAGACTCTTTCTGGTAGAGAGCAATTAGCAGTTGTTGCTTTTGCTGATGCGCTTGAAGTTATTCCAAAAACACTTGCAGAAAATGCTGGTTTAGATCCTATTGATATTCTAACTGAGTTGAAAGCAACTCATGATAAAAATCAAAAATGGGCCGGAATCAACGTATTTACAGGAAAGATTATTGACTCTTGGAATGAGGGAATAATTGAACCTTTAAAAATTAAAACTCAAGCATTATCTAGTGCCGCGGAGGTTGCAATAATGATTCTTAGAATTGATGATGTAATTCTTGCAGCCAAGCCGGATGGAACTCAAAGAAAAGGACCAGATATGGAATACTAATTTTTTAGTTAATTATTTAAATCCTTAATTTTTAAACAGCTTATGCAAAAAAAAGAAGAAGCAAGTCTTATTCGCAAGAGTGTTAACAAAACTGTAAGCGCGTTCAAAAACATTGTTTTCGGAAGAGAAATTCATCACGTAGTCAACGAGATAAAAAGTGAAATTGACGACACAATTAAAGATGCTAAAAAGAGTATTGATAAAAGTTTTGAGAAATTGATGACCCACATAATTATTTTCTTTTTAATTATGACAGGTCTAATTTTTGCGTTTCTGGGTTTAGCTTATTTTTTTGTTGAACAATTAAATTTTTCAAGCAGCAGTGCTTTTTTAGTTATTGGAATTCTAATACTTGCTCTTGGCTGGTTTTTTCTTAGAGAAATTAAAAGGAAATAAAATTTATTAATATTACTAACTATTATTTTAATAAATTAATAAAAAAGTCTGTTGATTTATATTCCCCGTAATATCTATAAAACTCTGGTTTCTTGTTCAATTTTTCTTTTATTCGTTCTTTTATTAATCTTAAGCCATTCACATCAGGAACCCAATCTTGTTTATTTTTTTCAGGTAAGCCATTAATCATTAATGTTTTATCTGTCTTAAAATTTCTCTTTTTCATCTCTAGTTTTAATAAATCATGTCTATTTTTTAAATAGATTAATTTGTCTTTAAAGAAGCTCATGTGTCCTTTACCCAAACAATAGGCATCAGGAATATTTTCCAAAGAAGAATGCTTTTTTATAAAAGCAACCAACATCAATATCTCGTTGTATTCTGCAATCAGATGCTGATCCGCCAGTTTTGCAGGTTCAATTAAATTTACTCTTACCACATTATTAACACCAATTAATAATACTAATTGCTTCAATTCTTTACTTCAATTCTTGTTTGAATCTTTGGAGAGTTTTTATTATGTGTTCGGGTTGCGTTTTTAGAACTTCTGCTGTTTTCTGAATAATATCTCCAGAGAATTCGTCTTTTGACTTTAATTCTTTAGAATCAAGTTTACCTTTTTTTGATTTTTTCCAGTTTTCGAATAATTCTAAAGCCCGTGCAGGTATTTGTTTTTCTTCACATAATAATATCTCTTTTGCAGTTCTTATTATTTCTCGTTCTTTTTCAAAGTATTTTTCTGCTGCAGCTCCTGCTAAGAATTCTAATCTTACTACGCCATCTTGTATTTTACTTGTTTTAATAATTTTAATACTTCCTACATCTCCTGTAATATCTAAGTGTGTTCCACCGCAAGCTTCTACATCAAAATCATTAATATTTATTATACGAAGTTCTTTTCCTGGAACTGCTCCTCCCTGATAGATTCTTACGCCATATTTTGCTTCTGCTATATTTCTTTTCATAAATGATTTGAATACTGGTCTGTTTTCTTTTACAACAGTATTAGCAAGTTCCTCAATTTCTTTAAGCTCTGATTCTGTTAGTTGCTCATAATGTGTTATGTCTAATCTTGATTTTTCTACAGTCTTAGCTGCTCCTGCTTGCCATACGTGGTCGCCTAGTATTCTTCTGGTACTTCCTGTTAAAATGTGCGTTGCTGTGTGGTGTTGAGCTAGTTGTAATCTCCTATCAAAGTCTATTTTGCAAACTACAGTTTCTGCTTCTTTGAAGTCTTTTCCTTTTACTTCATGAATTGTTACACTTCCTTGTTTAATTACGTTAACAACTTCCTGTTTATTTATTGTTCCAACATCATTTATCTGCCCTCCACTTGTTGGATAAAATGCCGATTGATCAAGAATCAAATATTTTGTTTCTGGATTTTTTGTTGGAATTACCTTAAGAATGTGCGCTTTAAAATCAACCAAATCAAAGTGATCATAGTAGAGAACTTTGGTGGAATTTACTCCTTCTAAGTCTATTTTTTCTTCTTTTACTGTTTGTGTTTTCTGCTCTGCTTGGTCATGTCTTTCGCTTACAAGTGAATAAAAATTATCTGGAACTAATATTTCTTTTCCAAGTTTTTCTGCTTCTTTTCTAACTGTCTCCGGGCTTATTCCTTGACTATCATATAGATCAACTAATTTTTCCACAGCCACATCTTTCTGGATTATTTTTTCAACTATTTTTTTGTTTCTTTCTTGTCCTTCAAGGTATTTTCTTTTTTCTACATCAAGTATTTTCTTTACATGTGGAAGATTTTTTGACAATTCAGGAAATATAGGTTTTAGGTACTCTGCATGCCATTCGCATACTTCAAATAAATCCAAGTCCCAAGAATACTCATCAATAAATTGTAATGCTCTTCTTAGAATAACTCTTAAATTATACCCCCCTTTTACATTAGAGGGGAGAGCTCCATCGCTTATTGCAACAAGCAAGGATCTTGAGTGTTCTGCAACAGAGTACATTGCACTTAATGGAAGCAATTTTTTCCTCAATACATCTATGTTCATCTCTAGTTTTTCAGCAACAAATTTCCATGTTCCCGCAACGTCATCTGTCTCATCAACATTAAGATAAGATCCATATGGAATGTATCTATTGATAAATTCCTGATCGTAGTCCACTTTTGTTCGTTCTACCAGTTTTTTTATTACTGTTGGAAATACTGCGTCATACATCGTACCTTTTCCTTGAGAAAACCATGCGACTCTCTCGTGCCCCATACCCATGTCTAGTACTTTTAATTTTAATTCCTGATCACCTTCAGGTGTTTGTTCATAGAGCATATAAACTTGATTTGCTAATTCAACTCCTCTACTGAATATTTCCATACATGGCCCGAAGTTTCCTCCTCCTGCCCAAGCATCTTCATGAAATACTAACTCATCTTTGGCTAATCCTACTCCGTCTATGAACCAGTCAATTATATCTTTGAAATATTTTGATTGATTCCAATCCTCTTTTTTCATAAACGCGTGTTGACCAATCATGACAAATCCTGTATTGTGACTCATAGTCACTCCGACATTATCAACATCATTGAATCTCAAGCTAAATTGTGGAACGACAAGGGGATTTGCTGGTGGCTCTACTTCTCCATTAACTACATATGGCTGGAAGTCGTAAATACTTGCTTGTACAAAATCAGTATCGTCTCTCCATCTTGCCACTACTGAGTATCTTTCAATCGGAGTATATCCTCTTTTTGTCATTAATTCTGAGAATTTTTTCCATACTTGAACATAATCTAACTTGTGTTTTGCAGGATTATTAGTTAAGAATGTGAATCCACCACTACAGCTTGGATCTCCACAAGTTTCCCTTTCTTTATGTGCCCAAAAATTTATCCCACATTTTTTACAGGCATATCTTTTAAATCCCTCTTGTTTCAGAACACTTGTAGCATAATATTTATCTGGATCTTCACTAAAAATTTTTTTGAATTTCTTCTTTACTTGTTTATCTGGAAGCATTTGCTTCGAAAACATTATTTAGTTTTTATATGTTGCGGTAACTTCATCAGATTGAACCTACTCATTCTGACAATCTTGTGGTATCATTTTTAATAAGATTTTTATAATACCAGTTTTTCTATACCTATTATGGTTAAGAAACGTTTTAGTACTTCTTCAGAAAGGGAAGATAAAGTAAGAAGAAGAAATTCGGTTATAGTCGGCCTAGTATTGATTGGCTTAATGGGATTTAGTGTTTTGCCATATTCTTTTTATGGAAATGATATCACAAGTACAGATATTGAGTACAACGGTTATACTTTAAAATCCGAATCGGTTAACGGAGTTACAGTTTTAACAACAACAGTTAATAAAACAAAATTTTTCTTTTATTCAGCGCCGACCATTGCAAATAAGTTCAAAAATACCAGATTTGAAACAGCGTACTCTTTGGCACCCTCAATTGTTTTCACCAAAGACCCTTTAAATTTAAACGAAACCAGCTATTCAGACGAACAATACTATAGCTATCTTTACAATGATGTCAATGTTTACTCTGGCAAGAAAGTGATTCTTGCAGTTACAAAGGAAGATTTGTTAAATGATTTTCCTATTATTACCTGTGCAGATGCTTCTCCAACTAGACTTGTGATTTTATTAAATAATTCTGTAAGTAGTCTTAATTCGAGTCTAGTAACATTAAGCGACAATTGTTTTAGAGCTGATGCTTCATATCTTGATATTCTTAGTTTCAGAGATTACATATTATACAATAATTTGGAGGTAAAAAATGAATAAAACCACTCCAAACAAAATGAGCAATTCTACATCAGATACTAAAGCTCACAAAGAAAGTACACCTACTCTTTCTGAACACAGCGTATTCAAAGTAAAAAGCAAGTCTTCACGTTCAGAAAAAAAAGAAGAAAAACAAACCAAAAAAAAGTCTATAAAACACAGTCTTTTATTGAAAATAGTAATACCTATTGGAATCATAATAATTTTAACAGTAATTTTTGTATTAATCTCTGCAAATAAACCAGAAAAAGTTGATTATTCTCAATACAATGGATATTATTTTAATAAAACATCTGATCTAGGCCTTTGGAGAACGACATTAAAGACTGGATCAGGGGATGTTGTTTACGATTTTTATTATCATCCTTTGGATGTTGAGAATATTTCTTATAATAATAGTTTGAACTTATATATAATTGTAGTTGCTAAGAATCATGGTAACTTTACTATAGCATATTCTCCTGAACTTGCAGGTTTTGGTAAGGCTGCGATTGCAGGAACTGAAATCACTAAAGTTATTGGCACATACATAAATGTTAATTCTGGATTTACTGAATCCCTTCCAGGTTATCCTGATCTTCCAATCCATAATTGTTCTGAATCTGGACCTAGAGCTCATGTCTTAGAATTTAGTTTAGGTGAAACTAATGAGATCATATCTGACCAGTATTGTTCTAAAATAATAGCAACTGATCTAGATAATTTAATTAAGCTTGCAGATACATACATTTACAGGGTAATGGGCATAATCAAAGATCCAGTTGTTATTGATCCAAACAAATTGAACATAACTTCCTTGCTCAACAAATCCAACAGTACAAAATTATTAAACTCGTCCTTAATGAATGCAACCGATAATTTATCTAATTAGTCTAGTTGAAAAGATTAAATTTGTTAATTTTTGAGAAAGCTTTTTAAGGTTGTGTTTTTCTGTATTTACATGGATCATTATTTTTCTGAGAAACCAACTTCTGAAGAAACTATTTTCAAGATCGCCATAAATGTTGATGGTCTTGCATTTGAAATGCTTTCGGCTTCAGGATTATTTTCAAAAGATGCTTTGGATACTGCGTCCAAACTTTTAATTGAAAATGCAAAGATTTCTGGAACTAAAGGATTAGATCTAGGTTGCGGAAATGGAGTTATCGGAATTTGCATCATAAAAAAGCATCCCGCCACAGAAATGGTTTTCTCAGATATTAATGAACGAGCAGTAAAGATTTGTGAAAAAAATATTAATAAACTTAGACTAAAAGGAAAAGTTATTAAATCGGATTTATTTGAAAAGATAAGTGGAGAGTTTGATTTCATTTTGTCCAATCCTCCCTACGCAGCAGGCAGAGATGTTTGCTTTAAACTGATTGAAGATTCATTTAATTATTTGAGAAAAAGAGGAACCTTGCAAATCGTGGCTAGACACAATAAAGGCGGAAAAATATTATCTGAAAAGATGAAGAATGTTTTTGGAAATGTTGAAACTCTTGCAAAGTCTGGAGGATTTAGGGTTTATATGAGTGTGAAAAATTGATTGAACCTGTATTTTTAGAAATGACTTATATTATTGTAATAGTTGTATTAGTTTCAGGATTGATGAAATTATTAAAACAGCCATTAATAATTGGCCACATTATTACCGGACTCCTTGTAAGTCCTGCATTATTTAATTTAATAAAATCAAATGAAACATTTCCCGCATTTGCTCAATTTGGCGTCGCTATCCTTTTATTCATGGTAGGTTTACAGTTAGATCCAAAAGTAATTAAAACTGTTGGAAAACCAGCAATCATAACAGGAGTAGGACAAGTACTTTTTACTTCTATTATTGGTTTTTTCATCGCATATTGGCTTAAATTTAGCATTATTGAATCTATTTTTATTGCAGTAGCTTTGACTTTTAGTAGCACAATTATAATAATGAAATTGTTATCTGATAAAGGAGATGTTGATACTTTATACGGAAAAATTTCAGTAGGATTTCTTATAATCCAAGACATAATCGCCATGATTATTTTAATGTCTTTAACAACTTCGTTTGAAGGTCAAGACTGGGGCACAAATTTATTACTAATTGGTCTGAAGTTAGTTGGATTAGTATTGCTACTTTATTTAACTGGAAAATATTTATTCCCAAAAATATTAGATTATATTGCCAAGTCCCAAGAATATTTACTTTTCTTCTCAATCGGGTGGTTTTTACTTGTAGGAAGTATATTTGCACTACTAGACTTTTCAATTGAAGCAGGAGCACTATTAGCAGGAATAACATTAGCTCTTTCTCCTTATAAATACGAAATTGCATCTAAACTTAAACCTTTAAGAGATTTCTTCATCCTTATATTCTTTGTAGTTTTAGGAAGTCAAATGTCTTTTGCCAATATTGACAATAACATCCTTCCTATAATTATTTTTTCACTTTTCATTTTAATAGGAAATCCTTTTATTGTTATGATATTACTTGGTCTTTTAGGATATACAAAGAAAACAGGATTTATGTCTGGATTAACTGTTGCTCAAATAAGCGAGTTTTCTTTAATTTTAATTGCCATAGGAGTCACACAGGGAAAAATTTCTGGAGACATTCTTTCAATGGTAACCATAATTGGAATAATAACCATAACTGGATCAACATATTTCATACTTTACAACCAAAAATTGTTTAACAAATTATCTGGATTTTTATCAATATTTGAAAAAAAAGGCATCAAAGTAGATGAACATAAATTTGGTTCGCCTAATAAAACGGATATTTTCTTATTCGGATGTCATAGAATCGGTTCAGATCTTTTGAAAACGTTTAAAAAAATGAAAAAAAAGTTCATGATTGTAGATAACAATCCAGATATTGTTATCAACTTAGTTAAGTCCGGAATTGTTTGTAGATATGGGGACGCTGACGATATTGATTTTTTATTTGATTTGAATTTAGCTAACGCCAAAATGATTATCTCCACAATACCCGATACTGACACTAATTTATTTTTAATTAAATTTATTAGAGATATTAATCCTAACTGCATCATTCTAGTTGTATCTAATCAAATATACGACTCTATAAAGTTATATAAAGCTGGTGCAACATATGTTATTCTTCCACATCAAATAGGCGGTAAACACACATCCATGATTCTAGAAAGTTATGGCTTGAACTTAAAGAAATTCATTAACGAAAGAAATAAACATATTAAAAATTCTTAGAACTATTCTTTCTTTTTATTCTGATTAAAGAAGTCGATTGCTTTGTCAAAATCTTTCTTTTCAAAATCTAGCCAGTATTTATCTGTAAAATATATTGTAGATCCTTTTGCATCCCATAACAATAATCCATTGTAATGGTGGTTGTTCATTATCATCAATTCCGGCGCCATAAAATAACTGCTTGAGAGATTTTCTTTCAGTTGGTCTACATTAAGATCATCTATTGATATCTTTTCTGCTAACGCTTTTCTTATCAACAGTTTTGTTGCAGCAAGTATTTCTTCGTGTCCATCATATTTTACACAAAAGTTCAGGAAATAATGATCGTAATCTTTTGTTTTATCCATTGCATTTCTTAGAATATCAACAAAATCTGGCTCTAATGCATTCAAGTTTCCTATCACATATATTCTTACTTTTTTCTCTGTTATTAATTCATCCAACACTAGCTCTTTGAAGAATTTTTTTAAGCCATCTATTTCTTCTTCGTTTTTTGTTGATAATTGTATTGTAAGTAAAGGAATATCTTTTTTTATTTGCAATTCAATTAAATCTTTGAGCTTTTCAAGATTCTTTTTGACTGCATCCTTAATATCAAAGTCGTTTTTTGTTGACCACGTTCTTATTCTTGTTGCATTAATCGCAAGATGTTTAGGCATATCCTGTCCTTTGAGAATACTTGGAATTAGCATAGGCTTTGGCAATATAACAAACTATTTAAATATTTAGATAAAAGAATTAATATATGATTGAAGAGATTTTAATTTTATTGGCATTGTTATTAGGAACAATTGCTGATATGAAAACAAGGGAAATCCCAGATACTTTGAGTTTTAGTCTTGTCGGGATTGGCTTTCTAATTGCATCAATTTCAAGTCTTTTTTACACTTCATTTTCTCCACTCATTAATGCAGCCGCAGGTTTCGTAGCTGGAATAATTCTAGGATTATTGTTCTACTTCACAGGAATGTGGGGCGGAGGAGATGCTAAAATCATTATGGGCATAGGCGCAGTTATGGGTTTGGGAGTATTTTCAATAGGAACAAATCTTCCTTTATTCATAGTATTCATTGTAAATACATTTTTGGTTGGCGCAATCTATGGTGCTTGTTGGATGACCATGCTCGGCGTTAAACATTACAACTCTTTTAAAAAAGAATTTTCTGTTACTATGAATAGTGAAAAAATAAAACGCACAAGATTGCTTTTATTTATCTTTTTAGGAATCATAATACTCATTTCTTTAGTTGCACCGATTTACATCGGGTTTAAGATTGCAACAGTTCTTGTAAGCATCGTATTTGTTTTGTTCTTTTACTTATCCTTAATCATAAAATCAATAGAGAAATCTGTTTTGTTTGCAGACATTCCTGTTAACAAACTCACCGAAGGTGATTGGATTATTGATAAAATTAAGTTAAAAAACGGGAAATTATACAAACCAAGCAAAACGGGAATTTCTTTGGAAGACATTGCTTTGCTTAAGAAAAATAATATTAAATTTGCTCGCGTCAAAGAAGGAATACCTTTCCTGCCAAGTTTCTTAATCGCCTACATCGTCACAATAATCTTCCAGAATTGGATATCCTTATTGTTATGATGTCAAGGCAATCTATCCAAAGATTTAGTTAAGTAGTTTTCTTTGTCTTTGACTTCTGGCGCGTCTTTTATCGTTTCTACTTTTTTTGTTTCTGCTTTTGCTTTTTGTTGTTGCTTAAATTTCTCATCTTCTTCTTTTTTGTCAACAGCAGAAATGCTCATCATTGCTGAGTCTAATTGTTCTGACTTTACCTGTTTAGGTTCCCATTCTAAAAGCACATCGTCATTTTCAAATCGTGGAATTACATTTATTGAGAATTTGTTTATTTGTCCGGCAGAAACGCCGTTTTGTATTAGTATGTTTGTTCCGTGACATTTGAGTGTTTCAAATAATAGAGATGACATTTTGTTTGCGATTTGCATCATTTTTTGTAATAAAGTATCTGGAACTTGTTCCAATACAACAATGTCTTGAAGTGGTGCAATTATGATTTGTCCTGGAGCTACTGCTCTTCGTGGCGTTAGCACCATTATGTCTTCGTCTTGCGTTATAAGTTCAGTTTCCATTTTTTTATGTGAATAGTTTTGAAATTTTATCTAAATCGGTTTTCGTTAACTCTTTCTTTGCTTTGGGTTTTTCTTCTGTTTTTTTTGGAGCAGCGGGTTTTTTAGCCGGAGTTAATCCCATTGCATTAGTTATTTTGTCTTTAATTGCATTAAAGTTTCTTTCAGGCACATCTGTTAATTTAGGATTTAGTTTTATATCGTCGTTATCTTTTCTTGGAATGATATGGACAATGAAATGAGGAGATTTTTGTCCAGCAATTGCACCGTTTGCAATGAATACAGATGTTCCAGAAACTGAAAATGCTTTTAACAATTTAGAAGATATTTTTTTTGAGACTTCCGCCATTTTTCCCACCAATTCTTGATCCATTTGTGGCATGATTTGTATGTGCTTCTTTGGCATAAGTAAAGTGTGTCCTTCAGTTGCTGGATTTATGTCCAGTATTGCAAAGAAATCTTTATCTTCGTAGACTTTTTTTGAAGGAATTTGTCCAGAAATTATTTTACAAAAGATACAATTTTGTTTTTGAACTTCTGCAAATTGTTCAGGAGTCATATTTTTTAGTTCTTCTTCTGTTGGTTGAGTCATCTTTTACTTAATTCAAGTTAATTTCTATATAAATGTTGCTTTACTAATAGACTTCAGCCAATATTTATTTAAAAGAAAATGACTTCCGAGATTTATGGTTCATGATCATGATGTTGAAGTTGCAGAAGTTGAGGCAAAAGAATTAGCAAACAGAGCTCTTATTGAAAAGAATTTTTTTGAGGAGCTTGTTCAGTTTGTTAAAGATAATAAGCCTTCTAAGGATGATGTTGCTAAGCATAAAGTTGTTCTTTGTAGAAAACTTAAGATGAAAAAAATTCCGACAGATATTGAAGTTCTTTTAAACGCTAAAGAAAAAGATTTAGTATTTTTAAGAAAGTATTTGGAAACAAAACCTGTTAGAACAAGTTCTGGTGTAGCAGTTATAGCAATTATGACCTCGCCCTTTAAGTGCCCTCATGGTAAATGCACTTATTGTCCCGGAGGTCCTTCAAGCTTTTTTGGAGATGTACCACAATCTTATACCGGACATGAACCTTCTACTATGCGCGGAATTCGAAACAATTTTGATGCGTATCTTCAAGTCATGAATAGATTAGAACAGTATATAGCCATTGGTCAAAATCCTGATAAAGTTGAATTAATTATTATGGGTGGAACATTTCCTAGTTTTTCTCAAGAATATCAAGAAACTTTTGTACGGGATGCACTTCAGGCAATGAATGATTTTTCAGTTCTATTTTATAGAAATCAAGGTGAAGGATTAGAAGATCTAGACATTGATAAGTTCAAAGAGTTTTTTGTGTTACCCGGAGATATAAACAGCAAGGCTAGGACTAAACATATTCATACCAAATTATTAGCATTAAAAGAAGCAAATTGCAAAGATCTCATCTCAACTCAAACATTAAATGAACTTGCCAAGATTAGATGTATTGGCATGACTATTGAAACAAAGCCAGATTGGGGTTTGTTAACTCATGGTAACGAAATGCTTAAACTTGGGTGTACCAGAGTTGAATTAGGAGTCCAAACGTTATATGAAGATGTTCTGAAAGAAACACATAGAGGTCATTCATTAAAAGACACTATGGACAGCATCAGAATACTTCGAGATCTTGGATTTAAGTTAAATTTTCATATGATGCCTGGATTGCCAGGAGTTTCAAAAGAACAAGATATTTGGTGCTTTAAAGAGTTGTTTGATAATTCTAATTACAGACCAGATATGTTAAAGGTTTATCCAACAATGGTTATGCCTGGAACTAAGCTTTATCTTGATTACAAAAAAGGCAAATTTAAGCCTCTTTCTACTGAAGAAGCCGCAGATATTCTTTCTGAGATGATTAATTTTGTACCAAGGTACTGTAGAATTATGCGTGTACAAAGAGACATTCCTACCAAGTATTCTTTTGAGGGAATTACAAAAAACAACTTGAGACAGCTAGTTGATTCTAACATGAATCTTAAAAAGTATAAACAACAAGATATTCGCGCAAGAGAAATTAAATCTGGAAAGATAAAAGATCCAGTTGATTTTGAAATAATTGAATATGAAGCAAGTAAAGGTAAGGAGTTCTTCATTAGCTTAAAAGATTCGGCAGATAAACTTGTTGGTTTTGTAAGATTAAGATTCCCATCTGAAGCTTTACGTGAAGAGTTTACTAACGATACCGCAATGATAAGAGAGCTTCATGTTTATGGTAAGGCTGTTGCGATTGGGGAAGATGACGGCATGGTTCAACATAGGGGTTTTGGAAGGTTGTTAATGGCAAAGGCAGAAGAAATAGCTAAATTGAGTAATAAAACGAAGATGTTAGTTATTTCAGGCATAGGAGTAAGACAGTATTACAAAAATATCGGATACAATTCAGAAGGACCTTACATGTCCAAAGCACTTTAAAAGGTAAGTTCAAATTTTACTGCCAAAGACGTAAAGCGAAAGGTTTATATATGTCGACTCCAATCATGAGGACAGATATATTCAAGTTAAAATTGGAGGAAACAAATTAGTTGGAGGGAAAATTATGGCAGGATTCTTTTCTTTAAAGAAATTCAAAAAATCAACGTATGATGACGATGATACGTTAGAAGCTGAAAACGAATATGTTGAATTAAGCACAGATATGCAAAGAGGAACCTCTTCGAAAGTAATCGTAAGACCTTTTGTCATGGAAGATTTTTCAGACATCAAGAATGTTCTTGAGACTCTGAGAGAAGGAAATACAATTTGTTTACTTAACATTGGTCCTTTAAGAGAAAAGGATATGATTGAGCTGAAAAGAGCAATAAACAAATTAAAAAAGACCATCGAAGCGATTAATGGAGATATTGCCGGTTTCGGTGAGGACTACATTGTTGTTGTTCCAAGTTTTGCTGAAATCTATAAATCTTCTTCAACAGATAATTCTCAGTTAGAAGATTAATTTTTTTATTTTGTTTAAAATTTCATTCAATGTTTTAATTCTATTTTTGTGTACAACAAAGTTTTTAAATGAAGTTGTAGTTGTTTAAGTATGAGTAATAATGATTATCAGCTGGAAGAAATAGAAGGAGAACATTGTCCATTCTGTAATAAAAAAACTTTGACGCTTAGACAATCTGAAAGGGAAGTTCCTTATTTTGGAAAGCTAATTATTTTTTCTATGGATTGCGAGAATGAAGAGTGTAATTATCATAAAGCGGATGTTGAAGCCGAGGAAGACAAGACTCCTATTAAGTGTTCTTTTGAAGTTACATCTGAAGAAGATCTGAAAGTAAGAGTTATAAAATCATCAAATGCAACTGTTAAAATTTCTCACGTGGGAAGTATTGAACCTGGTCCTGCAAGCAATGGCTATGTTACCAACATTGAAGGTATAATAAATAGAATGAAAAAGCAAGTAGAAGTTGTGAGAGACACTGCTGAAGATGAATCAGATAGGAAAAAAGCTAAAAATATTTTAAAGAAATTAACAAAAGTATTAATGGGGTCAGAATCTATTACTATTTCTTTAGAAGATCCTTCGGGAAACTCAGCAATCATTAGCGAGAAAACTGTTATAAAAAAATAAGATGACGAAAACTTTTTGTTCAGTATTTCTTTCTCAGATTGGTTTAATTAAAGTTTGTTGTCAAAAAAATAAATTAATCTCAATAGACTTCGTTAAAAAGAGGGAGAAAACTGCTGAAAATAGTTGCACAAAAGTTGCAGTTGGTCAATTAAAAGAATATTTATCTGGAAAAAGAAAAAAAGTTTCTATACCATTCATGCTTGAGGGAACTTCTTTTGAAAAGAAAGTATGGAAGGAAATGCTCCATTTAAAATTCGGAGAGACAATTTCATACAAGATGCTGGCTCAAAAAATAAATAATCCCAATGCAATTAGAGCCGTAGCAAATGCTTGTGGCAAAAATAAGTTACCATTAATTATTCCTTGTCACAGAGTTGTCTCTTCGACCGGTCTTGGAGGCTATTCCGCAGGAATTTCTAAAAAAAAGCATTTATTAAAACTAGAATCAGTCGACATTAAATCGCTTTAGTTCTATTGTTCCGGTTTTTATTTTTATTTCAACTTGATCAGTCTGCGTTAATTTTGAAAGTTTTGTTGCAAACTCTGATAGAAGTATTCTATTTCCTCTGAAGTCCAGCGTTGTTATCATACTTCCTTCGTTGTTAACATCGTTCATTACTTCTTTTTTTCTTTTTTCGCTGTCCTTTGAGCATCTATCCTTTGTTCTTTCAAAAAGGTGTTTAGCTATTTTGTCTGCGATATCAATTTTGGTAGCAGCAGTAATTCCTTGCAATCCTGGACTAATATTAGTCTCTATAACTAATGGTCCTCGAATACTTTGAAGAATGTCAACACCACATATTTCTGTGCCAGTTGCTTTTGCAGCTTTTATTGCTATTTCTTTTGTCTTATCATCTAATTCTATCGCTTCACAGGTTCCTCCTGCATGAAAGTTTGATCGTTTCTCATCAGGCGCACCTTTTCTCATCATTGATGCAACTACTTTATCTCCAACTACGAATACTCTTGTGTCTGTAGCATCAGTTTCAATATACTCTTGAATTATAAATGACTGTTTTAACGCAGTTAATGCATCGAGTATTGATGATGCTGATCCGAAGGAATCTGCAAACATAACACCTTTTCCTTGCGTTCCTTGCGGGAATTTCATTATTATTGGATAATTCATATTTGATAAAACTTCTTTTGCTGCTTTTATTGTTGAGCTAATATATGTTCTAGGCATTGGTATGTTGTGCTGTTGCAACATAACTTGTGTAAGTAATTTATCGTGTGCAACAGTAAATGCACTCGGTTCTATTGGCATATAACAGGAATCATATCTTAAAGTTGTAAGAGTTCTTAGAATTTGACTATATCGAAACGATCCTTTTGCATATATACAATTATATTCTTTTAATGGTTTTCCTTGATATAAAATTTGAGCATTATTTCCAGAAATATTAATTTCTAAATCTGTAACATTTATTTCGTCTACTTCATCAAAGTATTTTCTCATTGAATCTAAAGTCCATTTTGAACTTACACTTCCTTGACTTATTATTGCTGCGTTTATCATTTTTTATTCCTTACTCTTTATTCCTTACTACATCTATTGATGGATCAACCATGAATCCTTTGCTCAATACATTTCGTCCAATAAGCACCTTATATCGCATATGACTTCTATCTGTAACCGTGAATTCCGTTTCAATAAGTTTATCCTTCAACTCCATCTTAACACTTATTATTGGTCTAATTGATGTACCGTGAGCATTTTTTACACTTTTTGTTCTTAGCATAGGCCCAAGATCTAATTCCTTTACAAGCAATGCATGAATTGAACTTCTTGTTGCACCTGTATCAATCCTAGCAGGAATTATCGACTTGTGATGCATACCTTTTATGGTCACAAACTCGGTAGCCCCCACTATTATTTTTTTATCCATCTTTATTACTAGAATCGTTTCGTTGTTTTTAAAGGTTATTATAACATTTTAAGATGACCAGTTACACTATCTATCTTTTGTTCCTCATCGGGGCCTATTCCTAGCACTGTTGCAGTTCCTGGTTCTAGAAATGTTCTTCCCGCATCATTTATCCATCCAACTTTTAATCCTTCATTTTTTGCAGCTTGCAACATTTTCTTTAGCTCACTGAGACTATCAACTTTTAGTACAACTTTTTTCATGCCTTCTTTTAACCATCGTTGAACTAACTTAGGATCACTATTTATGACTGCTTCCACACTGCCATGAGCTACTTGTGCTGCCAGTTTTCCTTTTGGCATTTTTAAGTCATTCCTCACCAATATTACTTGTTTTAACTCCATTTTTATTAAACAGTAAGTCTACTTTTTAAATTTTTGTGGTTTACTCTTGTTTAGAAATAATTTTTTTATTAATCTTTGAATTAAGAAATTAATTGGACCCATTGTTAAATACACTATTTGCATCCAGACAGGAGCATGTATACATTCGCAAAGTGGCAAGCCAGGATACATTCCTGTGGCTGCATTTCTTATCAAGAAAACGTGATATGATAATGTTTCTATTGTTATCAAAACAAACCAAAATACCAATACATACACTATAAACTGTTTCGTGAAACTCTTAACTTTTAACCAATTGCTTATGTGCAAAGCGTAGAGATACACAAGAAATAATCCTGTTGCCCACAATAGAAATGGATATACATTGAGTCCGAAGAGTACCATCACTTCCTGATTATATCCATATTGTTTATTTCCTACTAGTATCCACACAGCGGCTTGTAATGTTGCAATCAAAAAAACCGGAAGAAGATTTTGTCTTTTTGATATAATTAAATATAATGGGATTGCTAGAAATATTGCTAAAAAAGCGTAATCCGGAAGAATTATCAATATAAGGATTGTTGCAAGAACGGGTATAAGAAAGTCATACAGAATTAACTTACTTTGTTGTTTCATTTATTGTTTCACTTCCATTTGCATAGATTATTAGTTTATTATTTTTTATGTCTTTTATTAAGTTATCTGTTATTTTCCATGATTCCTCTAATTCTTCTGATGTTAAAAATATTGATTTTTCTTTCTTCATGCTTTCTTCTATTATTGTTTGATAACTTTCCTTTGTATTTGCCTTGAACTCGCAGGATGGACAAAAATTCAGCAGAACGTGTTTATACTCATTAATGTCGGAATTAATTCTCATATTCATGGCGAGATCAACATTTTGCGTTGGTTGAATATTTATTGTTAACTTATTGGGAGGCGTAGTTGCATCACAATAAACAGTGCATGGATCTTTCTTATAAGTTAAATGTATAAATGCTTTTTTTTCTTTTAAGTTCTTTCCCGTTCTTAGAACTATTTTTGTTCCTTTCCATCTTGAGTTTGTAGACATAAGTTCTGATTCAACATATGTCTCAGTTCTTGATTCTTGCAACCCTTTTTGTTTTAATTCGTATACATAAGTTTCATATTGTCCTATAATTGAACGCACATGTTTTAACTTGGAAAGAGCCTTTTTCTTCTGTATTTTTATTTTTTGCATATCTTCAGAAGCAGGAGGATCCATAAGAATAAAAGATACAACTTGCAATAAATGGTTCTGCAGCATGTCTTTTATCGCACCTGCCTCATCATAATATTCAAGCCTATCAAAGACTCCGAAGTTTTCTTGGACATCTACTCTTATTTCTTCAATAAACTTAGAATTCCATGTTTTTTCAAAAAAAGGATTAGATAATCTCAAGGAAAGAATATTATTTATAGTTTCTTTTGCAAGATAATGATCAACTCGGCAGATTTCTTCTTCCGTCAAATGCTTGATCAAGCTTGAATTTAGTTTTTTGAATGATTTTAAATCTGTACCGAATGGTTTCTCAAATAGAATTCTTATTGGAATTTTTTTCTCAACACTTATGGCTTTTGCAATCTGGCTAAAATACTTACTACTAGTGGCTAAATAGAATAACCTTAAATCTGCTTTTTGTTTATCAAATTCATCCAGTTTTTTAGCTATGGAATCTACATCTCCTTCCTTTTGAAAATCTATTACTGCATATTTTAGTTTAATTTCTTCATTCAGAAAGACTTTATCTTTAGCCAGATACTCCCTGTACTCTCCTTCGTTGAATAATCTTCTTCCAATGCATAACAAATTTATTTTTGTATGTTTGACAATTTCATTTAATGCAGGGATTATTTTCTTTTTAGCTAAATCTCCTGTAGACCCAAATAGCACGAAGGTTATTTCTTTTTTTTGTTCAGTGATTTTTGTCATTCTAAATCAAACACCAACAATAACATTATTTTATGTCTGTAAACACATATGACTTTTTTATACGTTTTACAAAATTGACTGGAAAGTCTGTTTCTTGCAAAGATCCTTCTTGAAATTCTTTTAATATGTCTTTCTTTCTCTCCCCTAAGAAAAAAGTAAAGCAGATTTTAGCACTTTTCATCAAGGGGTTAGTTGCAGTTATTCTCTGATTAGGCTTCTTTGGAGAATCTTCTATAAATACATATTCTTTTTTCAAATAAGTCTTTCTTGGAAATACACTAGCCACATGACCTTCAACGCCTGCGCTTAGAATTATTATATCAAAACCATATTTGTTTTTTGTCTTTAACAATTCATCATATTTTTCAGCATCAATGATTGGATTTCCTTCTGATTTAATCTCATGTATTCTTGAAGGCGCCATTATTTTAGAAAAGTATTTCCTTATTTTTGGATAATTTCTCATGGATTGAAAAGAGGTTATTCTTTCGTCTAGCAAAAATAGTTCTACATTATTCCATTTACTTTTTGACTTAGATACTACCTCATAGAATTTTGTTACACTTCCTCCAGTAACTCCAATAGTAACTACACCTTTTCGTTGACTAATTGATTCTATCTCTTGTTCAAGAAGTGTTGCAGCTATGTCAAACAATCTTTTTGTCTTTCGTTCTTTTAAAATAATCATTTTGTCCTCTTTTTTATTAACTCTTCAAAAATAATGTGTTCTTGAAAAAGATAATTGCGGAAACTATTTTTTTGTTATTTTATGTCCACCGAACTCATTCCGAACTGCCGCAATAGTTTTTTTTCCTAATGAAAAATTTGATGTTTTATCTAATCGTATTTTCACTGCAGCATCAAATGCGGGCGTATATCCTTTAACACTATTTTTTGTTGCTTGAAGTTCATCAATAGTCACACTATCTATCTCTGTACCTATTTCATTAAAGTCTTTCCTCTGGAGCGCCTGTGTCGTTAAATCTAATAACCAACTTCTTACAACTGATGCAGGTTCCCAAACTTTTGTCGCTTTATCTAATTGTATTGGATGCTTAAACTTACTTAATAATTCAACACCCTCTGCAAGTCCTTGTAAATACACATACTCTATGATATTGTGAACACTTTTGACAAAATGTCCACTTCCAGTCGGTCCAAAATATCCATAGCCGTTTTTAGGAGCAAGTGCTTCGCACAATGGTTCAATCTGTTTAAACTTTGATTCTGGTCCACCCACCATTAGAGTGTATCCATTTTCTAGACCCTACACCCCTCCAGATACTCCACAATCAAAGAAGTGTACGCCATAGCTTTTACACCATTCTGCATGTTTTTCTGCATTCTTGTAAAAATCATTTGCTCCATCTATTAGTATATCATCTTTCTTTAATTTTGGCAGAAGTTCTTTTATTGTTTTATCCGTTACTTCTCCTGCAGGAAGCATAATCCAGATTATTTTTTTATTAGTCAATTTAGAAATTAATTCATCAATATCTTTTGAGGGCACTGCGCCATATTTTTTTATTTCGGTAACTTTATCTTGTGATCTGTTGTATGCAACTACCTCAATCTTATGTTGAAGCAATCTCTGCACCATAGGAAATCCCATCCTTCCAAGTCCTATAAATCCTATTCTCATAAAAACACCCCTATAGAAACAGACATTTTGTAAATTTATAAAGTTTTCTTCTGTGCTTAGAAAAGCTTATAACTTAATAAATAATAACCACCTTAGAATCAATATGAACAAAAAAAATTACTCGGAATTATCAGTTGAGATGCACAAAGAAAAAAAAGGAAAACTTGAAGTAATTTCAAAAGTACAAGTCAAAG
>Ga0172368_10002571_pt1 | contig 22937 bp, 25 predicted proteins | sample Lak11m_FD_114540 | JGI IMG/M metagenome (GOLD analysis project Ga0172368, IMG submission 114540) | Freshwater microbial communities from Kabuno Bay, South-Kivu, Congo - kab_022012_11m | ecosystem: Environmental > Aquatic > Freshwater > Lake | place: Democratic Republic of the Congo: South-Kivu...
GTGTATATACTTCCTGCGTTCGTTCACATTCATGGTTTCCGTTTCGGACATCGTTAGCCTCGGTAACATTTTCTTTTGACCTAACGATACTCCTTCAGTAACATTCTATGTGAACTAACGCGAATCCCTTGACTTTTTTATCCGACTCGGATATATTTACAAATAATGTTGTTATATTCGGAAAAATAATAGATAACAAGTGTACGAAATCGACAAAATAGATATAAAAATCATCAATATTCTACTTGAGGATGGACGTGCTCCTGCCTCCGAAATTGCGCGCCAGATCGGTGATATTTCTGAGCGGGTTGTACGGTACCGGATCGAACGCCTGGTAGAGGAGGAAGTTATCCGCATCAGCGCGATTGTCGACCCGAAATCCTTTGGGCTGGATACGATCGCTGATGTCTGGATGGAGGTAGAGTCAGACAAGATCGCTGAGGTCGCTGAATGTCTGGCTGAATACGAAAATGTAACCTATGTTGCCTGCTCGATCGGTGAAACCGATGTCAGCATCCAGGTGGCAGCACGCAATACCGGGGAGATCTATCGATTTGTAACTGATGTGGTTCGCAAGATGCCAGGTGTGCGGAAAACCGTTACCTCGATCGTACCCATCATACTTAAGGATGTTTACCAATGGCGGGTTCCAAAAGAATGCTGCTAATGAGATATTCAAACAAAGTTCCCAGTAAGGGAGTGGATCCCCTCGTTCGATCTGAACTCGATATTATAGTCATCATCAATAGTACGAAAGACCAAGCATAATTCTTTATTACCCGGGAGAAAATTGTGCCTCAATCATTCGACAATGCTCTTTCTTATTCAAATCAATGGCTGGATATCATCTCTCAGAAGACCGTTGACGAAACCCAGGCAAAATGGATCATCGGCGAATCAAAGGATAATTTTGCCGAATTTTTCAATAGGAATTGGCTGGAGTATCGAAAATCTGTAACAGAAGCCGGCGACTGGGCAGCAGTGGAATGGACAGGCTCTGGCGCAGTCTTTAAAGATGTGCTTGGACGTGAATTTCTCGATTTCCTCGGTGGTTTCGGAATGATGAATCACGGCTGGAGTCACCCGGAAGTCGTTGCAGCCGTACGCGCACAACTGGGGCGAACACCAATGCCCAGTCAAGAGTTGATCGATCCCTTGCGAGGTGTTCTGGCACATATCATGGCGGATATTACGCCGGGTGATCTAAAATACAGCTGGTTTGCAGCCAGCGGAACGGAAGCGATTGAGGCTTCCATTAAAATCGCCAAGCTTTATACCCGGAAAACCGCTTTTATTTCTTCCACAAAAGCTTTTCACGGAAAAACAATGGGATCACTGTCCATGATGGGTAAAGCCGACTACCGCGAGCCTTTGGGGATACTTTATGGTGGACCTGTTTACCACGTCCCCTTTGGGGATGCCAGCGCGGTCGAACAACAATTGGAAATATGCAACAAGATCGGCGTTAGTGTGGCTGGTGTATTGCTGGAACCGATCCAGGGGGAAGCCGGGGCAATCGTCCCGCCGGAAGATTTCTGGCCGCGGGTACGCCAAGTCACCCAACACTACGGAACGCTCCTGATCGCAGATGAAGTGCAGACCGGACTTGGTCGCACAGGTAAGCTGTGGGGCGTTGACCATTGGGATGTCGTTCCTGACATTATTACAGTTGCCAAGTCTCTTGGAGGTGGGGTAATGCCTATAAGTGCAGTGACGACCACGGAAGAGATCTTCCAGCCGATGATGTATCCCAATCCATTCATGCACACTACAACAACCGGCGGTGGCGCTCTCGCCTGTTCTGCTGCGATCGCATCCATCAATATCACCCTCCGAGACCGGCTGTGGGAGAAGGCTGCTGATAAAGGCGCATATCTCATTCCAAAGCTCAAAGCGATGGCAGAAAAATATCCACAGCTATTTGATAGGATCACGGGCAAGGGACTGCTTATCGGGATGCACTTTAAAAGTGCGGAGATCGGCTACAAAGTTGCCGCAGAATTATTCAAACGAGGAGTTTTGGTGGCAGGCACATTGACCAGTTCACAAACGATCCGTGTTGAGCCTCCGTTGATCATTGAAATTGCCCAAATTGACGAAATGCTAGAACGTCTGAGTGATGTGCTGGTGAACATAAGCAAAACCTTTTAATGGGCATGGAACAAAGAATGATCTACAATATAGAAGATCTTTTAAATATTATTATCTGATAGTCCGGAAATAAAATCTCTAAGTCATGGGAGTAAGAATGAGCGAATTTAGTGTTGAACTGCGCGATATTGTAAAGAAATTCCCTACACCAGAGGGGGGGGAGGTCTTTGCCATAAACAACGTTTCCATGCAGATCAAGAATGGCGAGTTTTTTTCCATGTTGGGACCTTCAGGTTGTGGAAAAACAACCTCCCTGCGTACCATAGCCGGTTTTGAGTGGCCAACATCCGGGGAGATCTATATTGAGGGTGAACCCATGGGGCATCGTCCTCCTTATCTACGGCCAGTAAACACTGTATTTCAAAGCTATGCACTATTTCCTCACATGTCTGTTGCACAAAACATCGCTTTTGGTCTCGAAATGGAGAAAATTCCAAAGAATGAGATAAAAAGACGCGTTGCCGAAGTGCTGGAAATGGTCAAATTAACCGGCATGGAACGCCGTAGCCCGGCGCAGCTCTCTGGTGGGCAGCGCCAGCGCGTCGCCCTGGCACGCTCGCTGGTCAAACGCCCGAAAGTGCTCCTACTTGATGAACCCCTGGGTGCGCTTGATCTAAAATTGCGCAAGGAAATGCAATTGGAACTTAAAGCTCTGCAACAAGAAGTTGGGATCACCTTCGTATATGTCACGCACGACCAGGAGGAAGCTCTTACTATGTCCGACCGTATCGCGATCATGCAAGGCGGCAACGTTCTGCAAGTCGGAACACCGGTTGAGATCTATGAACGCCCTAATTGCCGCTTCGTTGCTGATTTTATCGGTGAAACCAACTTTCTCGAAGGTGAAGTCCGGGTCGTCGAAGAGAATAGAGTTACAGTTCATATCCCGGTTCTGAAAACTGACATAATTGGTACGAAAGCAGAACCTTTATCAATTGGAGAACAAGTAGTTGTATCACTACGGCCGGAGAAAACCCGTATCATTGAAAATAAAGTCAACATGGAGAATTGTTTCCAAGGTACTGTTCTCAATACTGCATATATAGGTTCAGACACACGCGTATTCGTTGATCTGGGTGGTGTTTCACTAAGAATATGGGAGCAAAACAAAATCTCCACCCTCGATCCGGAAGCCTATTATGAGCGCAACGAACAGGTTTGGGTGGTCGTCATGCCCGAAAATGCACTTGTGTTGCATGCGGGATAGAGAGGCGATCATGTTACGAAAACTACGCGAAGATAAATCTTTTCAAGGTACAACCCTGATCTCACCAACCTTGCTTTTCATGGTCGGGCTTCTCGTCATACCTTTAATACTCACCCTGGTCATCAGTTTTGGAAGCCGGGCTGCAGATGGTACTGTCATCTATGGATTCTCTTTCCATAACTATGTGCGCCTCTTTGGAATCAGTACCGAATGTACTGGCGGAAAAACGATATGCTTTGATCCAACTTACGCCAGAATCCTTTCAAGGTCATTGAGTCTGGCATTCAATACCACTGTTTTAGCCATTTTGATGGCTTACCCACTGGCTTATTTCATTGCCCGTGCTCCATCCAAAAAGCGCAACACATTTCTCTTCCTGATCCTGGTGCCAATGTGGACCAACTTCGTCATCCGCGTCTATGCCTGGATGATGTTGCTGCGTACGCATGGCGTTATTAACGGTGTGCTTGGCTGGTTGGCTGGATTATTTGGAATAGACTTCACCCCATTTGAGATGCTATATACGCAGGGGGCTGTATTGGTTGGCATGGTTTACGAATTTCTGCCCTTTATGATCCTGCCGCTCTACACATCGTTGGAGAAGATCGATCTCTCCTTGTACGAAGCCTCTGCCGACCTGGGGGCATCTCCAATCCGCACTTTCCTGCGCATGACTCTGCCACTCTCAATGCCAGGCGTCGTTTCCGGAACAATTTTGGTTTTTGTGCCGGTTATGGGTACTTTCATTGTCTCGGATCTACTGGGAGGACGACAGATCGTGTTGATCGGAAACCTGATCCAGAATCAATTCCTGATCGCCCGTGACCCGACCTTTGGGTCCGCAGCTTCGATCATCCTGATGATCATGACCCTGATCGTGACCTATTTTTACACACGCAAATTTGGTCTCAGTGAGGAGATTGTCGGCATATGAACCCACACCGCCGCTCCCCATTGGTCATCGTTTCCACTGTGCTGGTATATTTCTTTCTCTATGTGCCGGTTGTAGTGCTGGTTCTGTTCGCTTTCAATTCATCGAAAACCAATGTAAATTTCGAGGGCTTTATCACCCAGGTTGGCCCGACAGAGATCATTTCAGGAAATGTGCTTCAAAGCCCTTGCGGCGCCTTCCACTGGTTTTGCGAGTTGGCAAAGAACGCCGAAGTACGTAATGCCACCCGCAACACGCTCACCATTGCCTTGATCTCGACATTCACTTCAACAATCATTGGCACACTGGCTGCGATCGCCTTGCAGCGTTATAATTTTAAGCTGAAAACATTTTCAGAAGTATCCATATATATTCCCATCGTAATCCCTGAAATTGTAATGGGAATTGGAATTCTGGTTTTGTTCAGCCAGTTGTTCACTCTGTTAAATGGAGCACTGAATTTGAGCGGTGACAGCCAGTTCACCCTGGGTCTGGGTACGGTGATCGTCTCGCACATCGCTTTCAGTATTCCTTTTGTTGCCCTGGTGGTACGGGCTCGTCTGCATGGTTTCGACAAGTCGATCGAAGAAGCTTCCATGGACCTGGGAGCCAATGAATTGGTTACCTTCTGGCGGGTTACCCTGCCATCCATCATGCCGGGGGTTCTTTCAGGTGCATTACTGGCTTTTACCCTCTCCCTGGATGATTTTGTGATCACATTTTTTACAACCGGGCCAGGTGCTTCCACACTGCCGATCTACGTTTACGGGTTACTGCGCCGGATCGTTACTCCGCAGGTTAATGCCCTATCAGCGGTGTGGATATTGATCATCTTGGTCGCAGTTTTCTTTACACAGCGGTTGCAGAACAGGCAAACCTAGAACGGGTTACCATTTCGCAAGTCAGAACGCCAGTCTGTCACGCGAAATTTGAAACAAAAAAAAGAAATTCTTTCGCTAACAAAAGGAGGTAGAAATGAAAAGTAAGGTTCTATGGAAAGTACTGGCAACTCTTCTTGTTTTTAGTATGTTGTTGACAGCCTGTGGCGGTGGAGCGCCGACCAGCGATTCAGGAGGAGAATTCGTTACCAGCTCCGGTTTCGTTTGCCCGCAACCAGACCAGCGCGTCGAGGTTACCTCAACTGAACTTAATCTCTTCGTATGGACAGAGTACATCCCTGTAGAGTGGAAGGAATGTTTCGAAATGGTTTATGGAATTAAAATAAACCACGACGAGTATTCCAGCAACGAGGAGATGTATGCCAAACTCTCTGCCGGAGCAACAACCTATGACCTGGTTTTGCCCACCGATTACATCGTCTCCCTGATGATCGGCCAGGGAATGCTTCAAAAATTGGATAAGGCTCAATTGCCGGCATTTGACAATATTGATATTGGATTCCTGGATCTTCCCTTCGATCCCGGTAATCAATACACCATGCCCTACATGGCTGGAAACGACGCTATTGTTTACAATGCTGACCGTGTATCCAACCCGCCGACTTCATGGGCAGATCTCTGGAACCCTGATTATGCCGGACGCATTGTCTTGCTGGATGATCCCCGCGTAGTGATCGGTTTCACCCTGTTGACCCTGGGCTATGACCTCAACACAAAAGATCCGGTCCAGTTGGAAGAAGCCAAACAGAAGTTGATGGAGCTGATCCCCAATGTAAAACTCTTCGACAGCGACAGTCCCAAGACCGCTTTGATCGCAGGAGATGTTGACCTGGGCAATGTCTGGAATGGTGAGGCGTTCACTGCCAAACAGGAAGATCCGGCTGTTGAATATGTTTACCCCACCGAGGGCGCCATCTTATGGCAGGATAACTGGGCCATCCCAACCAGCGCCCCGCATGTGGATGCTGCATACGCCTGGATCAATTATGTTGAGCAGGGTAATATGTTCTGGATGATGCTGCGAGACTTCCCTTACACGATTCCAAACGCTGCCGCCCTGGAATACGCCAAGACCAACGAACCCGAGTTATATGATGCCTATATCAACTCGCCGATCACCAACACACCGCCAAGCGCACTGGCGAATGGGGCTTATATGGAAGATGTAGGCGATGCAACTCCGCTTTATGACCAGATCTGGACAGAGGTCAAAGGTGGCAATTAATCATCTGACAAAGTAACAAAATACGCGGGACGTTGAACTGGATCTGGGAGAAGTTTTTCGTCCACTGGCTGACAAGTCAACGTCCCGCGCTAAATATTTTGACAATATCATACAAATCCAATCTCTCCTGCGCCGGTATTATCGTATTATTCTTTTACGTTTATTCAGTCCCCACTCTTTTATGATACCATTTGACAATCAGACCTATCAAGGAGGATCCCATGCCAAACGGATATACTGGAAAAATCCTACACGTTAACCTCAGCAGTGGAAAATTTGAAGTCGAAACTCCGCCTGAGTCATTCTACCGCCATTACCTGGGTGGCTCAGCAATGGGATTATTCTATATCCTGCGCGATATTCCCGCAGGAGTGGACGCACTTGGTCCGGAAAACATCCTTACCCTGTTCACCGGCGTGACTACAGGCGCAGCAATCTCCGGCCAGAGCCGGATCAACGCCAATGCCAAATCCCCATTGAGCGGTGGAATTGGCGACTCACAGGGCGGTGGTTTCTTCCCTGCTGAACTTAAATTCGCAGGCTTTGATGGAATTGTTATAAAAGGCAGATCTTCAAAACCGGTCTACTTGTGGATCAAGGATGGTGAATTCGAACTCCGGGACGCTTCAAAACTGGCTGGCAAGTTGACAGGGGATGCTGAGGCAGCCATCCGCCAGGAATTAGGCGACAACAAGATCGAAGTCCTCCAGCATGGTCCGGCAGCCAAGAACGGTGTTCTTTTCTCGTCGCTGGTCTCCATGTCTAATCGCAACAACGGTCGCACAGGCATGGGAACGGTCATGGCATCCAAGAATTTGCGTGCGGTCGCCGTGCGCGGCACATCCAAACTCGCAATTGCAGACCAGAAAGCCTTGACTGCCCTGAACCGCTTCGGACCAAAAGGCGTGCAAGAAAACCCGGATATGGAAGGACTGGCAAAATATGGTACTGCCAGTGTCGTGATGCCGCAACATGAGAGTGGCACCCTGCCGACCCATAACTATAACGAAGGGACATTTACAGGCGCAGAAGCGCTCAGCGGCGAGACCATGTATGATACCGTTCTAAAGGGAGCTGCTGAAGCCAGGCAGGACAAGGATGGACGCGATACCTGTTATGCCTGTGTGGTGCGCTGTAAACGAGTGGTTGAAATTGATGAAGGCTCTTACAAGGTCGATCCGCACTATGGCGGCGCAGAATACGAGACTCTTGGCACTTTCGGCTCATACTGTGGCGTGGATGACATGGCTGCGGTCAACCTGGCCAACCAGATGTGCAACGAATATGGTGCAGACACGATCGCTGCAGGTGCGACGGTTGCTTTTGCGATGGAATGCTTTGAAAAAGGTATTTTAACCAAAGCGCAGACCGGTGGATTGGATTTAAAATTTGGCAATGCCGAAGCAATGCTGACTGCCCTGAAGTTGATGTTGAACGGCGAAGGTGATTTTGGAAAGCTGCTGGGACAAGGTTCCGAGCGCATTGCCAGCATCCTGGGCAATGGCGCAGACGAATGCCTGATCACCGTCAAGGGGGCAGAAGCCCCGGCCCACATGCCGCAAGCCAAGCGTTCGCTGGGACTGATCTACGCGGTCAACCCGTTCGGTGCAGACCACCAATCCAGTGAGCATGACTGGATGTACGAAGAAGGTCTCGCCACCGACCTGTACCTGGAGCGCCTGGCATTGCTCGGACTGAACGAAGCCCAGGAGCAAAAAAGCCTCCATTATGAAAAAGTACGCTTTGCATACCTGACGCAAGTCTTCTTCTCCATGCTCGATTCAGCAGAATTGTGCCAGTTTGTCTGGGGTCCCGGTTGGACACTCTACGGGCCAAAAGAGACCGCCGAAATGATCAATGCCGTCACAGGCTGGAATATGACCGTGGATGAATTGATGGAAGTTGGCTCACGACGCTTGAACCTGTTGCGCACATTCAACGCACGCGAAGGCCTGGATCGCAAAGCAGATAAATTGCCCAAGAAGTTCTTCAAAGCCCTGCAGGGCGAAGGCCCCACCTCGGGTATCGCTCTGGATAAAATTGAGATCAATACCGCCATAGACCAATATTACAAATTGGCTGGCTGGACAAATGATGGTATTCCCATGGCTGAAACACTGCAGAAACACGACATTGCCTGGGCGGCAGCTCTTCTGCCTTAAAAAAAAGTAACAGGACACCTTCTCCATCCCACATATAGAAATGTGGGATGGAATTGAAATCTATGGGGGCGCTTCCAATAACTGGAGTGTGAATTAATGAATAGCTGATGTGGCTTTCAAAAAATTTTTTGAGGGCCGAGCATACAGCAACATGTTTTTGTTGCTCAAGTTCCTTAAGCCAGCATTTTTCCATATACCATAACATAAGGTGTTGTTTTAGAGTACCAGGAGTAATCCCATGCCGATCCTTGACCGTTCCAAACTAGCCTCCCTGCTCGAAGCTGAAGAGCAATTATTTTATAAGGGTCATCCCACCTCCTACAAGCTATACCAGCGTGCCCGCGAGTCACTGCATGGTGGCGTGCCTATGTTGTGGATGATCCGTTGGGCGGGTTCGTTCCCTGTTTTCGTCAAGGAAGCAAAAGGTGCACATTTTTCAGATGTTGACGGCAACGATTACATCGATTTCTGTCTTGGAGATACCGGCGCCATGACCGGTCATGCTCCGCAGCAAACAGTGGCTGCCATCACTGCACAGATGCAGAAAGGGATCACACTCATGCTGCCCTTTGAAGATGCGATTTCGGTCGGGGCGGAACTTCAGCGTCGCTTTGGCTTGCCTTACTGGCAATTCACCCTGACAGCTACCGACGCCAATCGCTTTGCCCTTCGAATGGCACGCATGCTAACCGGTCGCCCAAAGGTGCTCGTTTTCAACTACTGCTATCACGGCACAGTGGATGAGACCTTTGCAGTTCTTGATGTAAATGGCCAAACAGTATCACGTCCCAATAACATGGGACCGCAAATTGACCCGGGGCTGACCACCAAAGTGATCGAGTTTAACGATATCCCCGCCCTTGAGAATGCACTCAAAGAGGGTGATATTGCAGCTGTGTTGACCGAACCGGTCATGACCAATATTGGAATCATCCATCCAGACACCGGTTATCATGATGCCCTGCGGGATTTGACCCGCAAGAATGGAATATACCTCATCATAGACGAGACCCACACAATTTGTGCTGGACCAGGTGGATATACCGGAACGCATGCCCTTCAACCTGATTTCCTTACAATCGGTAAACCTCTGGCTGGTGGTCTTCCGGCAGCTGTTTACGGATTTTCTGAAGAGGTGGCAAGAGCATTTGATGCCAAGCTTGATATCAACGACGCGGACGTTGGCGGCATTGGCGGCACGCTGGCGGGAAACGCCCTCTCGATCGCTGCCATGAAAGCCACCCTGGAAAATGTACTCACAGATCAGTTTTATGCCAGGGCTTTTATCTTGCAAGAGCGTTTTACTGCCGGTGTTGAAGGGATCATCCAGGAATTCGAGTTACCATGGATCGTCAAGCGTCTCGGGAACCGCTCTGAATACTGGTTCCACCCCACCCCTCCCCGCAATGGTGGTGAGGCAGCAGCTGCCGTTGACCATGAACTCGACCGCTATATGCACCTATATGCACTCAATCGCGGCATTTTGATGACACCCTTTCACAATATGGCACTCATCTCGCCTGATACAACCGAAGCCGATGTAGATCACCATACAAAAGTTTTTCGGGATGCAGTAACTTCTTTGTGTAATTAGTAGCCGGTCTTGCTGAGCTGGTCGTGTTTACAGGATCAGATTTATGCCTGTCGTTCAACCCTTCCCAAAATAATGATCAGCTGAAGCTCCTTATTATATGATGGCACTTTTTAATTGTTATGACATACTAACTGTATTTCCTGGTCTAAATGAACAATAGATGAACGATTGACCCTTGAAGCAGAGATGTTCTTCCTTCGATAGCAATCAAAATAAATCATCCGATGTGCATCCAATGCTGAAATCCATAATTTACGGGAACAAAGGTCAATGATATTCCTCAGGCCGATATCACGTATCAGAAAACAAACCTAAATACCACCTTTAGATTTAAGTTGCGATCGATGTAATTTTTATAATATGGCAACCTACAACCATTCCATTGAAGACCAGGACGGTGTTTTTGGCGAAGTTTGCATGAAATTCAGGTAGATCAGCAATGTTGAATGCGAATGAATCTTCGTTCGGTTCATAATATTAAGTATCGAGTACCCTGAGCCATGCCTGATCGGTATTGTGAAATGTACCCATTGTCAGAAGATCACAAAACAATATTGGCATGACAAGGAATTATCTAAAACCAAAGTGACCTATGAAGATGGCTCATGCAAGGTCTCGAAGAAATATTTACTTGTAAAAATGAGGCTTTATAGAAATAAGGCAAGATATAAATCATGAAGACTCCTAAATTCAGGAATCCTGAAAGTGTGCCCAATGGATAAGAGAACATCTGATGGAAGAATATACACCTATGCACCCCCCACACAGATCAAGTCGTTTGTTCAGGAAGCGGTTCAGATCTGTCGTAAGAGTCTGGAATAAATAGGTGATTTGACGAAGCGCCTTCCAGATAATCATGAGGATCCATGACTTGCGAAGTCCAGCGACCAACAGAGTCATCCTGTGCTTCCAGGTCCAAGTCCCCCATTGTATGTTCACGATCCCGGACGACCGCTTTGATCTCATTTTTTATTTTCCTGCAGAAGTTAGGGATCAAGAATTTATGAAATTGGCATCCACAATTTGGGATAAAATTCAAACCGGTTATCGATGACCGGTGTTTAATTTATTGATCACACCCAATAGTAATATCCAGGAGGCAAAATTGAAGAAAATCCTTTCGATCAGTATAGGCTCATCTTCTCGCGACCATACCACTCATCATACTTTTCTCGGGCAGGAGTTCGAGATCACCCGTCAGGGCACCAATGGTGATGTGAACAGGGCTGCCCAACTTTATGGCGAGATGGATGGCAAAGTGGATGCCTTCGGAGTTGGCGGGGCTGGATTTTATTTACAGGTCGCAGATCGAAGATATTATTTTCGTGAACCTAAAAAATTTCGCAAAGCCATCAAGATAAGCAAAGTAGGGGATGGCAGCCGGGTTAAAGGATTATTGGAGAAACGGGCATTCGTGGCACTTGAAAAACACCTGAACGAAAAGGAGGGTAAATCCCTGAAAGGAATGCCAGCCCTGCAAACAACTGTCATGGAACGTTATGGCATGGGTAAAGCCATGCTGGAAGCTGGCCTGGATGTTACTTTCGGAGACTTTATGTTCGCTCTGGGTTTGCCATTTACTTTCAAAACACTGGCCCAAGCCCGTCTTCTGGCAGCAATTTTTTTACCAGTGGTATCGCTGATGCCATTCGCCTGGTTGTACCCGCTTGGCTCGGACCAGGATAAACCACCTCAACCCAAGTGGACCAGGTATTATCAGCAATCCTATGTCATAGCCGGAGATTTCTTGCAAGTGCGTGACCACATGCCGGATGACCTGACAGGCAAGATCATTGTTACCAATACCACCACTGCTAAAAATGTCGAGGAATTACGGGCGCGCAACCTGCACATCCTGGTAACGGTCACTCCCCGGCTGGAAGGTCGCAGTTTCGGAACCAATGTCATGGAAGCCACCCTGCTGGCATTGCTGGACAAGCAGGAACAGGATGTCACCGAAGCCGAATTCCTGGAAATGATCGAACGGATCCCGCTTGAGCCGAATATCGAAGTCTTGAATTAAGTAAACAAACACATCTATTTTAGGAAATGAATACCAGCCTGGGTGACTTCCCAATTTCACTTACAGGAATGGTTGACCCAGCAAGAAGTGTGTGGGAATTATTCACGCAGATTGAAAACCTTCTCACATCCAGCGCAATTTCCATACCATTGATACTCAAAACTAAGGAGCAAGCCGGTTTTCACAGTACCACTTTCGCTTTGATGCCCTAACCAGACATTCGTACCTGGAAAATAAGTATTAGATAAAGTGACTTCCTATATGGATGGGGCTTTCATAAGCTTTGGCTAATAAGAATTAAATTGTGGGTTCTGTTCCTGCATACGATCAATTATCCGGTTCAACTGCTTCTTCACCACATCCCAATGCAGGCCTCCAACACCATTGAGATTTATACGCAGTAAAATTAATGAAGGTAATAAATTTACAGGAGATCCAATCTTATGCGTCATACCCAACAGGAAGTGATCACACGCCTCATTCAGGAATTCGATAGCCTGGATCGTCTGGTTAATAATCTTACTGATGAAGAGTGGATTAAACCGTTAGCCCGATCCGAAACCAAGGACCCCTGGACCGTTAAAGACGCACTGGCACATATCACCCATTGGAAGGCTGACGAATTAAGAAAATTCAGGAAACAACCCGTTCCTTTGGAGGAGAGAGGACTCAATATTACAGATGGGAACCGTCTCATCTACGAGCGTTGGCGCGATCGTTCTCCACAGGAGGTTTTTGCATGGCACAGGCAGGTCCAACAGGAAACGCTGGCTGTACTCCTGAAAATACCCGAAACATGGTTCAACCAACGCGAGCGTCGGTCAGAATGGCCCTTTGATCTAGTCGGTCACTCCCGTATCCATCGTATGAAAGATATCGAACAGGCTCTAAAAAAGTCAATAAAATGAAAAAGATGCAGATCGTTCGATCCACCCGGCAAAATGAAATACACCGATATGATGCTTCAGCGTTCCTGGGAAACTTCAGCAGCGGGGTTGCTAAAGGCGCACTCGAAGAGAGAAAAAAAAGACTTGACCTTTTCCTGCAAGGCTATAAACATGCTGGCGACTTTTCAGGGGCTAAAATTGATGCGGTCAATAAAGTATTCATCCCCTTCCGGCGCATTTTCAACCCGGGTAATTCATTCGACCCGCTCCACTTTGTGGGGGGTAATAATCTTCGCAACAATATGATCGCGGCCGTTATCAGGCGATAGCAGGAGTGGATCGATCACAAAAAGTAGGCAATCCGTCCAAGTGGCAGATCATTCCTACATGCTTTGCGAGATCGTAAAAATACCAGCCAGGACGTAGATCTTTTAACTCGTCTTCCTCATTTGTATATAAAGATCGAAAGACGATGTCAGCACCCAGATCATGATCGCGAAAAAGATACCCCATTCCAACAGGGCTATGAGCCAGAACCTAGGCCGCCCAACGGTCAACACTTGGGGGTTTTCAAAGACAGAAACAGGTTCTAGTACAAAAAGGAATATGAAGGTGATGACAGAAATGCTGGCAGCCGGGATACCAGTCCAGCGTGAGAATTTACTCTGCTTTGAAACCAAGAAATGGATCGCAAACAGGATCGATGCTATCAGGGCTGAACGGAAGAACCACATGGCCACCGGGATATGGGCAGCCAAGTTGTTCATCGGAAAGATCCCGACCAGCGAACCCGAGAAGCCGGTCACCAGGCCAAGCGCACCAAAGATCCACCCAAAACTATTTCTGAAGGTCGTAGCCACGCCTAGTAAAAAACAGGTGATGCACAGACCACCAAAGAAAAGGCTGAAATTAAAGACCAATGCCCATTCGGATACACCAACTTCTCCCAATTCAGATATAAAGTGATTTAGAAATGAATAGCGCTCACCGATCTTGCCGGTGTATGCCATCGCCGTCAGGAAAGAGCCGCAAATAATGATGATGGGTCCCAGGAAGCCCAGCCTGTAGGTGAGTCTCTGCAAATTCCTGAGATTTTCGGGTAGAAAGAGACTGAAGATCATTTTGACAGGATTGCCTCCTTAGTTTCCTCGAATCCCATGGGGACAGGGTTTGCCAAATCTCCCATCAGATCAATTATAAAGGCAAGTCGGACACTTCCCATTAATGGTTGCTGAAATCTTCGGGTGGAAGTGACATCAGGTAAGTGTATACAGCCCGCAGTTCATCGTCGGTCATGTGGCGGTAGGATCTCCACGGCATGTAAACCGAATGGATCATGTGTCCGTGCTTGCTGCCATTTCGGATAAGTTCGATAAAGCCGGCTTCACCCCAGGATGGCAGACGGCTGCCGATACCCGGGGTCAGGTTAGGTGCAGCCGGCCATTCCGCTGGAAAAGCAGGGATCTCGCCTCCCGACAGGTTGATACCGTGGCAGACCATGCAAGAGAGGGAAAGGTATAAACCATATTCGGCAGTTACATCAGGTTCGGGAACAGCCGGTGGCGGTTCATCGTGCGGGATCAATTCAGCCGGCAGAAAGGTGATTCCCTGAAGGATATTCATGGCTATGAACCCGCTGAAGGATAATTTACTTGGAGGCATGGTGTTATCGAGCGCTGGTTTGCTGCGAATGTATGCCAGGGTTTTTGACAGGTCGCTGTCGCTCAAATAGTAGAACTCGGTGGCAGGCATGAACAGGAGTGGAGTGCCATCCGGGCGGACCCCATGGCGAATGGCACTCACCAATTCGGTATTAGTGCGCTCGGTTCCGATGCCACCCTGTCCGCTGGTCAGGTTGGGTGTGATGACCTGACCCAGAGCCGGGTTGTCCATATAGACCAATCCCTGCAGGTCTTCACCATGACAGGCTTCACAACCCTGTACTGGAAAATGCGCTTCCCTTCTATAAGGGAAGCTTCATCCTGCGGAATGACCAGGTCTTCCTCCGGTACCACGTAAACCTTCTTAAGCCGCATCTGTCCGGTTCCATACAACCCCAGCATTCCAAGAACAATAACAACCAGTATGCTCCCAACAACAATGCCAGTCCATTTCAAAAAGTTCTTCACGCGTGCCTCATGGATGGATCTTCAAAGTCCACTGCCCGTCTTGCGAGATCTCTACACATCCGGAACAGGAAGTAGACAATGTTTCTCCGCAAAAATACAAAGTGCGATCTCATTTTCTACCGCAGGATAACGCCCATCAGTGTAAATGTCAGAATTACCATTAATAACAACAGGATGGATATCTGCGCCAAGCGGTTGCCGGGCGGGAACCATGCCCCTAGTTCCTCCTTTTTGGGAAGTGGCAAAATATATGGCAACAATCCCAGGAAAACGATGACCAATATCGGGATGAGCACACCCATTACAAAAGGGTCGCCAATTTTTAGCAAGACCTGGATCCACAGGAAGAACCACGGTGCTCCGGAATCCCCACTGATGGCACCATCGGTTGAGATCGGGGTTGCGATCGGGGCAGGGATGAGGAGTGCAATTAATAACAAGGCACTACCTGCAATCAGCATGGTCAACACTTCCTTGCGCACCAATTCCTGACGTGAGGTCCATGTCCGCTCCTCCCGACCGGCAGGTGCAACCGCGATGCCGCCATCCCGCCGCAGGCGGAAGAAATGCCAGACCAAAAGGACCAGGGCAGCCAGGGTCAGACCAAAGATATGCCAGGCGTAGAACCGTATCAGGGTGGGCGCACCTGGTTCACCAGCTCCAATAATGAACCGGTGTACCCCCTCCCCCAGCCAGGGTATGGAACTTAGTAGGTTTGTGCCCACAACCAGCGCCCAGCGCACACCTTCGTCCCAGCGCAGGACATAACCGGTGAAGTCGAGCAATAGGATAAGAACGAACAGTCCCAGCCCAAGCAGATAGTTTAATCGACGCGGCGGGTTGTAAGCTCCGGTCAACACCACTCGCAGGAGATGAATCGTCATCACAATCACCAGGAATTGAGCAGACCAGTAATGCAAATTGCGAATAAGGTTCCCATAAGGGACCAGAATTGTAATGGTTTCTACCGATATGGCAGCCTGCCCTGGTGAAGGAATGTAGTAAACCATCTCCAGCAAGCCGGTCACAAGCAGGATGAGAGCGAAGAAGACAGCCAGACCTCCTGCCCCTAATGTGTAGCCCAAGTGGCTTTGTGCCAACGGGATGCGGATCGAATGCAGATGTTGAATAAAACCTGGCCGGGAGGGTTGACCCTTCCCCAAGACAAGAATGCCCTTTTGCCGCGATCCCAGCCCGATGGCTGCCAGGACCAGTAGACCAACAAGGAGGATCACCCCTGGAGCCTCGCTTTCAGGTTTGCTGACTCTTACATGGACAGGGATGGCTGCGCCATTGGTCTGACCCAGGGTGAGACCGGCAGGTTGCACAGCATTGATCTTCATCAGGAAAGCAGTCAGATCCCAGGCTTCTTCATTGGTCAGCGAACCGGAGGGGAAAAGTGGCATGTTTTCAAAAATGAAGGTCTTCAGTTCATATGTATTGAGAAAACGCGCCAATGAACCCCACACCTGTCAAGGCAGGTGCGCCAGTTGTAGGGATCAGAAAACTGTTTTGCGGAGCATCCTCGTCATGGCACCCAAACGTCCAACAATCCCTGTTTTCTTTTCCAAACGAATCGCGCAACTCTGCGGTCAAACCCTGGCTTTGATCGCCATGGCAGCTCATGCACATTCCCCAAAATACCTGCCTGCCAATTTCAGCCTGGTCTGGAAAGGCCGGGGTTGGGGGTTGTTCCAAACGGGAGATATCAAAGGTTGGTGTTGGCGTAATGATCCCTGCTGAACTTTCATCCACCCCAGCTGCAAATACACCTGTTGCCAGCAGAAGAAACAGGATCCCCAAAGAAAATATGAGGACGGGTATAAAAACAAGACGACAGGGCATGATGAAACTATTATACAAATAAATTGTGTCAAAAGGCACAAGATGGGGAATAAACAATTTACCTACCCGCTCTTTTTATTGAATCCTTGACACACTTCCAAGATCAATGATAAACTCTTCAGGTAATAAATTTCACAAAAGGAGGTAGCCTTATGACAATGAGAAACAACCGTTATAATCTTATTTCCACCCGCAATTTTGAAGCAAGTGGAATGATTCTACCTTCTTGGAGTGCGCCTGTTCCCTGTTGACAGTCGATCATGTCGATCCCGAGCCACGGTGCACACCAGCATCGTGGTTTTTTTATTCACCTGCCACTGATCTCTCCCCTGCCAGGGAAATAAGGCAGATGGATCCAAACTAAGGAAATACTATGGCAACAATGGTTCCACCATCAACGTACTATGACTTCCGAAAAGCCCTGACCAGCAAGAAACTGCTTGGCCTTTGGCGAATGATGACTGGTTACCGCCTGGCATATGCCACCGCCAACATTGCCCTGGCTGTCTCAGCGCTGGCTAAGACTATGACCTACCTGCTGCTGCGTAATTTTGCAGACATGGTAGTGGGCAATAAGCTGCCATTTGCCGGGACATTTTCACAAACCCTGGTCATGGTCGCTCTTGGTTTTGTGGGCCTGGCATTCATCGAAGGTGGTTTTTCTTTTGTGTCAGGCCGCCTTGCAGCCTTCTCTGCCGAGGGGATCACACGGCGGTTGCGAAACTTCCTGTTCGACCACATCCAGCGTCTGAGCTTTGCCAACCACAGTAAAACCCCCACCGGAGATCTGATCGAACGTGTCACATCGGACGTGGATTCGGTCCGTAATTTCTTCAATGAACAAGCCATTGGTGTGGGTCGTATCGTATTGTTGTTCATCATCAACTTTACAGCCATCTGGTTGATCTCTTGGAAGCTAGCCCTGGCATCAAGTGCGGTCATACCGATCATCCTGGCTGTCTCGATCTGGTTCTTCAAAAAGGTGACCGTGGTCTATAAATCCTACCAGGAACAGGAAGCCCTGCTTTCCACCACCCTGCAGGAAAATCTGACCGGTGTGCGCGTGGTCAAAGCCTTTGCCCGGCAGGGTTACGAGATGGAGAAGTTCGATAAGGACAACTGGGAGAAGTTCCTGCGCGGCAGAAAGCTGTTTAGAATGCACGCCTTGTTCTGGCCACTGTCCGACATCCTGTGCGGTCTACAGATGCTGGCAGGTTTCATACTGGCCGGTACCATGGCGATCCATGGCGAGATCACCATTGGCACCTACCCTGCCTATGTAGGACTGGTGGTCTGGCTGATCTGGCCCATGCGTAACCTGGGAAGGATCATCGTGAACACCTCAACCGGTCTAGTCTCCTATGACCGCCTGATGGAGATCGTAAAACAAGAGCGGGAATCCCTGACCGAGGGAACGGTAACCCCTGACCATGTGGAAGGATCGATCTCCTTCGAAAAAGTATCCTTCCAATATGATGACAGCAACACGGATGTCATCAAGAACATCACCTTCCAGGTGCAACCCGGGCAGGTGGTAGCTCTTCTGGGCTCAACCGGATCCGGCAAGACAACCCTGGTAAACCTGCTGCCCCGATTCTTTGAATATACCGAAGGCTGCATTCTTCTGGATGGCGAACCTCTCACAGACTACACCCGTCAGTTCTTGAGAAGTCAGATCGGCATTGTTGAGCAGGAGCCATTCCTGTTCAGCCGCTCGATCCGAGAGAACATCACCTACGGGGTCGGCCGGCAGGTGCCGGACCAGGAAGTGGAACAGGCGGCACGGGCAGCTGTTATTCATGACGTTATCCTGACCTTACCGGACGGGTACAAGACCCTGGTCGGAGAAAAAGGCGTCACCCTTTCGGGCGGACAAAAACAGCGCGTGGCCATCGCCCGAACCCTGCTCAAAGATCCAAGCATCTTGATCCTGGACGACTCGACCTCTTCCGTGGACATGGAAACCGAAACCGAGATCCGCTCAGCCCTGACCGGGTTGATGAAGGACCGCACCACGTTCATCATCGCCCACCGCATTCAATCGGTAATGGAAGCTGACCTGATCCTAGTGTTGGATAAAGGCGAGGTGGTCCAGATGGGTAGGCATGCCGATCTGATCGCCCGGGATGGGATGTATCGCCAGATCTATGACATTCAAACCCGGATCGATGAAGAACTGGAAGAGGAAATTAAAACAATTACGCAGCGACCATAAGATGCAACGTGTGATCCGCATATCTCTTGCAACTGCGAAGTTCTTAGAAATACAAGGCACGGAGAAAAATCATGTCTGACGAAGAGATCGAACTCGAAGAAGAAGAATTCAAAAGCCAGATCACCGCACCCACATTCAAGCGCATCATGGGCTTGCTCAAACCCCACAGGCGTTGGATGGTTGGGTTCCTGATCGCAACCGCTGGAACAGCTGGATTGGATGCACTATTTACTTATATAAACCGCTCCATGATCGACCAGGGTATCGCCAACCACAGCGTTCCCACTCTATTGAAGTATGCCAGTTACTACGGCGGACTTCAATTCATGCAAGGCGCTTTGGTATTCTTTCTGGTATACCTAGCTGGAGTGCTCGGCGAGCGTGTGCAATATAACCTGCGCAAGTCAGTCTTCAACCACCTGCAGGACCTGTCGCTCTCGTATTACAGTCAGAATGCGGTCGGGCGCCTGATGGCGCGCGTCACTTCCGATACCGGGCGTGTTTCCAGCCTGATGACCTGGGGTTTGCTGGATGTGACCTGGGCCATAGTCAGTGTCATCTTTTCGGTCCTGTTCATGTTCCTGATCAACTGGAAGCTGGCACTGATCGTATTCTCGATTATCCCGATCCTGATCTTCATTGCGATTAACTTCCGCAAGAAGATCCTGGTTGAATTCCGCAATTCGCGCCGCGCCAACTCCAGGATCACCGGTGAATACAACCAGAACATCCAGGGTATGCACGTCGTCAAGGCACTCGGCAGGGAGGATGAGAACCTGAAGGAATTCTCGGTACTGTCCGACAATATGTATCGTGCCACCTACCGGGCAGCCTGGCTGTCAGCGCTGTTTCTGCCAACCGTGCAGATAATTTCCGCCTTTGCCCTGGGCGCCATTGTCTGGTACGGTGGAATGCAGAGTCAGATCCACGGCTTCTCAGTGGGTAACATCCATGCCTTCGTTTCCTACCTGACCTTCATGATATGGCCGGTGCAGGACCTGGCGCGTGTCTACGCCGAGATGCAGCAGTCGATCGCATCTGCAGAGCGAATTTTCACCCTCGTCGACACCACACCAGAGATCCAGAACCGTACGGAAGCCATTCCGGCAGAAACGATCCTGGGCGAGATCGAGTTTGACCATGTGGATTTCTATTATGAAGACCGCAAACCTGTCCTGACAGATTTCTCGCTTACAGTGAAGTCAGGTGAAATGATCGCCCTGGTCGGTCCCACCGGAGGTGGGAAGACCACCATTGTTAACCTGCTATGCCGGTTCTACGAACCCAAGCAGGGCGTGATTCGCATTAACGGCAGGGATTATACAGATTACACCCTGCAATCCATCCACAGCCGGGTCGGCATCGTATTGCAAACCCCTCACCTTTTCTCCGGCTCGATCATAGAAAATATCCGCTACGGGCGGCTGGGTGCCACAGACGATGAAGTCCTGGAAGCAGCCAGAGTGGCAGGGGCGCACGATTTTATAACAACCTTTGAAAAAGGGTACGAACAGGAGGTTGGGGAAGGCGGCAACATGCTCTCGGTCGGACAAAAACAGCTCATCAGCCTGGCACGCGCCGTGCTGGCCAAACCTGAGATCTTCATCATGGATGAAGCCACTTCGAGCGTGGATACCCTGACCGAAGCGTTGATCCAGCGCGGCATGGAGGCCCTGATGCAGGGGCGTACATCCTTTATTATCGCCCACCGCCTGAGCACCATTCGTCGAGCTGACCGCATCGTGGTCATCCAGGATGGGCACATCGCTGAGATCGGTACGCATGCAGAACTACTCAAGCTACGCGGTCATTACTATCGCCTGTATACCCAGCAGTTCAAGTACGAGAAGGAGCAGGTTTACAGCAGCGGCATCACTGGCATCAAACCTGTTGTGGCTTGATGTTCTAAATACTGTCATATTAGAAGCGCTTTTCGGAAGTGGAAGCGCTTCTAGATCATTATGGTATTTTCAATCACCATTGAGTGATCCCCGGAGAAATTAACGTTGGGTAAAAGTAGTGTCAGGAGAACAAGATCATGGAAATCATCACCTTGACCCTCGGACAGGAAAAACTGATCCAACAGGCGGCACAGCTCCTTGTGGATGGATTTAAGGTCCACTGGCCCAATGCCTGGCAAACTTTGCAGGATGGATTGGATGAAGTCCACGAGATGCTCGCTCCCGACCGAATTCTGCGAATTGCACTGGATGAAGAAGGCAACGCAGCGGGCTGGATCGGCGGTATTCCGCAATACGACGGGCTTGTCTGGGAATTGCATCCATTGGTGGTCAGGACAGATCTGCAGGGGCAGGGCTTCGGCCGGGCATTGGAAAAAGACTTCGAGGCACAGGTGCGAGTCCGCGGGGCGATCACGATCACACTTGGAACAGATGATGAAGATGCGAGTACTTCCCTGTCCAATGTTGATCTTTACGATGGGACCTGGGACAGGATCAAATCGATCAGTAATTTGAAGGGACACCCTTACACGTTCTACCAAAAATTGGGATATACCATCACCGGCGTGATGCCGGATGCCAATGGGATCGGCAAACCGGATATTTTGATGTCCAGGCGGATATAACCGGGTATCAGCAGCAATTATCAAACAGCAAGTCTCATTCCCGCTGTTATGTCCTGGACTTTTTTTCGATCTTATTTTCTCATCGAAATTATCACCTAATTTTTATCTCAGTCTTTAATATCATAATCAAACACCTCACCGATCTTGACACCAAAGGCATCGGCAATTCGGAAAGCCAGTTCGAGCGAGGGTGAATATTTCCCAGTCTCTATGGCGTGGATTGTCTGTCTGGAGGCACCGGCTTTTACAGCCAACTCTTGCTGGGTCATTTCGTTCGCAAAAAAGCGCAATTTGCGGATGTTGTTCGTGATCTCGAATTTTTTTGCCATGCTAAGAACCTTTTCTGTATAGATACAGTTGGGTGAATCCTTCCACCAGCGAACCGGCGCTGAAAGTGATGAACATGATATTGAGCATCAACACGGGGGAGGACCCCAGGGATAGTGTGATGAGACCGCTTAAAAAACCGAAACCAACCAGGATAAAACCTACCATGTTGGATTTGAGCCCGATCAGTTTATCCCTTTCATCCTCGACCATTTCGCTTTCGATCTTCCTGGAGATCTCTTTTTCGGAAGTCTTGCCTTCGCGGATTGTTACCCCCACGGTGATCAAGATCGAAAGCACAATATGAAAAACGATCTGGATAAAGATAACTGCTACGATCATGATGCCAAGGTATTTTAGCATGATGAAGGACCATGATCGCAGGTCACTTGCTGCGACAGCTCCTGACTGGTAAATACCAAATGCTTCGATGCAATAGGCAGCAAGAACAATTGCACCTGTAATAATGCTGGTGATGGCTCTCTTTTCCGGGTACGACATGTTTACTAATCTCCTTTACATATTGTATTTTATAGTAAACAAATAGTATCACAATATATACATAATGTCAAGTATTTTTTACATTCTGTATATCATTGTTATCAAAGAAATAGTTTCGGTTCTCAGCACCCCGCGTTAGTTCACATAGAATGTTACTGAAGGAGTATCGTTAGGTCAAAAGAAAATGTTACCGAGGCTAACGATGTCCGAAACGGAAACCATGAATGTGAACGAACGCAGGAAGTATATACACA
>Ga0172368_10002577_pt1 | contig 22891 bp, 25 predicted proteins | sample Lak11m_FD_114540 | JGI IMG/M metagenome (GOLD analysis project Ga0172368, IMG submission 114540) | Freshwater microbial communities from Kabuno Bay, South-Kivu, Congo - kab_022012_11m | ecosystem: Environmental > Aquatic > Freshwater > Lake | place: Democratic Republic of the Congo: South-Kivu...
CCCGGGTTCGTAAAATGGCGCTTCTCCGGCGTTTATTGTGTCCACCTTGGATCGGTCCGTATCGATGCATGTGACGGTGTGCCCTTGCTTCGCGAACCCCGCTGCGGTGAGGACGCCCACATACCCTGCGCCGAAAACGGAAATCTTGATTTTTTCAGCCACCTCGTTCACACTCCCAACATCCTGCGGATAATCCGGATTTCCCTGCCCAGGACGACGTTGCGGCCGAACTTTTGGACCGCGAACCGGCGTCCCGTTTTTCCCATTGCGGCCCGTCTTTTTGTGTCTTTCAGCAACTGCACGATGGCATCTGCCAAGGCTTGTGCGTCACTGGCGGGGACCAAGTCGGCTGACGCGCCGGGCAACGTATTTTCATGAAAGGGGGGTAAGTCGGATGCCACGATTGGAATGCCGCAGGCCTGCGCTTCGATCATCGGAATGCCGAAGCTTTCCTGTTGCGTGGCTGTGACGAATAGGCGGCTGCGGGCGTATTTATCGGGCAGGTCGCGATTGGCGATTGCGCCGTCGTACTGGACCCCCGCCCGGTTTTTCAGGAATTTCCCATGGGGACCATGCCCACCAACGAGAAGCGTGGCGTGGGGTATTCGCTGTCGCACGCGCGCAAATGCTTCCACGAGCGTATCGATTCCTTTAATGGGAATGAGGGAACCGACGTAGACGGCATCCCATTTCTTCGCCTTGGCAGCCGGCTTGAATGCGTCGCAGTCGATGTAGTTCGGCACGACCTCAGTGTCCCTGAAATATTGCTTTCGGGTATATTCCGAATTGGATACCACAAGCGCGTTCGTCCAGCCGGTAATGCGCTCCAACACGAAAAAAAGCGGAAATTGCCACGCCTTATGGCCCCGAAGTTTGCCGAAACCGTCGTAGTGGCCGTGGAGGGACGACACGGCGGGTATGCCGGTCAAATTGCCTGCGATGCCGATGAGCGCAGATTTGGCGAACGTCCCTCCTTCGGTCGTCCGGAAAAAGTCGGGCCGTTCCGAAAGGCCCAACCGAACCAGCCAGTATAGTTTCTGCAGCATTTCGAATGCCTTGATGCGGCTCTTGCGGACCGTGAAGATGCGGATGCCCGCGTCTGCCGATTCCACGGGTTCGTCATCCAGGTTCAGTATCGTGACTGGGCCTAGGTATTCCGCATAATATCGGAACCGGTCCAAAAAGGCGTCGAGGGTACCTTGCTTGACGTAGATGCTCAGGGAATCGTTAGGCAACACCAGGCTTTGGATGGCTCGGAGGTCACGGCGTCTGTCCTGAGTCCCGGGGGCCTTGCCGATGCGCCGTTCACGCTTGCCGAAATGTGAACGCCCATTTTCCATCCGGGCATGCCGTGATTTTCCGCGCGTTTTCCCGGTCACCATGTTGTCTGTTCCCCCAGCCGTTCGATGATCGTCCGTGCAGGCGCCTCCGGCCAATAGGACGGGGCCGCACGCATGCGGGCTTCATCCGCCGGGTTTTCCAGTAGCCGCTCTGCCGTCTTGACGATTCCCGCCGTCGAGATGCCCGCCAGTACATTGGCCCCGCTTTGTACGGTTTCGACCCACTCGGTCTCTTCGCGCAGGGTGATGCAGGGCACCTTCAACGCGGCGCAGTCCTCCTGTGCTCCACCCGAGTCGGTCAGTACCATCCGTGCGTTGGCAATCAGCGAGAGGAATCTCAGGTAGCCGACTGGCCCGGATGCCATGACGCCGGAGGCCGTCTTAATTCCGTTCTCGTCCAAGGCTTTACGGGTGCGTGGATGTACCGGAAAAACGATTGGCATCCGCTCGGACAACTGGTTGAGCGCACCTACGATGGACTGCAGGCTCGCTGGCGTCGTGTTTTCCGCGCGGTGGATCGTCGCTACGACGTACTCGCCCGACTTGACGTTGAACTCCTGCAACGTCTTGCCTTCATCCTTCCGCGCGATTTCGGCGTTTCGCAGGCATGCCTCGATGCCGGTGCTCCCGCTGAGGAACACGGCCTGAGTCAGTCCTTCACGCGCCAGATTCGCGACCGCCGTCGGAGTAGGTGCGAAAAGCATGTCCGCGAGGTGATCGGCCACGATGCGATTGCTTTCTTCCGGCATCCGGCGGTTGAACGAACGGCACCCCGCTTCGATGTGGACCAGCTTTGTGCCGTCGCACTTGGCTGCGGCTAGGGCACCTCCGAGAGTCGTGTTAGTGTCGCCCAGGACGAATGCAAGTTCGGGTTTTTCCCGTGTCAGGATTTCATCCGTTTTTACCACGATGGCGCCAAGCTGGGGCGCGGCACGGGCCGACCCGATTCCCAAGGCATACCGTGGCGCGGGGAGCCGGAGTTCCTTGAAGAATACGGCGTCCATCCCATAATCGTAATGTTGCCCGGTGTGGATGGTGAAGAACTCCCGTCCTTGCCGTCGGGCTTCGTCTACCAATGGGGAGAATTTGATGATTTCGGGCCTTGTGCCGAGGATGAACGCCCATTTCATGCCGCGCTCTCCTCCAGTTCCTTCTCATAATCCTCGATACTTCGACGCCAGGAGTATCGGCCCACCATCCACGTTCTCGCCTTTTTTCTCAAGCGGGAACCATTGCCGACGAAGAGCCGCGCCGCGGCCTTGGAAAAACCGGCCGTGTCGCCGTGCCGGTAGAAGAAACCCGACGCTCCAAGCGCTTCGCGTGCCGCGGGCAGGTCGGTCGAAAGCACGGGCAAGCCACATGCGAGGTATTCCAACAATTTGTTGGGCAAGGCGTGGTTGTTGATTGCGCTGGGCGGATAGGGATATATGGCGGCATCCGCGGCGGCAAGGATGGTTGGGACGCGTTCGTAAGGCACGTTGGCGAAAACCCGGATCCGGCGTCGGACGTCCAATTCGCGGATTTTCTTGTCCAGCCGGTCATCCTCGGTCTTGACGATGAGAAACAGGAATAGCATCGGGTCGCGCTTGGCCGCGTCCGCGAATGCATCGAGCATGGAATACACGCCGTAGTCTTCGGTCGCCTTACCGGCATATACCAGTATCCTCTTGCCGGCGTATTGCCGGCGGAGGTGCCGATCGGCCACCTCGGGTCGGAAGAGGCGCTCGTCGGGGGCATTTGCGGCGACAGTAATCCTTCGGTTATCCACGCCGTATTGCCTGCGAAGATACTTCGCGAAGTAGTCGGATATGGTAAATACTCGGCGAGCGCCCTTCAATGCGGCCGATTCCAGTCTTTTGAAAACGGCCCACATTGGCCGGGACATGAATGTCATCTGTTCATAATGCTTGTCGGAAGAGTAGATCGGATCGGGATAATCGAAAACATATGGGACTCCGCTCGTCTTCTGGGCCATCCATGCCGCGACGCCGCCGGGGTGGCTGAATCCGATGGTGGCGCCGATTCCAAGTTTTTTGGAGTTCCAGGCGAACCATAGCGGCGTGGCGAGGATGTACAGTGCCTCCCGCAGCCGGAAGGGAAGGTTTTTCGGAATCGGAAGGTAATGCATCGTTATCCCGGAGTGCTGTTCCTTCCCTTTATTTTCGGCGCATACCCAATGGATGGCGTGACCCTTAGCTGCCAAGGCAAGGCCGATTTTTCTACCCCGCGGTTCATGGATTCCCACGTCGGTAAAATTCGTCAGGGCGGCAATCACTGCAGGGCCTCTTTCGCAAACCGCGCCAATTCCGCGCCATTCATCGTCCGCACGTTCTTGTCCGCCGTGACACTTTGGAGTATCCGATCGAAGTCCGCGTTGCCGCCCACGTCTTGCGGCCCGAAATCATACACCAACGGTACCCGGTAGCGCTTTCCAAGGTCGACGGACTTTGCGAATATGCGGGAGAATTCAGTGCCTGGATGGGCCGGTTCTTTCTGACGAATGCAATGCACCGAATCGAACGCGGGAAAGTAGTGGATCGGACAAGCGGCCGCCGGCATCTCCAATATCCGGTAATTGTCCGTGCCCTCCCGCAAATAGTCGGCCTTTGAAGGGTAATATGGCCGGCCATGCGACCGGGCTTTCGTCATGATGACGGACGTCGAGTATAGGTAGCCGAGGTCTTCCAGTACCGTGTAGACTTTGGGCGTATGAAGGTCGCCGAAATGCGGCGTGCGGAATCCTACGGGCGAGACGTCCAGAATATTTTCCGCACATTCGTGGAACTTCACGATTTGCTCGCGTTGTCGTTCGAACGGAATTTCGTTGAAATGCTCATCCGGATGGAATACTTCGTTATCGGGGTGCGAATAGGTGTGATTCATGATTTCATGGCCCTCATCCACCATCCGCTGGTGGATTCGAGGCTCGCGTTCCAGCCACTTACCGATGATCCCGAACGTCCCTTTTACGCCGTAAGTCTTGAGGCTGTCCAACAAGGCGGGCAGTTTCTCATAATCCTCGGGCAAATCGCAATCGAACGAGAACGAGACGACGGTCGTGTCCGGCTTCGTCACGGGCTTACCTCCTCTGAAGTAATTCCAATAGAGGGTCGGTGCACCGAGGGCTGCCAAATTGCGCAATGTATTTTTCCGTGAAACCATGCCAATCATCAAAATAAAGATGTAAAGTAATATATACTTAATGTTAAATAAACTTTACATCGTTTTTTGACATGTTCGTGTGGAATTCCCGACTGATTGATGGCATGCCCCTTAGCAACTGCCCACTTACTACGAATTACGCAGCTTGGAATCAATGCAATGGGCTCAAGGTACGGCGGGTCGCCACAACGATAAACCGAAGAACGCCATGACGTGATACTATGGAAAACGTAAAGATACACCCCACCGCCGACGTATCGCCCAACGCCGTTCTCGGCGACGGCACGTCGGTATGGAACCAAGCCCAAGTCCGCGAAAACGTCCGTATGGGCAAAGGTTGCATCGTAGGCAAGAACGCCTACATCGACTTCGACGTCGTCATCGGCGACTACTGCAAGATCCAGAACAATTGTTCCATCTACCACGGCGCCACGTTGGGTAACGGCGTGTTCGTGGGACCTCACTGCATCATCACCAACGACCGCTTCCCCCGCGCCGTCAACCCCGACGGCTCCCTCAAAGGCAACACCGATTGGAAAGTCTTCACCACGCACGTCCAGGACGGTGCGGCCCTGGGCGCCGGCACCATACTGGTCTGCGGCGTCACCATCGGCAAATGGGCCATGACCGGCTCCGGTTCCGTCGTCACCAAGGACGTGCCGTCCCATGCGCTGGTCGCCGGAAACCCTGCACGCGTAAAAGGATTCGTCTGCGCCTGCGGCATGAAACTGGACCGTCCACAAAAAACGGCCGACGGCGTGCAGCTGACCTGTACGGGCTGCAACCACCTGCAAATTATTCCCACGAGGGATTACGAGTTGATGAAATGATCGGTATTGCCAAACCCATGATCGACCAGCAGGATGCCGACGCCGTCATGGCTGCGCTCAAAAGCGGGCAACTCACCGGCGGACCCATCGTGCAGGAATTCGAGACGAACCTCGCGCAATACTCCGGCTACAAGCATGCCATCGTCGTATCCAGCGGCACGGCCGCCCTGCACATCGCCATGCACGCCTTGGGTCTGGGGCCTGGTGACGAAGTCGTCGTGCCGGACTTCACCTTCATCGCCACGGCAAACGCCCCCCGCTATGTTGGCGCAACGCCCGTGTTTGCCGACGTGGACGGCCGCACTTTCAACCTGGATGCCGCCTCGCTTTCCGCCCAAATCACCGAGCGGACCAAAGCCATCATTCCCGTCTCCCTCTACGGCCAGGCCTACGACGTCGACGCAGTCCGCGAAATCGCGCAGAAGCACGACTTGCCCATCATTAGTGACAATTGCCAGGCCATCGGCACGGCCTGGAAAGGCTCGCGCAACCTCGGCGACGCCTTGGCGACGCTTTCGTTCTACCCGACCAAGAACATGACGTCCACCGAAGGCGGCGCCATCCTGACGGACCGCGACGGACTGGCCGAGGAATGCCGCCTCTGGCGCAACATCGGACAACGCGCGCCTTACGATTACGCCCACATGGGCTACAACTACCGGCTCAACGCCGTCTCTTCCGCCCTAGGCCTCTCGCAGCTGAAAAAGCTGGATGCCTTCACCCAAAAGCGGCAAGACAACGCCCGCATCCTGAACGAACTGCTTGAAGGCACGCCCGGCGTCGAACTGCCTTATGCCGACGCGCGCGGCACCCACGTGTACAACCAATTCACGCTCAAGGTCCGCAACCGCGACGGCCTCAAGGCCCACTTGCAGCAAAGCGGCGTCGGCTCCAACGTCTATTATCCGATGCCCTTGAGCACGCTTGACACCTTCGGCAAGAAGGCCGGCCGCCCGACGGCATTGGACGTGTCCGCCCGCGTGCTTTCCATACCCGTGCATCCCGCGTTGACGGATGACGAACTGCAGACGGTCGCGGCGGCCGTGAAAAGCTTCAAAGGGTGAACTGTAACATGGACGTATTGGTAGCCGGAGCCGGGTCGATGGGCCGCAACCATTGTCGGGCCTACAGCAGCAATGCCCGCGTGGACCACGTCTACGTGTACGAACCCTTTGCCGAAGCACGCGCTGCGCTTGAGGCGATGGGCCTGGAAAAAGTGGCGTTCATCGATAAACTTGCCGACGCCAAATCCAACGGCATCGAAGCGGCCAGCGTCGTCACGCCCACCGAGACGCATTTTCCCGTGGCATCCGAATTGGTGGCGGCCGGAATCCACGTCCTCGTCGAAAAACCCATCACGCCTACCGTGGAACAAGGCCGCCAATTGGCCGAACGCGCACGCGCGCAAAACGTGTTGGCCATGCCGGGCCACATCGAGCGGTTCAACCCCGCAGTTCGCTCACTAAAGAAGAACATGACCAGCCTCGGCACCATCGTCTACGCCTCCGCCCACCGCTTCGGCATCCCCACCCAACGCCGGTTGTCCGACGCTTTTCTGGACCAGGCCGTGCACGACATGGACGTGCTGGCCTATCTCACCGGCGAGGCGCCCCGCGACATCCGCGCCATCAGCCAACGCATCCTTGATGCCCACGCCGACGATTTGTGCTCGGCCATCGTCCACTACGACGGCTTTTACGCCACCATCGAGGCCAACCGCGTCACGCCCATCAAGACGCGCGAACTGATCGTGCTGGGCACCAAAGGCTCCGCACGCCTCGACTACATCTCGCAGGAACTGGTCGTGACGCACTCGGAATCCAGCCAGACGAAATTCAGTTCGTTCGACGAAATCCTCATGCGCGTCGGCCGCGGAACCGAAGTGCATCCCTACTTCCAGAAAGACGAACCGCTGCGCGTCGAACTGGACCACTTCCTGGCGTGCACCCAAGGAAAGGAACAACCCCTGGTGACGGCAGAAGACGGCATCCGCGCCGTGGCCGCCGTCGCCGCCGGCATGCGTTCGGCGCAGAACAGCGAGCTGGAAAAAATCGAGGCGTGAAAATCACCGGCGGCGATTGCGGCCTTTGAAATTCCGGAAAATCTGCGGGACGCCTTGGATTCCGCCCCATACCCTCGTTCCCAAAGGTGCGAAAAACCGGCCAAACCGGCGGAACCCTTGCATGAATCTCGGAATGGCTTTTTCCTTAACCCAAGGCACAGCCGACTGGCTGAACCAGGGGACGATGCGATCACGGATTAGTTCGTGGCGCATCTCCAATTGATCATGTGAATATCCTTTGAACAAGTCGTGCTGCGTCTGGAAAAAAACTCCGATGTCTCGCATGTTGCCGGCACGGATGTCGCCTGGAATTTCCCGCATGATGTTCATCCGTTCAATCCGCTTCATCTGTTCGTCAACTTCAAGCTTCCGCTTCCTTTCCGCACCCGGATCTTCCAACGGCGCCGTGGGCACTTCCGGCGCGGCGTATTCCAAATCGAGGCCATGGCCGTTGAATACCTTGTTGAAGGCGTCCGCAGCTCGGTCCTTGAAGCGGTCCTCGACGATGACCGTCATCTTCTGCGCGTCACGGAATAATTCCTGATTCTCCTTGCGTTCCATCAAACGCCGGACGAAGTACGCATTCGAGATGAAGTCCTTCGATTTCTCTTCAAGGAAGGCGATATGTTTCAACGGATCGTGGAACTTCTCGAACGTCGGATCCTCCTTGATCATCTCCACCGCGGCCCGCACCATCGCCTTGGCTTCCGTGAGGCCCTGTGGGAAATTGCCCTTATACCGGGGAACGCCTCCGGAAAATACCAACGCGGCTGGGACTCCGTCCGCGAACGATTGGCGGAACTGCCTGAGGGCTTCCCGCACGCGGGCCTTGGCCACGTCCTTAAGCGTGCCGTCCTCATTGATCATCGCCCCCAGCACCGTGATGACGCGGCCGTACTTTCGAGGCTCCACGCCGCGATGCAGCAGCAGGTTGGCGAACTCCAAGGACCCCGGCGGCTTTAGCCGGTCATGTTCCGGCACCCACGCATGTGCCTCGAAAGATCCATCCCTGTGCCGGCCGAAACTGATGACGTCTCCGGGATCCAGAAACACTTCGGGCCGGTCGATTCGAGTTCCATTGCGGTAGGCTTTTGTGGCCGGGCGGAAAACCCAGCCTTCATTACTGCGCCGGAATTCTCCCCAGTCAGAATGAGTGACTGCGTTGATTGTCCGCTCCACCCAGCCACCGTTATGGGTAACCCATTGAAGCTCCTCGTTATCGTTGGCAGTCACCAACCGATTGTCCGCAGTATTCTTTGCCAAAGCGACCTGATTGTAAACTTCCGTATGTTTAAACCGTGTCAGGGGCCGTCCCGCTTCCTTCTGGCTGCGGTCACTGTAGAAAATATGGAGTGGATGTGCTCCCCTGCGGACGCCAGTATGACTTACGGATTCGATGGTCACGATAACCTATTCGTGTCGTGCATTTAAAACGAGTTTCTATTTCGAAATCCTGGCGCAGACTTGTTCGAATGTCCTCAGCAACTCCCCGCCATACCGTTCGATGCCCGCATCAGCGCCGTCGAACGCCTCCGGGTGGAACTGCGTACCCCAAATTGCCCGGCTTTGGTGGCGCACGAATTGGACGGTGGATTCCTTCAAGGCGGCATTCCGGCGCTGCCATTCCGGCTCCGGTGAGGCCAGGTTCTCAAATTCATGTGGCAAGGTGCCGGCGACGACTTCCTGGCCGTGGCTTTCCTCCACCGCGAACGAACCTTCCATCGCCACGCCCGGTAACAACGGATCCTCCTTGGTCAGCGTAAGGATTGCCGTGGCATTGCCCGGCCGCTTGACTTCTGCGCGTACGAAGTCGATTTTCGCGCCGAAGGCATGGCACAGCAATTGATGGCCGAAACAAATCCCCAGGATCGGCTTGGGACACTCCAAAACAAGCTTGACTTGATCCTTCATCCACGACTCTTGCGGTTTTTCGATATCGGTGACGTCATGCGGCGAGCCGGAAAGCACGAAGCCGTCGTAAGCCGCGTACAACGATTGGCGGAATTCTTCCGACTCAAGCCGGTTTCGGTCCACCACGTCCAAATCCGAAAACCATTTCCTGAACCGAGCCGTACGCTTGGACGGCCCGCCTTGAGCGTCATCAAAATTATTGACCAGAACCAGCTTCGCCATGAATTCCGCCTGTTTCCGTACCCGCAACGTCCGACTTCTTTTTCCGCCAATCCGTCAGCAATTCCTTCCAACCCAGGACTGCATCGACTCCGAACTCCATGATGCGCGCCAACAACATCACGGCCGCGGCCTGCGCCAACGCGATGACCACTGCCAGCGAGAAAAGATACGCGCCCGCGCCTTCCTGCAGTCCCAATCCGGCCAGCGACAGCGGCACGAACGACAACGCCGTGACCAACGCGCTGACCAAGGTGGTTGCAACCAACGCATCGAATCCGCCCAAACCCAACGCCATGAACACCATCATCCAACCCGCGCCACGCAAAACCGCGCCCAACAGGCTCAACGCTACATTGGCCAACAAAATGCCCAAACTGGCCTTGGAGTCCAACGCGTGCTGGTACGCCACCGCCAGTCGTTGGCCCATCACTGGGATTTTTGGCAGCCACCGGCCGATGCGTTCGGAGCGGAACGCCACCAGATAGAACAAACCCGCACCCAGTGCCAGCATGACGATGCCGATGAGGATGAACACGCCCGCGCCGATGCGGCCCGCAAAGTAAAGTACGGCCACCGCCGCCAAAATCGACCGGCCCAAGAAGTCCGACGCGAACACTACCCCCAACGCCTTGATGGCCGCGCCGCTGTCAAAACCGTTCGCCCGCAGCTTCAGCACGAGGCTGGAATACCCCGCACGGCCGGGCGTGAAGTCGCTGACGAGCATGGCCGTCATGTGCTGGAAGAACAACTGCGGCCGCCAATCCGTCCGCAAGGCCCACGCGATGCGGAAGCTGTTCAACACGTTCATCGCGGCGTAAAAGACGGCCCCCAGCAAAACGAATCCCAAGCGGGCCTTGGAAAGGATGCCGCCCACGACCTGCAAGCCGATGCCCTGCAAAAACCAATAAGCCAACGCCAAAGCGACCAAGACGTTGGCGGCAATAAGGATGCGGCGGTCCATTCAGTTTTTTTGATGTACCAAAATTATTAACCTGACTTTGCTTTCCATACTCTTGCATTTACCATGCCTTCATCTCCCCGTCGCACCGAGCTGTTGACTCAAGCCAAACGCCTTATCAATTACACGTATCGATTCAAGCAAATGGCTTCTTTGGCCTCGACCGGTTGCCACAAATGCATGCCGGTGGAAGAAAACGAAAAGCTGGTACGTGCCGTTTCAGAGCACGAACGCCTTCTGAATCAAGCCGGAATTCCTTTTCAATTCGTCTTGCTTCGAGGAAGTTCCCTTCACTTGCCCTTTTTGAGGCGTTGGACGTTCCACTTCAACTTGCCTTCAGATGGCTGTCCGACTTGTCAAAAGTATCGCGCCGATTTCAAGACTGCTTTGACGGAACTGAAGAAACGGCCTGCTGACGCCGACTTGGTGACTGTAGGAATACCTCAGGAAAAGACCCGTGATTTTGTTCAATTGTCCAAAACGGTTCGCGCAGAAGGCGTCCTCGACCTGACTGCGCACATCACCCGTGAACAGATCAAAAATCCGTGGTTTACGTATTCCAGCTTCTTCAATTTGGACCGATTGCGAATTCCCGCACGGCCCGATACCGTTGGTCCAATCAAATACGCCCGACACCTAGCTGCCATGATGTACTTCCTTCACGCCTATCCCGTTATCGGCAACCTACGCCCCGAAACTCCCGCCGTGCCAAGCCGTAAGCCGACAAACCGCCGCGATTCGAAGGACGCTGCACGATTATTCGGGCAAGTCGGACAATTGAGCGCCGTTCAATCCCGGTTCCGCCGCCACCTCAATAACCTTACGGATGAACAACTCGAAGAGTTCAACCGCGTCATGGCTTGGTTTCTGCGCAAGGAAGCGTATACGATATTGAATCCTGGAGGATCCAAGCAGGACCGAGAAAAAGCCATTGGTTCATTTTCGCCAGTACGCTCTGAAAACCTGCAACCGCTTCAAAACGATTTGTTGGTTCACGTCGATACGCTTCACCGATACCGCAAAGACCATGCAACGGCAACAAAGAAGAAGTAATGGACTCGGCGGGAATTGCAACCGGGACCGCGGGGCTGCCGCCCCCCAGTCCTACGTTACCCCGCCCCCCGCATTTTGTGTGCGAATCAATTGAAGAAAAAAAGATGGACTCGGCGGGAATTGAACCCGCGGTCTCCGCCTTGCGAAGGCGGCGTCTTACCACTCGACTACGAGCCCGTTTGAGCAAAGTCGCTGGCCCTGCCGGGCACAGCGACGAACTCCGTAACGATTCCGTCTTTCCTCTAAGCTGAAGGAGAAAATGGTTGTGCGGCGGGAGCGTTTTAAGGCTTTGCGAACCGCGCTGCGCCCGCCGCGGATGGTGCAGCGGGTTTATGTCCCGCTTCGGGCTTCCGCAACTCCTGGTACTCCAACAATTCATGCGTCGTGATGCTGCAGCCCGCCTTGCGGACGGCGTAGAGCGCGGCGTGGAACGCCTTTTCCTCGTTCTTTTTGAAGCCCTCGAAATAGCCTTTCTCGAAGGCGATGGCCAGGATTTCCGTGGACCGGATGCAGTTCATGCCATTCAGTAGCTTCTTCAGCGAATTCAACGCATCGTCATTGCGCTTGACGTTTCCGCGGTACTCCTGCTCCAGGCTCTGCTGCAACAACGCCGGGTCTTCGATGAACAACCGCGTCGTCTTCTCATCCACCAATATGGCTTTCGCCTGCATTTCCTCGTACGCCGCCAACGCCTCGGCCTCACCGGTCTGGATGATCTTTAACGGTTGCCGGTTGACGGAAAACACGTTGTTCGAATGCCGCAGGATGTCCTTCGTCTTGGCCGGCGCGCGCTTGGATGGCAGGCGCTCAAGCGTGCCTTGATCCAGGGCTTTTTCGATCTTGAATGCGGAAAACGCGAACGCCGTGATTTCCTCCGGACGCTGGATGGACTCGAAAATCACCGCCGGCGGCACGAAAAAACGCGCCCCGGCATTCTGCTTGAGGAACGCCAACGCGTCGAGAGTCCCGGTCTCCGCAAGGGAAATCAGGGTGGAGCTGTCGCAGATGAAATTCATACGAACAGCCTCCGCGTGCGCTCCATTCGCGTGGGAATGCTCATCGTCTCGTACTTCTCGGCAATCTTGGTGCCGCCGATGTACGCCGCTGCTTCCGACAAGGGCGCGCCGGAAAGCTGGACGGCTTTGGCCAAGGACGCGCCGTGGGCATACATCTGCGCCGCGGCCTTGAGGCGTGCTTTTTCCACCGTGCTCTGCGCGAAACGGCCGAACCGCTGGCTCAATTGGTGGATGCGTTCCATCAGGCGGTGGACCGTGCGCGGCGCGTCGCCGTCCTCCGAGCACTCCAAAAGTTCCTCCTGCAAATCCTGCAGGAATGCGGCCCACTCCTTGCTATGCCGGATGTACGGTTTCTGCCCCATCTTATAGATTGAATACGCCACAAGCGAGACTTCCACGATTTCCGCATCATCATGAACCAGGGCGTCCCGCGCCGCATCCGCACTGACTTGCTTGATTTCCTCCGCGTCACCTTTCTGCACGGCTTTGAACAAGCGGCAGAGCGCGTCCTGCAAGATGGCCATGAAGAAAGCCAACGAATCCAGCCATTTAAACCCCGCATGTGTCTTGTCCGATTTGTAAAGCCACGCCGGCCGTCTCTACTTGAACCCGGCTTGACTTAATTCCTTGGCGGGTGGAGGGCGGATGCCTATGCCTCATGTCGACGTGTCAGACGTGCAATTAATCGAACCCGGACTGCATTTCAGCCTCACGGACATCCTGTTGGTCCTAGCCTTCCTGTTCATCATGTACCTCGTCTTCCGCATGAGTCCCTAAGAGGTGCATGACTTTTCATGGTATGGCACTTCAACGGCGCGACGGGCGACTTTCACCTCGGCCTCACGGACGCCATCCTCGCCATCGTCTTTCTTCTGATCCTCTACCTGCTCTACGCGGCAGGCTCCCTCGGGTGAGTCCCATGCTTGCAAACCGCCACCGCAACCCATCCGGCCACATTACCGTCAGCCTCAGCGAAGTCATCCTTCTGCTGTTGCTGATTATCATCCTCTACCTGCTTTTGGCCGGAAGGACATTCATCTTCGAATTCCGATGACGTGTTGTGAAGACCGGCCGCGTCAATGAAGCCCTGGCCAAAGTGCTTTGTTACAACGTCTGCGTTCTCATCCACGAAGCCAAAAAGAACGGGATAGACTTGACTTTCAAACCAAAAAGCCTTGAAAACGGCGTTAACGGCGCCCAAACCGCCTCTGCACAACAATCCGACCTGTCGCACAATAACCTTCCAGAAAAAAGCTGAGGATGACTGGTTATTGTGCAAGGTTACCGGAATAAGAAGGTTTATAAACTGTCACGATATTATCATGACATGTTCGTGATGGAGTCGCGCTCGACGCGTGACTTTTTCGCGACAGGAAGAACGCTTTGAGGGCATAAAAGCGTTGTGGATTTGAGGAACATGGCGGAACTGGAGGAAATCGCATCCGAATTCCGCAAGTTCCAGGCCGACTTCAAGGATCCCGTCGTGTTGGGTTCTTTGATGGCCGCGCTCAAGGACGAGCGCTCCTCGACGAATTTGATCCTCAAGGAAATCAGCGCCAAGCTGGACCGCATCGAGTCCCGCGTTGCGGCGCTTGAAGGCTCAAAGCCGGAAGCCAAAAGCCCAATGGTGGCCGAAGTCGACAGCGACATCCTCGACTTCATCCGCCTGCAAGGAAAGGCCTGCTCGCAAGACGTGCAGGACCGCTTCCAATACAAAGGCAAGAATGCGGCGTCAGCCCGCCTGAACAATTTGTTCCGGATGGGCCTGGTCGAAAAACACCAAGTCGGAAAGAAAGTCTATTTCACGGCGAAATAGACGGTTTTAGGCAAATCGGGTCTGAATCCAAGACCGGAAATCACGATAATCGGCTCAATGCTTCGGCAGGAAGGCCGGTTTAATCCCCACATACAGAAAATTTGGGTTTCCGGGTACCGAAAACTTTGGTTCTGATTCTTCTCCCCACCCAAACAATAGGTACCCGGACCCTCTCCCCCTCGTATCAATCAAATCGTTAGCTGGCGCTACTTGAATATTTTTTTTGCAAGTCCGTGACCTGCCTCTAAAAAATTGTCCGACTGGATTTTTGGACGTTTGACTGGTTATGGGCGTTTTTGTGATTCCCGTTCTTGATACGGCAGCATGATGCGGTGGGTGTGTTTTGTGGGCACCAGCACTTTGGAGCCGCCGCGTTGCGTCCAGCGGTGATCCTTTGTCACGTGTTCTTCCTTGCCTCCTCTCAGGCTGACGATTTCCCGGATTCCGCTGAGGCCTTTTCCCAATCCGTGTCCTCTTCCGGCCATTAGCCGCTCGACTTGATCCGGCGTCAATGCGTCAATGTCGTCCAGGCTTTCTATTCGGATTGCGTCTTTCGTTTCCTCCTGCTTGATTCCTTCCCCTTGGTCGCGGAAATGCAGGTGGAGTTGATAGCGCTGCGGCTGTCCGGCTTTGGTGCGCACTTTGTCCAGTGCCCAGCGCAACACGACGATTTTTTTCGGGTCCGGAAGGCCGGTTTCAGGGTCCTTGTTTCCGTGCAAAATCGCGTTTTTGAGCGCCTCGCCGATGACGTACTCGTGGTCGTACGGCCTGGAACCCTTGCGGTCAGCGAATTCGATGTCCCGTTGTTGCATCAGGTGGGTCACCATGGTTCCGAATGCCCGCACCGCCTGGAAAACCGGCTTCATTTGTTCTTTGTCGTTCGGGTCCGTGATGTGAGGCGTGCGGATGTCGAATTCCGCCTTGGCAGGAAGATGGACGTTTTCGGTACCGGCCGCATGTGGATCATCGAAAACGCGTTGCTGATATTTACGCCACTCCGCTGCATTGAGGACTCGGGGCACGATTTTCATGCGCGAGCGATACCCCTCTCAGAGGAACTCGATTTCGTCCACGTTGGTCTTGCTCGAAGCCGTCGTCGTGCCGCCCATCCTGCGGGCTTGCGCCTTGGGCGCCATCTCGGCGGAGCCGTGCGTCTTCTTGCCCAACACGTAGGGTGATTGGATGCCGGTGAAGATGGCGATGACTTCGATCTTGCCTTCCATGGACGGGTCGATTCGGGCGCCCCAGATGACGGTCGCATTCGGGTCCACTTTTTCCGTCAGCATCTCGCCGATGGTGTTGCACTCGCCCAGCGTCATGTCGGGCCCGCCCGTGACGTGCAGGAGCACGCCGGTGGCGCCGGAAAAGTCGACGTCCAACAAGGCGTTGTTCAGCGTGTTGTCCACCACGTCGTCCACGCGGTTGGTACCCTTGGCTTCACCCACGGCAATCATGGACACGCCGCCGTTGGACATGACTGCGCGCACGTCGGCAAAGTCCAGGTTGATCAAGCTTGGCGTGGTGATGGTCTCGGTGATGCCGCGCACGGCGCGCGCGATGATCTCGTCCGACACGTTGAACGCCTGGTCGATCGGCAAATTCGGCACGATTTGCACGAGTCGGTTGTTGTCGATGACGATGAGCGTGTCGGACTGGTTCTTGAGGTTCTCAAGTCCTTGGTCGGCCTTCTGCAAGCGCGCGCGCTCCAACGCGAAGGGGTACGTGACGATGGAAATCACGATGGCGCCTTTGCCTTTGGCCACTTCGGCGATAATCGGGGCCGATCCCGTGCCGGTGCCGCCGCCCATGCCGGCCGTCAAGAACACCATATCGGCCTTGTCCATGGCCTTGTCCAACGCCTCGCGCGACGCGTCGGCGCACTTGGCGCCCATTTCGGGATAACCGCCAGCGCCCAAGCCGCGCGTCAAGGAAGCGCCGATGAGCATCTTCTTGACGGACTCGGAAATCGTCATCAAGTGCATTTTGTCGGTGTTGATGGCGACCAAATCCGCGCCTTTGATGCCGGCTTTGGCCAGGCGGTTGACGGAGTTGCAGCCGGCGCCGCCGGTGCCAATGACCATGATGCGGGGCGTCTCGAAAAAGTCGCCGCCGGACGTCTTTTCAATCGTGCTTTTGCTGCTGCCGGACGTGCGCATTGCTTCGCGGACCATGTCTTCCATGTGAACCCCTCTTACCACTCGAAAAATCGTCGGAATTGTGTCGTGATTGCGACGGTCTACATCAGAAGCCCGCTTTTTAATAAAGGTTTCTTCGTCTAAAACTCCTCGTGGCCGTATGACCGTTTCCGACCGTTTCCAGGACGCCTGCCGCCGCCTCCATGCCGACCTGGTGGATCATGCCACGTTGGCGTTCGAGCGCGGAGCCGTCTTGCGCGTCCAGCCGCCGGAAGCCTACGATGAGGAACGCGATCGATGGAAACTGGAAGTCGAAATGCGTCATCCCACTGCCTTGAATGCGACGAAGTTTGCCTCCCACGTCTACGCGCAGTTCCGTGCCTTCCGCCTCCGTTGGCTTCCATGGATGGCCCAAAACCGTATCATCAACGAGCACTCCGTGCGCATCCAGCGCGACGAAAACGATTCCCGCACATTCCGCCTCGTCTTTTTCGACTCTGGTTCCGCACATCTGGACGCATTGCACCGGCGTTTGTCCAAGTTCCGCCGCGCATAGGCCCCCGGCCCAAGCATGGTTTTTTTAAGTCCGTTTCGCCACCAACTTACCGCAACGGGCTAGTCGGAGGGTTAAGGGTCCTCTGGCAGCGCCAACCCCTTTGAGGCGGACGAAAGCCGGCTTGGGCGGGTGACTGCGCTTGCGTGTCGGCCCGGAGACAAGGCGCTGACGTCTTGCCTTGCGTTACGTATTGAGCCGCGAACCGAGCCAGGCCGGAAGGAGCAACTCTAAGCAGTCCAACGCGTGCTCGCAAGATCCAAGGCCGAGCCGGACTCCGGATTCCCGGTACGCAAACCACCACTCCACCGCTGGCCGCCCGTTGCGCTTTTCACATTTTACTGCTCATTTTTAACCGCCGCGGGCCTTAATGCAACCATGCGACGCATGTTCATTGGAGTGCTTTTAGCCGCCACTATGATCGCGTTCTTTCTCGGCGTGTCTTCCAACCTCTCCATCCGCTTGGCTTCCGAGTCCACCGCCGTGCCGACCGCAACTGCCTTTGAATCCGACGTGCCCATCGTGAGTGTCCAGCCGTCAGTTGGCCTGATGGTGCAGACGCTTTCCCGAAAGGCCGTAATCCGCTTGCCGGCCGTGGACAAGGAAGGAAAAGGCGCTTTGGCCGACTTGACGGTGGAAGCCGTAACCGGCAAGGGCCGCGTGTTCATCGGTTTTGACGCCAGCCCCTTGGTCAATTCCGACACCCAAGGTTCGCTGCGCGTCGCGCTGGACGTGGCCCGCCGCCTCTCGAACGCCAACGCGTCCGGCTGGGACGTGTTCTACACTTTCTCGACGCAGTCCGACGTCGTGGGCGGCAAATCCGCCGGCGCGGCCGCCACGGTGGCCACCATGGCGGTCCTGACCGGCTCCCGCCTGCGCTCTGACACGCTGTTGACTGGAACGGTCGAGGCGGATGGTTCCATCGGCCCCGTCGGCAAGATTTTGGAAAAGGCGAAAGCCGTGCGCGCGGCTGGATACGTCAAGTTCCTCGTGCCTTCTGGCGAATCCAAGCAGAATGCCGTCGTCGAGCAATGCCAACAAAAGCAGACACAAGGCGGCGTCATCCGCGAATGCTCCTCGCGCACCGAATCCGTCGACATCGCCTCCCAAGTGCCCGGCCTCAAGATTGTCGAAGTAAAAGACATCCTCGAGGCGTACCGATTGATTAAAGCCGGCTGACTCCGCACTCTTCATTATTCTGGCGCGCTTTGGGCCGTTTGAAAGGTTTCTTAAATCTCCTCGTCCGTATTTTGCTCCTGAATGGCTACGCATTATGCGGGGGTCGCCTAGTGGCCAGGGCGGCAGGTTGCTAACCTGTTTCCGGGAAACCGGTCCGTGGGTTCGAACGCTGCACTAGAGTGTGCCGAAAATCCCATCCCTCGCGTATTTTTTTTTTCATTTTTGATTCGCGCAGCTATCAGGGGTCGAGGCCCAGGGCGGGCCAAGGGGGCGGAGCCCCCTGGGGCGACCATTCCATCCCTCGCGTATTTTTTTTCAAACCCTTCAGCTGCCATGTTTCGCGTTGTCGGTTTTCTCACACGCACGTTTTTCTTCCCTGGCCTCGGCGCATTTTTATCCTCGCACCTCGTGCTCCTTGTGGCGAAAAACCATGTCCACCCGTAGCGTGCAGAAGGCCCAGTTGCGCCAATCCGTGTCGGAAGGCAATGCCGCCGCCTTGATGCAGGGCCTCGGAACCGATTTCGTCCCCGCCTTCGCGTTGCGCCTGGGCGCGTTGCCGGAACAAATCGGTTTGTTGGCCGCCTTGCCGCAGTTAGTCCATGCCCTAACGCAGTTCCTGGCGCTTCATTTGGTCGCGCGCGTTCCTTCTCGCCTCGCCCTCATCCGCACCGTCGTGCTCATTCAGGCCCTGCTTTGGCTGCCTTTGGCTGCGTTGGCATTCTGGTCTGGTTCTGCCGCATTCTGGGCCTTGTTGGCTCTGCACGTGTTGATCACCGGCGCGTCGGCCTTGATCAACCCGTTCTGGACCAGCTGGCTGTCCGAATGGGTGCCTTTGAACAAACGTGGCGCGTACTTCGGCATGCGCAACAAGGCCAATGGATTTACCGAAGTCGCTGCCACTTTCATCGCCGGCTTGGTGCTTTCCGCTTTTGACGGCTCCGGCTACGCTTTCCTCGGCTTCGCCGTGCTCTTTGCCGGCGCAAGCCTCGGCCGCTTCATCTCGTACTACTTTTTTTCCATTTCAGTAGAGCGACAGTTGAATGTCTGTCACGATTTGCACGCCGGCGACGCCTGGAAGCACGCGCATTCCCAGCCGGGCTTCTGGATGCTGGTGCGCTACTCTGCCGTCTTCTCGTTTGCCGTCGCCTTGGCATCGCCCTTCTTCGTCATCTACCTTCTGAACGTCAAGGGCTTTTCCTACGCCGCCTTCGCCTTGACCGTCACGGCCAGCGCCTTGTCCTCGTTCTTGGCCATGTCGTACTGGGGCCGCCTTTCCGACCGTTACGGCAGCAAACTGGTCCTGAACTACTCGTCGCTGGTCATTCCTCTGGTGCCCGTCATGTACATCGCTCCCGTAGGCGAGTTGGCTTATTTCATCTTGGTCGAAATCGTCAGCGGCATCGTGTGGTCCGGCCAAAAGCTCTCGTCATTCAACTTGTTGATCGAGAACACGCCCTTGACGCAACGCGCGCGGTTCGTGTCCTACTTCAACATCGCCAACGGCTTCGGCACTTTCGGCGGCGCTCTGCTCGGCGGTGGCTTGGCGGCTTACTTCATGGACTCGCGCGTATACTTCATGGGTTTTTCAGGCTTGGCCCTGCTGTTCTTGTTATCCGCATTCGTGCGCCTCTTGGCTTGGATTTTCCTTTTGCCGCCCATCCAAGGCGCATTGGTCCGCCAGCCGGATGCGCCGCGGCCTGCCTTGTTCAAGGCCGTCACCGTCCTGCCCTTTAGGTCCATGTATTTCGTCCTGCAGCACGACGCCGTCGGCACGGCCGAAATGATCGGAAAAGGATTGCGAAAACTGGGACGCAAGGAAGACCACTGGCTGCACCGCGTCGAGGAACGCGAAGAACGCGAAGTCCGCCACATCCTGCACACTTTCCGGCAACACCATGACAAACTCCGACGCCTCTTCATGAAAAAACGGAGGCATTAAGAGGCGCCGGCGCGTCCTGCTAGCATGGAAGTCGACCGCACGGATTTGGCCGTTTTCGGCTTCCTCCTCGTGTCCGCCTTTGCCGCCTACGCCTTCTACGCCAACCCTTTTGCAATCGTGTCTGCTACGCCGACGCCGTCAGCAACCACTGGACCAACCGTCACTCCGCAAGCCACCGCCGTCATTTCCGAAGTCCTGGCCCCATGCATGAATTCGCCCGAACCGGACGCCTGCGCCGGCTCCACGGCTTACCGGGCGTCCCAGCTTTCTTCCTGTTCCACTTGGCCGCAGCCCGACGCGTGCCGCTACTTCTATTATACCCAAAAAGCCGATGAAAAGAAGGAGATGCTCTCCGTGGATGAAGGCCTGGCCGACTGCCTCTCCTTGAACAATACGGCTGTGCGCGCCGCGTGCCTGCAGCAATACGCCATCCTAACGAAGAGCCCCGAATACTGCCAAGCGTTGGAGTACGGACGCTTCCGCCAAGCCTGCATTGACGAGGTGTCCAACGCATGAAGCGGCTCGTCCTTCTGGCCTCCCTGATGGTCCTGCTTTCATTCTCGCCCACCGCTTCCGCCGCCTGCACGTTGTCCTGCACGTTCTCCAACTCGGCAGGACACCCAATAGTCCAAGGCACCGGCGGTTGCGGCGCATCCGGTTACTCCACCAACGTACTGACGCCCAACGGCGGATGCAGCAATCCCCCCAGCACTGCCAACACCCCGTTCTGGTCCTGCAACAATCTCCGCGCCGATGGCCCCTTAGGCACGTCGATCTCGTCGGCCACCATGGCCATCAGCGCCAACGACGGCGGTTTCGCCCAAGTCAACTGCGCCCCCGTCAGTGCACCGACGCCTCCCCCTTCCCCCACTATCTGTCCGCCACCGTATCAGCCGACGTACCCGCCCTGCACCATGCCTCCCCAACCCACGGCCACGAACCAACCTCCACAGCCGACGGTTACGAACACGCCTCCGCCTGAGCCCACCGCTACGCCCTGCCCTCCGACCTATTGCGCCTCGTTCACCGTCACCCGTGCGTCGTCTTCCAACCCGCTGGCCGGACGCACCTTCAACGCCAACTGCGTCATGAACATCTGCGGCTCCAATTCCTATGGCTGTCCATCCGACCCGCAATGGAGCGCGTCCTACGGTTCGGTCAATCCCCCGTCCGGGCTTTCCTCGTTCTGGACGCAATCCGGCACCTCCACCGTCACCATCTCCGCAACCGTTCCAGCTTGCGGAACCGCCCAGACGGACTACGCACCGGCCACCTGCACCCTTTCCAGCATCCGCCCCGTTTACTGGACGCCCACACAGCAGACGGACCTGACGGCCGACGCGTACACCAACCCTGCGACCGGCCGCGAATTCCAGGCCTTATGCAACGACCAGTACGGCGAAACCTTCGCCTGCCCCGGACCCGTCAGCTGGACGGCATCCGCCGGCTCTTTCACCTCCTCTCCCTACCATCCCAGCGCCGACTACTCGTACTGGCTAACTTCCGGCACGGCAAATCCCGTCACCATCACGGCCACTTCGCCCACCTGCGGCTCGGCCACCACATCATATGAGCGGCCCATCTGCTCCTCCGTTGCTTTGAATCCCCGCCTCTTACCCATCCCTGCTCCTGCACCCGACCTGACGCAGACGTCGCCCATCCCTACTGAAAACCTCGAATTCAACCTGCAATGCAACGACCAATACGGCGAGCGTTACCCCTGCGCTGGCGCGCCAGCATGGACCATCCAGTCCGGAACCTTCACAACCTCTTCGCACGACGCCACGGCCGACACGTACACGCAAGGCTGGAACGCCACCAGTGTATACGGTCCTTACGACTTCACCGCCAATGTTGCAGGATGCGGCAGCACGACGTGGACTTACCGGCCGCCTGCCGTCTGTGCTGGCATCAACCTCTCCTACGGCTACACCTCCACCGAAGAATTCGCCCGCAACATCGGCTACACTTCCTCCGGCGGGCAGTTCGCCTGGTCGCCTAACGGCCTTGAGAACTACCTGGATGACCTGCCCGGCAAATTCTGGGGCTATAACTGGACCTACGAATGGCTCAACCGCCCCATGCCGGACTGGGTGCCGTACCGTATCTTCGGCGCGGCCTGCAACGACCAATACGGACAAGCCATCAACTGCCCCCTCCGCTACTGGAACGCCACATCCGGCTACTTCGAGAACACGACCAGCTCCCAAATCCCCAACCGCTTCGGCCTGCCGGCCAACGCCATCGTCTGGCGCTCCGGCAACCAGACCGAACGCCCCAACATCACCGCCGTCATCCCCTACTGCGGCAAGAACAACCTCTCGTTCGACCTCTACGTCCACAACGCCTGCCGCGTCATTCCTGAGCCAGCCAACGCCATCGACCTATGCGCCCAATACCCCTGGATCCGCGACGACCCCCGTTTGAGCACCGCCTGCACTTTTCCCATGGTCAAACTGCCCAACGGCGGCGCCAGCAACTTCACTGCCCTTTGCCGCGACGATGCTTTGCAGTGGAACAATTGTCTTGAACCCAACTTCGCCTGGCTAGACTCCAACGCGACGGCCATTGCGACTTCCACCAATTACTGGCAAGGCTACCAATACTACAACGAAACCCACGATCTGGTCTGGCACTAGATTCCATCCTTCATGGGCGACAGCGTCGTCCCCGCCACTACTCGCCAAAACGTCGCTTTTCCCTGCCTAACTGCCG
>Ga0172368_10002578_pt1 | contig 22883 bp, 16 predicted proteins | sample Lak11m_FD_114540 | JGI IMG/M metagenome (GOLD analysis project Ga0172368, IMG submission 114540) | Freshwater microbial communities from Kabuno Bay, South-Kivu, Congo - kab_022012_11m | ecosystem: Environmental > Aquatic > Freshwater > Lake | place: Democratic Republic of the Congo: South-Kivu...
CCTTCATCGAGCGCATCCGCACGTGGGGCAAGAAGGTGGTGTTCGTCGTCAACAAGATCGACATCCTCGAGACGCCGGACGACGTCGAGCGCGTGACGCAGTTCGTGACAGTCAACGCCCGCGAGATGATCGGCCGCGTGCCGACCGTGTTTGCCGTGTCCAGCCGGCAGGCCCGGCAGGCCAAGGAGACGCTGGACGCGGACGAGCGGACGCGCCTGTGGGCCGCCAGCCGCTTTGAGCCGCTGGAGAGCTACATCGTGCGCACCCTGGACGAGCGCGAGCGCCTGCGGCTGAAGCTGTCGAATCCCCTGGGTGTGGCGCAGCACCTAGCGGATCGCTACCTGGCCGTGGCCGAGGATCGCAGGTCGCTGCTCCGCGAAGACGTGTCGACCGTCCGCACCATTGATGCACAATTGGCCGCATACGAAGCTGACATGCGGCGCGACTTCAAGTATCACCTGAGTCACGTGGACAACGTGCTCTATGCCATGGCCGAGCGCGGCAACCGGTTCTTCGATGACACGATCCGCATCCAGCGGGTGTTCGACCTGGTCAACGCCGACCGGGTGCGCGGCATGTTCGAGCGGCAGGTCGTGGCCGATACCGCGACCCAGGTGGACACCTACACCCACGAGCTGATCGACTGGCTGGTGCAGGAAGACTACCGCCAGTGGCAGGCGGTGACGGAGTACCTGAACAAACGCATCGCGCACCACGAAGGCCGCATGGTGGGCAAGATGGACGGCAAGTTCGAGTACAACCGCCAGGCACTCCTGGAGTCGGTGGGCCGATCGGCGCGCGAGATCGTCGCTTCATACGACAAGGAGGGCGAAGCCAAGGCGTTAGCTGACTCCGTGCAGATGGCGCTTGCCCAAACAGCCATCGTCGAGGTCGGCGCGGTGGGGCTGGGCGCGCTGGTGCTCACCCTGCTCACCACCACCCTGGCCGATGTCACCGGCGTGCTGGCGGCCAGTGTGCTGGCGGCGCTCGGCTTCTACGTGCTCCCCTACAAGCGGCGCCGGGCAAAAAACAACCTGCAAGCCAAGATCAGCGACCTGCGCACGCGGCTGAGCGAGGCCATCACAACGCAGTTTGAGAGCGAGCTCGGCCACTCGCTCCAGCGCATCCGGGAGGCCATGCGGCCCTATACTCGCTTCGTGGAGACGCAGCAGGCAACGCTGGATGAGTCGGAACAAACCTTGCGCGAGGCGCAACGAACAATGGGGGAGTTGTCGGAGAAGATCGAGAGGATATAAGTTTGAGCCGGTCGGAATTCATGCGCCTAGATCAAGCGCTTGTACCCAGCCTGCTCAAAATGGTGATCAGAGGTAAATGCCTGTGTCACCCCAAACGCCGCCGTGTCCCAGAAAACGGTTTCAGGCATCGTGCTTTTCCAGGCCGTAAAGATAATGGTCGTGCTGGCTTGCCAGATCCTTGATTCCCGTTGGGATTGCTTGTTCGTGAATCTGATACAAAGGAGCCACAGGCTCCTGAATCAGGTGTTCCACGAACTCCCACACTTGCGCCAATTGATCTGGACGTAGCTGGTCAATGGCCTGATAGATCTGGGCCTTGGCCCGAAATGCGACACTCATAATGTCATACCTCCGCGCATCTCCCACTCTATGTCGAGACAACACGCATCATACTGACAAAAGGCGGAGGTGTCAAACCATCTCGCCTGACTCCACCTCAAATGGCAAGAGATGATCGTCGCTTGATCTGAACGACATTCGGAGAATCAAATGGACTTCTCTTTGCAGCCCTTGACCGTGGACGACATCCCCGCCCTCCAGCGTGTCTATGATGCCTGCGCGACGGCATTCACGCTGCTCCTTGGCCGCCCGGCCGGGCCCGAGCAAGCCGCGGCCGATTTCCAGCAGGCCCAGGAGATGCCCGGCCGTTTCCAGTTTGGCGTCCGGACAGATGGCGAGATGGTCGGCCTGGTTGACTGCAAGCTGGACGACGACCGGGAGGGCGTGGCACGCGTCGGGCTGCTGCTGCTCGCCCTGCCCTACGATGATCCTGCCATCGCCTCCCTGGTGCTGCGCATCCTGGTATCGTGGCTCAACGGCACCTTTGGCGTCAACCGGCTGGAAACGGACGTACTGGCGCACGATCCGACCGCGATCAGGTTCTGGACATCCGAAGGGTTCACCTTCACCGGCGAACAATACCGTCGCGACCTGCCTGGCTACGCACCACGCCTCCTGGTGATGGCGAAAGACCTGCCCCCAGAATAGACTGCCCCTCGAATTAGCCCTCGCCGTTGCCCCGTGCTAGAATAGTTAGTTGCCGTTGCGTCCGGGGGTCAGATTTTCAATTGTAGGAATCTGGTGGTATACTCGGATTAGCACAGTTGTTCGGAGAACGCCCCGTCTGGCGTGATGGTGCCTTGAGCTCGCTCTTTTCCTGGGTGGTAAAGCATGGACAAACTCATCGTGCGCGGCGCGCGCGAACACAACCTGAAAAACATCGACGTCGAGATCCCCCGCGACAGGCTGGTGGTGATCACCGGGCTGTCCGGCTCGGGCAAGTCGAGTCTGGCGTTCGACACCATTTACGCCGAGGGCCAGCGGCGGTATGTCGAATCATTGTCGGCCTACGCTCGTCAGTTCCTCGGCCTGATGGAAAAGCCGGACGTGGATCAAATCGAAGGTCTGAGCCCGGCTATCTCGATCGACCAGCGCGGCGCCAGCCGGAACCCCCGTTCGACGGTCGGCACGATCACCGAGATCTACGACTACCTGCGGTTGCTGTACGCGCGCATCGGCGTGCCTCACTGCCCCAACTGCGGCCGGGAGATCAGCGCGCAGACGGTCGAACAGATCGTGGACACCATCCTCGACTCTCCCGAAGGCAGCCGGCTATTGATCCTGGCGCCACTGGTGATGGACCGCAAGGGCGAGCACAAAGGCGTCTTCGAGGACGCGCGCAAGGCCGGATTTGTCCGTGCGCGCGTTGACGGGCAGATCTTCGAGCTGGAAACTCCGCCCGAGCTTGACCGGTACAAGAACCATACCATCGAGGCCGTCGTGGACCGCTTGATCATCCGCCGGCCAGAGGCGATGCCTGCCCTGAGCGGAGTCGAAGGGAGCGGAGGCGACGGGCAAGGAGCCACGGACGGAAGCGGAGATGATCAACGCTCGCGGCTGGCGGACTCGGTGGAGACCGCCTTGCGACTGGGCAGCAGCGTGATGCTGGTGTCCGATATTACCGACAGCAAGCACCCGCACGACCGGCTCTTCTCCGAGCGTTTTGCCTGCCCGGCGTGCGGCATCAGCCTGCCCGAGATCGAGCCGCGCACGTTCAGCTTCAACAGCCCGCATGGCGCCTGTCCCACCTGCACGGGCCTGGGGAGCCAGATGGAGTTCGACCCGGATCTGATCGTACCTGACAAGACCAAAAGCCTGTCGGACGGCGCGATCAAGCCGTGGGATCGCGACACACAGACGATCTACCACGCCATGCTGGAGTCGGTGGCCGGACATTACCAGATTCCGTTCAACGTGCCCGTGGCCGAGCTCAGTAAGCACCAGATGGACATCATCCTGTACGGCGGCAAGCGCGGTGATACGATTGCGATCAAGTACGTGAACAACGAGGGTCACGACCGCCATTTCCAGACATCGTACGAGGGGGTGATCCCGAACTTGCAGCGGCGCTATCGGGAGACCACATCCGATTACATCCGGGACGAGATGGAACGCTATATGACCAGCCGGCCGTGCCCCACGTGCGGCGGCAAGCGTCTGCGGCCGGAAGCCCTGGCAGTGACGATCCTGGATCAGAACATCGACGCGGTGAGCCATTATGCCGTCACCGAGGCGATCAGGTGGGTGGAGAAGCTGGCGGGGGTGGAAGAACGGGTATTAGGTATTAGGGATTCGGACATGGGGGACCCATACCCAATCCCCAATACCCAATACCCAGTACCCAATCCCCAATCCCTAATCCCCAATCCCCGTCACATCGGCTCGTCCGAGCAAGTCCCGCCCGGTTCGCCGCTGAGCCAGCGCGAATACACCATCGCCCGGCAGATCCTGAAGGAGCTCCACGCCCGGCTGCGCTTCATGATGGACGTCGGGCTGGATTATCTCAGCCTGGATCGCATGTCGGCGACCCTGTCCGGCGGCGAGGCACAGCGTATCCGCCTGGCGACGCAGATCGGCTCGCAGCTCATGGGCGTGCTCTATATCCTGGATGAGCCGAGCATCGGCCTGCACCAGCGCGATAACGCCCGGTTGATCCGCACCCTGCTCGACCTGCGCGATCTGGGCAACACCGTGCTGGTGGTCGAGCATGACGAAGAGACCATGCGGGCGGCCGACTGGATCGTAGACCTGGGGCCGGGCGCGGGCGAGCACGGCGGTCACGTCATCTGCTCAGCGCCCACGGCCGAGTTCCTGGAGTGCACCGATAGCCTGACCGCCTCTTATCTGCGGGGCGAAAAGACCATCGACATCCCTGCCATCCGCCGGCCGGGCAACGGCGAATACCTGATCGTGCGCGGGGCTAGCGAGAACAACCTCAAACAGGTTGACGTGCGCTTCCCGTTGGGCAAGCTCATCTGCGTCACCGGCGTCAGCGGCAGCGGGAAGTCGTCGCTGGTGAACGAAGTGCTTTACAAGGCGCTGAACCAGCGCCTCTACCGCGCCAAGGAGCGCCCAGGCCGCCACGAAACGATCGAGGGGATGGAGAACCTGGACAAGGTCGTGGACATCGACCAGTCGCCCATCGGCCGGACGCCGCGCTCGAACCCGGCGACCTACACCAACCTGTTCACGGAAATCCGTGACCTGTTCGCCAGCCTTCCCGATGCCAAGATGCGCGGCTACAAGGCCGGGCGGTTCAGCTTCAACGTCAAGGGCGGACGGTGCGAGGCGTGCCAGGGCGACGGCATCATCCGCATCGAGATGCAATTCCTGCCCGATGTCTACGTGCCGTGTGAGGTCTGCCACGGGCACCGCTACAACCGGGAAGCGCTGGAGATCAAGTACAAGGGCAAGAGCATCGCCGACGTGCTGGAGCTGACAGTAGACGAAGCGCTGGAGTTCTTCCAGAACATCCCGCCAATCCGCAACAAGCTCACCACCCTGGCCGAGGTCGGCCTGGGTTACGTCAAGCTGGGCCAGCCGGCCACGACGCTTTCGGGCGGCGAGGCGCAGCGCGTCAAGCTGAGCAAGGAGCTCAGCCGGCGGGCGACCGGCAAGACCTTCTACATCCTCGATGAGCCCACGACCGGCCTGCATTTCGAGGATACCAAGAAGCTGCTCTCGGTGCTCGCTCAGTTGGTGGACCAGGGCAACACGGTGGTGGTGATCGAGCACAATCTGGACGTGATCAAATGCGCCGACTGGCTCATCGACCTGGGGCCGGAGGGCGGCGATGCGGGCGGCTGGGTCATCGCCGAGGGCACACCGGAGCACATCGCTCGCGTCGCAAAATCGTACACCGGCCAGTTCCTCCGGCCGATCCTGGCGGGTCGCGAGGCATTGCAGCCCAGCGAGATGATCGCCGCGCTGGCAAAGGGGAATGGCGGACGATCCACGCATGAAGGAACCGATCACAATGGACGAACAACTGCTTCTCGATGAGCTCGCATCGGTCAAGCAGCAACTCGCCAAAGCCCAGGCGCAAGTCGCCGAGCTGGAAAGCTCCAGATTCGCGTTCGAGCGCCTGACAATGCTGGAACAGGGTGTGGCCGAGCGTACCGCGGAGCTGAATCACGCCAAGATAGGCACCGTGCTGGACATCACCGAACGCAAAGAGGCCGAGATGGCTCTTCGTCAGGCGTTGGAGCGCGAGCTTGAGTTGGGTGAGCTCAAGTCGCGCTTCGTATCCATGGCGTCGCACGAGCTGCGCACGCCCCTGGCGACCATCCTGGCGTCGGCGGAGACACTGTTGGCGTATCGGGCACGCATGGACCCCGCGCAAATCGAACGAAAACTGAACAGGATCGTTGAGCAGGTCGAGCATCTGCGGGCAATCATCGACGACGTGCTACAATTCTCGCGCATCGAGTCAGGCCGCGTTCAGTTCGATCCAAGAGAACACGATCTGGACGCGCTATGTCAGGAGATCGTCGCTGAGTTCCAGGACAACGCCAGCACAAACCATATGCTACAATACACCTGCGCGCAACCGGGATTGACGCTGCTCGTGGATCGCGATCTCATGCGCCAGGCGATCGCAAACCTGATCTCCAACGCGATCAAGTATTCGGCTTCGAACACCTCTGTCTACGTGCATCTGGAGCGGGCAGGAGATGAGGCCGTGCTTTGTGTGCGCGACGATGGGATCGGCATGTCTGAGGCCGATCAAAAGCGCTTGTTTGAACCCTTCTTTCGGGCCGCAAATGCCAAGGGAGTTTCGGGTACCGGCCTGGGCCTGGCCATTGCCAAGGAAGCAGTGGAGCGGCACGGGGGGAGGGTCACCGTACAGAGCCGGCTGGGCAGCGGCTCTACCATTTGCGTGAGCGTTCCTTGCCGGACGAAGCACGAGGCTGACGATGACCAAGATTCTCGTGATTGAGGACGAGAGCGCGCTGCTCGAAGAGATCATGGAGTGGCTGCAGTTTGAAGACTACGAGGTCTACGGCGCAGCCAACGGCCGCGAGGGTTTGCAGATCGCGCTCCAGCAATTGCCCGATCTCATCGTCTCAGACGTGATGATGCCCGACATTGACGGCCACCGGGTGCTCCTCGCGCTGCGCACGCATCCGGCCACCGCACTGACGCCTTTCATTTTTCTGACCGCCCTGGCCGACCAGCGCGACATCCGGCGCGGCATGAACCTGGGAGCGGATGATTACGTCACCAAGCCATTCAACCGCAAGGACCTGCTCGAGGCGATTCGCTCCCGGCTTGACAGGCACGCGCTCTCCCATCAGCAGTCCACCGCCGCGCTGGATGAGTTACGAGGCCGGGTGTTACGTGCCCTGCCGCATGAGTTGCGCACCCCCCTGTTTGCCATCCTGGGCTTCGGTGAGTTGCTGGCGCACGATCCGGCTTCCCATACGCCCGCCGAAATCGCTGAAATGGCCAGCAGCATCATCCGGGCCGGCAAGCGCCTTCTCCACCTGACCGATAATTATCTGCTGTACGTGCGTCTTGTGGTCGAGCGGAATCGCCAGGGCTGGTCACCTGGGCGACTGGAGAATCCGACCGCTATCATTGCCGATACCGTCGAAGAGCGCGTACAGGAGTACGGACGTCAGGGCGATCCGCATCTCGACCTTGCGAATGCAGCATTGGCAATCGACGCCGAAAACTTCCAAAAGATCGCATATGAGCTGGTCGATAACGCGCTGAAGTTCTCCACACGCGGCACCCCGGTGCAGGTGACCGGCCGGTGCGAGCAAGATGGATGGGTCCTGACCGTCTCCGACCGCGGGCGCGGCATCGCGGCCGCGCATCTGCGGGCGATTGGCGCCTTCGGGCAATTCGACCGCACGATTTACGAACAACAGGGGTCGGGGATGGGGCTGGTCATCGTGAAGCTCCTGACCGACCTTCACCACGGCAAGTTTGCCATCGAAAGCCAGGTGGGGGCCGGCACGACCGTCAGCGTTCAGATTCCATTGGCCGGGCGGCCATCCGCGGCTGACGGAATCGCGCAACGATGATAAACGCAGCTTCGTGTTAGAATAACGTTTGCCAGCCGAAAGTCAGAATGAACAGACAGAGCGCGACGTAATGCAAACCAGACATTATCACATCTGGACCATCGGTTGCCAGATGAACGAGGCTGACTCGGGCCGCGTGGCCGCCGAGCTGGACGCGCTGGGCTACGCGCCCACAAACGATCCCCAAAGCGCCGACGTGATCGTGTTGAACACATGCGTGGTGCGTCAGAGCGCCGAGGATCGCGCCGTAGGGCATCTTTCATCGCTGAAGCCATTGAAAGAAAAGGACCCTGAACGGGTGATCGCCCTCATGGGCTGCATGGTCGGCATCAAGCCGAACCGCGCGCTGCGCGAACGCTTCCCGTTCGTGGACGTCTTCATGCCGCCCTCGGACCCGGGCCCGTTGGTGGGCTTCCTCTCCGGCCACGATGTCGAGGCCGAGGCGCGCGCATTAGAGGACGATCAGACCCAGACGCGCCACCTCTTCCAGGACTACGGCAGCCCCGAGGCCGCCGCGCTGGGCCTGGTGGAAACTGGCAACTGGAAACCAGGAGCAGGAAACGATCCGGTTTCGCTGAAAACCCCGCATCCAGCTTCCAGCATCCAGCTTCCAACTTCCAACTTCCAACTTCCAACTTCCAGCTTCCAGCTTCCAGCTTCCAGCTTCCAGCTTCCAGTCATCCAAAGCATCCGCCACCTGTCGCTGGCCGGCGAGGCGCCTATTGCAGCCAACGTGCCCATCGTCTACGGTTGCTCGCATGCGTGCACCTTCTGCATCATCCCGTTTCGCCGCGGCATTGAGCGCAGCCGGCCGCTGGAGGAAATCGGCCGAGAAGTGCGCGGGCTTGTGGACCAGGGCGTGCGGGAGGTGACGCTGCTGGGGCAGATCGTGGACCGTTACGGCAAAGACTTTTCCGGCCAAGCACCCGACCTGGCCGATCTGCTGCGCGCCGTGCACGAGATCGACGGCCTGTGGCGTATCCGTTTTCTCACCAGCCACCCGAACTACATGACCGACCGCATCCTCCGCGCCGTTGCCGAGCTGCCCAAAGTCTGCGAACAAATCGAGGTGCCCGTCCAGGCTGGCGACGACGCGGTCCTGGCCGAGATGAAACGGGGGTACACGGCGGACGATTATCGTCGGCTGGTCGGCCACATCCGCGAGATGATCCCCGGCACCGCGGTGCACACCGACATCATCGTCGGCTTTCCCGGCGAGACGGCCGAGCAGTTCCAACGCACCTACGACCTGCTGGCCGAGCTCAAGCTGGACAAGGCGCACCTGGCGATGTATTCGCCCCGCCCGGGCACTGTCAGCGCGCGACGCATGGCCGATGACGTGCCTCCGGACGAGAAAAAGCGGCGCTGGGACGCGCTGGATAAGCTGCAGGAACAGATCGTCGGGGAGATCAATCGGCGCTCGCTCGGGGAAACGGTCGAAGTGCTGGTGGAAGATCTCCATAAGCGGGGCCGGTGGCGGGGCCGCACCCGGACCAACAAGCTCGTCTTCTTTGCGGATGAGGCCGATTGGCGCGGGAAACTGGCGCATGTGCGGATCAACTGGACGGGGCCATGGTCGATGATCGGTGAGGTGGTGGCGTCGTGATAGAAAAGGACACGCCGGACAGAAAGATGAGTCTGTCCGGCGTGTCTGCTCTAGTGCAAAATCAGGGAGCGTTTTCGGCGTCACCCCTTCGTTGCACTCAGAGCTTGCCCTGAACGCAGCCGAAGGGGTCTCGTTGCGCCACGAAGAACTTGTCCTGTGGGCAGCGAACGGATTCTTCGCTGGATACTCGCCGTCGCGAGAGATCAGGGGTCAACCCCGCTCACGCGAAGCGTGACACCGAAGAGGCGCTCTGCATAAGCACTAGGCGCTGACCGGTGAAATTCTTGTACAGCACATCGTGGCGTCGAAGGATGCGCCCGCCGCTCCGCTCGGGGTGCTGACCGATCTCGTTTGTCAAAAACTGTTAGCCGGGTGCGGTTACCCGGCACGGAAAACGTCGGCGGTAATCGGTCAAGGAATGCACAACCTCTGACCAGCATAGATAAGGTCCGCATTCCGGATGTTATTGAGCCTGGCAACGGAGCCGACCGACACGCCATACCTCGCTGCAATGCGCGCCAGTGTTTCACCCCAGTGCACCACTATCCTTGCCCTGCAACCGCCGGCGCTGGCTGAGGTCCCCGCTGCGGCAGACCTGCCCGTCGCCACGGGCGGGTCTTCGGCGTTGGTGAAGTTGACCGTTGCGCCTGTATAGTTCGACGGAACCGGGTAAGGGAACTTGATCGTGACACTTGTGGGCGTCACACTGATCCAGTTATCCCGAACTTCCTCACTCACCTCAACAGAGGCGCCTGGGAAGGCGATCCCTGCGGCTTTCAACTGCGCTTCGGAGAAAGTGTAGTTCCCGAGCGCGTCGGTCACTGTTGATGTCATCACATCGGTGCCCACCAGGGTGGCAGTGATCACCCAGCCGGGCAGGCCGACCACCGTACCCTGATACGGAGGCTCCCATGCCTTAAGCAGCTTCCGACCGGAAATTGACAGTTCCCCTTTAAGCTCCTTGTTTTCAAAGCGAACAGGGGTCACCTCACAGTCCTTGTGGATCACCGTCTGCGGGTTATCGCTCATGGCTTCCCAGCCGGCCTGCACAGTTTCCTGGACCGTGTAGACGCCAGGGGGGAGATTGGTGAAGGTCGCCTTGCCCTGGCCATCGGTCACCTTGGTGATCGGAAGCATGGTGTTATCGGCCCGGCTGACGGTCACCTGCCAACCCGCCAACGGGCCAAGCTGAATCTCCTTGCCGTTGACATCCAGACCATAGCCGTACTTCTGCACATCGATTTCGCTCTTGCATGGTGGCTCGAGGTTCTTGAAGATCACCGGGTCCATGGCCCCTGCGGGCGCGTACTGATCCAGATTCAGGGTCACCTGCGAAGGGGTGATCGCCGTCCACCCGGTCTTCAGCGTCTCGCGAATCTGCCATGTACCGGCCGTCAGCGTAAACCAGGCCTGGCCACCCACATCCGTCGTAGCCTCCTCAGGGTGCACATAGGGATCGCCCACGGGCGTCGCAACGATTTCCCAATCCACGCCCGGTTGCACGGTGCCATCCAGCAATTCCTCCCACTTGACGACCATCACCCCGAACACGCGACGAATCTTGAAGACGATGCGGTAGCATGCATCCTGTTCGTCCAGCTCGGTCGAACCAGTTTCCGCAACGCCGGCGATTTCCGCCTGAGGCACGATACCTTCCCAGCCTTCCGGCAACTGGAGGCGGAAATTCCAACTCCCGACCGGGAGTGCATCGAACTTAAAGTAGCCATTATCATCAACCGTAGCGGAGTACGTGCCGTTGGCACTTACCGCTTCGACGTAGAGCTGAGGTGATATCTTCGTGCCGTCAACAGCCAGCTCGCGATGGTTGATTACATAGCCATCCACGCAGATGGTAGTCTGGCCACTGGCAGAGGCGACGTTAGTCAGAATGAATAGCATCACCAGCACAGCGAACAGAGCCACCACTAAGGCCAACTTGCGGTTTATACCAACCATGGTAGCCTCCTCATTGTAGGTCGGCAAAAGTGGTCTACAGATCGAAAGTTCTACAGTTTGCGACAAAGCTCAATCTGACCTTCACGAGCGATGTGAGGGATAGAACGCGATCATCACCTCCCTTCTTTCCGGCAGGACCTTACCTGATCAGTTCACTGCCTCAGAGGGCTTTCGCCCCTCGCTCCATCATTCTGCTGTAGGAATGCACAACTTCTGCCCTACCAGAATCACGTCCGGGTTTGCCAGGCTGTTCTGCGATGTGATGGCTGCCACTGACGTGTGATACGCTGCAGCGATCTTGTGGAGCGAATCGCCGGCCTTGACGACGTATACAATGCACTGCGACGCCGGCGTCGGCACGACGACAACCGGTGGCTGCGCCGTCGGCACAACGATAACTGATGGTTGCGTCGTCGGCACGAGGATAACTGATGGCTGCGGTGTCGGCACGAGGACAACTGGCGGCTGCGTCGGCGGTATGACCACCACCGGTGCTTGACCTGTGGCACATGGCACCTTGAGCTTCTGGCCCACGAATATGAGGTTGGGGTTCTTGATGCCGTTCATCTGCACCAGGACTGCCACCGAAGTCCCATATTTCTTCGCTATCGAGCTCAGCGTGTCACCGCGCTCCACCACGTAGATGCAGGCTCCCGGCGCACCGCCCGCGCAGGGGGACACCTGGATGGCATCGAGATTGACATCCAGTTCGCGCTGCACAGTGCCCCATTTCTTCCAGGCTCGGAACGCCAGCACGATCTTATCGCTCGGCGCGGTGAACGTCGCACTGTACGACAACATCGGGCCGGGCGTCGTCCGCACATTGATCTGGTCCCAAGACAACTCGGTCCAGTTGGTGATATCGTCGGCGGTGGGGTCGCCGTCGGCGGCCGCATAGCCCCACTGCACGCGGTAGCGGAAGGGATCATCATTCGGGTGCGCGGCGTCTTCCCGAATCTGGCCCCACAACGAGACTTGATAGGCCGCATTCTTTTGCAGTCCGCCCACCACCTGGTAGATGCCGGCATAGCGATCGGGATCGGCAGCCGCCAGGCCCCAGGTGTTGATCTCGATCAATTGCCCGTTCGCGCCGTCCTTGATCACGGGCGTCCACTGCTCGTCATAGAAGCCATACGCTGCCGCACCGCCGTTGGTGAAAGAGGTCCACCCGTTCCCCACGCCGTTGGTAAAGCCGCTCTCGAAATTCCCGTTGGTTACAAGATTCGTTGTGCTGCAAGCTAACCCCGACGGCGGCACCACCACTGTCCCGCTGCCAGTGGCCGGTGGAATGACGATCACGCCCCCGGTGTCCGGCACGACCACGGCCGGGACCTTGCCCGTCAAGCTGATGCCGTCCAGGTTGACATCCAACTCCTTGTAGGGCGTACCCCATTTCTTCCAAACCCGGACGAACAAAGTGATTTGAGGGCTTGGTGCAGCGAAGGTGGTGGAGAAACTCTGCAACCCGGTGGGAGCGAGACGGTCATCGATCTTGTCCCAGGGTAACTCTGCCCAGTTCGTAACGGCCGTCCAATCAGTGGAACCATCGGTGGTATAGCCCCACTGCACCCGGTAGCGATACGCATCTTCGTTTGGATCAGGATTAGCCTCACGCATCAAGCCGCTGAGCTTGAGGGTGTAGGGCGCACCTGCCACCAGCTTCACCGTCTGGTAGATGCCGGCGAAGCGGTCCGCCTCGGATGCCGCGTACTGTCGGGTGTTCAGCTCGATCAACTGGCTGTGCGATCCATCGGCTAACACCGGCGCCCACTGGTCATCGTAAAAACCGTAGTCCACCGTCCCGCCGTTGGTGAAGCAACCCCATCCATTGCCGACCATGCCACAGCCCGGCCGGTTGGTGAAGCCGCCTTCAAAATTGCCGTTGACCAACAATTCCACGCTACTATTGGCGACACTCCCGGCAACTCCCGCCACCAGGCTGCCTAGCAGCGCCAACGCCAAAGCAACGCCCAACAGGCGTTGCTTGTTCCGCCAGATTTTCATAGGTTCCTCCTTATTGAAGTGACCAGTGAAGGATGAAAAACGGCTGATTCGATTCGTCGGGAAAAAAGGTTCGCGAGCCTGGGACTTCTTGCGCGCGTTATTGCGCGGATTATAGCACATACGACGCGCGAATTCAAGGGGTCAAATAAGATAATTTTATTAGTCAGACAGCTTTGCAGAAGCTCTATTTGCCTATCATGACGTGCGCGAAAATCAAAGGATACGGATTATGCTGAAACTACAACCCCGCGGCGACCAGCGCCGCTTCGAGATCGGCCAGGGCGCGATCAGTGTAGGCTTGATGGCGCAGGCGTTTGTCTCGTACAGGCACTTCGAGCTCCGGCAAAAGCCCGAAGTTTGCCTTCATCGGCTGGAAGGCGTTGGCCGGCTTCTTCAAGCCATCCGATACACGAGCGTGCGTGATGTAGTGAAACAGTGCGCCCATCATGGTGGTCGGAGGCAGGGTGATGGGCGGCACACCCCGCGCCACACGGACCGCGTTCAGCCCGGCCAGCAGTCCGCCGGCTGTCGAGCCGACATAGCCTTCCGTGCCGGTGATCTGGCCGGCAAAAAAGAGGTCATCCCGGTCATGCCATTGTAGCGTGGGCCTGAGTAGTGCCGGGCTGTTGATGAACGTGTTGCGATGCATCTGGCCGAAGCGCACGAACTCTGCGTGCTCCAGGCCGGGGATCATTCGGAGGACCCGTTCCTGGTCGCCCCACTTGATGTTGGTTTGGAAACCCACCAGGTTGTAGAGCGTGCCCGCGACATCATCCTGCCGGAGTTGTACCACGGCAAAAGGCCGCCGGCCCGTTCGTGGGTCGCGCAAGCCCTTTGGTGTCATCGGACCGAAGGCCAACGCATCCGGGTCGCGGCCGACTAGCACTTCGATAGGCAGGCACGCCTCGAAGTAACGCCCGGCAGCCTCGTCTCGCTCGAACTCCCGCATGCTACGTTTCTCGGCCCGATTGACGGCCTCCACAAAGGCGTAGTATGCATCTCGGGACAACGGGCAATTGATGTAATCGCCGGAGACGGACGATGGCTCACCCTGCTCCCCGGCTCCATCGCTCCACGCTCCACGATTCCCGCTCCACGATCCCCCGCCCCTCCGCTCCCCCGCTCTACACTCCACGCTCCCCGCTCTACGCCCCCCCTCCCAGCGATTCCCCCGCCACGCGATGGACATGTCGACGCTTTCCGCGGTCACGATGGGCGCCATGGCATCGAAAAAGGAGAGGTGCTCTTGCCCGGCCAGACGACGGATCGACGCCGCGAGCTGCGCCGAGGTCAATGGGCCGGTCGCGCAGATCGTGACCGGACGGCTCGTTCCCTCAATACCCCCATCTATCGCGATGACTTCCAGCAGGTCCGTCACCTCGGTGCGCACGACGGTGATGTTTGGGTGGCGCTCGATGGCTTCCGTCACCGCCTGGCTGAACGCCTCGCGGCCCACGGCGAGCGCGTCTCCCGCAGGGACGGCGTTTCGATCGGCGCAGGCGATGATCAGTGAGCCCATCCGGCGCAGCTCGTTCTTCAGAAGCCCCAGCGCCCGGTCGGGCAGATTTGAGCCAAGGCTGTTCGAGCAGACCAACTCGGCCATGCGGTCGGTCTCGTGCGCGGGGGTCATGTGCTGCGGACGCATCTCGTAGAGGGTAACGTGCGCGCCGTGCCGTGCGGCCTGCCATGCCGCCTCCGAGCCAGCCAGGCCCGCACCGATGACGACGATTTCGGAAGCGGGGGTTGGCGATCGGCGATTGCTGGAAGGATTTGTTTCCACCTTGAAAGCCTGCATCTGCTCATATGGTTGGCGAAGTCATTCTAGCATCCTCAATCGTGCAGTGTCAATCCGCGTTTCGTGCCCGTCCCCGACTGTGCTATACTCACGTCAGGCCACGTTTCATGTGCGCCACATAACACGCACCCTGAGGCCCCTATGCGCATCGTAGACATCATCAGGACTAAGCGGGACGGCGGCGAGCTAACCCGAGAAGAGATCGAGTTCTTCATTAAGGGCTACGTCGCCGGCGACGTGCCCGATTACCAGGCCGCGGCCTGGTGCATGGCCGTTTTCTTCCGCGGGATGACGCCGCGGGAGACGACGTATCTGACCGAGGCGATGGCATTCTCTGGCACGACGCTCGATTTGCATGACGTCGCGCCATTCATCGTGGACAAACACTCATCCGGCGGTGTGGGTGACAAGACGACGCTGGTTGTCGGGCCGTTGGTCGCGAGCCTGGGCGTCCCGGTCGGGAAGATGTCGGGTCGCGGCCTCTCCTTTTCCGGTGGCACGCTGGACAAGCTGGAGTCGATCCCCGGCTTCCGCTCCGGCCTGACTATCGAGCAGTTCAAGCACCAGCTTCAGGAGGTGGGCGTTGTGGTTGCAGGGCAGACGCACGAGCTGGCCCCGGCAGATGGCAAGCTCTACGCGCTCCGCGATGTGACCGGCACCGTCTCTTCTCTCCCGCTCATCGCCAGCTCTATTATGTCAAAAAAGATCGCGTCCGGCGCGGATGCCATCGTGCTGGACGTCAAAGTGGGCAAGGGCGCGTTCATGGAGACTCTGCCGGAGGCGGTCGAGCTGGCCGAGCTGATGGCGAAAATCGGCCGGGGGCTGGGGCGGAGGATGACGGCGCTGATCGGTGACATGAGCCAGCCGCTGGGGTCTGCGGTCGGCAATGCGCTGGAGGTGGCCGAGGCGATCGAGACGCTGCACGGAGGCGGTCCGGCCGACTTCCGGCAGCATTGCGTCGATGTGGCCGCCGAGATGCTGCTGATCGCCGGCGTAGCGCGCGATCCCGAAGAGGGGCGAGAGAAAGCGACAGCGTGCCTCGCCGGCGGAGCCGCCTGGGACAAGTTCCGGCAGTTCGTGGCTGCCCAGGGTGGTGACCTGTGTTTCGTGGATGACCCCGGCCGGCTGCCCAAAGCTCCGTTGGTCGAGCCGCTGGTCGCATCTCGGTCCGGCTACGTGGCCCGCGCCGATGCGCGTGAAATCGGCTTTACGGTGGTCGATCTGGGTGGCGGGCGGGCCAGGAAGGGCGATCCGGTGGACCCAGCGGTGGGCGTGGTGTTGGCGGAACGCGGCAAAATCGGGGGACGGGTTGAGGCAGGCGAACCGCTGCTATGGGTGCACGCCCGCGCACGGGAGGCCCTTGATGCCGCGCTGGTCCGCCTGGCAAACGCCTACGGCTTCTCGGATCAGCCGGTCGCCGTGCCGCCGGTGATTCATCGGATTATCCGGTGATTCGTGGAGCGTGGAGCGTATTGGGTATTGGGTATTGCGTAAGCGGCCATTCGGATAGGCGCTCACCACCACAGTTTCACACCCCACGCCTTACGCTCCACGCCCCACGCTCAACGCCTCACGCTCCGCGCCTCACGCCTCACGCCCCACGCTCCACGCCCCACGCCTCACGCCTCACGCCTCACGGTTCGCTCATCGGCGCCCACTTCCCGTTTTGGACCGCATACCAGGTCAGGCCGGTTGTGATGGGCTGCGCGGCGAGGGCAGCGGCCACCCCAGCGCGCGTCGGCTCGCCGTGGGCGGCAACGTCGGTCGATACACCGCGCAAGATGAGCTGCGTCCCATAGTCGGCAAACGCCGCAGCGTAGGCCAGGCTCGCGTCGGCAGCTTCACCCGCATCCTCGGGTAACGAAAAGCCGTCCGGCCAGCAGACAGCCGCCATCGTCCCTTCGGCGGTCACACCCGCGCGAGCGATCAGCCACGGGCGAAACAGGTCTGGGCCGCCGACGAGCGCTCTTTGGTCGCCCATCGCGTAACGATGGGACAGCTCATCGGCCGCAGCCGCGGCATCTTCGGTGTAGGGATTCAAAACGTTCGCGGCGCGGGCGGCCGCGCTCTCGGCGGCAGCCAGGCGATCGAAGGGCGGACAAAGCGAGTAAATCCCATGCGGCGGATCAGCCAGGGGTGCGGCGACCAGCACCGGAATGCCGGCTTGAGCGAGAATCGGCGCGGCTGATCGAGCCGTCGCGGTTTCGAACGGTCCGAGAACCGCCACCAGGTCAGGATCCTCCGCCAGCGCATCCGCCTGGGAAACAGCCGCGCGAGGATCGAGGCTGTCGTCCAGGGCCACCAGCATCACCCGGTAAGCCCCGAACTTGCCCGCGGCATTCCCTTCCGCGATGGCTGCCTTGATCGCCGGCAGGACGGCATACCCGAACGGCCGGCCAAGCCCCTCGAACGGCGCGATCACGCCGATCTTGACGATAGGGGCAGCGTCGCCGGGCATAGAACAGCCGGCAAGAAACAGCAGGCAAACGGCACATAGCAGGAGAGGCGACGGGGGGCGTGGAGCGTGGGGCGTAGTGCGTGGAGCGTGGAGCGTGGAGCGTAGAACGTAGAACGTAGAGCATAGAGTGCAATGCATGGAGCGTAGAGCGCATGCCGCAAGGTTCACGCTTCACGTCCTATGTTTCATGCAACACGCTCCACGCACCACGCTCCACGCATCGCGCTCCACGCATCGCGCTCCACGCATCACGCTCCACGCACCACGCATCACTTCTGATACCTGGCGATGTTGACCTGATGTTCGGCCAGGGTCGCGGCGAAGACATGCGAGCCATCGCCGGTCGCCACGAAGAAGCAATACTGCGTGTTTGCCGGATCGGCCGCGGCCTGGATGGCCGTGATGCCGGGACTGGCGATGGCAGCAGGCGGCAACCCCGGCCGCAGGTAGGTGTTATAGGGCGACTGGACGGTTTGATACGCATCTACCGACGGCGGCTTCCACCACCACTGGCCGGGCCGGCCGGCCGCGTATTGAACAGTAGGATCAGCCTGCATGTAGGCGCCGCCGGTTTCCTTGCTGCATGCGCCGCTGACGCGATTCCAGTAGACGCTGGCGACGATGGGCCGTTCGTCGGCACGCGGGGCTTCGCGCTCGACGATGGAGGCCATATTCACGACCTGTTCCAGGCTGCGCCCTGCCTGCCGGGCTGGCGCCATCATCTCATCCGTCACGCGCGTTTCAAAGTTATCCAGCATCCGTCGGATCAGATCAGACGGGGTGGCACGAGCCGGCAGACGATAAGTGTCCGGGAACAGGTAGCCTTCCAACGTCGTCAGGCCGGCCGGCAGCCAGGGATAGTCGCCGAGAGCTTGCGCCGATGCGCTGCCCCCGCGCACAAGGGCCAGAAACGCCTGACCATCCATCACACCCTTGACGTCGAGCAGCTCCGCCACTTCCTCTGCGCGCAAGCCTTCGGGAATAGTGACGACGATTTCCTCGTAATGCGCTCGCTGCAAACGATCGGCGATCTCGCCCATGGTCATGTTCTGCGCGATCTCAAAATCGCCGGCCGCCAGGCGCTGATCGACGCCGTAGTAACGCATGTAGTTGCGGAAGAGAGTGGCGTCCGTGATAAAGCCTTCTTCTTCCAGCCGGCTGCTCACGGTGAGAGCAGTTTCCCCAGGGGCAATCGTGAAGGGCCGCAGCATCGGATCGGTGCCGGCCGGAGTATCCAGCGTGGTCGAGCGCATCTTCAGGTAGAGGCCCAGGGCGCGCAATTCCAGCGTGGCGGGGTTCAAATCCAGCGGTTGATCGGATGCCGGGCGCATCAGGGTGATCTTGGGCGCTTGCGGCACATCGTTCAGTTGCGCGCCGACGAAGCTCACGATGACGAAGGCCAGCACGCCCAGCGCGGTGATGGGCACGAGAAACAACAGAAACCTGAGCACGAACTGTAGAAATCGAGCCAAGAGCATGCTCCGACGGCGCTACGCGGCCGCGCGACCGCGCCGCGCCTCAAGATAGTCCTGTAAGATCACCGCGGCGGCCGCGGCATCCCGCGCCGCACGCCCGCTACTCTCGTGCATCAGCCGGTCGGCATCAACGGACGAGTAGCTCTCATCCCAAAAAGCTACCGGCACGGGCAGTGCACCCGCCAGCCGTCCGGCGTAACGCCTGACCCAACGGGCCTGTGCGCCTTCTTCTCCCTGGCTGGCCAGCGGCAGGCCGACCAACACGCCAACGGCCTTTTGAGCGGCGGCCAACGCGGCGATCTCGGCGAAGTCTTCAGCACGCGTGGGATGACGGCGCAGGACACCCAGCGGGCTTGCCAGGATGCCCGCCTCGTCGCAAACTGCCACCCCGCTGCGCATTTGCCCCAGGTCTAGCGCCAGCAGTCGGCCAGAAGGAAGATTAAAAGGAGAGTTGAGAATCATCGCGGATGAATGTATTTGGGTATTGCGTATTGCGTGTTGCGTGTTGCGTGTTGCGTAAGCGACCATTCGGATAGGCGCTCACTACCACAGTCTCACGCTCCACGCTCCACGCCCCGCGCCTCACGCTCCACACCCCACGCCCCACGCTCCACGCTCCACGCCTCACTTCTGCATCGCCAACTGCGCCGCCGCATCCCAATCGATGATAACGCGGATACGCCAGGGTAACATAGGGAGCCTGGTCGGCACAATGTAAGGCAACCAGTCGGGACCGAGGGAAATCTTGGGCGGCTTGGCCAGCGAGAAGCGCTTCATCAGCATCTGCTGGGCTTCTTCCGGCGAAAGCCCCAGGACCGCGCTGCGTACGGCCGCGTCATCGATCGCCTGCAAGAGCGTCCCCTCACCAGTTACCGAAAACGACACAGTTTGGGAGTCATCCACGACGACCGAACCAGGAATATAACGCAGGGTGTCGGAAATCAGTCGAGTTCCGGGCGGCATGGCACTCTGAAGCCTGGCGAGTGCCACTTGATCGGCGCTCCCCTTGTCCACAGCAAGGCCCACCGCCTGCACGCTCATGCTGAGATAAAGTTCTTGCGACACCTCACCGACAAACGGTGTGAAAGTCGGCGAAAGAGGCATGTAGGTCACTGATTCAGGCGGGATGAACTGGCCCGGCGTGAGCCGTTCATTAAGCCGTTCGAGCGCCTGCGTCTTCAATTCATCAAAAAGCTGGGCCTGGAGCCGGGTCTTGTCCTCTTCCGTGACAACCCCCACCTGTGCCGTAGTGCCACCAGAGAAATTCACCTCGTTTGCCACGAGCAGCAACAGACCCAGCGGGCCTTCGACGCGCGTGACGGTGCCTGCGTGCACGTTGCTGCTGGGACCGGGCTGCGTGGCTTCGACGGGTACCGTTGCCCGGCCGTTGGCGACAAGCGTAAGCTCGGCAGTCGTCGCGAAGCTGACATTGTTGCCCGTCCCCGTGGAAACCACCGTGCCTACCGGCACGTTGATCTCTCGACCGGTGCGGTTGATGAGCACGACTTCGCCCTTGGCCTTCGCGGATGGCTCGATGCTGCGACCGGTGGTCTGGGTGCGAGCTTCACCCGACACCTGCACGCTCAGCGTCTGAGCGGGCACGATTCCCCCTGCGGTGTCCAGGCGCGCATCCTGGATGGCTTTGGCCGGCACCACAACCTGAAGTGGTTCAGAATCGGGTGCCAGGGTGATGGTGGCCGATGGGATGATGATCGTGAGGGCGTACAACAGGCCGCCGAAAATGGCTAACAAACAGATGGTCAGGCCTAACACTGCCCACCAGGGGTTCGGCTGGCGCGCGAACGAGCGCAAAAACGCCACCGGCCGAAATCCCGTCGGAGAGCGCCTGGCGAACAAGCCTGCTGCGGGCGGGACCGCGGGCTCGGCCGGCGTCCCTGGTCTGACCTTCGACGTCCGGTCTGGCCGCAGGTGATGCCAATGCACCCGCTCGGCCCAACGCCGACTGCGGAACGTGCTGATGCCTTCACGCGCCGCTCGCGCTCGCAGCCCGGCACTGGAGGTCAGCAAGGCCACACCCACCCCTGCCGACACGGCCTCTCTCCGTATGACACGAAGGTCGATGAGATTCAAGGTACAGCCGGCAGGCACAGTCAATAGGACACGTTCGGACTGAGCCGATCGCAGCGCTGCCAGAATGGCGGGCAACGTGTCCTGCGAGGTAAGTTCTACTATCTCAGTAACATGCCGTTGGCTCATTCTTCCGGCCGATCCTCGCCTTCAAGAATCGGGATCAGCAGGCCCTTCAACAAAGGCACATCGCCTTGCACGGTCTTCCAGATGACCTTCACGTTTACTCCGAAGTAATCATGAATCAACTTATCGCGTATCCCAGCCATCTGTCGCCACGGCACAGACGGGTATTTGCTCCTCACAGAAGCAGGAATTCTCTTTGTGGCCTCACCAATGATCTCAAGGGCATGAATCACGGCGAAGAGAGTCCTGTCGTCGGCCCGGAATTCGGCGAAACTCATGCCAGCCGTGAACTGCTCGATCTTCTCGACGGCGGACAGGATGTCCTCCAAGTAATCGCCGGGTGTCCGATCTGGTATCATACGGGAACAACTTCAGCCAGAATACGACGACCGATCCTGGGTTTAAGCGCATCCTTCATCACCAGATCGACCTTCACGCCAAGCAGATCACCCAGGTAATACTCCAAGTCGATCAGTTCCAGCAAGCCCGGCGGATCGTCAAATTCCACCAGCACGTCCAGATCACTGCCTTTGCGCTGGCGACCATGTACATAAGACCCGAACAGACCCAGGGTCCTTACCTTGTATCGGCTGGTCAGCTCGGCTTGATGTTGGTGGAGGACTGTCACGAACTTAGCCACCCGCCGCCCGCGAAGTGAAGCCCTGGGTTGGACGTCGAACACGCCAGACTGCGGTTTCTCCATGCCGCGCCTCCTAGCCCCACATTACTTCAACTGCTTGCGTACCAGCTCGGGCACCTGGGCCAGCGCGGCCGGCAGCTTGGACAGGTCACGGCCGCCCGCCTGCGCCAGCGAGGGTTTCCCGCCGCCCCCACCGCCGACCGTCCGGGCGACCGCCTTGACCAACTCTCCGGCGTGCACGCCTCGCTTGATCAAGTCATCGGTCACCGCGGCGATCATCTGCGGCTTATCGTCCACCGCGGTCGCCAGCACGACCACCGAAGAACCCAGCTTCTCCCGGAGATGATCGCTCATGTCGCGCAGGATCTGGACATCGGCGCCGTTAATCTCAGCAACCACCACAGCCACGCCGTCCACCCGCACGGCCTTGGCCGCCAGACCTTCAGTTTGTTGCAGGGCCAGCTCCGCTCGCAGCCTGGCAATTTCCTTCTGACTGGACTGAAGGTCAACGTAAAGGTTGCGCACCGCGCGATCGAGCTGGTCAGAAGGCACCCGTAGCATGGCAGCCGTTTGGTCGAGCAGCCGCAGCCGCTCCTGGGTCAGGCGTTGCGCGCCCCGTCCGGTCACCGCCTCGATGCGGCGCACCCCCGCGCCCACACTTTCCTCAGCAATGATGTGGAACAGGCCAATCTGACCGGTGCGCTGAACGTGCGTGCCACCGCACAGCTCCTTGCTGAACTCCTCGTCTTCCCACCCGATCCTGACCACGCGCACTTCATCGCCGTACTTCTCGGTGAAAAGCGCCATCGCGCCGCCGGTGACCGCTTCCTTATACGAGCTGTGGACGATGTGCACCGGATAGTCCGCCAGAATGGCATCGTTCACCGACTGTTCCACCGCATCCAGATCGTCCTGCGTCAACATCGAGGAATGTGTGAAATCGAAACGCAGCCGATCGGGCGCGACCACGGAGCCAGCCTGATGAACGTGCTCGCCCAGGATATAGCGCAGCTCACTGTGCAGGATGTGTGTGGCGGTGTGGTTGCGCATGATGTCCATGCGCCGCTCCACATCCACCTCGGCCCAGGTTGTCTCGCCTACGGCAGGC
>Ga0172368_10002579_pt1 | contig 22876 bp, 23 predicted proteins | sample Lak11m_FD_114540 | JGI IMG/M metagenome (GOLD analysis project Ga0172368, IMG submission 114540) | Freshwater microbial communities from Kabuno Bay, South-Kivu, Congo - kab_022012_11m | ecosystem: Environmental > Aquatic > Freshwater > Lake | place: Democratic Republic of the Congo: South-Kivu...
CCCCGTAAAGCCGCTTTGAGCGGCTCACAACCTAAAGCCCCCGGCTTTGCCGGGGGATACTTACCTGAGGGGCTGCCCAAACTGCCGCTCGCCGATTGGCCCGCCAAATGGGCGTTGAACCCCGGCAATCACATCGTCAATACATTTGAACAGCGGGCCGCGGAGTATCCGGACGCTCAAAAGCGACTCTACGTCCGTGGTTCGTCGGGCTTTGCCGGGTTCGCCGCCGGCGCCTTTGACCCCGCCCTGCTGGAGCGGTTCCACGAGAACATGCAGGCCATTCACGGAGCGCGGTGGAAGGAGTGGGGCACCGAGCAGATCGCGTCGAATTACGTTGTTGCCAATTCCCCGGACGGCCTGCCGTTGCCCCACCCAAAATACTCGACGTTTGTCGGCGGCCATTTGCCCGATCCTTGTTCCGCCCTGCACTTCATCGGGACTTATCGTTTCAGCGGCCGGATTTTCTCAGATCTTTGCAACCGTGAGTTTGCCCAGTGGGACCGCAATCGCTGACCGGGTTGCCGGCCCGCAAATCGTGTTGGATGACCAGATTCCCGGAAGGCGCGCCGTAAGATGATGACCGGCCGGCGGCTTCGCATCCTCAGCTTCACGACCGTCTACCCCAGGCCCGGCAATCCGCGTCTTGGCGTCTTCGTCCGCGCCCGGTTGCGGGCGCTGGCGGAGTACGCCGATGTGGCCGTCGTCGCCCCCGCCGCCGTCATCGACTACGGGAACCCGAAACGCCGTTTCCTGAGCCTGTCGGAAACCCCGGTCTCCCGGTTCGATGATTCAATGCGGGTCCTGCACCCCCGCTGGATCTACCCGCCCCTGATCGGGTGGTCTCATCCGTGGTGGCTCGCCGCCTTTTCGGCGCCGTCCATCGCCCGCCTCCGCAACGAGTTTCCGTTCGACATCATCGATGCGCATTTCGGCTATCCGGACGCCGCCGCCGCACATCGCCTGGCCCGCCGCTTCGGCGTGCCCTTCACGATCACGCTTCGAGGCAACGAGACCTTCCACGCCGGCGATCCGCGCAAGCGCAGCCGCATGTGCGCTGCCCTGCAGGCCGCAGCCCGGGTCATCGCCGTTTCCGAACCGCTGCGCCAGTTCGCGATCAGCCTTGGTGTCGACCCGGCGCGGACGGTGGTCATCCCGAACGGCATCGATGCGACGGTCTTCCATCCCCGCGGCCATGCCGCCAGCCGGGCGCGCGTCGGCATGGACGATAAAGAGCTGAATGTCCTTTCGGCCGGCTACCTCATTGAACGCAAAGGCCACCACCGCGTCGTCGAAGCTCTCCCTGATCTCATAAAGCAGGGACTGAACGTTCGTTTGTGGATCGTCGGCGATCCAGGGGCTGAAGGCGACTTCGCCGGCGAAATCCGGCGTTGCGTCGCCCGCTGCGGCGTCGGGGACCGCGTCAACTTCGTCCCGGCGGTCGCGCCGGCCGAACTGGCCTGTTATATGTCGGCCTGCGACCTGTTCTGCCTTGCCTCCAGCCGCGAGGGCTGGCCCAACGTCGTGAATGAGGCTTTGGCCTGCGGGGCGCCCGTCGTGGCCACCGGCGTCGGCGGCATCCCCGCCATGATCCCCGATCCGCGCTTTGGAATCATCGTCCCCATAGGTGACGCCGCCGCGCTGCGCGCCGCGCTGGCCGAAGGATTGCGGAAGAACTGGGACCGCGAGGCGATTGCACGCCAAGGTCTCTCGCGCGGCTGGGAACAGGTTGGGCGGGAGGTCTACGAACAAATTTCCACTTTGCCGATGGAGAATAGTTAGCAATGCGTATTCTCGTCACCGGCGGCGCCGGCTTCATCGGTTCGCACCTCTCCGAGCGCCTGATCCGCGAGGGGCACGAGGTCGCCGTGCTGGACGACTTCAACGACTTCTACTCGCCGGACCTCAAGCGCCGCAACTTGCGCGCGGTCCAGTCGGCAGGCCCCTGCCGGTGCACTGAGGGCGACATTTGCGACGCCGCAGCCGTCGGCGCGCTGTTCCGCGATTTCCTGCCCGAGGCCGTTGTGCACTTGGCAGCGCGGGCCGGCGTCCGCCCATCCCTGGAACAGCCGCTGCTCTATGAACGCGTCAACGTCGGCGGCACGGCGGTGTTGCTCGATGCCGCCCGAGGCTTCGGTTGCCGACGCTTCGTTCTCGCCTCGTCCAGTTCCGTCTATGGAGTCGCCAACCGCGTTCCCTTTTCCGAGGAAGACACCTCCAACCTCCCCATCTCACCGTACGCCGCCACCAAACTCGCAGCCGAGAAGTTTTGTTTTACTTATTCGCACCTCTACGGCATCAAGACAGTGTGCCTTCGCTTTTTCACGGTTTACGGACCGCGGCAACGTCCCGACCTCGCGATCCGCAAGTTCATGGAGAAGATCGCCGCCGGATTGCCAATCCCCGTATTCGGCGACGGGTCCATGGGCCGGGACTACACCTACATCGATGACATCGTCGGCGGCATCAATGCGTCGCTGTCTCTGGATACCGCCTACGACATCATCAACCTCGGCAACTCCAGCCCGGTAGGTCTGCTGGAGATGGTGCGGACCGTGGAGTCCGTTCTCGGCCTAAAGGCGGTCATCGATTGGAAGCCGGTTCAGGCGGGTGACGTTCCCATCACCTTCGCCGACATCAGCAAGGCAAAGCGCCTGCTCGGTTACGCGCCGTCCACCAGTTTCATGGCCGGCATCGAGAAGCAGGCCGCCTGGCTGCGGAGCCTTTAGCCGCCGAAATGCCTCGCCCTCCGATTCACCTGCTGCATGTCTTCCCAGCCTTTGAAACGGGCGGGGCGCAGGTTCGGACGGTGGTCCTGATGAACGCCCTCGGCGGGGCGTACCGCCACTCCGTCGTCGCCATGAATGGCGACTTCAGCGCCGCCGGGCGGCTCGACCCATCGGTGGAGTTTCAACCGGTCGCGTTCCCCCGCGCCGGAACCGCGGCCAACGCCCGCCGTTTTGCGCGGCTGATCGCCGACACGCGGCCCGATCTCCTGCTCACCTACAATTGGGGGGCGATCGATGCCGTGATGGGCGACATCCTGGCTCCCGTCTGCCCGCTGGTCCACGTCGAGGATGGCTTTGGGCCCGACGAAGCCGCGCGGCTCAAACAGCGCCGCCTTTGGGCCCGCCGCCTGCTCCTGCGGCGGGCGGCCTTCATGGCCGTGCCCTCGCGGACTCTTGAGCGAATCGCCGTGGAACGGTACTGGTTGCCAAGAGACAGGGTTGAATTCATCCCCAACGGCGTCGACACGGCGCGATTTGCGGCGCGTTCCGGCGTTTCAATGAGAAGCGCGCTTCACCTGCCGCCGGACGCCTTTGTCGTTGGCACGGTCGGCCGCCTCCGCCCGGAAAAAGACCTGGTCAACTTGGTCCGCCGGTTCAAGGACGCCGCCATCCCAAGATCATGGCTGGTCTTTGTGGGGGATGGCCCTTCGCGGGCTGAGATCGAAGCCGCCGTGAAGTCCTGCGACCTGGCGGACCGATGTTTGTTCACGGGCGAGGTCGCCGACACATCAGCCGTTTATAGCGCCTTCGACCTGTTCGCCATGACGTCAATCACCGAACAGATGCCTGTTGGACTGCTTGAGGCCATGAGTTCCGGCGTGCCCGTCCTTTGCACCGCCGTCGGCGACACTGCGTCCATTCTCGAAGGATCGCCCTCGCCGCAGGTTCTGCCCGGTGACCAGGCGGAGGGGTACGTCGAACTGCTCCGGTCGCTGGCAGCCGATCCCGATCGCCGCCGGGAAAACGGAGCGTGGAATCGCGAACGGGCCGTTGGCGCCTTTTCGCTAAACGCGATGGTCCGCCGCTGGGACCATCTCTACCGGCAGGCCGCGCACGTGCCGGCGGAGCCAGCAAGCCAGCATCAGTAGGTTCCACAGTTTGCGCGAATGATCGTGCAGGCCAGACAGGTGCTGGTCGAGCAGCCGTCCGGCCTCGGTTTGGTCCACCAGATCGCCGCCGCCGCCCGAAAGGACAGTTTCGCGGTAGACCGGGACCAGACTCGACCTGAACCAAGCTGCCAACGGGACCGAAAAGCCCATCTTCGGACGGTACAGGAGTTCGTTTGGCACAAGCGGCTCGAGTAGCCGTTTGAAGACGTACTTGCCCTGTAACTGATTGATCTTCCATGATGTTGGCAGTCGCGCGGCAAACTCCGCGATCCGGTGGTCAAGCCACGGCGACCGCCCTTCCAGCGAGTATGCCATCGTGGCCCGGTCGGCCTTCACCAGAATGTCGCCTGGAAGATAGGTTTCGATGTCGACGGCTTGCATCTGTTGCAGCGGCGGTAGATGCCGCACGCGCCTGAAGCGGTCCCGGTAGACCTCTGACGGGTTGTATTCGCACAGGGCTTCCCGCAGCTCCGGCGCCAGAATCGCACGCAGTGACTCGTCGCGGAACGTGGTCATGCTGGCAAAGTAGGCGCCGGCCAGATCGAGGCCGAGGTTGAGCAATGTCGTCTTTGCCCTGAACGGCCGGGGGAGGTAGTCGAACTTCGGGTACACCCGCCCGAGCGACGCGGCCAGCCGCCTGCCAAACGGTCCGAGATAGCGCCGCCGCGCCTGCTCCTCCAGTACTCCAAACCGGTAACGCCGGTACCCGCCGAAAATCTCGTCGGCTCCGTCGCCACTGGGCGCCACCGTCACGCGCTCCCTCGTCATCCGCGCCAGATAGAGCGTCGGCACCGCCGACGAGTCGCCAAACGGTTCGTCGAATTGCTGCACCAACACGCCGAGCATCTCGGCGATGTCGGGTGTCACGGTCTTTTCGTAATGGTCGGTGCCATAGCGTTCGACGACCCGGCGGGCATAGCTTGTCTCGTCGAACTCCTTCGACGTGAAACCGATGGAGAAAGTCTTCACCCGTCCGGCGGCCGCCTGGCTCATGTAGGCGACCACACCGCTCGAATCCACCCCGCCGCTCAGGAACGCGCCCAACGGCACGTCGCTGATCATCCGTTTGGCGACGGAGTCCGCCGCCAGCCCGCCCAATACCCTCTCCATCGTGCGCCAGTCCGCCGGTTCGTCCTCGCCGAACTCGAGCGACCAGTAGCGCCGCAACTTCGGTCCATCGGCCGTCAGCTTCATCGTCGTTGCCGGCGGCAGTTTGCGAATCGATTTGTAGATGCTATCCGGGTCAGGGACGTAGGAGAAGGCCAGGAAGTCGGCGACGCTTTCGGGCCGGACGGTGAAGTCCACACCAGGAACAGCCGCAAACGCCTTCAGTTCCGAGGCGAAGACAATCCGGTAACCCGGCGTGGATGTGCTGTAGTAGAGAGGCTTCTTGCCGAACCGGTCGCGGGCCAGGAATAACTCGCCCGACCGTCTGTCCCAGATGGCGAAAGCGAACATGCCGTTCAGCCGCTCTGCCATCCGTTCGCCTTGCTCCTCATACAGATGGACCAGGACTTCGGTGTCGGAATGGGTCTTGAACCGGTGGCCCTTTGCCTCTAGTTCCTCCCGGATGTCCACGTAGTTGTAAATTTCACCATTGAAAATGACCTGCAAACGGCCGTCTTCATTCCCAATCGGTTGCCAGCCGCCATCGAGGTCGATGATGCTCAGCCGCAGGTGGCCGAGTGCGACCGGCCCTTCCTCGAAATGGCCATAGCCGTCCGGCCCGCGGTGGCGCATCCGGCCGCACATGGCGCTCGCGAGGGCCGCGTCGGCTGGGGCCCCGTGTTCCGTCACCAATCCGGCGATACCGCACATACGTTGGTTCGATCCATGATAACGTGCCTCGGCCGGGGCCCCGCGCGACACGTTCACCGGGCAAGGACTACGATGGGAGCGTGAACTCCGCTAGTCTGCCATACCAGCCCATGCTTGATCTCCGAGCCCAGTACGCCACGATCCGCGAAGAGGTGCAGGCGGCCGTCCAAAGAGTCTTCGAATCTCAGGCATTCGTGCTCGGCGAGGAGGTCGCCGCCTTCGAGCGCGAGATTGCCGCTTACTGCGGGACGCCGCACGCCGTGGCCTGCGCCTCGGGCACCGACGCGTTGGTGCTGGCGCTCATGGCGCTTGACATCGGGCCAGGCGACGAAGTCCTCACCGTGCCGTACACCTTTTTTGCCACGGCCAGTTGCATCGCGCGCGTGGGCGCGCGCCCCGTGTTTGTCGACATCCTGGACGGCACCATGAACATGGACCCGGACCACCTGGCTGCCGTCGCCGCCGCTCACCCCAAGGCCAAGGCTATCATCCCGGTCCACCTCTTCGGCGCCTGCGCCGGGATGGACCCGATCTTGGAAGTTGCTCAAAAATACGGCCTTGCCGTCATCGAGGACTCGGCCCAGTCGATCGGCGCCCGCTACAAGGGCCGGATGGCCGGCAGCATGGGCATCGCCGGCTGTTTCAGTTTCTTCCCGACCAAGAATCTGGGTGGATGCGGCGATGGCGGAATCATAACCACTGCGGACGAGCGCCTGGCCAAGCGCCTCGCTTCCTTACGAGTCCACGGCATGCAAGTGAAATACTTTCACGACGAAATCGGAATCAACTCCCGGCTGGATGCCCTCCAGGCGGCGGTCCTGCGCGTCAAGCTCCGGCATTTGGAGGCATGGACCCTCGGCCGCCAGCGAGTGGCGGCGCGGTACCTCGCCAATCTTCAACCGCTCGGGTCCATCGTGAAATTGCCCTTGGCCGCTGCCGGCTCCACCCGCCACGTCTACCATCAGTTCGTCATCCGCGCTGAGGACCGGGACGGACTGCGGGCGCGGCTTCACGCGGCTGGCGTCGGGACTGATATGTACTATCCGCTGCCGCTGCACTTGCAGAAATGCTTCAGTTATCTCGGCTACACAGAGGGGGATCTGCCTGTCAGCGAGGCGGCTTCGCGCCAATGTATCGCATTGCCGATTTATCCTGAGATGAGTGATGAAGCCGCCGGCCGCGTGTGCGATGTGATCTTATCGCACTATAATTAGAGATCTGTTTCGCCGGCGCCGCCGGCAACGAACTGGACCCCTCATGCTCCTGCCGCGCCGAGGAACCAAATGAGTCCGACTGATGCCGCCCCTCCGCGGCTCGATGCCTGTCCCATCCCGTGGACCCGGATCGCCTGGTTCGGGATCCTTCTGCTGGCCTGCTACGGCCCCGTGCTCCATCGGTTGGCCGGCGATTGGATCATCGACGAGGACATGGGACACGGCTTCTTCGTTCCGGCCGTCGCCCTCTACTTGGTTTGGCTGAAGCGCGCCGAACTGCTATCGGCGCATTACAAGCCATACCTTCCAGGTTTGATCGTGGTCCTGCTTGGGGCTCTTCAACTCATGGCCGCGACGCTTGGCGTCGAGCTGTTTCTCGCCCGTACGGCGTTCATCGTGTCTCTGGCCGGAGTCGTGATGACGCTCGGGGGCTTCCGGCTTGTGCGCGACCTGGCATTCCCGTTGTTTCTGCTCGTCTTCATGATTCCGCTGCCAGCCATCATTTATAACCAGATCACCTTCCCGCTTCAGTTGCTGGCCAGCCAGATCGCTGAGCAGGTGCTGACGCTGGTGGGGATCCCGGTTTTGCGTGACGGCAACATTTTGGAACTGCCCAGTCAGCGTCTTTCGGTGGTGGAAGCGTGCAGCGGCATTCGTTCGCTGCTGTCGCTATCGTTCCTCTCCCTTGTCTATGGCTTCTTCTTCGACTCGAAGCCCTGGATGCGCTGGGTCCTGGTGGTCCTGACCGTGCCGATCGCCATTTCTGCCAATGCGTTTCGTGTGACGATCACCGGCGTTCTCAGCGAGATTGACCCAGAGCTGGCTTCGGGCATTTTCCACAGCCTGGAAGGCTGGGTGATCTTCATGATCGCCCTTGTGCTCCTGGTGATCGCGCACCGCCTGGTCAACTTCGTTCACGGGAGGTTGGCCTCCCATGGCTGAAATCCTTCGATTCCTGCGCCAGCCGGCGGCAATGCTGTTGAGCCTCCTGCTCGTCGGGCAGGCTTGTGCGTACTATTTGCTGCCCAAGTCCGAACTCGCGCCCGAGGCGCCCGCGATGGCGAACTTTCCGGCTGTTCTAGGCGAATGGCGTATGGCGGCGGACTACCCGATCGAAGACGAGGTGCAGAAGGTCCTGCGTGCAGATGATACGTTGAACCGGGTCTACTCCGCGCCTGGAAGTCCAGTCGCCGTGAACCTGTTTATGGCATACTTTCGTTCGCAGAAGACCGGCGTTGCGCCGCATTCGCCGAAGAACTGCTTGCCCGGGTCGGGGTGGGCGCCGCTGGAGTCCAGAATCATCAGCATTCCCGTGGCCGGACGGCTTGGAGCCGTGGAAGTGAACCGGTTCGTTGTGGCCAGGGGGACGGAAAAGACGCTCGTTCTCTACTGGTATCAGACCGCCCACCGCATCATCGCGTCGGAGTATGAGGCCAAGATCTGGCTGGTGCTTGATTCGTTGAGATACCGGCGGTCGGATACGGCTATCGTCCGGGTCGTCGCGCCGCTGCCAGCCGGACGTGAAGCCGCGATCGACAAAGTCGCCGCCGGTTTCATCTCCGCCGCCCTGCCTGCGATTTCGGTTCAGATGCCGCGGTAGCTGCGGTCAGGGCCCGGCGCGGGCAGGCTTGATCCTGCGCATCCTCGACAGGACTCCGAGGACGGCTGTCAGAAGCCCGGCAAAGACCCACAGTGTCAGGCGGTCGGCCAGGCGCCTCGCACGGCTGTAGGACGGCTCGGCCGGGTCAACCATTGAAGTCGAAGCTCATCTGGCGCCGCGAAACGTAGCTGCGAAACACGCTCTTGCCGCTTGCCGGCACAGCGAGCAGGATTTTGCCGCCACGGCGCCGGCAGATCTCCTCAGCGACGTCGCGGTCGGGGTCGCGCGCATCCACGGGCGGGCCGCCGGTGAGGCGTATCCAGTCTCCTGTCGTCCGGTTCAGTGACTCCTCCAACCTCAGGTCGGCCGACCGCCATTCTCCGGCCCGCAGCAGCGCCTTCACTTTTCCGAATCTGACGACTACGCCCATTTCCTGGTTTCCCGACAACCAGCATACCGTCTCGGCGCACCCAGCAAACAAAATGGTGCGCGCCGGAGAGATTTGCTTCGCGTCCGGCACTAGTGTATGGAGAACTTGCAGATTGCCGCAGGAGAGTCCCTATTACCAATTCCCCGAAGGCCTTCCGGCCTTTGAACAGCACCGGAGCTTTCGTCTGGTCCGGGAGCCCTCATTTGACCCCCTTTTGTTTCTAGTGAGCGGGAGCGATCCCGGTTTGCGCTTCATATGCGTCCAGGTCCGCTTCATCGCGCCTGAGTATTGCTACGAACTGGACCAGGCGGGCGCGGCAGTTCTTGGGGTCGCGCCCGGCCGCTACGGCGCCGCCGACGAGAGGTTCGGATGCCTGGCCATCCTGAGCTTTCCAAGCGATGAGCCGGCCACTGCCAACCTGCTTGCACCGGTCGTCATTCATTACGCCAATCGGGCCGGGCTGCAAGCGGTTCAGACGGGCGGAGTGTGGTCTCACGCACAACCGGTTGTGTTAATGGAGGGCGCCTGATGCTTGTCATCCGCCGGCGGGCCGGAGAATCGTTAATTCTCTCGGGCGGCGTTGAGATTGCGGTGCTGGAACTCTCCGCGCACGGGGTTAAGTTGGGGATCTCGGCGCCAGCCGACGTCACGGTCCTGAGAAACGAAGTCTATCTGGCGCAACGGGCTAACCGTCAAGCGGCCGAGACCGCCATCGGCGACCGGGCGAAGAAGCTGCTTGATTCGTTTCGTCAGATGTCCGGGCCCTCCCAGATGGCAAGCTGATTTTCTCTATCGGCCGCTCCAATCGGTCCGATGAGTCACACGGAGCCGATCCCCGAGGTTCAAAGAACCTCACGCCTGCACGGATGCGGGCGGCACGACGGCGCCAAGGAGACAAGGAAGTGGCATTTTCCATCAACACCAACATCACCTCGCTGCAGGCGCAGGAGTATCTGCGCCAGTCGGGTGATTTTCAATCGAAGACCATCAACAGGGTGACTTCGGGACTCCGCATCGTGAGTTCCGGCGACGATGCGGCAGGCCTCGCGATCGCGAACTCCTACCGTAGCGACCAGGCCGTGCTCAGTCAGGGCATCCGCAATGCCAACGACGGTCTGGCCACCTTGCAGACCATTGACGGCGGCATCACCAACATCAGCAAACTGATCGACCGCGCCCGAACGCTGGCGACACAATCGGCCTCGGGCACCTTCGACGGAGACCGCTCGGTCTTGAATTCCGAATTCCAGAGCGTCCTCACCGAGATCGACCGCCAGGCGCAGGCGATCGGGTTGAACGTGGGCGGAGAATTTGCGAAGGAGTTGCGCGTGTTCATTGGCGGCGGCCGCGGCACGACCGACTCAGCCGCCATCAACAACGGCTCAGCGGCGGTTGACCTCTCCGCTTCCACGGTTGACACCAAGAGCCTAGGCATGAGCGGCTACGCCGTCGCAGGCGTCTCGGGCCTGGACAACGCGACCACGTTTGCCACAGCCAAAGGCGTGGACACGACCATGACATACACGGTCTCAGGCGCTGGTTTCTCCGGGACCGACGCGATTAGCGTGACGGTGAACCTCACCGGCGTCAACGACCTTGCCGGACTGGTGGATGCCATCAATGCAGGCATCACCGGCGCCGCGCAGGGCACCACAGCCGCGGCGACGGCTTTCAAGAACGCCGGCGTCAGCGCACAACTGAACTCCGACGGCACTTCGTTCGAGTTTGTGTCCACGGCGGCCGCCTTCGCCGTTCAGGACGACGGCGCCGCCGGCGCGGCCAGGAACTTCCTGGGGACGACGGCTGGCGATCAGGTGAAGGTCGCCGGCGGGCTCCAGAGCAGGACGATCGCCTGGGCCGGTGATATCGCGGACGGCGAGACGCAGGTTGTGACGCTTTCCACCGTCGATGAAGGCGGCACCATGCACAAGGTGGACGTCAGCCTCGGCGACACCGGTTCGGCGCTTACTGTCGCCGAAGCCGTCACCGCCATGAACACCGCTCTGCAGAACACCAACGACAGCTACTTGAAGTCGCTCGTTGCGACGGTTGACGGCAGCACGGCCGATTCAATCTCCATCGCCGGGCTGAAAGACTTCAATGTGACAGTCGCCATCCCGTCCGACGCAACCGCCACGGGTCTCGGCGGGGTCGGCACGACCGTCAGTTCGGCCGAAATCTCCGGTGGCACGAGCGTCAACATCGCGACCGAAGCAGCCGCTCAAACCGCCGTAGCCGCGCTTGGCAACGCCGTCACCTCTTTGGGACAAGCTCAGGCCGTCGTCGGCAAAGGGCAAAACACCTTCAATTTCGCCGTCAGCCTTGCGTCTACACAGCTCACCAACCTGGCTGCGTCGGAATCACGCATCCGCGACGCCGATCTTGCATTCGAGGCGGCCAACCTGACCAAGGCGCAGATTCTGCAGCAGGCCGGCATCGCCGCCCTGGCGCAGGCAAACTCTGCCCCACAGGCGGTGTTGTCCCTGCTGCGCGGATAGCACACACCTTGCTGACTAAGTGATCCACCCAATCGGACCCCCAGCGGTTTTACTGCTGGGGGTCTAAACCTTTTCGCTTATCTGCCCGATAGATGCTTCGGAGGTCGTCTCCCATGAGTAACCAGTCCCTTCATCAACAAGCTTTGGAGGCACTTGAGAACGGTCGCATCGAGGAGTCGGTTCATCTGCTCCGGGCCGCCGTTGAACAATCTCCGTCCGACAGCCAGGTGTGGAACGATCTCGGCGTGGTGATGGAAGTGTTGGGCAATCCGCATCAGGCAGTCGAGTGCTATTCAAACGCGCTCGTATCGCATCCCTTTCATCGCGAGGCTCGTGCCAATCTAATCGCTCTCGAGTTGCAGACAATGACGAGGAAGCGTCTGAAGGAGCAAGCCACTCAGATTGTCATGTCGAGAATCGCACCAGACGGCGTTCTAACTCTTGGCGCCCGCGCCAACTCGCTCTGATTTCTCACGACTTCCAAGTCCGCTACGATTGATGCGCGCCATCGCCGGACGGTTTGCTCCACCCTGATGCCCATCCTGAACGCTTGAACCAGCCGCTTCACCTGCGAGGCATGAGCATGGTCCAGCCTGCAGGCCTCCAGCGCTTTGACAGCCGCGGCGCGGCCATGCACGTGATCGGCGAATGATGGATCGCGCTCTCTGACGCATCGGGCCAGTTCAAGAGTCGACTTCTCGATCGCTCTCAGCACCTGTTCGATTTCGGTTTCAGCCGGCATGGGATTAGCCTTCCTTCTTGCCGTAGAGAACCAGGTTGAGGCTCTCGATCGACGCGCCAAGGGTGGCCTGTTGACTCTCCAACTGCGCCAATAGGGCGTCGGCCGCCTGAAGTTGGGCAAACAGTGTCGTTTGAAGGGTGCGAACTCGTTCCGACATGCCATCGATCTGGGAGGTGAGCCGCCCGTCGATTTCGTCGTACAGGCCCATTTCGGCGGTCATCATGCCGGTTTCGGCATTCGATAGCCGGTCCAGGCTGGCGGCGAACGCACCCAGAGAGCCGGGTTGGTTGTTCAGGAACGCAAAGGCGTCCGCCAGTTCCGACGAACTCATCGCGGTCAATACCGCGCCATCGAACGTCATCCGCCCATCGGCGCCCAGGCTGATGCCTGCCTTCGCCAGGCTTCCGCTTCCGTCGGAACCGGACACCCCGACGATGGAACGCATCCTCGACTGGATTTCGTACACGATCCGGTCGCCGGCCAGTATTCCGCCGCCCTCGCCGGTGTGTGTGTCGACCTCATCGCGCAGTTGATTGTAGGCTGCGGCCATGCCCTCGAGAGCAGTGGCCAGTGTGTTCCGGCTCGACTGCGCCGCGATGGTGATCGTCTCGCCGTCCTGGGTCGTCTCATTCAGCGAGATGACCAAACCATCCACGACTGACGTGACGACGTTGCTCGTGCTTGTCACCGCCTGGCCGTTGATCTTGAAGACGGCATTCGAACCGGCGTGTGTCGTTTGCATCAGTTCGGGATCAGGTTCCCCGCCGGTGGTTTGAAGCGAAATCGCGGCGGGACCTGACTCGGTGGCAGTCAATGACAGGCGGTACCGGTCCGTGGAGGAGCCGGTGTCAATGATGCTGGCCTGCACCCCGAAATCTCCGGAATTGATCGCCGCCGCCAATCCATCCAAGTTGTCCGTCGCTTCGGTCAGCTCGATGGTGTGCGCAGTTCCGCCGACGCTCAAAGTGAGCGTGTGGTTGCCGCCGGTGACCGGCGTGCTGTCCTTGGCCGCATATCCGGCCCGGCTTGTTGCAGTTGCCACGGTCGCCAGCGACGTGATCTCACTGATCTGGTAGCTCCCCAGGGCGGCGGCGCCGCTGATCGAAACAGACACCTTCGACGAGTCGCTCGCCGGCGAAACCGCCCGTCCCTCCGCCACTCTGCCGACCTCGTCAATCGCTGATACGAGATTGGCGACCGAGGCGCGCAGATCCCCCATCGTGATTTTCTTGTTTAGAACGGCCGTCTGGTCGGATTCCAACCGCTGAATTGGCAGGTTGGCGATGGCAACCGTCCGGTTTACGATGGCCTGGAAGTCGTCTGAGAAATCGCTTAGGCCGGTGAATGTCAGCGCACTGATGCTCATGCGAACGACGCCCGCCTCCTCGGGTCCTCATCAGACTCATCGGCAAGTCACACGGGAACCAGGAGACAGAATCGCAGCTTATAGGTGTTTTTGCTTAGCCTTCCCGCGCCTCCGGCGGCCGGGGCGGGCCCGTCCGCCTAACTGTGGTGCGTATCCTCGAGGTAGGTGTAGCCGTATAGGCCTTCCTCATAGAACTTCAACAGCCGGCCAGACTCCTCATAGCCCAGCCGGCCCTCCATTACGGCGGTTTCCACGTCAAGCCGGAACTGCTCGAGCAGCATCCCGTGGCTGAACTGAACGTAGGCGAGCACCTCCTTCACCGTGTCGCCCTTGATCACGGCTTCGAGCACCGGCGTGTTGTTGTCGTTCAGCCGCACATGGACGGCGTGTGTGTCGCCGAACAGGTTGTGGAGGTCTCCCAGAATTTCCTGGTAGGCCCCGACGAGAAACGTGCCGAGATAGTACGGCTCGCCGTTGAACGAATGCAACGGGAGCGACTTTTTCACGTCCCGACGGTCGATGAACTGGTCCACTTTGCCGTCGCTGTCACACGAGATGTCGCCCAGCGTGGCATTGTGAAGCGGCTGCTCGGTCAGCCGGTGAATCGGAACGATAGGGAAAAGCTGTTTCACCGCCCAACTGTCGGGCATGCTCTGGAACAGGCTGAAGTTGCAGAAGTAAGTATCCGACAGCATCGCATCCAGCCCCTCAAGTTCCTCGGGAAAGATGTCGAGTTGGCGGGCCATGGTGTGGATGCGGCGGCAGATGGCCCAGTACATGTTCTCGGCCAGGCTTCGCTCTCTCAGCGGCAAATAGCCCAGGCTGAAAAGATTCAGTGCTGAATCAAGCGCCTGCTGGGCGTCGTGGAAGCTCTCCAGAAGGTTTTTGAAGCTGAGGTTCTTGTGAGTTTCAAGCAGGTCCACCAACGGTTGTTCGGCGTCTTCGGGCAGCGCTTCCGGCAGCGCCTCGCCGCCGAATCCGCTGACGCCCAGCACGTTGAAGACCAGCACGCTATGGTAGGCCGCGATGGCCCTGCCGCTTTCGCTGATGATGTTTGGATGCGGCACATCGGCGTGGTCGCAGACGTTTTGCACGTGGTAGACGATGTCGTTGGCGTATTCCTGGAGCGAATAGTTCACACTGGACTCGAAATCGGTCTGCGAACCGTCATAGTCGATCCCAAGCCCGCCTCCGACGTCGAGATACTCCAGGCCGGCGCCGCTTCGTTTCAAGTCGGCATAAACGCGCGCCGCCTCGATCACGGCGCCCTTGATGTGACGGATGTTGGTGATCTGGCTGCCGAGGTGGAAGTGCAGCAGCTTGAGGCAATCCTCCATGCCGCATTCACGGAGCTGGTCGAGAGCGCGGAGAGCCTCGGTCACCGTCAGCCCGAACTTCGAGCGGTATCCGCCGGACGACTTCCACCGTCCCGCGCCGCGGCTGGCGAGCTTGACCCGGATTCCAATCTGCGGCCGTACGCCCAATTCGGCCGAGTGTTTGAGGATCAAGTCCAGTTCCGTGTACTTCTCGACGACGGGGATGATGCGGCGGCCCACCTTGGCTGCAAGCATGACCATCTGGATGTATTCGTCGTCCTTGAAACCGTTGCAAATGATGGGCGTATCGTTGCCTGCGATGGCCATGACGGCGAGCAGTTCCGGCTTTGATCCGGCTTCCAGCCCGAATCCGTGTTCGCGGCCGAAGCGGTGGATTTCCTCAACCACCTGGCGCTGCTGGTTCACCTTCACCGGGTAGACGCAAATGTAACGGCCCTGGTAGTTGTGCTCGTGAATCGCCGACTGGAAAACGGTCTTGAGCTCGGCCAGTTGCAGACCAAGAATTTCCGGGAAGCGCAGCAGAATCGGCGGGTCGATGCCGCGCAGGATCAGCGTATCGACCATTTTCTTCAGGTCGATGAACCTGGCGGGTTCGCGCGTTGGGTGGACGAGGATGTGCCCGTCGTCGCTGATGGAGAAATAGCCCTTCCCCCAACGGTCGATGTCGTAAAGCTCGCGCGCCTTGGCCACGCTCCAGCGGTCACTGGGTTCCCACACGGGCGCCGTCTCAGGCATCTTGACGTTCAATTCGGATCTGATCCCTCCCGAAACTCCAAGTTTCGACTAATCCGTCCCCGTCGGCAAGTGATATTGATCGCGGCCCAGGACGGCGGGCCCCAGTGGCGGCCCGCCGTGATGTAGAATCCCTGCTATGCAGCACCCCCTTGACGGCAAATTTGCACTTGTCACGGGCGCCAGCAAGGGCGTCGGAAAAGGTATCGCGCTCGAATTGGCCCGCCAGGGCGCGGGTGTGGCCGTCAATTTCAACAGCGATGCCAGGGGCGCTGCCGGGACCGTGGCGGAAATCGCGGCTTTCGGCGGCAAGGCTTTCGAAGTTCGCGCCAACGTTGGCGTCTCAGCCGATGTGACAGCAATGTTCGAGTCGGTGTCGGGGCGCTTCGGCCGGCTCGACATCCTCGTCAACAACGCTGGGGTCCAGACCTGGAAGCCGCTTCTCGAACTCACTGAAACCGAATGGGACCGGGTGATCGATACCAATCTCAAGGGCTGTTTCCTCTGCACGCAACTCGCCGCACGCGCGATGAAGGATTCCAGGGGCGGCAGCATCGTCAATATCGGGTCGGGCTGCAACAAGTGGCCGTTCCCGAATTTGGTGGACTACACTTCGAGCAAGGGAGGCATCGAACAGTTCACCAAGGTGGCCGCGGTCGAACTCGGCAAGTACGGTATCCGGGTGAATTGCGTTGCGCCGGGGGCCATCGAGATTGAGCGCACCAAGGAAGAAGCGGGCGACTACGCCGGCACATGGGCGAAGCTCACCCCGTTGTCGCGAATCGGGACGCCCGCCGACGTGGCCTCCGTCGTGGCTTTTCTCTGTACGCCAGGCGCCAGCTTTATCACGGGACAGACGATCTACACCGACGGCGGTTTGTTCACCCGGCCTGCCTGGCCGTACGAATAACCCCCTAGCGCAGCCTGGCCGGTTTCAGCGTCCAGGCCTGAAGCCGCGCGAGATCGAGCAGCGCTTCTGGCGCGAATCCCTGTGGATGGATCACCCAACTGTAGGCTTCGCGGGTCCTCGTCGTGATTCGCTTTTCGATCTCCAGAACGCCCCGCCGGATCGTGACGTCTCCGCTGCCCCCGTCGGCGGCTAGCGTCGCGGCAAAGTCGCCGATCGAGATGCGGCGGCTGCCGGCCCAGACGGCGCCGGGAAGCCGCTGGTGACGGGCAATGAACCCGCGTGCGCCGTCGACCGCCACATTGAAATCGGACCGCGCAATGGCTGCCGGGCCGGGCGCCGTGGCCATCCGTGCGGCGGGCCCATCGACGTAGGCTGGCGGCATGTTGAGGAGGCGCAACAGCAATTCGGCAGGAGAATAGCCGTCGTGGGCGTCGATTGCGGAGCCGAGTTTCCGGGCCGACTCCATCGGGGGCCCGTCCACCTGCGGCTGGAAATAACCAGGAGCCTGGCGCGCCGTCAGACTTTTCAGGCCGGGCGTCTTGGCGACGTGATCGATGAAAGCGAAAAACAGCTTGTAGGCGCGTTCGCGGGACTCGCCGCTACGGCGCGCCGGATGCTTCCAGCCAGCCCTCGGCGGAGATGCCCCATGGCGGAAATTCACCGCGTCCCAGAATTCGGTTGTTGAAAACTCGGTCGGGTGGTAATACGTTTGCAGAACTCCACCGCCCTTTGCGCGCAATGCATTGACTGCCGAGTCCCACTCCGCCATTGCCTTGGCCAGGTCAGCTTCACTGTTGATCCCGGTCCGGATTGTGTTCGGGCCGAGATTGAAGATGTAGAGCAAACCGCCGTACCAGAAAGGCTGATTGTTGTAGCCAACGTGGATCCCGTCGTCCATGTAGACTTTGACGCCCCATTTGCGGAGCGTCGGATTGGTTTGCGGCGCCCAGGACCCGCCCGGTTGACCGTAACAGCTCGGCGTGGAGCCAAACAAACGCTCCATCATGTGGAATGCCTCTGATTCACGGCGTTCAAACTCGGCCGCGCCTTCCAGCAGGCCCATGCCGTCCAGATAGAGCGCCGGATGCGGCGGAACGCTGTGCCATTCGGTGTGATACCCGATGTCGTGTCGCGACAACGCCCGCAGCACATCTCCGCGCCCGCGGCTGACGAATCCCCGCGCCTTCTCGCCGACGATTTTGAAGGTTGCCGGGATGCCGCGCGCCGACAGCCCTTCGGCCAGCCGCAGAGCGTCGTCGTCGGACTCCGTTTCGACGAAATCCTCGGTGTCGAACCAAAGAAAGTGGTAAATCGGCGGGCCGGCTGCGCGGGCAGTGAGCGAAACGAAAAGGAGGGTCCAGGCGAAACGCATCAGGGCCTATTGTACGATCAGGTGCAGTCAGCCCGCCAAACCGGGCACGCCGCCCAGGGTCTTGGCCGTTTTGGCCGCGCGGGCAATAGCCTCGGCGACGGCTTCAGCCGCCGCCACGCAAAGCGCGTCGAGCGGAGCGGCTACGCTCCCGCAAGACAGGGCAAAGGCGATATCCCCGTCCATGCCCATGTGGACCGGACGAATGGCGCGAACCATGCCCTGGCTGGCAGCCTGGGCGAGCCTTCCTGCCTGGACTTTGTTGAGTTTTGCATCGGTTGCGACGACGACCAGGGTTGTGTTTTCCCGCCTCCCGGGAGCTTGACCAAACGAACTGGCAGCGGCCCGTTCTTTCATTATTTTCAATGAGTTGGCGAATTCGCTTGATCCGGAAGACACCCGCGCGCCGGCCAGGATTCGACCGGTTTCAGGATTCAGTACATCTCCGTACGCATTCACCGCCGCCAGTGCTGAAACCCTCGCCTTGCCCAACTCAACGGTCCATGTGCCGATGCCGGATTTCATGGCGCATCTCAGCCCAAGCGCCTTGCCGCAGGTGGCCCCGGTTCCGGCGCCGACGTTGCCTTCCTCTACTTTTCCGTCAAGAGCGGCGGCCGTGGCGGCCTCGCCCATTTCGCGGGTGGGCCGGGCGGTGGACTTGCCCAAACCGAGATCAAACAGAATCGCGGCTGGAACAATGGGGACAATCGTCATGCCGGCCCCAAATCCGATGCGCCGCTGCTCCAGAACCCGTCTGACGCCGCTGGCCGCTTCCAGTCCGAAGGCGCTCCCGCCGGCCAGGCAGATGGCATGAACGGCCGGGGTGATGTGCGCCGGGCTCATGACATCCAATTCCTCGCTGCCGGTTGCGCCGCCGCGGATGTCGACGCCGGCCACAGCGCCTTTCTCGCAGACGATGACTGTGCATCCGGTCAGGCCGTCATAGTCGGACGCATGGCCGACCTTGATCCCCGGAATGTCGGTGAGGCCCTTCATGTCCATTCACCACTCATGGTAGCGCCGCGGCACGCCGTGCCATGTATGTTAGCATCGAAGGCGTTGGGGAACCTCGCGCTTGCTAGACCTCATCAAAGGCCCAATTCTCACTTTTCAGGAGTTCGTTCTCCTGGCGGGCCGCGCGGTCCGGGGCGTCTTCCGTAAACCCGCCTACTGGACCGATGTTTTCACGCAGATGGACCTGATCGGCATCGGAAGTTTGCCGGTTGTCATCCTCACGGGATTTTTCAGCGGCGCCATTATGTCGCTTCAGATGTCCCGCGCTCTGCAAACCTATGGGGCCACGTCGCAAGTCGGGCAGATTGTCGCCATCACGCTCGTCCGCGAGATGGGCCCGGTGTTGACGGCGCTGATGGTGGCGGGGCGCAACTCGTCAGGCATCGCCAGCGAACTAGGCTCGATGAAGGTGACCGAACAGATCGACGCCATGCGCGCGCTCGGCACGGACCCGGTGATGAAACTGGTCAAGCCGCGGCTGATTGCGACCGCCACCATGCTGCCGCTGCTGACGATCATCGCCGACTTCGTCGGCATTTTCGGCGGATGGGTCGTAGCCTGCCCGCTGCTCGGCCTCACCAGCGATGCGCAGTACTGGAACAACTCCTGGCGCAGCCTCGAATACAACGACATCGGCCAGGGCCTGTTGAAACCGTTCGTCTTTGCACTCGTCATCTCCCTGGTGGGCTGCCACTACGGCATGCGGACAACCGGCGGAACGCAAGGCGTCGGCCGTGCCACGACCCAGGCCGTGGTTGTCGCGAGTGTTTGGATCGTGGTATTGACATTCCTGATCGGCCGGATCTTCGTTTCCATGTAGGCGGATTTGATCATGGCTGCGACCCAGGACAGTCCCATCCTCGCATTTGATGCAGTCAGCGTTCGATTCGACGACCAGACCGCGCTCGACGGGGTCTCCTTCACCATTCGGCGGGGCGAATCGCTCGTCCTGCTAGGCGAGGCCGGCTGCGGGAAGACAGTCCTATTGAAGACCGCCTTGGGGTTGATCCGTCCGGATGCCGGCCGAGTTTTCCTGTTCGGCGAGGACGTGACCGCGGCCAGCGAGCAACAGTGGTACGGCCTGCGGGCGCGCATTGGGGTCCTGTTTCAGGAGGGCGGGCTGTTCGACTCGCTGTCGATCGAGGAAAATGTTTCGTATCCGCTTTTGAACCAGCCCAGCCTGAGGTGTCCCGGCGGCGAGATGGCGGAGCGCGTTGAACGGTCGCTTGAATTCGTCGAGCTAGGCCACACTCTCGAGAAGTACCCCAGCGAGCTATCCGGCGGGATGCGCCGCAGAGTCGGCATCGCCCGCGCCATCGTGACCGAACCTGAACTGTTGCTGTACGACTCGCCGACCGCCGGGCTGGACCCGATCACGGCCACCACGATCATGGCTCTGATCATCAAGGGCCGCGACGTCCGGCGCGCCACAACCGTGATCGTCACCCACCGGTATCAGGACGGCGAAATGCTGACCCGTTACCGGCACGACCCTGGCCTGGGCCGTTTGACGCCGGCTTCTGCGAACGGCGCCGGGCCCAAGACGCACTATCTCGTCTTGCGGGCCGGGCGCGTCGTGTTTGACGGATCTCAGGCCGCACTGGAGGCCTCCGCGGATCCGTATGTCGCCAACTTCGTCAGGAGGTCCGGTTAAGCCGCCCGCACTTATGGGATGCTGGAGATCAAGTCATGCCCTCGTCTAAGAAAGTCGCATGGTCTCAGTTGAAAGTCGGGATCACGGCCCTCATCGCCCTGGTGATCCTCGCCGTACTCATCTTTCTGTTGACGGGCGCGGACAACCCGTTCGCCGAGAAGGCCACGCTATACACTTACCTGCGAGACTCGGCGGCCATGGCCGAGGGATCCGCGGTGCGGCTCAACGGCATTCTGGTCGGAAAAGTAAAGTCGATTGAGCTCACGCGCGACCCGGACGTCAACCGGACCATCCGCATGACGATGCAGATCGACAAGAACTATCTGAATTCAATCCCGTCGGATTCCGAACTCGGTTTCAGCGCGGAGAGCGTGCTCGGCGAGAAGTTCCTGAACATCCGCCGCGGGAGCAGGCCAGATCCAATCCGCGACGGCGGCGAGATCAAGGCGCGTGACGACCGCGACTTCCTCGAAATCGTTCAGTCCGCCATGCCGCTGCTGGAATCGCTCCAGTCGATCCTGGCGCGCATGGACAAAATCGTAGCCACCGTCGAGGCCGGCAAAGGCAGTATCGGCAAACTGATCGCCGATGAACAGGTATACAACCGCATCAACGGGATGCTAGGCAACATCCAGACGGTCACCGCCGACCTGGCCGAGGGAAAGGGGACCATCGGCAAACTGCTCCAGGACGACGCGCTCTACGTCGAAATTCGTCAGACAACGGCCAAGTTGGATGCCCTCGCCGCCGGCCTTGAAAAGGGCGAGGGCACCGCGGGTAAGCTGCTAAAGGACCCGGCGCTCTACAACGAACTTCGCGCGGCTACCACCGAAATCAAGACCCTGGTGGCCGATCTGAATGCGGGCAAGGGATCCGCCGGCAAGCTTCTCAAGGATGAAGCGTTGCACACCCGCCTGGTGGCCACGCTGGACCGCATCAACGGCACAATGGATAAGCTGAACGCCGGGCAGGGCACGCTTGGACAGTTGTTCGTGAATCCGTCGCTGTACGAAAACCTGACTGGAACCGCCGGCGAGATGCGCGGTCTCATGAAGGACTTCCGGGCCAACCCGAAGAAGTTCCTGAGCATCCAGTTGAAGCTGTTCTAAATGACGATCGCCCGCCGCCTGTCGGTGAACGCCGACGATTTCGGTTTCACCGGCGACGTCAATCGCGGCATTGTCGAGGCGCACCTGCACGGCATCGTCACCTCGACGACGATCATGGCGAACGGACCGGCCTTCGACGATGCGGTCCGATTGGCGCGGGCGACGCCCTCATTGGATATCGGGGTACACTTTGTCCTGGTGGGCGGCGAACAGGTCGCGCGGCCGGGCCGGGCCTTGCCCGCCACGGTTTCGGAACTGATCAAGGCATTGGCGCTGCGGAAAATCGACGTCTTCGAAGAGCTTTCGACGCAGATGGAAAAGGTCCTCGATGCGGGAGTGCGGGTGACTCACGTGGATACCCACAAGCACACGCACCTGCTGCCGACGGTGCTGGACGCGGTCTGCAGGATTGCCGCGTCGCACGGCGCCGGTTGGATTCGCCGGCCCTTCGATTTTCCGATTACGCCAGGTCCCGCGGGGATTCCGATGACCAAACGCGCAGTCAGCCGCGCCATGTCGCCGGTCCGCCGCGTGTTCCATGCGAAAATGGCGCGGCATGGCTGCGCGAGCACGGACAACTTCGCCGGCTTTCAGATGACCGGGCGGTTTTCGCACGAGGATGTCGTCCATCTCATCGAAAGACTTCCCGGAGGCTGGACCTCTTCACTCCTCCTTCCGGGCTTCTGCACGGACGCACTGCGTGGTTCGCGGACGCGTCTAAAGGAAAGCCGCGAGGCCGAGTTGAACGCCCTGACGCACCCGGCGGTCAGACAGGCGCTGGCTGACAATGGCGTCGCGCTCCAGCCGTATCCCGCCTGATTCGTTCCACATCCCGGAGGCGATATGATGAACGCTTCCGGAGTCATCATGAATCGACGCACGTTTCTGGCGGCCGGCGCATCACCGGCGTTTGTCCGCACTCTCTCGGCGGCCGAGCGGCCCAACATCGTTTGGATCCTCGCCGAGGACCTCGGCCCGCAACTCGGCTACTGTGGGTATCCTCTGGTCGAGACGCCGAACATCGACCGTCTGGCAGCGGAGGGCGTGCGTTACGAACATGCCCATACGACGGCTCCGGTCTGTTCCGCGAGCAGGTCGGCCTTCAATGTCGGACTGTATCAGACCTCGACGGGAACCCATAACCACCGCAGCCACCGGAACGACGGCTACCGTCTGCCCGCGGGCGCC